>Ga0335075_10017644_pt1 | contig 10604 bp, 11 predicted proteins | sample Lox_Sample_24_FD_206723 | JGI IMG/M metagenome (GOLD analysis project Ga0335075, IMG submission 206723) | Soil microbial communities from Loxahatchee National Wildlife Refuge, Florida, United States - Lox_Sample_2.4 | ecosystem: Environmental > Terrestrial > Soil > Wetlands | place: USA... | reverse complement strand
ACGCCGCGCTCCAGAATATACCGGAGACCGGAGAGGATCGGCTGGTCGGCGCCGCGGGTCGCTTCGCTGACCCCTTCCCATTCGCTTGCGCCCGCCTGGCGGGAGAAGCGACGAACAAGGCCTGCGGCGAACAAGCCGCTGTTCAGGTTCCGTTTCTCCGCGTCGCGTGAGAAGCGCTGCGCGAAATCGCCACCGATCGAGGCGACGGCCGCGCGCGCGACATGCGGGTTGGAGCAAGTCCGGACGATCTCGCGGACGATCATTTGGCAGCCTCCCTTCTCGCGTGGGCGCGATAATCTTATGACAATCGAATTTGTTCTCAACGTGTCATTGTTCAAAAAAATCTTTTGAGCTTGCGAGAGTCAACGTTTAGACAGCGCAATGTCAACGATTTGTCACATTGCAAAGCGTGCGCTGCAGCATGCGTTGGACTTTTGTTTCTCGCGCCTTGACAATCGTTCTTCACATTTGCTTGACGCAACCTCGGTTGCGGAGTGCTGTGGGCGGGCGTTTACTTTTGATTGCCAGATCCGATGTGCGGTTTTGGCGGCGAGGCTCCGTTCGCGAGAGCGCGAGCGTTAAAGACGCCGTAGGGGCCCAAACCGCCGACCTCGGCCCGGCCCAAACCTGAGAGAGCCCTTTGCGCGTGCTGGTTCTATTCGCCCATCCGGTCGAGACGAGCTTCGGCGCCGGCTTGCACACGACAGTCGTCGAGACCCTTCGCAGGGGCGGCCACGACGTCGACGATTGCGACCTCAACGCCGACGGGTTCGATCCGGTGATGAGCCGCCAGGACCGGATCGATTACTATGATCTCGACGCCAATCGGCGCCGCGTCGAGGCATATGTCAAGCGCCTGCTCAAAGCCGATGCGCTGGTCTTCTCCTTCCCGGTCTGGAACATGGGCTTTCCTGCGATCCTCAAGGGCTTCGTCGACAAGGTGTTTCTGCCCGGCGTCAGCTTCAATCTGAAGGAGGACGGCGCCTATGTCCCTTCCCTGCACAACATCAAACGGCTCGGCGTCGTTTGCACATATGGCGGGAGCCGCTGGAAGACCTTTCTCATGGGCGACCCGCCCCGCCGGTTTCTCAAGCGCACCATGCTTCTCAATTGCGCGCCGGGCGCGCCCTGCGACTACCTCGCACACTACGACATGGATCACACGACGCTCGCGCGCCGCATCGGTTTCCTGAAGGCCGTCGAGCGGAAGTTCTCGAGCTGGTGAGCCGTCAACCGGCGGCGGAAACTTGGTCGATGAAATCGCGGATATGCAGTTCGATCTCGTCGGCCTCGAGGCTATAGCGCGACTCGGCGTCGGGCAGGCCGAGATTGCCGCTGATAACGAAGGCGCGGAGCCCTTTGCGGGCCAAAGCGACGGCCTCGTCGGCGCTGAGGCCGCCCACCACTTGCACGGACGCCCTCGCGCCCACGGCCTCGAAAACCGCGCACGCAACGTCGTGCAGATAGCCGCCTTGAAACGCGGCGGGGTCGGCCCGCCGGGCGTCGTATTGCAGGTGGACGCCGACGCCGTCCACACCGGCGCCGAGCATGCGCTCCGCCGTCTCGATCGCCGGCTTGGCCGGCCCCTGCATCGGGAGAAGCACGTCGGCAAAGGCGAGCCTCGGGATCGCGGGATCGGCCTTAACGAACGCGTCGCGCACCGCGCACACCGCTCTCGCTGTCGCCTCGCCTGCAAGAGCGAGGAAGTCGATGACGTTGCCGCCGCCGCTAAAGACGGCGTTCGCCTCGCCGGCGCCGCCGTCCATGGTCTTCATGTCCGCGAGCAGCAGCGCCGTCGGGAACCGTTGGCGGAAGATTGGCGCAACGTTGCGGACGCCTTCGCATTTCAGAAGCGGCGTCCCGAGCTCGAGAATGGTCACGCCGGCCTTGAGCGCCGCTTGCGCGACCGCAAGTCCCTGCTGCACGTGGGGGGTGTCGACTGAAATCTGGAACGTGAACCGCTCGCGAAACAGGCGCCGCACCCGGTCCGATTCGCTGAAGGCGTCGTCTGTCATGGGGTCGGTCAAGCTCGGATCAGGCCTCGATGGCTGGGGCGGGAGGATTCGAACCTCCGTATGGCGGAATCAAAATCCTACAACCTCAACCGCCAGCTCGCGCCGCGGGCGCCGTGTCGGCACGATAGGCGAAGAAGTTTATTGCTTTTTCCCGACAAAGTCCGACTTCCACCCCCATAAGTACGATTTTGCGGCGCCGACATGACAGCGAGAATGGCGGGATGCGAGCAAAGATCACCAAGCGAGTTGTGACGCCGCGCAGAATCGATCGGCGGCATGGCGCCTTGGCGGCTCGCCGCCTCCTCCCTGCAGAGCATGACCTTGGCCCCGGGAGAGCAAGGTGAAGAAGGCGGAAAAGATCTCGCTTCCCGAGGCGCGGCGGATCGCTCTCGCAGCCCAGGGCTTCGGCGTCCCGCGCCCCGAAAAGGTCACGGCCGCGCGATGGCTGAGGATTCTCGACCGGCTCTCCCTGCATCAGATCGACAGCGTCAACGTGCTGGTGCGCGCCCATTACCTGCCGGCCTTCTCTCGGCTCGGACCTTATGATCGTTCGCTGATCGATGACGCGGCGTGGGGAGCTCGCAAGAAACGCCGGCTGTTCGAATATTGGGCCCATGAGGCCTCGCTCCTGCCGTTGCCTTTGCATCCCCTGCTGCGCTGGCGGATGGCCCGCGCGGATCGCGGCGAGGCGGGTTGGAAAGGCCTCCGGGCGTTCGCGGGCGAGCGCCGCGCCGAGGCGGAAGGCTTTCTCAAGCGCATCCGCGACGAAGGCCCGCTCGTGGCCTCGGACCTCGAGGAGAAGCGCGGCCGCTCGGGTTGGTGGCAATGGGGTGACGCCAAGCGGGCGCTCGAATGGCTTTTTTGGGCGGGCCGTATCACGACGGCGACGCGTCGCGGCAGTTTCGAGCGCGTCTACGACCTGACCGAGCGCGTCATTCCGGCCGAGACCCTGGCCCTGCCGACGCCGGACGAAGGGCAGGCGCACCGCGCCCTTATCGAGCGCGCGGCGTCCGCGCTTGGCGTCGCCACGATGGGAGAACTGCGCGACTACTTCCGTCTCGGCCCGGCCGACGCGCGCGAGGCGACCCAGCCGCTGATCGAGGCCGGCGTTCTCATTCCGGTCGAGGTTCCCGGCTGGACCCATCTCGCCTATCTTCACCGCGACGCGCTGAAGCCCCGCCGCATCTCCGCGCGGGCGCTTCTGGCGCCGTTCGATCCGCTCGTCTGGGAGCGCTCGCGCGCGCTCAGGCTGTTCGACTTCCACTATCGGATCGAGATCTACACGCCCGCCGACAAGCGCCAGCACGGCTATTACGTCCTTCCCTTCCTGCTCGGCGACCGGCTCGTCGCGCGGCTCGACCTGAAGGCCGACCGGGAGGCGGGACGGCTGCTTGTCCATGCGGCGCATCTCGAGCCGCACGCGCCCGCAGACGCCATGGACGCGATCGCGCAAGAGCTTGCCGCGATGGCCGGTTGGCTTGGCCTCGGCGAAGTCGTCATGCCGTCGAAGCCGCTCCGGCGGGCCGGTTGAGAAAGCGCTGAGACGAAATTCGCGTGATCGGTTCTCCTCGATAGCGAGCCGGGAGATCACCATTTCCGCGTCCGTTTTGAGCGATTGCAATGGCTTGCGGCGCCATTTCCGAGCCATCGACCCGTCGCGGCCGCCAAGCTGGACGCGATCTGCGGCGCGGCCTCGCTGACGCCGCCCGGCCTCGAAAGCCTCGAGCCGCCATCGATTTTGCGGCCTTTCGGTGCGCTTCGCGGCGAAACGCAAAAGCAGAAAAGCAAATGAATTCAGTTCGCAAAGCGAAACGAAGGCGTTTCGCGGCCGGATCGTAAGTCCTTGACATCATTGATGGGCGCGAAATCGGTCATTTCGCGGGATCGTTTGTTTTCAATGGCTTGGCTTCGGTTTCGTTTCGCAAGAATCGCGAGCGCCGACTCCCCGGCGAGAAAGCCGCCGCCCGGGACGCCAAGAGACGTCCACCATAAGCGCGAGCCTGGCCGCTCCTGATTCATTCTGATAAACGGTAATCTACACCAATCAGGATTGTCAAGAAATTGTTGCTTTCCTAAATCGAGCGTCCCGGCCCGCGGCCGAGCTTGCGCCGCTGTCCGGGAGGCCGAGCGATCTCAGCGACCGAATCCGGACACGGCCCCCCTCAACGGCCCGGTTATGCTCAGAGCTTCCCCTTGTCGTCGAAGAAATCGTAGATGTCTCGATGGCCTTCAAGGATGTTGACGACTTCGAAGCGCCGCGCGTGATAGCGGAAGAAGATCACATATCCTTTGAACGGGAAGCTGCGAATGTCGGGGCGCAGCTCGGGGCGCGGGCGGCCCACCTTGGCGTCGAGCGCGGCGAGCTTGTGACACTGCGCGCGCAGTTCCGCCACGAAAGCTTCTGCGACGGCGATGCTGCCGCTCCTTTCAGCGACATAGGCAAGAATTTCGAGCATATCCGCGCGCACAGAGGCGAGGAACGTCGCCCGCCTCACGGGCCATGGCCTCTCGCTCGCAGCTCCATGGCCTTGGCGGCGATCGCGGCGTCGAGTTCATCGTCCGACACCTCCCCGCCGGCTGCGATCGACGCGTCGATCCTTTCACGGAGCGCCGCGAGCTTCGCTTCGCGCTCCTCGACCAGCCGCAGCCCCTCGCGCACGACCTCGCTCGCCGAGCCATAACGCCCGCTCCTGACGATGCGTTCGACGAATCCTTCCCACCGTTCCCCGATCGAAACATTCATTGCGCTGGGCTCCTCGTCAGAAGGCGCAAGCATCATACCATAAATTGCGCAATTTATGATACCAGCCGCCGCGGCCGGCGGATGCCGAGGCCCGTAAAGCGCGTCGCGGACTTGAGCGCATTTTCGATTGACACCGTTGCAGCGCGAAGGGCTGACAGCCCGCGTTCCCGCCGGTATAAGCGCGGGCGCGCAAAGGGCTCCGCCGACTTCGGGCGGGCGGATTGCATGGGCTGGACGGATCAATCCCGCTACGGCCGTGTCGAGGGGGCGTGCGCGCATAGCTGGAAAGGCGCCTCATGTCCGGCTCGATGCTGAGCAGTTCAGCGCTCGACGAGCGCCGGCGGCGCATTCTGTTTCGCGCCTGGCGCCGCGGCCTGCGCGAGATGGATCTGATCATGGGCCGCTTCGCCGATGCGCATTTGCCGACCATGAATGAGGACGAACTCGCCGAATTCGAGCGCCTGCTCGACGTCCCCGACACCGAGGCGCTGGCCTGGATCGTCGGCGGCGAGGCGCCGCCGCGCGAATTCTCAACGCCGCTCTTCGCTCGCTTGCGCGGACTGAAATGAGAAGCGTCACCGCGCTCCGGCGAGACGCCGAGAGTCTCGTCGCTCCCGCCATTCGCCGCCTCAACGAGGGTGGCGCCGTTACGCTTTCGCGCGCGCCCGAAGGCTACGACGCCTTCGTCGTCGCGGAGCTCACGCGCGAGCTCGCGAAAGACGGCGAGCGGCGCGCGGTGACGCTCGCCTTCGTCGCTCGCGACGGCCTGCGCGCCCAGGCCTTCATCGACGCTTTGAGCTTCGCCGCGCCCGAGATCGAGGCCTTGTATTTTCCGTCATGGGATTGCCAGCCTTATGACCGCGTCTCGCCCAACGCCGCTGTTTCCGCCGAACGGATGACCGCGCTGGCGCGGCTCGCCAAGAGCCGCGGCGCGGTCGAGCGGCCGCGCATTCTGGTCGCCTCCGTCAACGCCCTGACCCAGCGCATGCCGCCGCTCGCCTATCTCAAGTCAGCCGCCTTCTCGGCCGCGCCCGGCAACAGCGTGCGGATGGAGGACCTCGCGCGCTGGCTCGAGGCCAACGGCTACGCCCGCGCCAGCATTGTCCGCGACGTCGGCGATTACGCCTCGCGGGGCGGCATTCTCGACCTCTATCCCCCGGGCGCCGCGGCGCCGATCCGGCTCGATTTCTTCGGCGACACGCTCGAATCGATCCGCGCCTTCGATTCCGAAACGCAGCGCTCGACCACGCAGTTGCGCTCGCTCGATCTCGTGCCGATGAGCGAGGCGAGGCTGACCACCGACTCGATCAAGCGCTTCCGGCAAGGGTACGCGGCCGAGTTCGGCGCGCCGGCGCCGAGCGACGATCTTTACGCCGCCGTCAGCGAAGGGCGCCGCGCGATCGGCGTCGAGCATTGGCTGCCGCTCCTCTACGAACACCTCGACACGATCTTCGACTATGTCGGCGATGCGCCGTTCGTGCTCGACGCGCGCGCGGAGGACGTGGGCCACGAGCGCATCGCGCTCATCGCCGACAATTACGCCGCCCGCCACGCGGCTTACGCTGAAGCTCCCGGCAAGGCGGACTATAAGCCGCTTCCGCCTACGCGGCTTTATCTGAGCGAAGACGAGTGGAAGGAGCGGCTCATGGCGCAGCCGCTCGCGCGCCTTACCCCATTCGAGGCGCAGCCGGGCGCAACCGGCGTCGTCGATTGCGGCGGACGGACGGGCCGCAATTTCGCTCCCGAACGGCAGAACGAGAGCGCCAACGTGTTCGACGCCGCGGTCGCGCATGTGCGGGCTTTGCGCGAGCGGGGCCTGAACGTGATCGTCGCGAGCTGGAGCGACGGCTCGCGCGAAAGGCTCAGCCACGTGCTCGCCGAGCATGGGCTCAAACCGCTCGAGTTCGTTTCGTCCTATCATCAGGCGGCGACGGCGCGCGCGGGCGCGCTGCCGCTCGCCGTCATCGCGCTCGAACAGGGGTTCGAAGCGCCGGACTTCGCCATTCTCGGCGAGCAGGACATTCTAGGCGACCGGCTCGTGCGCCAGTCGCGCCGCAGGCGCCGCGCGCAGGACGTGCTGGCCGAAGCGAGCGCGCTGACCGCGGGCGATCTTGTCGTCCACATCGACCACGGCGTCGGGCGCTTCGTCGGCCTGAAGACGATCGAGGCCGCGGGCGCGCCGCACGACTGCCTCGAGATCCATTACGCTGGCGGCGACCGGCTGTTCCTGCCGGTCGAGAATCTCGAGCTTCTGTCGCGTTACGGCTCGGAGACCGGCGAACTCGACAAGCTCGGCGGGGCGGGCTGGCAGTCGCGCAAGGCGCGCTTGAAGAAGCGCGTGCGCGAGATGGCGGGCGAACTCATCCGGGTCGCCGCCCAGCGCATGACGCACGCGGCGCCGCGCCTCACCGTGCCCGAGGGTCTCTACGACGAATTCTGCGCCCGCTTTCCCTATGACGAGACGCCGGACCAGGCGAGCGCGATCGAGGCCACGCTCGACGATCTGGCGGCGGGGCGGCCGATGGACAGGCTGGTCTGCGGCGACGTCGGCTTCGGCAAGACCGAGGTCGCGCTGCGCGCCGCTTTCGCCGCGGCGATCAACGGCAAGCAGACCGCGATCATCGCGCCCACGACGCTGCTCGCGCGCCAGCACACCCAGAACTTTCGCCAGCGCTTCGCCGGCCTGCCGGTCAACGTCGGCCAGCTCTCGCGCATGGTCGGCGCGGCCGAAACGCGCGAGGCGAAAAAGAAGCTCGCCGAGGGCGGCCTCGACATCGTCGTCGGCACCCACGCGGTCTTAGGGAAGACCGTGAGCTTCAAGGACCTGGGCCTCGTGGTCGTCGACGAGGAGCAGCATTTCGGCGTCGGCCATAAGGAGCGGCTCAAGGAATTGCGCTCGGAAGTGCATGTGCTGACCTTGTCGGCGACCCCGATCCCGCGCACGCTGCAGCTCGCGATGACCGGCGTGCGCGAGATGTCGATCATCGCGACGCCGCCGATCGATCGGCTCGCGGTGCGCACCTTCGTCTCGCCGTTCGACGCGCTCATCGTCCGCGAGGCGCTCCTGCGCGAGCGCTATCGCGGCGGACAATCCTTTTATGTCTGCCCGCGCATCGAGGACCTCGACGAAGCGGCGGCGTTCCTGCGCCAGAACGCGCCCGAGTGCAAATTCGTCGTCGCTCACGGGCAATTGTCGGCGCGCGAGCTCGAAGACAAGGTCGGCGCCTTCTACGACGGCAAGTACGACATCCTGTTGTCGACGGCGATCGTCGAATCCGGCCTCGACATTCCGCGCGCCAACACCATGATCGTGCATCGCGCCGACATGTTCGGGCTCGCGCAGCTCTACCAGTTGCGGGGCCGGGTCGGCCGGTCGAAGATCCGCGCCTACGCCTATTTCACCACGCCGGCCAAGGCCAAGATCACGCCCCAGGCGGAGAAGCGGCTCGCCGTCCTGCAATCGCTCGACACGCTGGGCGCGGGCTTTCAGCTTGCGAGCCACGACCTCGACCTGCGCGGCGCCGGCAACCTGCTCGGCGAGGAGCAGTCCGGTCACATCAAGGAGGTCGGCTACGAACTTTATCAGCAGATGGTGCGCGAGGCGGTCGAGCGCATCAAGTCGGGCGAGGAGGCGCCGGCCGAGGACATGTGGTCGCCGACCATCCAGCTAGGCGCGCCGGTGACGATTCCCGAATCGTATATTCCCGATCTGCCGGCGCGGCTCGCGCTCTATCGCCGTCTCTCGGCGCTCGAGGACGAGGGCGAGATCGAGGCGATGGGAGCGGAAATCGTCGATCGCTTCGGCCCGCCGCCGGCCGAGGTCGGCCTGCTCATGAAGCTGGTGCAGATCAAGGCTTTGTGCCGGCGCGCCAATGTCGAGAAGCTCGAGGCCGGCCCGAAGGGCTTAACCCTCGCCTTCCGCCACAAGTCTTTCGCCAATCCCGCGGCGCTGGTGAGATGGGTCGCCGCCCAAGGCGAGCGCGCCTACGTCCGCCCCGACATGCGCATCGTCGTCACGGACGATTTCGACAAACTCGCCGACCGGCTCTCCGGCACGCTTACGATCATGCGCGAGATCGCCAAGATCGCGGGGAAGCGGGGCTGAGCTCCCCTCTCCCATCGGGAGAGGGGAGCGCGAAGCGCCGGGTGAGGGACGGGGCCATGAAGCTGCACTACTATCCGGAAACGGACAGCCTTTACATCGAGCTAAAGGCCGCGCCCGGCTCGGAAACGCGCGAAGTGGTCCCGGGCCTCAACGTGGATCTTGACGCCGCCGGCGAGGTTGTGGGTTTCGACATCGACGGCGCGTCCCGCCGCCTCGACCTGACGACACTGGAGACAATCGCCCTTCCGACAAAGACGACAAGCGCTGCGTGATCGGTCGAAGCCCTTCCGTAACGCGGCCCTTCGCAGATATGCTGTCGCCGGACGCACCGAGTCTGCACAGGTCATGCAAACGGGCTTCGGCGGCAGTTTGAAGATCTTGCTAACCCAAGCGCCGACTCCACTGCGTGGTGTGAAGACGGCCTACGAGGGGAGAGGCGCCATGACGCTCGAATTCACAGTCGGCATCAACGTCGCCGGCGAGCGGCGAACCGTGACCGTATCGGCGGAGGACGCGCTGATCGCGGCGCTCAAGGTGAAGCAGAGACAACCCCAGGCGACGATCAATTACGTGCGGCGCAGCAACAGACGCGGCGATCAGCGCCATCCCCACGAGTCGGTCGTGGCGGACGCGTAGAGCATTATCCGTTCAGCCCTAATCGGCATTGCGAGGAGCGCAGCGACGAAGCAATCCAGGGGCCGTTGGGCGCCCTTTGGCCCCTGGATTGCTTCGCTTCGCTCGCAATGACGAGCTTGGTCGACGCCGACGATCACTCCGGCCAGAACCGGCCGTCCAGCGCCTGCTCGACCGTCCAGGGACAAGCCTCGGGGAACGTCGCGCCCGGCAGCCCTGTCTCGGCGACCGCCTCCCGGGAGGCCTTGCGATAGGCCGAGGCCAATGCCTGCGGCAGAAGGGGCTTGAGGCTCGGATTGTCGTCGAGATGGTCCGCGATGTCGTCGCGCTGGTTCGCGATACTCGCTTCCCAGCTCGGGCCGCGCTTGCCGGGTTGGTAGCGCCATTTGAGGAGATGCAGCAGAAGCACGGTCAGACGGCTGATCAGTTCGCGCTTCTCCGTCCGCCCCATGCTGTCGATTTCCTCGGCGATATGTTCGATGTCGGCCTCGGTCAGCCTTCCCGCACGCAGGAGCTCGGCCTGCTCCCGGCTCCAGGCGTAGAAATCGCGATCGTAGAGCGGGCTCTTCGCGGGCATGGGCGAGCAATAGAATTATCTCTGCCCGTCGTCCACCGCGCTTGCCGGGCTCACATCCGGAGCTGTCGGATTTTTCCCCTTATCGGCAGCTCGTACATCGATCCGCTCGCGACCCGGTTCGCGATGACCTCGATATCGTCCCAAAGGGCGAGAATGCGCTGCATTTGCTTCGTCACTTTCGCGCTGTTCAGCGCCGGCGCCAGGAAGAAGCCGATCAACCGCGAATTGCGAAACGCGACCTGCTCCGCCTTTCGCCGGGCGATCCGCACGTCGCCGGAGATGACGATCCAATGCCCCTCCTCCGAGAGCCGCCTTATCCACTCCGCGTCCGCGACTCCTGGTCCAAATTTGATTCTGACGTGATCGACTTCATGCTCGCCAGCGAACAGCGCACTCAGAGCCCTCGCTAGGAGCCTGTCCGAGTAATAGCGGAAACTTCTAGCGTGGGCGGGGCGAATCGGATTCTGCTTGGCTATGAGCAAGACATTCCGCCCCTGGACGATCGATCAGCCGCTGTTGCTGCCTGCGAGC
>Ga0335075_10017643_pt1 | contig 10605 bp, 12 predicted proteins | sample Lox_Sample_24_FD_206723 | JGI IMG/M metagenome (GOLD analysis project Ga0335075, IMG submission 206723) | Soil microbial communities from Loxahatchee National Wildlife Refuge, Florida, United States - Lox_Sample_2.4 | ecosystem: Environmental > Terrestrial > Soil > Wetlands | place: USA... | reverse complement strand
AACAACAATCACCACCAAACGCAGCACGGGCCCTGGGTGTCTCACCACAGACCACCGTGCGGCAATTTCAAGGAGAACGGTAATGAAACTGCTTTTCAAGAACCTGCTGAACGATGAGTCTGGACAGGACCTGATCGAGTACGCTCTGATCGCTGCCCTCATCGCCCTGGGCGCCATCGTTGCGATGGGGTCTCTGAGCAACAAAATTTCCAACGAGTTCAACGCGGTCGGCAACAGCCTGTAAACCCTCTCTGCTGTCCTGGCGGTTTGCTTTGCCGGTCTCTGGTTGGGTGATCGGATCCGCAACCGGTTCGTCTCGCGCGAACAGCTGCCGGATCCGGACAAAGAACTCAGGTCGCGGCCACAGTTTTCAGGCCCTGGTCGCGACCGTCCCACCGCTTCTGGCGCTCCAACCGTTACCCGGTCATCAGCGTGGCGAACACTTTCTCTAACCCTTCTTCGGTTCCCGGCATTCCATAACTGGCCTGCCGCTCCGGAGAACGAACCGAAGGACGACGCTGCATCGTGCGGATTTCCTGGCCGCTCCCGCAAGGGAAAGCCTTGAGGCCGGGGGTGCCGCGGCGCGATGTGCTGGCAGCGCCCTCGGAGCAGTTCTGCCCCGGACGTCTCCAACCTCGATCGCCGTCCTTCCAAAAATGCTCTCGCCTGCACGCCTTCCCTTTCCGGGCTCGCGCGCCGGAAGAGCCAGGGTTGTTCGTTTTTACCGCTTATCGGGCGGATTGGCGCTTTGGGGTCATTACATGCTGAACCTTCATTCCGAATGGCTGTTCCCGACCGTCGCGCTCGTCTGCGCCCTCATCGGCGCCGGTTTCGATATTCACAGCCGTCGCATCCCAAATCTCCTCACTTTGCCCGGCATTCTTCTGGGCCTGCTTCTGCATTTGGTTCTCGGGGGATGGAAACAGATGGCTCTGGCCGCGCTCGCCGGACTCATCTGCGGCGTCATCTTCCTGGTCTTCTGGCTCGCCGGTGGCATGGGCGCCGGTGACGTAAAGCTCATCACCGCTGTCGCCGCCCTTGCCGGCATGCCGTTAGTTCCCTGGCTTCTCATTCTTACCGCCCTGGCTGGCGGTGTTATGGCTCTCGGTCTCGCTCTCTTTCGCGGAAAACTGAAGGACACGATTCTGAACGTTGGCGCACTTGCCCTGCACCATCGCTTCGAGGGCCTTGCCCCTCATCCACAACTCAACGTCGCTAATCAGAGGACACTGCGCCTGCCTTATGCCCTGCCCATTGCGGTGGGCATGGCCACGACGCTCCTCCTCACGGCGTTCCAGAGGTGACCTGATATGGCTCGCCGTATGATGCTCGCTCTTGTCGTTGCGCTGGTGATTTCCGGCCTCTTTACGTTCTGGCTCAGCCGCCGGGTCGCCCACGCCACGCGCACTCCTGTGCAGCTGCCCAACCAGTATGTGGCGTCTGCCCGCTCGCTCGATCCCGGCGAAGTTGTCCGCCGCGAAGATCTCACCATGATCGACTGGCCCAAGGATCATCCGCTGGCCGGCAGCTTCGTCAAGATTGACGATGTGGTCGGACGCGCGGTCCTCTATCCGCTCTCGGCCGGCCAGCCCATCCTCGATCGCCAGCTCGCTGCCGCCGGCGCCGGCATCGGCCTTACCGGCAGGATTCCCAGCGGCATGCGCGCCATCGCTCTCCGTTCCGATGAAATCGTCGGAGTCGCCGGTTTCCTGATGCCCGGCACCCACGTCGATGTCCTCGTCACCTACACCGACCAGGAACATCCTCAGCCAGTCACCGCCACCGTGCTCCAGGATGTCGAGGTTCTCGCCGCCGGTCATCAGGTGCAGCCTGATCCGGCCGGAAAGCCGGTCTCGGTCGATGTCGTGACTCTCCTGCTCTCGCCCGAGGCGGCTGAAAAAGCCACCCTGGCCAGTGAAAAGGGAACCATTCACTTTGTCCTTCGCAACGGTGGTGACCATCGTGAGGCGCAGGCTGCCCCGGTTGACCTCGCTCAGCTGGCCGCTCTGCCCACCAACGCTGCAGGGGTACCCGTTCATGTCGCCGAGAGACCCAGAAAAGTTGCTCCCAAGCCCTGGGTTGTCGAAACCATGATGGGGGATAAACGCTCAACCGTGAGCTTCTACTGAGGCACCGCATGATAAGCAGACTCAGCACAAATCGAATCCTGACTCCCGCTCTGCTGGCTGCGGTCTCCGCGCTCGCATGCTCCGGCGCCAGCGCCCAGACCAAAGCGGTCGCGGCTGCCGCGCCTTCCACCTTCATCGGCAACCTCGGCACCAACGCCCAGGTGGTCGGCGAGCCGCTCCATCTGGTGGTGGGCCGCTCCATGTTCGTCAACACCGAAAACCGCCTGCGCCGGGTCTATGTCAGCAATCCCGACGTGCTCGATTCCTTTACTTCCAGTCCTCATCAGATCGTCATCACCGCCAAAACGGCGGGTATCGCCACCGTCGTCCTGTGGGATGAAACCGGTCAGTCGCATGCCTACCTCGTGAACTGCGATGTCGATGTCGCCGGCCTGCATAAGGTCCTCAAGGATGCATTCCCCAACTCCGACATCCATGTCGAAGGCCACGGCGATCAGGTCGCCCTTGCCGGTGTCGTCGACAGCAACGATGATGCTGCTGCCGCCAGCAAGCTGGCCGGACTCTACTCCAAAGACGTCGCCAATTCCCTGCAGGTTGAATCGCTGCATACCCCGCAGGTCCGGCTCAAAGTGCGCGTCGTAGAAATCGATCGTTCGCGCGCTACCCAGCTCGGCTTCAACTTCTTCGGTCCCGGCTCGAACACCTTTAACAGTTCAACCGGCCAGTTCGGCACCGTCACGGTTGCTCCCAGCGCCAGCCCCGGCAGTTCCCTGCTCGACCTCGCCGGCCTGCTCAACCTCTTCTACTACAACAACAATCTGCAGCTCGGCGCAGCTATCCAGGCTCTTGTCGACAAGCAGGTCGTGCAGATCCTTGCCGAGCCCACCATTACCGCCGTCAGCGGTGAGAAAGCTTCCTTCCTCTCCGGCGGCACCTTCCCGTATCCGATGATCGAGCCCGGCCTCGGCGGTGTGAACACCGTCACCATCGTCTTCAAAGACTATGGCGTCAAGGTCGACTTCACGCCCACAGTGCTGCCCGACGGCACCATCTCTCTCAAGGTTGCGCCTGAAGTCAGCGCCCTCGACTACAGCAATGAAGTGGTCATCGACGGTTACACGCTGCCCGCCATCTCCACCCGCCGCGCCGACACGCGCGTCGAATTGAAGAACGGCCAAAGCTTCGCCATCTCTGGTCTTCTCGACAACCGCACCACCGACCAGATGGAAAAGATTCCCGGCATCGGCGACATCCCCATCCTCGGCAAGCTGTTCCAGTCCAAGAGCACCAACCACACGCAGGTGGAGCTGGCCGTGATCGTCACGCCCACCATCGTCGATCCGCTTACCGACAATACGCTGCCGGTGCAGCCCAAAATGGTCGTCCCCTTTATCGAAAACCAGAAATTCGATAAGGATATGACCCCCAAAACACCAGTGCCGCAACCCCAGCCCAGTCCGGTACCGCAGGACGTACCGGTGCACGACTAATCGTTTAAAGGATTCAGCTCATGAGCCAGTCGGCCTCCAATTCGCAGTCCCTTTCGGTTGCGCTCCTGACCGTCGGTCTTGAACGCGACCTGACCGACAAGATCGTTCAGGCCGCCTCGCAGCATCACTGGACCGTTAACCACGACGACTTCAGCGAGTATGTTTCCGCGGTCCGCCGCCCGGCTATTTCTTCCGATACCAAGAGCGCCGATCTCGTCCTCGCCATCATCGACTTCGACCGCGACCCTCAGGGCGCTGTCGAAACCGCCGGTTATCTCCAGCAGCTTTTCTTCGGAAGATTCTTCGCCGCCGCGCTCTCGGCCAGCAATGACGCCGATCTGCTGCTCTCCGCCATGCGCGCCGGCTGCAACGAGGTCCTCCGCAATCCGCTCGACGCCCGCCAGCTGGCAGAAACCTTCGACCGCCAGGAACGGCAGTGGTCGACCACCACCGGCCGCACCCGCACTACCGGTCACATCATTTCCTTCTTCGGAGCCAAGGGCGGGGTCGGAACCACCACGGTTGCCGTAACCCTGGGTTACTACCTGGTCCGCCAGAAGAATAAGCGGGTTCTGCTCATCGACAACCACCCCGAGTTCGGCCACGTTTGCCTTTATCTCGGCCTCGACGGTACCCGCTATCACTTCGATGAACTGATCCGCAACGTCAACCGCCTCGACTCTACCCTGCTCCGCGGCTTCATTGCCAAACATGGCAGCGGCCTCGAGGTTCTGTCTTCGCCGGAATCCCACGACCTCTCGCGGACCGTGGATCCAGACGCCCTCGAGCGGACGCTCGAATTCCTGCGCGGCGAGTACGACTACATCCTGCTCGACTGCGAAACGAATCTCGAGGAAACTTCGCTCGCCGTCATGGATCGTTCCGATCAGATCTACCTGGTCGCCACCCCCGACATCGGCGCCATCCGCGATCTTTCCCGCTACATCGATGGCCTCAGCCGCAACGAGTCCACCTCCGCGCGCCTCCACGTCATCATCAACCGTTATTCCTCGCATGGCGCCATCGCCATCGAGCAGATCGAGAAAGCCATTCGCGTTCCGGTTGAGGTGCGGCTCTGCAACGCCTATACCGAATGCCAGCGCGCCATCAACGTCGGCGAGCCCATCGGACCCGACAAGAAATCGGAGATCTCCACCCAGTTCTCGCGGTGGACCTCCATCCTTACCGGCGATGAATCCGCTCCCAAGGCTCAGCCGGCCCGCAAAGGCTTCTCTTTGTTCGGCCAGAAAAGGACTGAATAGCGATGAGCGATCTCACGCTCAACCTCACGCAGGCACGTCCTGACGGCAACAATCTCCGCACCAACGGACCCGGCCTGCGCACCCCGGCAACGCCGGCGGCCCGCCCGCTCCGCGAAAAAGAGCAGCAGGAGCTCAAATCCGCCGTCCACGCCGAGCTTATCAATCGTCTCGATCTGGAAAAGCTGGGCGAGGCGCAGGAAACGCGCGCCGGCCAGCAGCAGCTCTTTGCCCTCATTCAGCAGATCATCGGCGAGCAGGGTGTTCCCCTCAGCTCCTCCGAGCGCGACCGTGTCGCCCAGGAAGTTCTTGACGAAGTCTTTGGTCTCGGACCTCTCGAGCAGCTGCTCAAAGACGACACCATCAACGACATCCTGGTGAACACCGCCAACGCCGTCTACGTCGAACGCCGCGGCGTTCTCTCCAAAACCAGCGTCACTTTCCGCGACAACCGGCACCTGCTGCAGGTCATCGACAAAATCGTCTCCGCCGTCGGCCGCCGCGTCGACGAGTCCACGCCCATGGTCGACGCCCGCCTCAAAGACGGCTCCCGCGTCAATGCCATCATTCCGCCGCTGGCCATCGACGGGCCCATCCTCTCGATCCGCCGCTTCGGCTCTTCGCCGCTTACCGCCGAGAAGCTGATTCAGAACAAAGCCCTCACCCATCCCATGCTGGAGCTGCTGCGGGCCGCCGTCCAGGCCCGGCTCAACATCGTCATCTGCGGTGGTACCGGCGCCGGCAAAACCACTCTGCTCAACGCGCTGTCCAGCTTCATCTCGGAAAAAGAGCGCATCGTCACCATTGAAGATTCTGCCGAGTTGCAGCTTCGCCAGGACCACGTCGTCCGTCTTGAAACCCGGCCGCCCAACGTCGAAGGCAAGGGCGCCATTCGCCAGCGCGAGCTGGTCATCAACGCTCTCCGTATGCGTCCCGACCGTATCGTCCTCGGCGAGGTCCGCGGCGAGGAAGCCATGGACATGCTGCAGGCCATGAACACCGGCCACGACGGCTCCCTCACCACCATCCACGCCAACACCCCCCGCGACGGCCTGGCGCGTCTTGAAACCATGTGCATGATGGGCGACATCCGTCTCCCCGACAAAGCCATTCGCATGCAGGTCGCTTCCGCCATTCACCTCATCGTTCAGGTCGCCCGTATGAGCGACGGCGCGCGCCGCATCACCCACATCTCCGAGCTCACTGGCGCCTACTCCGACGTCATCAGCATGCAGGACATCTTCATTTTCGAGAAAGAAGGCCTCGGAGACGCTGGAAAAGTAAAAGGACGCTTCCGTTCCACCGGCATCGTTCCCAAATTCACCGACCGTCTCAAGGCCGCAGGCATTCCCGTTCCTCCCGGCCTGATGGACCATTCGGTCGAAGTGTGAGGCCCCGCACTCATGATTCTCATCGCCTCCAGCTTCTTCGCGGTTCTTCTCATCACCTTCGGCGTCGTCTCCATCGCCGCCGCGCCTAACCGCGTCGACAAAACTCTCCAGGCTCGCCTTGCCGCTATTTCCATCGATAAGAGCGGTATCCCCGGCGCGGCCGCCATGCAGGCCAACGAGCTGCTCCGCAAAACCGCAACCAGCCGTTTCGACTGGATCGGCCAGACCATCGGCAGATACATCTCCATGCAGGCGCTGCAGAAGTGGATCTCCCAGGCCGCCCTCAATACCACGGCCTCGGCTCTGCTGGTGCAGACTGCCGCTGCCGCCGCCATCGGCTTCGTGGTCACTCTCTTCTTCGCGCCGTTCATCGCCGCCGAGTTGCCCGGCGCCCTGGTTTGCGCCACCATCCCCTGGGCGCGCATCGCATTCTGCCGCAGCCGCCGTCTCCGTGCTTTTGAAAAAGCCCTTCCCCACGCCATCGATATGATGGCTCGCTCGCTTCGTGCCGGCCATTCCACCTCCGGCGCTATTGAAATCATGGCCGAGGGCGCGCCGGAACCGGCGGGCTCGGAATTCAGCGAGGTCTTCCGCCAGCAGAACTTCGGACTTCCCCTGCGCGATGCCCTCATGCAGCTTGTCGACCGCGTCCCTTCGCAGGACCTGCGCGTCCTCGTCACCGCCATCGTTGTGCAGCGTGAAACCGGCGGCAACCTCGTCGAAGTCCTCGACCGCACTGTTTTCGTGATTCGCGAGCGCCAGCGCATCCAGGGCGAAATCCGCGTTCAGACCGCCCAGGGCCGCCTTACCGGCTGGATCCTTACCCTGCTCCCGGTCATCGTCATGCTCCTTATCAACGTCTCGGATCCCGGCTATTCCAAGCCGCTCTTCCACGACCCCTTCGGCCACAAACTCCTTATGCTGTGCGGCGCGCTTATCGTTCTCGGCGCTTTCACCATCAACCGCATCATCAACTCCATCGATGTCTAGGCGGAGACGACAACTATGATGATCTTCTTCTACGTCGCACTCTCGCTCACCGTCTTCTGCGTCATTACCCTGCTCTGCGCACCCTTTCTGCTGCGCCCGTCGGTGCAGGCGCGGCGCATCCTCGATATCGTCACCAGCGACCGCCCGGACAAACGCACCGTTCGCAGCAAGGAAGTCGCCAAAGACAGGCTCCTTTCGCTCGCCCGTTCTTTCCGCGCTCGCCTTGGCCTCTCCGAAGACGAGAAACTGCGCCAGCGCTTCGTCACGGCCGGCCTCAAGGGCGGCGGCCAGATCGATTTGTACTTTACCGCCCGCTTCATCGGACCCCTGGGCGGCATCCTCGGCGGCAGCTTCATCCACTCCAACACCGCCTTCTGGTGCCTGGCACTTGCGGCCGTGGGCTATCTGCTTCCCGATATCTGGCTCACCCGCGCCGTCAATCGCCGCAAGAAAAAGATCCAGAAAGGCATCCCCGACGCCATCGACCTCCTTGTCATCTGCGTGGAAGCCGGCCTCGGCCTCGACCAGGCTCTGCTCCGTATCGGCCAGGAGATCGCCGTCAGCTATCCCGAGCTCAACGAGGAATTCAACCAGATCAACCTCGAACAGCGCGCCGGCAAACCCCGTCTCGATGCCTGGCAAAGCATGGCCGACCGCACCCAGCTGGAGGAGTTCAAGTCCCTGGTCACCATGCTGCAGCAGACCGACCGCTTTGGCACCCCCATCGTGCGCGCCCTCAGCCGCTTTTCTGAGGAGATTCGTATCGCCCGGCGTCAGCGTGCCGAAGAGGCCGCTGCCAAAACCAAGATTAAGATTTTGTTCCCCCTGGTTTTCTTCATCTTTCCCTGTCTGTTCATCGTGCTGCTGGCCCCGGCCATCCTCACCCTGAGCAGCAACCTCGGCGGACATTGAGTTTGATGTAATTCGCGTGCGCCCGAACGTCCGGCGCAACAGAAAGGAGATTCACGATGGAGACATCCATGATCGTTCGCATTGTCGCTCTCGCGGTGGCGGTAGCCGTTGTTGGCATCATCATCATGCGCAGACGGAAGCAGAAGGCATAGTTACGCGCCGGTTCTCATTCTTCGCCATTTTTCCCCTGACTACGGCGGTTGCCGGGAAAGGAGCAAGCCATGGGTGGATCCCTGATGATTCGTGCGGTCGCCAGCGCTCTCGCCGTTCTTGTGTTCGGCGTGATCGTCCTGCGCAGAAAGAGAACAGCCTGATTTCCCGTGAGGCTCGCAACCACGTCCTGAGGTTCGCGATCAGGACCTGAATCATGCACTTTCCCGTGGGTCCTCTCAGGCGAACGCACGCCCGGTTCGCCAGGAAGATCTCTCACTTCCCCAACCACAGCGAACCGCCCGTTTCCGGCGGCGGAGGCGGCCCCTGATGCAATTTATGACCGTCACCATTCCGGAGAAGGCCGTAACCATCGGATCGCGCATTGCTGTAGCGGACACCTTCCTGACCCGATTGTTCGGCCTTCTCGGAAAATCTTCACTCGAAGATGGCGCCGGCCTGCTCATTCGCCCCTCTTCCGGCGTCCACACCATGTGGATGCGCTTTGCCATCGACGTCATCGCGCTCGACCGGGATTTCCGCGTACTCCGCACCTGGCAGCGGTTGCCTCCGTGGCGCATGACCCCCGTCAACTTCAGAACCCACTGCGTTCTCGAGCTTGCTCCCGGCCAGGTTCACCACCTCAATATCCAGCCCGGCGACCAGCTCGCTCTCTCCAGCTAGCTCTCCGCCGTTTTCTCCGTACACCGCTGCGAACCGCTCTCGTACATGCGGTGACCTCGGTTTGCCGGCCTTTCCCTGCATCCTTTTTGACACTTATTCGTTCCAACGACCATCCTTATACTATGGCCCGTTCCGCCGCCCTTCTCAGCAGTTCAGCCCGCCCCATTTCCTGTCCCGAAGAAGTCCTCTTTGTCGAGCTCATGCGGACCGCCGACCTTCTCGCCCGCGCGCCTGCACGGCTGCTTAAGCATCATGACCTTTCGTCTAACCAGTACAACGTCCTGCGCATTCTCCGCGGCTCACCCAGGGGTCTGCTTTGTGGTGAAATCTCCGCTCGCATGATCACCCGTGACCCTGACATCACACGTCTCCTGGACCGCCTCGAAAAACGCGGCCTCATCGGGCGCTGCCGTGAAAACCCCGACCGCCGCCGTGTACACGTTCGCATCACCGCCACCGGACTTGCCCTTCTGGGCCCCCTCGACCGCTCCGTTTGCGATCTCCATCGCCGGCAACTCGGACATCTCGGTCCGGCCCGGGTGCGAGAGCTTACCGCCATGCTGACCGCCAGTTGTAAACAGCCGGGCTGACTTTTCCTGCTTATTTGTTGCAACGATTATCTTCTGGCCGAATCCAATGCAAACGGAGGAGAATATCCATGAGTACCACCGCCACGACCCCAGCTTCCACCACGACCTAGAACGTTGATCCGATCCACTCTGTCGCCGAATTTCGCGTGAAGCACATGATGATCGCCAACGTACGCGGTCATTTCACCGGCATAACCGGCAAGCTCACCTACAATCCCGCCGACCTGGCGAAATCCACCGTCGAGGCTTCCATCGACGCCGCCACCATCGATACCCGCGACCCCCAGCGCGACACCCACCTCAAGAGCCCGGATTTCTTCGACGCCGAAAAGTACCCGCAACTCACATTCATGTCCTCCAGAACGATCCGTCGTTCCGATGGCGAAATCGTCGTCTCCGGCCCGCTTACCGTTCACGGCGTCTCAAAGGAAGTCGAGTTCGTCCTCGAAGGCCCAACTCCCCCTGTTAAGGACCCCTGGGGCAACACCCGCATCGGCGTCTCAGCTACGACAAAGATCAACCGAACGGATTTCGGCCTCAACTTCAATGCGACGCTCGAAACCGGTGGCCTGCTTGTGGGTGAAGAAGTCACGATCCACATCGAGCTGGAGTTCGTCCAGGCGGCGTAAGCCGGACCTGTTCCACAGTTGCCATCACGGGAATCGTCTGTGAAAGGATGATCGTCAGGGCCTGGGCAGATCCCGGACGATTCCCCGATGAGCGAAACGACTCGCCTGCAGTTACAAATTCGCGGGGTTGTGCAGGGCGTTGGCTTCCGCCCTTATGTCTATAACCTTGCCCGACGCCACTCCCTCGCCGGTTTCGTGCTCAACTCACCGCGTGGCGTTTTCATTGAGATCGAAGGGGACGCGGCGGTCCTCGAATCCTTCATCGCCGCCCTCCCGGCTGAAGCACCGCCGCTGGTTCGCATCGCGGAAATCATCCGCTCAGAAATTCCTGTCCTCGGCGACACATCGTTTTCCATCCATGAAAGCCATGCCGCCGGCTCCGCCTTCGCGCTGGTTTCTCCCGACATCTGCGTCTGCGAT
>Ga0335075_10017642_pt1 | contig 10605 bp, 3 predicted proteins | sample Lox_Sample_24_FD_206723 | JGI IMG/M metagenome (GOLD analysis project Ga0335075, IMG submission 206723) | Soil microbial communities from Loxahatchee National Wildlife Refuge, Florida, United States - Lox_Sample_2.4 | ecosystem: Environmental > Terrestrial > Soil > Wetlands | place: USA: Florida... | reverse complement strand
AACGGGAATAAGGATAACTCGATGGTTGAATTGCCGTTAAGCATACAAGTAAAAAGAGTGAAGGATGCATTAGGTTCCTTGAACACAGCGAGAAATATTTTAGGAAGAAGCTTGCAAATAGGGTGCCCTTCAACAAGGGATCTAGTCTCTTCTCAGGAAAATTCAGCCTACTCAAGCGATAGCCTAACTTCACAGCAGGCTTCAGCTGCATCAATCGATACCGTAGCCTCGACGGGGAAATTTGGCTCCTCCAAGCTGTAATAAAGTCACCCTATCGTATTAGCGATTTCGAGATGACAGGTCGATCGTAGCAGGAACTACGTCCTTAAATCAGATACTGTTGGATATAACGTTTCCTTTCTCTCATTTGTCTTCTCATTCATCCTCTCACATTGTTGGATTCATTAATGGGCTGTCAAGGCAGCTGAGTTCTCAGCTGCCTATAAGTGGCAAGTTGCCACTTGGCAAATTGCCTCAGCTGTCTTTGATCAATGGCGTCGGGAAAATGCCGACCTACGTTGTATATATAAGAGACCTGTAGTCCCACTACAATCTCTACATACAATAGCAGTAGCAATAAAATTGATGAGTCTGTTCCTAAGAACCGCCCAGCCTAGTTGCAAACGCAACAGATGCTCTTCATAAGCTTTTGAAGGCTGATAGTAAGTTTTGAGGAAATCATCGTCATGGAAACCTGGCTTTCCTAATGCGATTACTGTATCCAGTAGTGATCTTTTCAGTGGCGAGCCTGTTGGCGTTGTGGGGATTAACACTGCTGGAGCAGCTTTGCCGACAATACTAGTCTGTTCAAGATCCCAATTGATTATGTTGGCAACATAATCTACGGTATTAGCTTATGCAGATTTAACCTGCAATTTCTCTACAGAAATCTCTAGCAGCTATAATTGATATGCATATTGTTGGAACTATACGGCTAACGGCCCACAAATTATATCGATGGCAGCTACATGACCACGACACTTTATTAATAATTTCCTCACCAGAAGGTTTTATGCTTCCTTTATAAGTCTACATAAACCTATAGTTAGTCCTTCATAGTTGAATATCAAGCTCAAGTCCCTCGTTGTATACGCTGCGTACATTTAATTGAATTTCCAACACGTATACGTGTCCGATGAAAGTGAAAGTATCTTCGCCGGACAATGACTGCGACCAAATCGAGTGTACAGCACCGGCCTACCTAGGTTTGATTCAACAGGGGCTTGGGGTTGTCCAGCTAATAACATAAGATTAACGGTACGTCTAACCTCCCCAAGGTATTGCTAATCTACAGCAGATTATTAGATGCAATTGAAGGAGTCGAGAATATCAAAGAGCTAGACTCAGGAAGAGAAACACTTTAACCAAAGTCGAGACTGACAATGAGGGCAATTCTACCCAGTTATCGCAGCTGAAAGCAGAACAACTGTAGATTAAAGTTACATAGAGTAGTGTTCGGCTTTACAGCCTCTCCCATAAGGAGCTCGAAATACCATCCGGGGGGAATAATTGAAAAGCTTCCACCCCAGATACACAGCAGGATGCAGCCTAACTGAACGTCGATCAGGCTCGCTACGGCACTAGTTGAACGGGATGCCGATCCCCTCCTAAAAATTTCCCGATCGATGGTCGATCAGGGAGAATCACATCGAAACTTTCCCAAATATTCCGATTGTTCCAGCTAGCATTTGAAGGCTGCAATGGACGTAATTTCAAAGATAAGGATTCTATAAATAAGTTTATATGAACACTTGAGGTGGCGGATGCAGCTGAAAGTACAAGGCATCGAAATGTATATGCTAGGATATAATATTGGTGCTGGCAGTCTCGGTTGATAAACCTGCATCTAGCTTCTCTAGGGTGGTTAGTTAGACTGTGGCTGTGAGTAGCCTCTCGTTTCCTTTCGGATTAGAGCAATGGGAGACGCTATTTATTCGGTGCAGCACAGTTTATGCGGCCTCTAGGTTATGGTTTGCATCTGAAAACTAGTAACAATCATATTCTTCTTTGAGAAATACAGTCGTTCCTAGCCTTTCCTCTTCGTTTTAGACGCTCGCTATATATCATCCCGAAGCCTACCTGACGATGGAGTGTAGTACCTCAGCAAGCACTTCCTTAGAGATAATAACTGACACAATCATTCCCCTGGAGGATCCTTTTTCGAGTCCTGTGATGTCTGCGTCCGTTTCATCCACCGGACTTTCCTCCGCTCGGGATCTTTCTAACCTGCCGAGACCCAGATATTACCTCTCTCGACGAATCCGGAAAGATGAAAACTACACACCTCCGATTTTTAAGAAGCATCCTGGTGAGAAGTGGCTCTGGATTAACCCTTTGATCGGTTTCATCGCTGGATTGGCAATCTCCGGATATCTAGTATATACCACTGTTAGTGGGAAGTCCTACAATTATTGCCCAGTCCTGAATGAGAATTTCTCTTCGGACGTTTTGAATCCCGAAATTTGGACAATGGAGGTCGAAGTTGGTGGTTTTGGGTACGTATATATTCCCTCTTTTGACCTTGTTGTGGATTCATATGGCTAAAACTTGATAGCAACCATCAATTCGAGGAGACTACAGCATCTGGAGAGAATGTCTTCATTCAAGACCATCAACTATACATCAAGCCTACTTTGCAGGACGAGAAGCTTGTGACTCAAGACAACACTATCAATCTTACGGCTGCCGGTACTTGTACAGCGACCTCGAATATTAACTTCAACTGCGTAACATCCACAAACACTACCAACGGCACCATCGTCCAGCCAGTCAAGTCTGGCCGCATCAATACCAAACTTGGTGCCAGTATCAAATACGGGCGCGTCGAGGTCGAAGCCAAGATACCCAAAGGTGATTGGCTGTGGCCTGCAATATGGATGATGCCCGTGACAGATACCTACGGCCCGTGGCCCGCCAGCGGCGAGATAGATATTGTCGAGGCCCGCGGCAACAACTATACCTATAGTAGTGGAGGAAACGACATCATTTGTAGCACACTCCACTGGGGCCCGGACGCTACTCAAGACAGATATTGGAGCACGATGTGGACTAAGAATGCCCTGCATTCCGAGTTTGGCGACGCTTTCCACACTTTCGGCCTTGAGTGGACCGATAAGTACATCTTTACTTATATCGACACCACACTTCTTCAGGTCTTCTACCTAACCTTTGACATATCATTCTGGCAGAGAGGACAGTTTGGTTCTGTCACTCCTAATGGGACTCTCCAGATCGATCCATGGAGCCAGACAGGCCGGCCACAGACCCCCTTTGATCAGGATTTCTATCTTATCCTCAATGTTGCCGTAGGAGGTACAAATGGTTGGTTTCCGGACGGTGAAGGAGGCAAACCGTGGGTGGACACGAGTCCGACGGCAAAGAAGGACTTTTGGTCTGCGAAAGATCAATGGTACCCTACCTGGGAAATAAGTGGACAGATGATTGTCAATAGTGTGAAGATGTGGCAACAATGCTGAGAGATTACAGTGTCACACATCGATTTTAATTCCTTCTATGCTGCAGGGCTACATGGGCTTTGAGTGATTAGAATTTTTAGCGATCGGCCAGTTTAGGGGTGCTTCGGCAGTACGCATGACACATACGTCTCTTTGACAAAGAACGTATAATGAATGAATTAATACGTATTAGAAGCGCAATCTTCCTTGCTATGCGACTCCGACTTGAGTTTTATCACTTGACATAATCGATCTCTGACTCATACATGGCTATGGTCATGCGAAAATCGCAATATCTACATAGGCCGAGCGTGGATAGCGGGAGGGCAACCTAAGGGATTACGAATGTCTAGCCCGATTGCATATGCATATGCATAATTTCAATATTTTGGCAAGCTTGTGGCTACCGTTTCATCTTGCATCGCACAGAATTTCTTGGTTTTCAGCCCTCGAATCGCCACTTCTATCGATGCACCCAATAGGTACACGTCAATAACAGAGAGGCGCTTTTAACAGTGCGCCTGAATTCTGAAACAGCTAGTGTATTTTGGATCGTCGCCTTCTGAATGCTCGCATTCTCAATGTGACTTCTGTACGGACATGTGTGTAATCTCAGCGTTCTCCATGTGGCTTACACATAATGTATCGCGAGCCAAGAAATGGGAGACTCGTATCGCACGCCTCCCGATCGCATGTTGATATATTCCGAACCAAGTGGAAAATCGTACCATTGGCCAAAGGGTCGAACCATTGCCTAATAGAGCAGATAGATGGCTCGAACCTTCTATTCCATCCAGAATTTCATAACTTTGGAAATGCATCTTAGCAGATATCTCTTTGGTAAATTATCCCCTTTGCATGAGAATTTTCGAAGCTTAGCGACCTTTAGCGATCCCTCATCATTAAATGCGCTAAAGTGACATACTACAAATTGTAAGCTCTACGAAGCATCGGACCGAAAGTCATGGAATTGCACTAGTGAACGTACGCTGGAAATTTAACGATGAAGCCCTGTGGATAGTGATGCGCTAACTAATCTTTAGCGAAGGCCGTCGCTATGCCAATACGTGGCTCGACTAGCGCAGTTTCATGACTTTTGTTCCGATGCTTCGTAGCGTAACCAAGTCGCTAAATACGCCACATGACAGGGATTGCCCAAACTTCGAAAATTCCAAGGCAAAGGGATAAGCCTGCATCTTGAGGATTTAAAGTATACAAAGGGCATTCAAAGCATTTTATATTTGAGAAATTGCGACACTATTAGCGACCTTCTTTTACAAATTTAGCAAATAGTGTCGCCACTATAACAAAATTTAGCAAGTGGTACCACTAAACGACATGCGAATTCCCTCAGGATGCTCACATAAAGAAAACTTGTTGCACACTTCTACACAAGGCTTAAAATCAATAAAATGACAAGAGAGAACAACTGATAAGAAGGTAATATTGATTAGAAGGAAAAATGGACCTTAAGTTCTAATTCAAGCCACTTGTGGATGGAATAGACGGTTCAAACCATCCAGACACTTGCTCTATTGCAATGATCCGTACTACTCGCTAATGGCACAATTTTCCTGTTGGCTCGGAACAGATCCTACGTGGCACGCCTCTTCATTACACCTGCTTGATTCCTTGATTCCACCTCGAAGGAGTTACATCCCTTATCTCTCAACTTGAAAGCTTCGTTGCGGCACATTCATGTGAAACCAGCTGAAACTCTATAGCCATACACCGCATTCTCCACTTTGGGCGGCCTGTGCTATGGTACAAAATATCTCTTGTCTGGACGCCCTTAATAGGGTGTGAGTTTGACACACCTCGCTTTTTATACGCGGGATAAGGAGGCATAAGTGTGGCACACCACGCGGGATAAGGAGGGTATTAGTGTGGCACACCTCGTTCATTATACGCAGGATAAAAATAACCCGTCCTTCGAACACACCCTTTCAGACATTCGATAGGCTCATTGCGTGCATTGTAGGAACAAACTATTTGGACCCGAGCCTACCTATAGTAAGGCTTGGATGAGCCGTTTAACATATCGATTCTCAAGGTCTATCCCGCAAATGCTCTTTCTTGAGGCAGGGCTGGAACTGTGCGGCTGAGGTTCTTCGATAACCCTGGAAGATTTAGTATCTGACTTTTACACACTCTCGCCCACTATTCATGCATGAGTGCTATTAGGCTTGAAGGGCGGATGCACGCATATTTTTGACAATATAGTCGGCCGCTCCATCTGATAATGTGATTGTAGAAGTATTTCCTTGGTTCTCGGTAATAATCCTGAAGCTTTACGGTCGTTACCCGTCCGCTGTTGGGCTAGCTATACATTTGAGGCATTCCCATCCAGCCAAGGATAGCATTATAGGATTCTCGCTCAAAGGAGTCACATACCTGGCAAGATGGTTTTCAGGAACTATTTCAAAACCTCTACGACACTTGCAGCAGAGCATGTCGAGGCTGAGAAGACCGGAAGTAGCGTTGTACCAGCTGCACTTGAATCTGCCCCACAATTTCCGTCATCAAAACCCACGTCCAGGCGTTCCGTTAGGACTTTCACCACTAGCATAGGAGACGAAGCGAGACATAATATAATTCTCAATTATATCTTCCAACATCAGCAGAGTTCCCTATGGATTGATGACACTAGCCGTGAACTAGAAGGAGCAATGGTTCGGAAGAATCGACACAACTACTTGTGCTGTCCTCCTCACTTAGCAGACTCCCCGCTTGTTCATGCAATGAGTGTGCTTAATGTTCAGGTAGGAGTTGCAGTCTACATCTGACAGGAATACGATATCGTACTCAAAATAATAAATAGTGCTAACACGCACATTAGGCTGCCTTAACGATTGGCTCAAAAATGATAAAAGCTATTATTAAGTGGAACCCAGAAGCGGTGGAGGTACCAATATCAAATGGACAACAAATTCAGATTGTCCCTGAAGTCAATGATCTGCTGCGTGCCCGCAGACATCAATATGCTGCGTTTGTTGCCTCCGAGGCTATTCTAGTCGTATGGGATGACGACAAACTCCACCTGCTAGAACGTGCTAGTGCTATAGAAGAGGAACTCGTACGATTTATGTGGAATGCTGGGGATGGTGAAACAGAAAAGCAGGACGATTTCGTACTTGCCGATCGTGAGGTGGACGAAGAATCTGGAGCAATGAAGAGCGAGGAGCGGCCAATCCATTACTATCATTCCGTATTAGTCGCCTTCACCATCTGCCTTGTTACTGTGTTACAAGGCTTGGGATATCAGAATATTGCTCTCGATATCATTAGCCTGCGCCGTTGGGAGTCGCTAGCTTTCTTAGCCATGACTCCTATTAGTATCTTCCTCAATTTGGTAAGATTCACAAATCCCTGTTGTACACTAATGTCTAAAGTGGGATATGTACTGACATCTCAACAGTTTTTCGCCTCTGTATGCATTAGTGTCATTGCTCAAGTGGCTGGGCCGATAACCTGTTTATACACGAACTCCAAGTTCTACTCAGCAACCCCTCCTCCACGCCTTTACAACAAGGCTGTTCCGCTTCCTCATGTTACTATCCAGTGTCCTGTTTACAAGGAAGGGCTTACGTCAGTGATAATACCCACTATCAAATCCATCAAGAAGGCGGTCTCTACTTATGAGCTTCAGGGAGGGTCGGCGAACATATTCATCAATGACGATGGTTTGCAGATAATTCCTGAAGAAGATCGACAAGCGCGAATTCAATTCTATGAGGATTATGGTATCGGATGGACTGCCCGCCCAGGTCATGGCCAGGATGGTTTCGAGCGGAAGGGCAAATTCAAAAAGGCTTCGAATATGAATTACGGTCTTTCCATCTCAAACCAAGTTGAAGAAAGGCTCCACCAGATTGATCGTCCCTACGATTGGAGCCAAGCAGATGAAGTCGTAGCCTATGAGCGGTGCTTGCTTGAAGTTCTTGCGGAGGGTGGAAACAAAGCATGGGCTGATGGTAATATCCGTATAGGCGATTACATTCTCCTTATTGACTCTGATACTCGTGTTCCAGAAGATTGTCTTCTCGATGCTGTCAGTGAAATGGAGCAATCTCCTTGTGTGGCTATAATTCAGTTTTCCTCTGGAGTTATGCAAGTTGCTCACAACTTTTTTGAGAACGGAATCGCTTTTTTCACAAACTTAATCTATTCAGCTATTCGATTTGGTGTCTCGAGCGGCGACGTTGCCCCATTCGTTGGCCACAATGCAATCCTTAGGTGGTCAGCTATTCAACAAGTTGCGTTCCAGGATAAAGATGATGGGAAAGAGAAATTCTGGTCCGAGTCACATGTGTCTGAAGACTTTGATATGGCACTTCGTCTCCAAATCCAAGGATATGTCGTTCGCTTTGCAGCATGGGCCGGCGACGGCTTCAAGGAAGGTGTCTCGCTCACTGTCTATGATGAATTGACTCGTTGGGAGAAGTATGCTTATGGGTGCAATGAGCTTGTCTTCAATCCAATTCGGACGTGGCTCTGGCGTGGTGGGCCTTTTACGCCTCTTTTCCTTCGATTTATCACTTCTAATATGCCTGTCGGCTCGAAAATCAATATTATTGCATACATCGGTACTTATTATGCGATCGGAGCTTCTTGGGTGCTCATCTTGGCTAATTATATTGCTGTCGGTCTCTATAACGGTTATCTCGACAAGTGGTATGTCGAATCCTGGAGAGTTTGGATTGCTGTTACTGTCGTCTTTAGCGGTGCTGGGAACGTGGCCTTGGCTGTACAACGCTACCGCTTGGATCAGCGAACATTGATCGGAGCCTGTAAGCTCTTTCCCAACTCCTTTCCCTCTTGTGTCAGATAATTAGCTTCCTAACACTTGTAGTCGCTGAGAATTTTAAATGGTGCATTATGTTTTCTATCTTTTTCAGTGGCATCTCATTACACGTCTCTCAGGCTATTCTATGTCACATGTTCGAAGTCAATATGCAATGGGGTGCAACATCCAAGGAAGTCGAGTTTGCCAATTTCTTTACTGAGGTCCCGAAAGTGGCGAAGAAATTCAAATGGTCTATTAGCTTTTCACTCTTCACGATTGTCGCTATAATCGTTATGGCCGAGGGAACATTCATTCCGTGGAGTTGGAATATTAATCTCTTCGTTGCGATATTTCCACTGGCTCTGATGTGCTCATGCCACTTGCTATTGCCTATTGCACTGAATCCGGGATTGATGACTTTCTTTTGGTAGGGGGCTGAGAGCATGACCGAATCTCAGTGACGTTATGAGCTGTGTTGGAACTATACAAGTTAGGTACAGCTTCGGCCCAATATTACCCCGGTTCATAGAGCCGCCTACATCATTGAAGTTATTGATATAGGGAGCGGAGAGAATCATTGATATCATGGAATTCGGTCTTAGAGTAATACGGAGGATCCAATCTCTCCAACCTGCGTCTATTTAAACCTGTAGTTAGTCCTTCGTTGAGTTGAGAGTTTAAGTTCAAGTCACTTGTTCAATGCAAACTGTCTATTCCGCTGCGTACCTTTTGTTGAATTTCCAACAAGCTGCCACAGTTCAAGAAGATTTGATAATTAATTAGTCTTTATTTATTTATTTATCTGCAAATTGATAGGTTCTTGAAGAAGACCAAAACTGCACACAACATAAACCTTAGATATCATAATCCCTTTTGATCGTACGAGCCAATGGCTCTTGACGGCGAGCCTGCTCGTAGCCAGAGCAGCACCAGCGGTGGTGGTGGTGGTAGTGGCAGCGACTGCGACGACGCGGCAGACGCGCCGAGCACATGAATCTCCACCCCCAACCGAGACACAGAGTGCACATTAGTCGAATTATTCAAATCGTACAAAATAGCCGATGCCTACCTAAAAGATAAGGGAGCGCTAAAGCGCGTATCCCTTTGGGGGGGGAATTTTGGGGATTGCACTCAGTGGCGTAATCTAAACCTATTCTAGCAAGGTCGCTAACAGAAATACTCTAGATGATTAGGGAGGAAGTTGCTACAGAATCGAAGTTCCAGCGTCCCCTCGCTAACAAGCATACCCGAATAGGTCTAGATCACGCCACTAAGTGCAATTCCCAAAATTCCCCCATAAAGGGATAAGTAGACTTGGATTCAATGGCTGAGGCGGTCCGACGCGTCACAAAGTAGCCCACAAGCTGGCTTACCAGAGAAGCGTCGGAGGGGCCTCGGACGGCCACTAGGGTCTACAAAAACCTCAAATGGCACTATGGACATCAGGGATGTGGTAAACGGGCTGTACGAATAGAGCTCTATCTCTTTCTTGAGGGTAAGTGGCGCACAGTCACCTTTTAAACAGTATAGGCTGTGAGGGAAAGCAGAACGGCAGCAGGGGTTTTTATCCTGTTACAATAGTAGTAAGGTCTCCTTGTTTTCAAATAGTTGGAATTTCCGCATAAGAATAATAATAATAATACCTGCAAATTACTGAATTACCCCCAGTGTTAGGCATCGGGTACTCAGATATGTATCTAGAGTGGGGCTGGGTTGGGTTGGTACCTATCTGGACTGGGGTTGCTTAGGTAGGCATCTAGATTCTAAAAGGGTATCCCCTATCTTTATCTTGATTTTAAGCAATAAACACATTAGCATAGCGGGCTTGCCAGGCTTCTTTCTAATAATAGAGCTAGAGAAGTTAAGCGTTGTCTGCCCTGGCTCTCGGACGACGGGGATAGCCGGTAATGGAGCCATTTGGACTGTGAATAGGTTGATAAAGCGTCTATAAAGCTTTTTGGTCAAGCTCTTAATAGTTATATAGCAACAGCATAGCATCACAAGAGTTATTAAAAGAGGCGAAGTAGCATCACAAAAGGCTACAAATGAGGCTTTATTAGCAATACATGTACATTTGTTAGTTTATTGGCAATAGATACATATTTACAGGCTGTTTAAGCTGTCATTTCCACTAAATGCACAAAAAATCTCTTTAAGCCTCATATCGGCTTAAAGACCCTAATTTCCGTACTCCTCAGGCAGGAAATTGAGTTATCTCTTTGCTTGTGAATTTTGGAAATTGGGGCAGTGGCGTTTTTTAAACCTCTTCATGTAAGGTCATTAGCAGCGGTACGCTGGAATATCAAAAAAGGTAGCGAGTTTGTTTAGCGTGTTTAGTGACCTGGTATCGCTAAAGGTCCTTAA
>Ga0335075_10017641_pt1 | contig 10605 bp, 13 predicted proteins | sample Lox_Sample_24_FD_206723 | JGI IMG/M metagenome (GOLD analysis project Ga0335075, IMG submission 206723) | Soil microbial communities from Loxahatchee National Wildlife Refuge, Florida, United States - Lox_Sample_2.4 | ecosystem: Environmental > Terrestrial > Soil > Wetlands | place: USA... | reverse complement strand
ACCTCCACGGTCACAGCGCGCCCGCTGGGCAGCTCCATGCCGAGCAGCAGGTCAGTAGAGCAACCGTCGCGCCGGACTTGTACGGCCACGCAGGTACCGCGTTCAGCCCGCAGGGCTAGTGATTGCTCGTCTTCCAGAACCACAAGTCCGGCCGCATAGTCAATGGTCACTGGCACGGTCCGGAAGTAAGTCAGGGACAGGAATCCCGCCACCCCTTCCAGCCCTGCGATGGCGTGCATGTCAAAGATTCCGACCGGAACCCGGTCGGCTCGGTGCGCGCCAAGATGCAGCGAAGCCACACTTCCGATCGGGAAGGTCACGGCCTGCCCGGACATCCTGTGGCCGGTGAACGTCGTTCCGTCCGGCTGGCAGCCAGCCTGTTCGGCCAGTGACGCTGAGATCAGATTCGGCCCGATTCCGGTGTCGAGTATGAACCGGGTCTCGATACCTGCCACTCGTACCGGGACTGTCAGGAGATGCTCAAGGTACTCAAATGCCACCGTTGCTGCCACGGCGCGACGGTATCTGATCGGAGGGTTCCGGGCCGAGAGTTTCGGCACCTGACGTTCGTGCAGACGCGTTAGCGCGCGGGCCTGCGGATGGTGACTTGCGATGTGCGTGCTCCGCGCTCGGCCTATTCGGCCGGGAGTGCCTTCTCCATATAGATGCGCCGGTAGCCATCTTCGACCCGCCGGTCGATCACGCGGTAGCCAAGACGAGCGTAGATTGCCTGGTTCTCGGTCATGACCTCGTTGGTATACAACGCGAGCCGTCTGATGTTGTGCTTCTTGGCTCGCTCTTCGGCGAACTCCATCAGCCGGCGCCCCAGGCCGTGCCCCTGCAGGTCGGGGTGGACGGCGACGTTTTCGATCATGATCACATCGTCAGTCTGCGTGAGAGAGATCAGGCCGGTGACCGGACTTCCGGTCACCCATACGGCACCGGCTTCGACCGCCTGGCGATAATCGCGAAGGAGCGGTGCAGGCGGTCTATCCATACGCGTGAGGTATTTGCGGTACGCCGCGGCGATGACTCGCTGGATTGACGGCAGGTCCGCCTCGCTGGCTTGCCGGAGCTCGACTGGCTGATTCGCTGAGCTCATTGCCAGCGCCTCAGCGCATGGCTGAACGAGCTGACAGCCGCATCACTAAGCGTCTTGAGGAAGCGACCGGAGCTGTCGCAGATGTCCGTGTACCCCATCCGCTCGTAGAAGGCATGGGCGCTGACACGGGTGCGTGCACTCGTCACCTCGACGGTCAGGCAGCCCGCTTGCGTGGCGGCACGCTCGGCCGCAGCGACGAGCGACCGGCCGGTTCCGCGACCGCGGCACGACTCAGCCACGACCAGGCTCTCGATGCGCGCCCAACGACCAGTTCGCTCAAGGTAGGGGATGGCATGAAGCGACAGGCATCCTTCGATCCGGCCGCCGTGCTCTGCTACGAGAATCAAGCTCATCGGGTCGGGCAGCCAGTAGGCGAGTCGCTGGCCGACCTGCTCGCTGGTGGACGGATAACCGAGCTGGGTCAGGAGTGCAGCTATCTGCTGTGCGTCACCGCGCCTTGCTTCGCGGATGGCAGGGCCGACATTCGAGCTCATGTAGTCCAAGTCTGCTTCGTGTTCCCCCCGAATCAGTCAGAACCCGCGGATCGCGCTCCTAGCTCGCCGCGTCTCAATGTCGCCGCCGTGAACTGCCAAGGCGAGCTCCCGGCGAGACCGTGGACGTCACCGGGTGCCAACTCCTCCAGCTCCTAGGCATTTGGCCGGTTCCCACCCGACCTTTCGGCCTGTCGCCCCTAGGATTAAGTGATACCGCTTCCCCCAGCAGTCCGGAGCCAATCGAATATGGCCGATGCGCCGTCTAAGTCTGCCGCACTGGACCCGAAGGTGCCGAACGTAGCCCGAATGTACGACTACATGCTGGGCGGCAAGGAAAACTACGCAAGCGACCGTGCGGCGGTCGAGAAGCTCATCGAACTGGAGCCGGCTGTTCCCAGGTTCGCCCGGCTGAACCGCGAGTTCCTGGGCCGCGCCGTTCGCTATGTCGCTGGCCAGGGAGTGAGCCAGTTCCTTGACGTGGGTGCGGGACTACCCACGCAGCAGAGCGTGCACGAGGTCGCCAGGGCGATTGATCCCGACGCCAGGATCGCGTATGTGGACAACGATCCAGTGGTGCTGGCCCATTCTCGGGCGCTGCTCGGCGGGGTGCCGAGCGTCGCGTTCGTCCGGGGCGATATCCGCGAGCCCGCCGGAATCCTCGCCAGTTCCGAGATCCGCAATACGCTCGACCTGGGCAGGCCGGTCGGCGTTCTGCTCCTCGCGATCCTTCATTTCATCCGCGACGCCGAGGATCCTGCGGGCCTGGTCGCGGCCTTCCGCGACGCTCTTGCTCCCGGCAGCTACCTGATCATGTCCCACGGGACCGCGCACGGCGCGCCGCCGGACGTCGTGGCGGCCAGCCGTGACGCCCGCCGGGTGTACGACAACGCGACCGCGCAGATTACCTTCCGAGAACCCGCCGAGGTCAGCCGTTTTCTCGATGGCTTCTCGCTTGTCGAGCCCGGCCTAGTGCATATCTCGCAGTGGCGGCCGGCGGAGCCGGTCGCCTACGAGTTCGACGGTTTCCTCGCAGCAGTCGGCTGCAGGGACTGACGCGGCTCTAGCGCCAGCAGGCGATTGTCCGTCCTAGCCATACTCATGGCTGAGGTCGACAATGCAGAACCGGTTGCCATCGGGATCTTCCAGCACGACGAAGTCCGGATCTTCCGGGTAAGCGTCCCAGTCGACCCGCTTGGCACCAAGGGATATGAGTCTCGCTGCCTCTGCTTCCTGTTCGCTGACGTTGTCGGCATGCAAGTCAAAGTGCAGGCGCGGATAAGTCTGCGGCGGCGTTCGGCTGAGCTGGAGGGCAATCGCCGTTCCGGCTTCGCCGGGCGGCACGAGCACGTTCAGCCATCCGCCGAATCCATCCTGGCGCAGCGTGTAACCCAGGGCCGCTGACCAGAATTCTGCCGCTCGCTGTACATCCGTGACTCCGAGCACCACTACGCCGAAGTTCAGCATGGCCCGAGCTTAACGAGGACGATCGCCCGGCGGGGAGCCATCGCAAGGCCAGTGCCGGCCGAGGAGAGCGCGTCACAAAGCGGGGAACCGGGAGACCTGGCGGCTGACGGCGTCGATACCGGGAACAGGCAAGTGTCCGATCAGCTCGCGCATGGTGGCTGTGGGCTTACTGGCCCAGTCGCTTCGGAAGTCGGCATACATGTCGATCAGTTGCTGTGCGACTTCGGCTGGCAGGCTGAAGCGGGTCAGGTAGTCCCGGTACTCGTCATCACAGACCGCGCGGAACGGCAGCCCGGCGAGTTCTGCAAGGTGCTCCCATGTGATCGAATCCGGACCGCTGAGCTCATATATGGCGGTGCCGTGTTCGTGCCGGGCCAGTACGACCGCCGCGGCCTCGGCGAGGTCACTGACGTCCGCGGGGGTAACTCGGGCTCCCGCGGCGGGGGCGACGAGCTCGCCGCCAGCCTTGGCCCACACGACGTCGCGAGCCAGCGCAACGGGCAGGCCGTAACTGAGCCTGAGAATGGTCCAGGCCGGCCCTGATGCAGTGGCTAGTGCCTCAAGGCGCTTGTAGTCCTGGACGGCTGGCAAAGTGGCTCGCTCGAGGTCAGGCCAGCTTGTCAAGACGATCCGGCCGACACCGGCCTCGGCCGCAGTGCGGATCGCAGAACTGACGCGGGGGTACCGCAGCGATGGGTCGGCACCGAAGAAAGTCGCGTTGATCAATATGGCGTCGACGCCTGACAGCGAGGCACGCAGCGAATCGGGCTGGTCAAAGTCACCGGGCCGGTAGTTCACGCCTGGTATGCGGTGGACCTTGGCTAGGTCGCGCACAGTTGCGACCAGCGGCTCGCACGCGCGCTTGTGCAGAGCTCCGAGGACTGCCCGGCCGAACTCGCCGTTGCCGCCGGTGACTGCGATGGTCATTGCGATCTCCTAAGATTAAAAGGGGCGGTCGCCCCGGAACACTATACGGGGCGTGCGCCCCGCTTTGTAAAGGGATATCGCCCATGACCCAGCGGGCGGCGCGCTCTGACGCGCTACGCAACCGCGCCAAGATCCTCGCTGCGGCCAGCGACGCGTTCGCGCGCGACGGCGCCGAAGTGCCCCTGGATACGATCGCCGGCCTAGCCGGAGTCGGCCCAGGCACGGTGCACCGTCACTTCCCGACAAAACAGTCGCTGCTGAGCGCCGTCGTCGCGGCCCGCCTCGGCCGCTTTGCTGAGCGCGCAGAGCAACTCAGCACGGATCCGACAGCTAACTTCTTCGATTTCCTTGCTGACCTTGCCGACGAGGCGCGTCACAATCTCGTGCTGACCGAAGCACTGGGCGGGACAATCGGCGCCGAGGCGGACGAGCCCGCTCAGCGTTTGTCGCGTGCGCTTGAGTCGCTCTTGCAGGCCGCGCAGCGGTCGGGCACGATCCGTCCCGATCTGACCGTCGGCGACCTGCACGCAATCATTCTCGGCGCGCTGACCATCGAGAATCGCCTGACAACCGACCGTGAAGGCCTGGGACTAAAGATCGTTTTCCAGGGACTGAAGAACTGGTAAGCACCCAGCGCTACATGGAGCCGGTGTTCACAATGGCATCTCAAATAGTTGACCGCGCCACCCATCGCCAACCGTGAGGGTGAAGGCAGCGACGATGAAAGGCGCCGGAGTCAGGATTCGCTATCGAACGCTGGTCATCCGGGCTGATGACCGCGCCGATACTCGTCCAGCAGCCGGATCACCTGTTCACGTGTCCCTTCCAGGTCGACACCCAGCCCCGCCAGCACTTGCGCGGCCACGCTGTCGCCCTGATGGATGAGGCCGAGCAAGATGTGCTCGGTGCCAATGTAGTCATGGCCGAGAGCACGAGACTCCTGTAGCGACTGCTCCAGCAGCTTCTTCGCCTGCGGGGTGAACGGAATGTGCCCGGACGGCGGTCGCTCACCCCTTCCGGTGGCCTCCTCGACCCGATGTCGCACCGTTTCCCCGCTGACCCCCAGGGACTCGAGCGCCTTGGCCGCCACTCCGCCGCCTTCGTGGATCAGGCCCAGGAGGAGGTGCTCGGGACTTATGTAGTGGTGGCTCAGCAGCCTGGCCTCTTCCTGCGCCTGGACTACGACTCGCCGTGCCCGGTCAGTGAACCGCTCGAACATCCTGCGCCGCCCTCGTTGACGCACATCACGACTAGCCCGATGGTAATCGACACATGACGTTGAGACACTCGCCACATAGGTAGATTGACAATATGTCGATGGAGTACTTATTATGCGTTACATGAGTAACCGGACCGGGCCGATGCGGAAGACGACGTACTTCGTCCTAGCGTCGCTGCACGACAGGTCGCTGCACGGCTACGGCATCATCGAGCGCACTGCGGAGCTCTCGGACGGGCGGGTTCTGCTGACGACCGGCACGCTGTACTCAGCGCTGGACAGGTTGACTGGCGAGGGCTATGTGAGCCCGGTCAGCGAAAAGACCGTTGCCGGCCGTGTGCGCCGCGCTTACGGACTGACACGAGCGGGTGTCACCGCTTTGCGCGCCGAGGCAGACCGGCTGGAGCAGGCATCACACGTGGCCGGCGCAATTGGCCGCCGTGCGGCCGTCGGCCGCATCGTGGTCGTGGGAGGCCGGGCGCGGCTCGTCAGCAGCAAGGCCCACAGGTCAGAACTCCCCTGAAGAGCCGGAACTGTCGGCGGGTACGCCATGGCGTCCGGGCGGATGAGTGGGTCGGTTCGTTGCTCCGCGACGAGGTGATCTCCGGCCCGGCTAGCAGCCCTACTTCGCCGCGTTCCCGCCGGGGCTAGCCCGAGCTCAGCAGTCAAACACCGACCAGCAGATGTCGTTCCGCAACCGCTGGTCGTCAAGTACGAGCTCGCGAATCGCTTCCGGGAGCTGGTCGCGCTGCCATTTGCACTCGAGCCGCCCCGCGGTCTTGCCCTCGCCTTCAGGCGCGGCGGCACGTGCGGCCTTGATCGCATAGGCGGCAGCGCCGAGTTCGTGCGCGGCCACGTGTGCGACGGCCCCGGCCTGGCCAGCAGCGTACGCGGCATGCCGTGCTGCCCCACGCAGGTCTCTTGCCGCGCCCATTGCATGGCCGCCAGCCGCCCGAGCCTGGGTCATCGTGACCTCACCTCGCACCCACGCGCGGGCATGCTCGATCGCCTGACGCGGCCGCAGGTCCTCGGGCTGAGCTGACTCGAAGAGGTCAAGGACATGCTCGGCGCAGGCCGCCGCCCAGAGAGCCAGCAGATGGTGATCCGCATCGGTGAGGGTCCCGCCACGGCGGTTCGTTACAAAGCGGGGATCCCGGACCTTCGGCAGGATCACAGTTGGCACTCTTTCTCGTTGTATCCGCCCGGCACCTGACGGCGCGCACGCGCGACCAGGCATGTCCTAGGCAAAGCGTGCAAACCTCGATGGCCGATCCGCAAGCTCGTCGGCTATACGGAGTGCGCAACTGGGCGCTGCGCGCCAGTTTGCTGCTCCGGTAGTGCCAGCAGACCGCCCGGCAGTGCCGTTCCCGGCCTGGTAGGTAGATTGACAATATGTCGACAATCTACGTATCGTGGACGCCATGCCCAGGTCACGGACCGCGATGCGGGAACCCGCGTACTTCGTGCTGGTAGCGCTGCTGGATGCACCACTGCACGGATATGCCATCATCAAGCGCGCCGAGGAAATGTCCGGTGGCCGGGTCCGCCTCGCCACCGGGACGCTCTACACGGCGCTCGACCGGCTGACCGACGAGGGCCTTGTCCAGTTGGTCAGCGGGGAGATCATCAGCGGACGTATCCGCCGCACGTACGGGCTGACCGGTGCAGGCTCCGCTAATGACCGCCTACGCAGCGCAGTACCGGCGGGAACGAGGCGAGGAAATCCTCGGCACAGGTCGACCCTGGCCGGCTCCGACCGGCGGCCTCAGGAGGTGACGTGAGCGACATCATTCCGTCCGGCGGTCGGGCAGACTCCGATGCCAGGCATGAAGCCGATCACGCGAACATCGCTGACATGCTCGGTCTGCTGAACCAGAAGGGCTTTATCTGCAACGTCAAGAACCCTGCCTTCGCTGGCGGTGCAAGGGGCGACGGCACGACCGACGACACAGCTGCTATCAACGCTGCCATCCAGGCCGCGCAGGGCTTCCCGAACGGCGGCATTGTCGAATTTCCGTATGGCGTTTACGCGACGAGCGCACCGCTGGTGTCTGCTGGCAATGACATATGGTTCGTCGGCCCGCGCGGGCTGAAGGCCACGATGGGCGGCGCGGGCAACAGCAATGACAGCAGCGCGACTATCAAGCCGCTCAGTAGCTGGGCCCAAGGCAGCGCGAACCAGCCTGCTGCGATCCTGGTCGATGCGATCGCGGCCGGCAAGAACCTCAGCAGAGGCGGCATCGTCAACATCAGCGTCGATGGCGGCAATCTGCCTTCATCCACGCTGATGCACGGCATAGCTACCTACGGCCACGTCGGCGCATGGACGCTGCACGACTTCATCGTTGCCAGTATCGCGAACACCAGCTCTGTCGGCGTGAACCAAGTCGCTGACTCGTCTGGCGCCGAACCGCAAGGCAACTCGATTACTCGCGGCCTCGTTCAGGCCACTATGGGTGGCGGAGTAATCCTGTCAGCTGGTGACGCCACGATTGAGCACATTCACACGCAGAGCACCGGCGGCAACGGCATATCAATTACTGGCCGCGGCGGCGACACGCGGCTGTCGCATTGCCGTGGCGACCTGGCCAGCATGAACGGCTTCTACATCAACGTTCCGTGCGGCCAGTACCTCGGCATGGTGCAGCTAAGCAACTGCAGCACTCAGCGTAACGGCAGCAACGGCATCAAGATCTCCAACTCCGTTGTCGATCGGATCAGCGTGGTGTACTGCACCGGCTGCGTCTTCCAGGGTGACGGCACGTCCGGATCACCCAGCAGCGGGATTTGTCTCTCCGGACCGGTTGGCGCCGTGTTCACCGGCTGCGGCGTTCACGTGAACAGCGGAATCCCCGCAGACGGCAGGGGTACCTGGCCGACTTACGCCATCACTACTGCGGCTGACGGCGTGGCACCACCAGTCTTCGTGGACATTCGCGGCGGCTTCTACAACGCTGCTACCGCCTTCTGTAACAAGATCAATGCACCGCTGGTTTCCGTTGTGGACGCTCTTGAGTATCACGGTGCTCAGTGGTTGCCGAATTGCACTCCGACTCGCATCACAGCCCTCTAACACTCGAGCGGGCCGCCCGGACTGTCGGCCGTCAACCCGAATAGCTTTGGCTACCCGGTGCACTGCTGGCTGGCGTATACCGGGCTGACGGTTAGCCCGACCACCGTGCGGACGTGGCCGTCATCAGAGCTGATCGTGTTCACCGAGATACCCCCGGCGGTGCCGGGAGGCGCCGACGTTGGCAGCGCGATGTCATCTGAGCTCCCGCCGACGAAGATGGCCAGGCCGGCGCCGGCGGGCAGGGCTGACGGTTTGATGACGAGGTAAACGGTCCCTCCGGCGGTGCTGCCTCCGCCGGGGAAATGGGCGACCGCATTGAGAACGTCCGTGCTGGTGGTGTAGAACCGGCACGACGCGGTCAGTGAGTGGCCGGAGAAGGTGACGTTGACGGGCAGCCCGTCGGCGCGCAGCGTGCTTTGCAGGCCGGCCGGGTTCTGCAGCTGGTTGATGGTGACGTCGATGTCGCCGTTGGCCCGCTTGGCCACCGTCCAGGCAGCCAACCGTGCGTTGCCGAGAGGGCTGCCATGATGGGCGGAGGGCAGCAGCGTCGTCACAGCAAGAGCGGCCCCGGCCAGCACGGCGGCGGCACCGGCCACTGCGGGAGTCCGACGCCGTGCGCGCACCGCGCGGCCCCGGCTGACGATCTGGTCGACCGGAGTGGCCGAATGAACACCGGCGACCGACTCGCGCACGATAGTGATCAGTTCGTTGTCGTCCATGATCAGTTCTCCTGTTGTAGTTCGGGCTGAAGGTCGTGCCGCAGCGCGGTCATCGCGCGGCCCAAGTGCGCCATGACAGTGCCGGGAGCGACGCCGAGCACTTCAGCCGTGCGGGCGGTATCCAGGTCGAGGAGCAGCCGCAGCGCGACCACCTGCCGTTGCCGGGCGGGAAGCCGCATCAGCGCCGCCATGATCCGCGAGTCCACCGGGCTGAGTGACGCTCCGTTGGCTGCGGCTCGGTCAGCGACCCAGCCCGGATCAGCCACGAGTACCTCCCGGCGGCGCCGGCGCCATCGGGAGACACTTTCGTTCAGCGCTGTCCGCACCACCCATGCCTTCGGCGCAGGATGCATGCTCACGGAGCGCCAGGACGCCCATGCGCGAGCGAATGCCTCGTCGACCAGCTCCCGTGCTATGTCCTGGTCGCCGACGCTGACCAGGACCGCCCGCAGGCACTCGTCGACGGTGCTGCGATAGAACTCCGCGAAGTCCAGTTGTTGAGTTCCCACGCTCATTCAACGCATCGCCGGGTCATTGCCATTACCTTTCTGGCAGGAAGATCTAGCCGACGACCTATCCGTTCGCCGCGGCCGGCGCTTCGCGCACTGTCATCTGGCGGGTGAAGCGCTTGACGTGACCGAGCGCCTCAGGAAGAGTGTGGTCACGGCGGCGACCGGTCGCCGAGCCGTGGAACATGCGCCCCAGTCGGAGTTCCATCGGCGAAGGGGATTCGCCCTCTCGGTCCTCGATGTCACAGGCCATCTTCCAACACCGCGTCGCTGGGGGACGAGGGTGTGATGGGGAGGCTTGTCCGTGACCAAGGATGCCAGCTTCAAGAAAGTTGTCCGGCGCCACGCCGAAGAGACTGGGCAGCGCTACACCGAAGCGCTGACGGATCTTGAGGGTCTCGGTGCGCGAATCCACCACGAGCCAGTTCCTGAGCAGCTACTCGCTCATCTCCGGGAGCGCTACGGCATTGACCCGGTGGCGGCGACGAAGCTCAGTGCGCACAAGACCTACGTGTTCCGCATTGACCGCAATGACGGCGGACCATGGGTCGCCCGCGCGTTCCCCCCAGCTCGACCACGTGCCGCTGTCGAGGGCGATGCCGCAATCCTCAGATTCCTGGAGCGGCAGGACTATCCCGCGGAACGCCCGGCCGTCGGCGATGCAGTATCTGACTTCGACGGCAGCGCGGTCCTCGTGACGCGGTTCGTTGACGGCGTCCAGCTCCCCGATGGTGCCGCGAAGTTCGCCATGATGGGTGAGCTGCTCGGACGGCTACACGCGCTGCCGTACGACGATTCCGCCGGCCGCCCCGGCGGAGCGAGTGGTGAGGACCCGAGCCGCGAGGGCATGCCGCGTCAGGACCTGCTAGCGGCCCTGTCATTTCTCGACGCGGTTGACACGAAGGTGACGGCCGCCGAGCGCGAGCGATTCGAGCAGCTCCGCGGCCAGGTACGCTCGGCCGACGACGGTCAGGGCCTTCCGGAGGGCTTGCTCCACGGAAACCTTCTCCACGCCCCCGATCACGCCGTCCTGAGCGAACAAGGTCCGGTCGCTATCAACTGGAAGGCGTCCGGGCGCGGACCGCGCCTCGCCGACTT
>Ga0335075_10017640_pt1 | contig 10605 bp, 5 predicted proteins | sample Lox_Sample_24_FD_206723 | JGI IMG/M metagenome (GOLD analysis project Ga0335075, IMG submission 206723) | Soil microbial communities from Loxahatchee National Wildlife Refuge, Florida, United States - Lox_Sample_2.4 | ecosystem: Environmental > Terrestrial > Soil > Wetlands | place: USA: Florida... | reverse complement strand
TTAAAGTAAAGAGCGGTTCTCCGGTCCTGACCGTTCGCCGCACCAGTTACGATGTGAAGGGCCGGCCCATTCTCTACGAAGACTCCGCCTGCCGGGGAGACTTGTACAGTTATGCGCTCCGCCTGGCCCGCCAGCCTCGATCCGCGCCCGCCCGGAAAAGCAGCAGATAAGTAACTGGCAGGCGCCGATGTCAACATAATGCCTGCCAGGGCACAACAGGGACGGGGTTTTCTCTCCCGGCTCCTCCGCTGACACACCCCGGCTCCTCCCGCCATCTCCTGGAAATGCTCGACGAGCTGAACCGTCTGCAGATCGAGTTCGTATCGTTCCGCGAGCAGATCGACACGGACGGCCCGCTGGGCCGGGCTATCTTGGTCATCATCGGCTGCGGCCGCCGAGCGTCTCGCCCTTCCGCCGCCCATGGAATTGGCTGCGCCGGACGCTCTCCTTGACCAGAAAGGAGAGTGAAGCGTACTCTCCTTTTGTGTCTGGGAGAGAATATGCCTGATCTCGTCGAACTTCCACAGGGCGCACTGGAGCTGCTGATCCTCAAAGCGATCTCCCTCGGGCCGCTGCATGGATACGGCATTTTGCTCCGCATCCAGCAAATGTCCGGAGACCGCCTGGAAATCCTGCAGGGATCCTTTTACCCGGTTATCTATCGACTCGAAACTCGCGGTTGGATCAGCGGGGAGTGGGGAGAGTCAGAGAACAAGCGGCGTGCCAGATTCTATCGGCTGACGGCAGCCGGCAAGCGGCAGCTCAAAGCGGAAAGCGAGCGCTGGAGCGACATGACAGGGCTGGTGGCAAGCATCCTGAAGGTCGCGCCGGGTGAACTGTGAGCACCTTCGCGAGAATTCGCACCTGGTGGAATGCCCTTGCTCATCGGGAAAGCGTGCGGCAGCAGGTCGAGGCGGAGCTTGAGTTCCACATCGAGGCCTGGGCCGAAGACCTGATCCGCCGCGGCGTGCCGCGGGATGAGGCGTGGCACCGGGCGCGCGCCGGGGTGGGCAGGGCCGACACCCAGAGCGAGAAATATCGAGACGCCATCGGCCTTCGTCTCTTCGACGAATTCGGCGGCGATCTCCGCTACGGCCTGCGCGGCCTGCTGCGCAATCCTGGATTCGCGGCCATTACCGTTTTGTCGCTGGCCATCGGGATCGGCGCGACCACCGCCATGTTCAGCCTCATCTACGCCGTGCTTCTGCACCCGTTCCCGTACGCGGGTGCGGATCGGATCATGAATCCGGTGCTTATCAACGAGCAGGACCCATCCCAGCTGCGATGGTTTGCGCTGTGGAGGCCGCAGTTTGCGGAATTCGGGGAGGCGAAGTGCATCCGGAGCCTGCTGGGCTTCCGCAACAAGAGCGAGGAACTGTCAGGCAAGAGCCTGCCCGAGGATGTGCAGGCGGTATACCTGACAGAAAATGCGGGGCAGTTTTTTGGCGTGCGTCCCCTGCTGGGGCGGATGATCGAGCCGAGCGATGCAGAGGGGGGTGGCCAGCCGGTGGTGGTGCTGAACTACCGCTTCTGGCAGCGGCACTTCCAGGCTGCAGGGGATGTTATCGGGAAAACGCTGGAACTGGACCACGCGATGTACACGATTGTGGGGGTGATGCCGCGGAGCTTCGCCTTCGATGACACGACCGGCGTGGGCGATGTGTATCTGCCGGCCGCCACGCTGCACGAGACTCCGGCGGGGCTGCGGTTCCTTATCCCCTGGGTGAAGCTGAAGCGGGGCATAATCGCTTCGGCGGCGAGCGCTCAGCTCAATGCGCTGGTGCATGCTTTTGCGCGGCAGAATCCGCAGGTATATCCGAAGAAGTTTCATCTGGCGCTGCAGCCCATTGTGACCCCGTATCAGCAAGACACGGGCCGCGCCCTGTACCTCCTGCTGGCTGGCGTACTCCTGGTTCTGCTGATTGGCTGCGCCAACTGCTCCATCCTGCTGCTGGCTCGCGGGGCCGCGCGCCGGCACGAACTGGCCATGCGCAGCGCACTTGGGGCCAGCCGGTGGCGCATCGTTCGCCAGCTCATCATGGAAGCTCTGATCATCTCCTTTGCCGGAGCTGCGTTCGGCGTCGTTGCATCGTGGTGGCTGGCAGAGCTGCCAATGCACGTGGCGCGCAATTCCTTTCCGGCGGAATCCGTAATCCACATCGACTTACCGATACTTGGGTTCTCCATTGGCCTGGCTCTTGCCTGCGGGATGCTCTTCGGAATCGCGCCCGCCCTGCGCCTTTCCCGGCCCGATCTGGCTCCCGCAGTTCAGTCCACCGCCCGTCGCATCGCTGGGCGGCACGGGCACCGAAGACTCAACGCGCTCATTGCTGCTCAGGCCGCGCTCACTCTGCTGCTGATGGCAACCGGAGCCATGGCCATCGGGGCTTTTCTTCGCGTCACCCATATTCCCCTGGGTTACGATCCGCACGACGTACTGAGCGCCGGAATCATGACCCACTTCTCCGACGCCGCCGAGTGGGCCGCTATCGAATCCCGCAGTTCCCGCACCGCTTACTTCGAGCGAATTCGCCAGCAGATGGCAACCGTGCCGGGTGTTCTGTCGGTTGGCATCAGCATCGATGTTGATCCCCCTTATGGCGGGAGCGAGCAGAAGTTCGAGTTACTCGGGCGCAGCTCCGGGCCGGAGCAGGATGCACGCATTCTCGAAGTGGGCCGGAATTTCTTCTCGGCTCTGCGCGTACCGCTGCGCAGCGGGCGAGTGTGGGACGAGGTGGAGAATCAGCGCGGGGACGGAGTTGCGGTTGTCAACCAGGCATTTGCGGAGCGCTATACGCCGCAACGCAGTCCCGTCGGCCAGCAACTTCGTCTCCCCGATCTTGTGTCCCACGCGCCATTGGTGGCGGCATCGCCCTCGAGTTCCGGCTTCCGCACCATCATCGGAGTCGTCGGCGATATCCCCAACGATGGACTCGGCCATCCGGTTCTGCCCGCTGTCTATGTTCCCTATACGACGCTGATGATGCCGTATGCCCAGTACAACATCCGCACGCGGGGTAATCCGCTCTCGTACATGCACGCGCTGCGCGCCTCAGTGGCTTCCGTTGCCTCCGATCAGCAAATTTCCAGGGGCGCCTCCACCCTTGAATCCGAGCTGGCCAGCGACCCTCAGTGGAGCCGGCAGCGTCTCTTCTCCATTCTCTTCGGATCCTTTTCTGCCATGGCGCTGCTTCTCGCCTGGGTCGGGCTGTTCAGTGTCGTGTCCTACGGAGTTACGCAAAGAACCGCGGAGTTTGGAGTCCGCATGGCGCTGGGTGCGTCCCGCACTCACATCCTGTGGGTCGCAGTCCGCGCCGCTCTCCTCAGCGCCGCGGGCGGAATCGCTGTTGGAGCGATCACGGAGCTTTTTCTCAGCAGGATGCTCGCTCAATGGATGAACAGCCGATCGGCAGGGGCAGCAGGTTTGTTCGCGGTGATTGTCCTGTTCGCAATCAGTACGATCGCTGCCTGCCTGATGCCCGCCAGCCGTGCGGCATCGATCGATCCCTGTGACGCCCTGCGTTACGAGTGAAGCACAGCACGGCTGTTGTCAGGGTTCGTCTATGTTCTCGCATTTGGCCCGTCGCAATGCCTTACTTTCTCTCTGCGGAGAACCCGCGGCGGGTGTCGATGCGGAGCGATCCGAATACGGTGCTCGCCGCGTCCTTCAGGCAGGTTCTTTACCGACGGAGACGGGGATTCGGAGGCCTATGGCGCTGTCAGCTTCCCTTTGTGCCGAGGGATCCGCCCTGGCTGCGATCAACGCGCACCACATAGTATGCGCCATCCTCCTTCTCCTGGGGGTGTCAGCGGTCGCCTGGAGCTACTGTGCGGAATCGCAGGCCCCGGACGCAATGAAGCGGGGGCGCAAGGTGCGGACGTTCGCAATGGCAGGGTCCACGATTGTGGCGTCCGTGGTTGCTGTTTTCCTGTTGGCATCCCAGCCGCATCGCTGGGTTCTCGCACAGACAGCTGCAGACAACTCCGGCTACCACACCGCGCACAGGACCGGCGGCAGCCCTGATGACTCTTATGTATCTGTGATCCTGTGGCCAAAACAGCCTCAGGAGGTGAGGGTAATTGCACCTCCGCACCGCGCCGAATCGACCATCGTGGTCCGCCTGTCGAAACCACTCGTGATCCTGTTTGATGGAGTGTATTGGTACCTCCGGTCACCAGCAAAAACGCCTGGAAACAATGCTCACATCGCCCACGGAAGCCCGGCCAGGATTGAAATTCACTCAGCGGACTGGCATCCGCTGATCATGGAAGCGCACCAGCGTTTGGTATCGCCCATTGATCCCCGATGCTGCCGGGAATTGGATCTATCCATTCGTAATGCCGATAACCGTCCAGGAGCGATCAGGATCGCGGTGGAGTTGATCGACTCCTCCACGCCGCCCGTGCAATCGGAAGATCTCGGGAGCCGGCCTGTGCTTTCCAGCATGCCGCCTGAGTTCAGTCTGAATCGACCGCCAGCGAATGAAGTGCTGAGATACCCGATACCGGCAAGCCTGGCGATCGGTCAGTTCAACGAAATCGAGGTGGTCTTTCTGCCGGCGCGCGAGAGATCGCTCGGCGGTGCCCAGATCGCGATTCGCAGTTTCAGTTTGCTTCCTTAATCGTGCTGCAAGCATCGCTGGCACGTACGCGGATATTCGGGCAGCCCCCTATGGCCTCGAACGCTCCAGTACGACAGCTGTAGGCCAGGCGCTTAGCTGACGCATCATCGCCGAGTTACTCATCGAGGTGACCTCGAAATGGCCGGGGGTGTTCCAGCCCGCACCTTGTGAGCGTGGCGACACCATTTTGGCGGCCTCTGCAAAGCCGCGTCGACCGAAGGTCCTGGGAGTGATTGCCTGCACGGCCTGAAATGGTCTCCCAGCGCTGGCCGTGGGAAAGTTAATAACAGTCTCTAGAATTCGAAGCGCCCGTAGAACTGCGCCAGCCGCGGATTCGTCAGTTCGCTGGTGGCATTGCCAAAGGTTGCCGGAGAACCGAGGTCAGCCGAGATAGAGTGCGCGTCGAATCGCACGCTGTTCGACACGTTATAGACCTCGACCCCCACCTTCACCCTGTAGCGCTCCGTCACCGGGAAGGTCTTTCCCAGCCCCGCGTCGTCCTCGAAAAATCCATCGCCGCGCATGGGGTTGCGTGTGCCGGAATAGCCCGGCAGAGTAAAGTCAAATGCATTCAGAGCGGCGGTGGGATTGGAAAAATGCTGCTGGAGCTTGCCGCGTCCATGGGGGATGGGCCCCACCTGGGTCGCGAATCCCTGAATATCGTAGTTGGTCGGGAAATACGGCCCATTGTTTACCTCGAAAGGCAGGCCGCTCGTCCACCGGAAGATTCCGGTCGTCTGCCATCCGCCAATCAGCTCGTTGGTGCGCCGGCTGATGCCGGACAGATACCGCCCGTCGCGTCCCACCGGGATATCCCAGATATAGTTGGCATTGATCTGGTGGCGGATGTCCTGGTCGGAGTCGCCGTAGATCTGGTTCGGCTCCCAGGTATTGAAAATCTGGGCGTAGTTAATCGATCCGGACGATCCCAGTCTCTCCGCCTGAGAAACAATGTCCAGAGCCTTGGAAAAGGTATAGTTGATATCCGCCTCGAGGCCTTCGCCGATCCGCTGACGATAGACGGCCTGCAGCCCGTTGTAGTTGGAGTAGCCAATCGACCGCCAGGCGTAGAGCGCCGAAAACTGATTGTGATAGAAGCGATTCGACGGGTAGGCGCCGTTGGGGTTGATGCCCGCGCTGGTGGCCGCGTCCGGCATATCCAGCGTGTAGAGCGCATTCGTCTCGTTGTAAAGATTTTCCTGATACAGCTCGTAGATGTTCTGCGTGGCCGTCAATCCCGGGCCGAAGCCGATGTTCTGACCGTCGAGCGCGCCGAATAACTGCTCCCAGTATGCAATCGGCCCCACGGAGCTTACCGACACTCCCTGTCCGCCGTTCTGCCTGCTCAGCAGTGACATCTGCCTGGCGGCCTGAAAGTAGGTTGTGCCGGCGGCGGCCAGGTTGGTGGGCATTGCCACGTCCTCCTGCACCGGCAGCCGATGCCCAAAGTGACCGACATAGGAGACCTCCAGGGAGGCGCCATTACGAATCTGCCGCGCGACCGACAAATCGACGAGATACGCGTACGGGGTCTTGATTGCGGAGTCCTCCGACCAGTAGATGGCTCCGCTGGTGGGACCGTTCTCCACGGGAACGCCGGGAAAGCCGACCGCGGGCGCCGGAGGAAGCAGGTTCTGCGGTACGGCGCTCGGCGAGGTAAAGCGCGGAGAATCCGAGATGGTAAGAACGCCGGCGCTGGTCTGGAGGGAGGTCGCGAGGCCATACGATCCCTCGCTGTCAAACTCGTTGGTGATTCCCGCGCCAAAGTGGTCGTACACCATGTCGAAACCGGCGCAGATGCTGGACTGGTTGACGCCAAACAGGCGCCGCCACAAGCCCGGTCCAGGGCTCGGCGAATAGGCGATGCCAATGCGCGGCGACAGGTCCAGCTTGTCCGGAGTCCAGTAATCCGGCTTGCCGTTGTAGCGGCCGCTGAGCGGGAAGCCGAGCTCCCCCGCGCCGCTCACGGACTGCCCCGCCGCAGCCAGCTGCGCGCTCTGGTTCACCCAGTCAGTCAGAGAGAAACTGCCCGGCGCGCAAGCCGTGCCCTGGAGAGCGCAGACCCCTACCTGATTGCCGGAGGTCTCCGCTGGGACCTGGAGATAGCTGTAGTGGAGCCCATAGGTAATACTTAGATTTCGCGTGGCTTTCCAGGTGTCCTGCGCATACATGTCGTATTCGTTCCAGCGATAATTCCGGGTGACAGGGGCGCCGACGGGAAGATCCGTTCCGTTCTTCGTGGTGTTATAGGTGATGTTCCCGACGTTGACAATGCCGATCAGTCCCATGACGTCGGAGTTATAGTCACCCCCGTAACCGCTGGCCACCACTGGGTAGCCGTTCGGCCCGGGATCGAACCCGGCCGTTCCGTCCCCCGATATCGTGCCCGGGTTGAGATACTGGAAGGTGCCGCTGGCGTTCGAGTAGGAGAGCTCGTTGCTGGAGGATCGATCCGAGATAAAACGAATGTCGGTCCCGAACGCAAGATCGTGCCCGTGCTTTGTCCAGGTCAGATTGTCCACCAGGTTGTAAAGCGGAACAATGGTCGACGTGGATGCCGTGGTCGGCTGCAGCGGAGTCACTCCCTGGAGGGTTACATACGGGCCGGAGAGAAGGCCCGAGGTGCTGAGCCCCTGGCGAGTAAGGCCGATTTCCGCATCGTTGACAAGGTTGTTGGTCAGGATCAGCGTATAGCCGGCGGCAAATCCCTTGCTGTTGGTGAGTGAAACCGTGCTGGCTGGCTGGCCGGGGAACTGCGGCGCGCCCGGCTCTGAATCGTTCTGCAGGTTACCCCGCCAAAACACGATATTGCGGGTGTTGATGTTCCAGTCGAGCCGGACGATGTAGGTGTTGTAACTGCTGTCGGAGTTATAAGAGAAACTGTAGCCTTCGGTGTTCAGCAGGTCTCCCACTGTGGGATTGTTGGGCTGGGGGTAGGAATTAAAGTAGGTTGCGACGGCAGAGCTGGGGCCGATGCCCAGCGGGTCCATGCCTTTGAGGTCGCCTGGCGAGAGCATGTATTCGCCCGCCGCATTGGCGCCGTTTCCTGAGCCGCCGGCAGGACACTGCGAGGCGACGCTGCAGGCGTATTCAAGATAGCCGGCGCGAAAATGCGGCAGCGGAACAACGTCGTTGTTCGAAACGAATCCCTGAGTGTCGCGCCGCCCCTCGTAATTGAGAAAGTAGAACGCCTTGTCCCGGACGATGGGGCCGCCCACATCGGCCCCGAAGACGTTGCGGATCAGTTTGAGCGCGGTATTGGGCAGGCCTTCGGCCGCCTGGGTCTGCTTATTGAAAAAGTCGTTGGCGTGGAAGACATTGTTGCGGTTGTAGGCATACAGGGCGCCGCGCACTGCATTGGAGCCGCTTTTCGTAACCAGCGCAACCTGCGCGCCCGACGAGCGTCCCTCGTCTGCGTCGGGGTCGGTGGTGGTCACGCGGAAGTCGGCGACGGAATCCTGCGTGACCCGCAGAACGCTCGTAAAGGCGTAGCCGTTATTGATGTCGTTTACATCGATTCCATCCAGTGTGATATTCGACTGATCCGAGCGGCCGCCGTCGGTCGCACCGCTCCGCGAATCGGTGGGGGTGTTGCCGTTGGACTGGGTGCCGCTGTTCGCGTCTGTGCGGCCGAGGTAGGTCACGCCCGGCTGCAGGCTCAGCAGGTCGGGGACGTTTCTGGCTTCGATGGGGAGATCCTCAACCTGTTTGCTGTTGAAGGCGTTGCCCAGCGTAGCATCGGTGGTGTTCAGAATCGGCGTCGATGAGGCGACCACCAGCACCTTCGAGGTGACCGTGGAAACCTGCATCTTCACATTGATCGTGGCCGGCTGGCTCACCAGCAGTTCGAAGGGTGGTTGCTTTACAGTGGCAAAGCCGGGCGCCGTAACGGTGAGAGTGTAACGGCCCGATGGGAGCTGCGAGAATTCGTATTCGCCGGACGCGCTCGACGCCATGAAGCGCGTTGCTCCGGTGGAGAGCGAGGTGATGGTTACCTGCGCTCCGCGGATCGCGGCGCCGCTGCTGTCGACGATCTGCCCGCCAAGATCGGTGGTTGCCTGCGACGACAGCGCAGGCGCGAGGAGCCCCAGCAGGACTCCGACAAACGTAACGGCGATACGGCGACGGCGCATGCAACCCACCCCTTTCCCGCTGCGGATGCGATCCCAGCGGGGCAATTGTGAGAGCCCTGGTCCTGCAGGGTGCTGGAATGCAGCGACGTGGCCGTCCAGCGTTTCGGGTTCCGGAGGTTGAACGGATCGGCTGGGGAGCCGACTGTCAAATGACGCGACTGTAACATCGTTCCGGCCAAATTGACTAATGAAATTATCACAACGCCTGATGAGAATATCTCATAAATCGGATTGCGCCCCGGCCGCTTCCCCCGACGGCCTCTTCAGCCGGAGCCAGCGCTCTTACGCTGCGCTCTGCCGGGCTTCAGCCACCAGCCACTGAACAAATGCCGCGACCAGCGCGGAGGAGGCCTTGGCTTCCGGCACTACCAGGTAATAGGAACTGTTGCTGCGTGTGGGGTGGTCGAACAGTTCCACCATCTTGCCGCACGAAAGCTCCTCCTGGATGAGAATGCGGGGAAGAATGGCGACTCCCAGATCGGAAACCACCGCCTGCGCGATCATATTGAACTGCTCGAATCTCGGACCGCGCAGCGGATGGCCGTGGGCCAGGCTGTTGTCCTCGAACCACCGCGCCCAGGCCTCGGTGCGCGTTGTCTGGTGCAGCAGAGTCGCGCCCGCCAGATCCGCAATCTTCCGGATGCGATGGAGGCTCTTATAGCGAGGGCTGCAGACCGGAACCGTTTCTTCGTCCAGCAGATGATGGCAGACCGCGCCGGGCCAGTTGGGCAGGCCGTAATGGATGCCGGCGTCAAACGGCTCCTGGCGGAAATCGAAAGGAGCCAGCCGCGTGGCGAAGTTGACCACGACCCCGGGATGAATCTCCAGGAAGCGATGCAGCCGCGGCATCAGCCAGCGCGTGGCAAAGGTCGGGAGTACTGCCAGATTCAGATAACTCGCATCGCCGCCGCAGGCCATGATCCGGCTGGTCGCCTCTCGCAGGCTGGCCAGCGCCGAGGTGACCTCGTTCAGATAGAGTTTGCCGGCATCCGTGATTACCATACGTTGCCGCACTCTTTCGAACAGGGAAACGTCCAGCAGTGACTCCAGCTGACAGATCTGCCGGCTCACTGCGCTCTGTGTGAGATTCAGTTCCTGAGCCGCCAGCGTCACGCTGCCGTGGCGCGCGATCGACTCAAACGCCTGCAGCGCCATGATCGACGGAATGCGAACGGCGAACGGCATCACAGGCGATCGAAGCGCGGCAGTCATAAAAGGAACAAATGATATCATTCCCCGCGGTGATAAGCTCGTGTGCTTCAGCTAAGCTGGGCCGGCCGAACGAGGTGGTGTGGGCTCAGGTGGTGAGTGAGGGCGGGAAACACAGCCGGGAGATTTTTGCCCGCCACCACACCAGGTGCCTCCCTGCCGGGCAATATCGATCCCCTGCGCGGGCCGGCCCGTGAACTGCTCGATGTACTCCTGATACGAGAGGCCGTCATCCCGCAGGATGTTGCAGCAGTTCCGGAGCTTCTGAACGATGCTCATCGAGGTCATTGGATTGCCTTTACCCGTGTGGGCATCTTCTTCAGAGCCGTCCTTCTTAGGAACCGGCCCATTCCCATCTCCGCACACCCGTCATACAGCTAAAAGACGGCGTTCCTGCGCGCAGATTCTCGAGGCACAGAGCCGCTTCTTCCTCGCTGCCCGTCGAGTCCATTTCCGGCTTACCCTGCGGCAGGCGCATGCGTCCCGTCCTATAGAGCGCGACAAACCGGTTCGCTTCGAGAGCGTCCTTCAGCGCCTGCTCCGCAGCTGCCGCGCCGGCCAGGGGTGCAACGGGCACAATCGACGGCTTACCGTAATCCGCGGCAAACACCATACCGGTCCCAAGCGCCAGAGCGTAGGGA
>Ga0335075_10017639_pt1 | contig 10606 bp, 10 predicted proteins | sample Lox_Sample_24_FD_206723 | JGI IMG/M metagenome (GOLD analysis project Ga0335075, IMG submission 206723) | Soil microbial communities from Loxahatchee National Wildlife Refuge, Florida, United States - Lox_Sample_2.4 | ecosystem: Environmental > Terrestrial > Soil > Wetlands | place: USA... | reverse complement strand
GAGGCGCTCCATCTCTTCTTCCGCAGAGCTGACAACGAAAGGTTTATGAGATAGGGTCGCCTGACCTTCGCCATCCATCCAGTCCATGATAACCTGAGAAATCCTTCGCGTCGTTTGAAAGGAGTTTGAGAGTACCAAAAGAGTCCTTCATTAAAGCGGTTGCTCATGTTGTTCGGTACCCCCCAAACATGACCGAAACGAGACTGGGGTACGGCCCAACCACAGCCGGAAGAATTGAGATCCTGTTCTTTGAAGGCGTGCAAAATACCAAGCATCCCATTGATGATATCTTGCGGAAGTGAGAGCTGGAGGGCAGAGTATTCCTCTATGCGGTCCCAGATTTCATCGACGGAGCCAATGCCTCGGACTGGGAACACGCCCGGCTTATTCCACGAACTGAAACATTCATCCCTATCGTGGAGGAGTTTAGGCGGGATATCCATACTTTCGCAGTTGTGCATGATGTAGCACTGGAAATAGACTTGGTGATTCGTGAATACAATAGGGCTTCCTGGTATACAACCTCTCGTTGCCCATTTGGAGGTTTCGATTGCCAGCCTCGGGTGAGGGAATGAAGAGACAAAAGCGAGCCCGCTCAGTTCAACGCGTGGTTGAACATATCGAGGTCTGGATACTCCGCGTAAACCATTCAAGGCAGACGTTCCACTAGCATCAGCTATGGTAAGGCAGGCATCGCGATAAACGACGTCCATGTTTCGGATTTGCTCGTGCTTTATATGCAAAATTTGTCAACCCAGAGATACCTGTGTTCAAGCTTCATAACAACCATCATAGCGTCTCTGATGAACTGGGGGTATCTGAAAGTAATGAATCTTTGCAGGTTTTGCGGTACTGTGTCAATTCTGAAGATGAATCTGTTTGAGCCCCCAGACGTAGCTAAGCGTCACATACTTGACGTCGGCAGGTGGAGATATGATTGTCTTGAAGAGACAACCGACGACGCGGAAACTACGAGGTTTCTTGATGGCGAAGATCGGCAGATCTTGCGGTGCTTTGAATCGCAGAAGTGAAGCCATTCCCGCACGAGCCCGAAGTCTTCTGTCGTCGCGTCTACGCGCTGACAGGTTATGAGGCTCGACCCATTTCGTGCTTTTTCCGGCAGGACAGCACTCATAAACCCAGTCGCTTGGACAACTTTTTCGCCATCACAGGTATCGTAGGAAGATATTTTGGACCTCGGATTTCGTGGTATCAAAGCATATGCCGCGCAATATGGGCCTGATGCATTATGGTTGCGTGACAGTTTGGGTTGCTTGGCTTGACTTTGGCTTGAATCGGCTTGGCCTATTGCAAGCCTTGATCTTAGAAAACTCAATATTAAGTGACCATGGGATTATATTGATACATGAAGGTTAGTAACTAACACAACGCACCAAATGGCGCAGTTTCGAGGGAGGCAGGTCTACCAGACGAAATTTTACTGTCAGTATCTCTAGTTGTCTTTGTGGGGTCAGATATTGAGCCAGATCCTCTCCCTCCCCCAACGGGGTTAAATATCGAGATGAGCTTCCGAAAGCTCGGTATTGCGGCTTTAGAAGATGCACCCTGACGTTCATCAGTATAAACTAGAGGCATTCTTCTGGATTTTCGATTGGGCCATACCGGAAGACGGATCTGCCCAGCACGTCGTAAACGGCTGGAAAAGAAAGACATAAGTGATCGACCCTTTGGAATTGCCAATTCCGTAGTCAATGGGAGACGTATCGAGTGAAGACTGTCTTTTACAGATCGATATAGCTGCTCTTTATGGCCCTGATCTCGGAACTCATGGTTGACATATTCCCTTGCTTTCTTCGAAATCAGCGACCATAAATCCTTACAGGACTGGAACTTGGCTTCTAGTAAAACAATTATCGCCATGGTCACAGCCAAGTTGAAGTCTATTTTCCCTTGGAGGGCGCAAACCACCTGAGAGAAGTCGTCTCCAAGGAGATTTTTTACATCTTCCAGATTGCCAAACTTGAAGGACCCATTGAAGGAAAAAAACACAAGTAATTTCCGAATTAATTCTTCCTTTTCTCTCTCTTCAGCTGACTTAGGCGTAATGGTGTCGGTTGACAGCATTGCAGTCGAAGTGGGAATGTTGGCCCAAGGAGTATAGATGGTACAGTCAAGGTCGTCGTCAGCAGCCATGCTGCTGGGCGGTAACTTTTGGTCACTTTGGGGAGTGAGAAGTGGATCGGGTTCGCCGAGAATTGGTATACCCTTGGTAGACTTAGTTTCGGTAGCTGTTTGAAGATTAGACGCCTATATTGAAACGAGACAATGTATTAGATGATCGTATGGCAGATCAAACTCACATCTCTGTATAGATTCGTTTATAGGATCCTTCGTGTCTGATTTATTTCCTTCAAGGACCCTTTTTGGGTTCCAATTTGACTGTAGAGAGCCCCCCCAGGACGGAGATTCAAGGGCATTGTCTTGCGAAGTGTGGAGCTTCTGAGCTGCTGTCCCTTTGGCCGGCAATACCTCGTTTCCGGCCGATTGAGTTAGCGGTGTTTCTCGTACAAGACCATAATTACCGGATGAAAGGTTCAGAAACGACTCAATCTGGGTATCGACATTCAAAGGGATAGGCAACCGTGCCGAAGATTGGAAGGGTGACAGCGTGGAAGAAGGGACAGATGACCGTGTCGGGGGAGGGATAGGTAGCCGTGTCGAAGAAGGGATCGAAGTCGTAAAATTGCGGGTCATTTCGGGTGAAGAACTGTACTGTGGTGGACTTTCCCTTCTCTCTTCCCAATGTCCTTTTCTACCGTCGCCAGAATTTGGTGGTCGTTGACCCCCTTGTCCATGACTCTGCGGGTTACTGCCAGAACCTCCTCCAGATCCTTCGCCTCCTCCATCACCATTGCGGGTATTGTCGCCATTCTCCATCTCAGAAATGTCGGATCCCGAAGTAGCATCGTCTTCCGGTTCTGAATCCACGTCAATCATTGCACCACCCATGGTAGACAGATTCGTAATACGATCACCCGCTTGTTGACCAGGAGCGTCTCTCGGGCGCAGCAAGTCCAAGTCATCATCAGCTTCGTGGATTTCACCAACTGCCACGTCTAAAAATGGGTCCCCCACATCTGCATGTGCTCCATAGGGCTCTTCAATCGCGTAGAAGCTAGTCCATTTTGACACCAGAGACCATTTACAACCTAGACTTTCTCCTTCGCGGCGGATAAGTTCCTCATCCGGTAAATTTCGAAGAGGTTGGTTAGGACATATGTGAATCCAACTCTGCCCTCGCTCAAGGTCACCCAGCAGAGCCCTGGCGCCCAGGCTGTGAATGACCGAGTCTCTGTTCTCGAGTTGTATCACCCTAGCCATCGTGACAACTTCTTGCCCACGTGGGGTGGTGGCTTTAATTATGATGTTATGCAAAGGAGGCAGTGGGGTTACGGGATCGAAGAACATGAAGACTCGATTGCGTAAAAAGGGGCATAATGTCGTAATATCGGCAGGAGATTGCTGGAACTCAGGCGTCGTAGGTCCTGCTGCTCCCGTGTATCGAAGTTCTACATGGTGTGAGTGTGAAAGGATCACATCTGACGTTGAAAATCTTACCATCCAGAGGTTGTTCACGCCAAGCGCGATACCGCGGGTCTCCGTCAAATTCGATTTGAAGAGAGCCAATATGCCCCGTTGAGGCAGCTTGTAGCATGGTAACCATTCTATCTTCCCATCCGCCTTGACTTGCTGCCGGGATCACCTCTGCATACCCCCCTCCAGCTTTGGCTATCCCTTCGACGAGCGCGTGCGACACGGCATCTCCAATACCTAGCGAGAAAAACCTTAACCTCCCTTCAGTACGTCTCCTCGTGTCCTGTACAAAGCCGATAGTTTCATCAAGCCTCCAGACTTGTCCGTCAGTCAGTATTATTATATCAACATTGCGAAAGGAGTCCGTCGTTTGAACTAGTGCTTTCAAAGCAGCCAGAAGTTCAGTTCCTCCCATGTTTGCGTAGAAATTCCGTGAAACATATGCCAACGCTGTCTGAAGAGTTTGTTCTGAATACTCATGGGAGGCCGGCCACAGGGAGGTATGCATACTTCCAAAGCACCAGATGTTGAAGACTCGGCTCTGAGGAATACTTTTTAGAAAGAATTTCATCGCAGACTTCAACGCTGCCATCTTGTCCTCCATTGATCCAGATCGGTCAGCAACAAAAATGATTTCTCTATCGCCAACTGTAGGCTCATCCGATGGGAGCATGATTTTTGGAGGAATTGTTAGCATCACCGCTTTGTGGTTCTGGAACGATGGGTGTACTTCGAGACAGGCCTGCGGAGCCTCCAAACCATGCTGTGGTTGCGTCACAATTTCGAGTACGAAGTCTCTGTCGAGGCTGGTGGGGCCATCCGTCAGCTTCACCAATGCCGTTACCGCATCGTTTGTTCCATCAGCTGCTGTGAATTCTTCCCAACTCCTGTACGCAATCCTGCCAACTCTCCACTCGACTGTTACGCTATGCGTCCTGCTGGACACGGTCTGTATTTGGTCCGCCGCTACCACTTCCAACTGGATAGATAGGCTCTGAGGAGTGCTAGTTGTTGTTTCATTTTGGATCCCAGAGGGTGGAGCACCGTAACGTGGGGCGATGTATGTTGGGATGGTTAGCGTCGTGGTTCTGCAGTTGTCGGAAAACTTGCACTTTAGCAAGGTAACAAAGGAAATCTCAGCCTTCAATCTGGTATTCGGCGGAATGTTCCCCAGTGTAGTCGTAAATATCTCTGGATTGTTCTGCTCCAGCAAGCCAGCCGTACGGTCTTTGCGGACAGCATCGTCGAAGGCATCATGAGCTTGCTGCTTGGGTTTTACCTTGGCTCTCACGATTCTATTCCTCCCAATTCGGCAGCTGAAACTCGTGACAGTGCAGCCAGCAGGAAGCGGGAATGTGTAGGCGCCCTTCCTGATGGTATTCGCCGTGGTGTTGCTGAACAGCTGGGTCACAGAGATCTTCGCCGTATCGTGCACAATCTTCGCAACCAAAGATACGGACAGAGGCGGCAAATGATTCCTAGAAGTTGCCCGTCCAATATGTGCTCCGAAGTCGTCCAGGGGTTGAAGAGGCGAGATATTCAGATGATATTCTGGCGGAGGCGGCTCTCTGTGGTCCCAAACAATGCCCGCGACCCTTTCCATGATTTTTGTCACAAAATCAGGGACTTGTTTGAAAGATAGCCGGCTAGAAGAGATGATAGTGAAAACCAGGCCTGTATTTCGTTGATTTGATTAGGAAATCGTTGATTTTATGCGGTGTGTGATGGTTGCAAGGCTTCCTGCCACGATATTAATAATCGCAGCACTGCCCCGCTCCGGTTGTCTGCCTGGGCATATTAGGATAATCGCCTCAAATGTGTGGAGTCACTAGTTCTATCTCTCATGAAGCTAATGTGTTTCCCACCGCCGTCCAGTTCTCTCATAGGAGCCTCTTAGACGACGCTATTACAATGGTCTATTCCGTCTCCATTGGGGATGTATACCTGATAGCCAAGCTGGCCTTACGGCTCGGACATGCGTTCACAAAAGGACGCAAATCTGCCCCCAATGAGTTCCGAGAAGTGGAAAACCAGTTGTATTCCCTGAGCGCTGCATTATCCGCTCTGGGAGGCTCTCACATGGAGGGTAGAATCTTCATTTCTACAGACCTGTCTCAGCCTCAGCCTCGGGAGTCCTCGGAAGCTGGTCAGGCCGATAGTACTGACGCTGTGGGCACTATGCTGCGAAGTTGCGAGGAGACCTTGAGACATCTGGAGCGTATTGTCGAAAAGTATAGTTGCATGGGAAAGTCAGAAACTTCCGAGCAATCGGTATTCAAACGATGGAGTCGAGATCTGAGAGCCAACTGGAAAAAAGTTGCCTGGACATTGGAAGGCGGGGACCTGGCGACGCTGAGGAGCCAACTCACAATCCACACAAACAGCTTGAACCTGATCCTTGGAGTGGCAATTAAGTAGGGCTCTCCATTCACTCATCTGCGGCAAACTTTTGTTGTGGTCGAGGCAGAAGTTGACTGTGGGCAGTTCGCAAGCAAATCGACTCGACCATCGTTTGGAACGGGTCACGGCGATGTTAAAAGATATTCACGAATGGTTTATACGCAACCTAAGAGAGACCACATTGCAGACCACCCAGGCGGTTGTTACCGGAATGCATGATCAGAGCACTCAGTTTTCGGGGCCCCAATTTGAGCTGTACGCCGAATCTGATCAAGGTCCAAGGCTTGTCTGTAACCATGCTTGTCTGCACCACAAATGGGATAGCAAGCATTCAGCAGTCGTCGCAAACAGCACATTAGCACCCCTTTTCATATGCCGATGCAGTGCGGACCAACCCCACAACGCAAGGGTTGCCGAATATGGGCGTAAGTTATACCTTGCGAATCCAAACTCCTTGCAGGTCACTGTTACCAAACGCCTCATCTCATAGCCTATATTTGTTCTTCAGATGCTGATTCAGTCGGGTGTTCTTAGTATCGCCGCTCAGCTTTCCGGTGAGACTGACGGGTAAAGAGAGAACTTGGATGCTTTACAAGGCATGCAATCGGCTAGTGCCTCTGTTCATCAAAAATGTGTCATTGCATGGTGAGTCTTCATTTTCCACACCCTGCTTCCGGCCGCGTGGAATTTAGGTCTCTAAACTGTTGAATGTCAATTCCAGATGTGGCTGAATTTGAAGAAATATTTATTGGCCGTCTTGCCATCACCAGGGCAAGGGAAATGCTTCGGCGCAATATGAATACTTTGCTTGCCTATCATGCTTCCGGAGGACATGAAGAACGTATAGTCCACCTGATTGGGTATAGATACGCACCTTTTACAAGCCTTTTGCCACAGCCGATGCTAAGCCTTAGCCTACAGGGACATGAACACGATCAATAAGTCGGTGGATACGGTTACCTTCACCACCGAGCGGCGATCTTATACACGGTGCTCTATCGAAGCTGTCAAACTACTACATTATCAATCGCTTAAAGACAATAGCATACGCGATGATCATTTGCTGCTGAGGAATGCACCTTCGTATTTAGATTGCGCTGAGGTGGTGGTGTTCTATGATCGGCAAGATTCGCAATCTGAGCAGGGAGATATTACGAGCACTGTTTTGCACTGTACGAGTCCCATATGCCATTTTCGATTAAAGAACTGACAACGAAAAAAACCATAATAGTGAATCACTATACTCAAATTGAGTATGATCTGAACAAAGCTTCTGTGGTACTGCAGAGCGTCCAATGTACTAGTCTAGGCGCAGACGAGCTGCGAGCTACATTTAATATTGGTGGCGTGGACGTAACGTTCCAATTTAACACGCCGCAAGGTAATCTTCTCATATCACTCTTATGTGCTAAAAGGAACCAATGTTGACGTTTGAATTCAGCTGCCGAGCACTTCAATAGAAAACTTGTTGAGATGCAGAGAGAGCTCTTCATCATGAGCCTACAATTTCCACAAAATGACGAGAAACCAGTGCTGAAAGTGTAAGAAAATTCAAGTCCCACCGATTCCTATTCCACAAAAGCTAACTAGGCTCTCTGACATGCAGACAAGCCGGCGAAGTCCACAGCGAACAAATCCATATTTCAGATGCCGAAATTTCCATCGTCCATAACATGACTAAGCAGCGGCTCCGGCTGATTATCATAAGCCGGAGCGGCTCTTCAATCCTGAGTCAGGAACGGATGTACTACCTTTCGCGAAATTCCATGTACGGATGCTTACATTTTATAGTGGCTGAAAACTTCCTCTCGTCACTAACTTCTAATGGCCGTCCGAACTTTTCATCACCCACGTATTTAGTCCAGATGGAGGATTCTGGAACACAGGAGATATATCGTTTCGCTAACGGATTCCAGTACTTGAATTTCTCTAATGTCCAGAGTAAGTTGCATTACTAACAACAAAAAGCTACCGCGGGAGACTAATAATGTCATAGCTGACCGATTGTTTAAGCTCAGCCTCGCGACAATAGCAGGCGGCTTACCTTTCCAAACAATCGAGCCAAGACAACCGAATAGCCGGTAAATGAATGAACTACAAGTCGAAAGGACAAAGGAAACGAGGCAGCCATGACCGAGGTCTTCGCCGAGAATATCACAGTGTCTAGATGTACAGTTAGCTATACATCCTTTACAGTTGACCAACGCATTTCAGTCTCCTACCGCGTCCGATTTTCATCACTCCCTAAATGTTTTCCTTTGCGGAGTTGGTGTGGTCCTTTTTGACTGTGCCTTTCTCGACGAGTTGTTTCCGATGCCGTCGGTAATGTTCAGCAGAACGTTGTGCGACCTCTCTTCTTTCACCTCTAAGGATGCTCAGCGCTTCTCTATTGAACCTCCTCCAAGTTACCCGTCGTCCTCACGGGAGAGGCCTTGGTGTGAGAGTGATCGTCGAGATCTCCCAAGTATAGAAGAAAGGCTCAACAGCGGCTCAACTTGGGGGTCAGTCAATTGGTGGAAGGTTCAGCTGTTGAATAGGTAACGGATGGATGTAGAGAGTCTGCCGGTGGGCCAACAAGTCGATGAGCGCTGTGGAGAACCCTCGATCCGGAATGGACCGACCGAAGAAGTCATCGAATCGTCTTTGTCCAGCTGGAATCCGTCTCGTATCCCGTGTCTCCGAAACAGTCCAGTCTTGGGCACAGCTCCCGCAGCCGAGACACGCAAAGCTCCGTGCCAATCAAACTGCAGCGATCCTTCCAATATGACCCGACGGCGCTGAGGCGAGCGCCGTAATCCTTCGAAATTCATGCTTTTCTCCTACCCTCCGAGTGACGCGGGGGGCTAGGCATCATCACGCGCTCCGTAGTCTGCCTTGCTCCTGGTCCTTCCTGTCACATCCCCTTCCAATGATCGTCTGTGTGATCCATCACCTCTTCAGCTGATCAAGGGCCGCGTCAGCCCGAAACCGCACCGTGAACCAACGATTGCCATATACGAATAGTTTTGTGATACTCGGCAAGGCCATGGCCAAGACGGAGATTGCTCGTGCATCAAGGAGTTTCCACTTTTGTGGCAGAGCCAACTCCGTTCTCCAGCTCCCAAGGTTCGGCGCGTCGCAGGTGTCTTTCGTTGCGCAGCGTTGCAACACGGCATTGCAACATTCCGTATCCTCCAAGCCCAAATGTGGCTCTCTTGCAAGGCGTTCTCGGATTGCCCCGTCATGTCCCCTCCAACTCCTTCCAAAGAGCTACCTGGTATAGCTAGCGGTCCATCCGTATGATCGCAACTGTGGGGCTCTGCCTGCGACCAAGCTGCAGATGGCAATTTCGCCTCCGTATCACCACAAACATGTCGGTCCTCCCCATCGGGTGGCAAATTGCGAACTTCGGGATCGGAACCAATCGTTGAATCAAGGAAGGGCTGCCGCATGGTCCAGCACAGACGGTTGGGCTGAAGACGCATAATCGGACACTCGAAAAAGCACTGGCCAATCGAAACAGGCAGCAGAGCAGTGCCGGAACGTCCGACGAACTTGAGCGAGCCCGGAGATAATGATCATCACCCTGACAGCTTCACCAGACGGACTGTGTTCTCATTGGTGTGGCGCAACGATATTAATGCTGATGCTGACGGAGACGGGGACGCAAAGCATCTGGGTGGTTATGGTTCGTGCGGATAGGTTGTGTGAGAGGAAAAGATCGCAGCCACAGTCGAGTACAGTTCGCTCTCGAAAGAGTGATGTTGTGGGGAAATGGGGTCGATTGTGGGAGTGCACAGAGGGGTCGAGGAGGCCTTCAAGGGGGGACACACGCGCACGCGCGAAAGGTCTTCAGCGTTGTCTAGTATCCAGATCAAAACACCATGGGAACGGGATTGGGGGAGACGGCCGAAGCCATGCTCGCTCTGACTCTACACTATGGTAAACATGAGACACAGGATGGAGAGGTATGAGGGGAGGGCAGCGCAGCAACTTGCATCGCATCAGCGCATCAAAGCATCAAGTTCGATGGAGGCCAAGCTTGGGACGAAAAATGCCTCGAGGTCGGGGATCTAGGGTGTAATGGTGAGACGGCGAGTCGAGGCGAGGCGGGAGCTGAGAAGGGGAATTGCGGTGAATGGATGAAGGAAAGGATTGAAAGGTAAAGAGAATGAAGGAGAAAAGGTCGACCTTTTATGGTTTGAACGTCGAGGCCAGGGCGAGGCTTTAGGATACGGAGTAATAAGAGGCGCAAGCGAGGACGCTTTGCCAAGAAAGGGAACCTCGATTTCCTGAAGGGATTTGCCACGTTCAATATTATAATACTTCTTTAATAATACTTTATTAATAACTACTGGAAGAGATGCCAAACCACCCACACTGCATTCGCTCGATGGTGGCTTACAGCCAAATTCTTTCCCGAGCTTTCTAATCAAACCTCCTGCCCTCAACTTTGGCAACGGGCCCCTCGTACACCTTCCTTGCGCTGACAGCATAGACAACCACACTAATGGCCATCAACCCAACAAAAAGCACGCATGCCCAATTGAAATTTAACGCACTGACATTGTAAGAATTGGGCCAGAAACTCCAGAAAAACCCCCACGCCGTGTACACCAAAGCGGCCACATTAATCGGCACTCCCAACCGTCCCAGACTCCAACGTGCCGGG
>Ga0335075_10017638_pt1 | contig 10606 bp, 13 predicted proteins | sample Lox_Sample_24_FD_206723 | JGI IMG/M metagenome (GOLD analysis project Ga0335075, IMG submission 206723) | Soil microbial communities from Loxahatchee National Wildlife Refuge, Florida, United States - Lox_Sample_2.4 | ecosystem: Environmental > Terrestrial > Soil > Wetlands | place: USA... | reverse complement strand
GCCGTGTCCGGCTGGCCGGGCGTCGCCGCCGTCGCCGTCGCCGTCGCCGTGCTCGCGCTGCTGGTGCTCAGGGCCGCCCTTCCCCGGTCGGTCGGCCAGGCGTTCCGCCGGGCCAGGGACAGGCAGCAGGCCCGCGCCATCTTCGGCTACAGCCAGCGCCGGTTCATCGTCGCCACCAGCCTCACCAGCCGCCCGCTGTACGAGGCGGAGCTGCGCCCGGTGCTCGAGCACGTCCTGGCCGCCCGGCTGGCCAAGAACCACGGGGTCAACCTCTACACCGAGCCGGACGCCGCCCGCCGGGTCTTCTGCCGCACCCGGGCCGAAGAGTCCCTCTGGCCCTGGATCGATCCAGCTCAAGCCACCGCCGGCGACGAACGTTCCAAGCTCAGAGGGGGCATCCCCCGGCACGCGCTCGACCGCCTGATCACCAGAATGGAGCAGCTGTGACCCCGGAAGAGACCGCGCGGCAGGCCGCCGCGATCCTCGACGAGCTCGACAAGGCCGTGGTCGGCCGGCGTCGAACGCTCGAGCTCGTGCTGATCGGCATCCTGGCCGGCGGCCACGTGCTCCTCGAGGACCTGCCCGGCCTGGGCAAGACGCTGATCGCGCGGTCGTTCGCGAGCGTCCTCGGGCTCGACTTCGCCCGCATCCAGTTCACCCCCGACCTGCTCCCGTCGGACGTGGTCGGCGCGCCGCTGTACGACCAGCGGACCGGGGAGATGGTCTTCCGCCCCGGCCCGGTCTTCACCCAGCTGCTGCTGGCCGACGAGATCAACCGGACGCCGCCCAAGACCCAGGCCGCCCTGCTCGAGGCGATGGGCGAGGGCCAGGTCAGCGTCGACGGCCGCTCGCGGCGGCTGCCGGAGCCGTTCGTGGTGCTCGCGACCGACAACCCGATCGAGTACGAGGGCACCTACGAGCTGCCGGAGGCGCAGCTCGACCGGTTCCTGATGCGGCTGCGGCTTGGCTACCTGACCGCGGGCGACGAGACCGACATGCTCCGCAGGCGGGTCGACCGGGCGACCGAGGCGGTCGCGATCACCCCGGTCACCGACGCGGCCGGCCTGCTGGCGATGCGCGAGTCGCTTGAGCGGGTCGAGATCAGCGACGACCTGCTCGACTACGTGATCGCGATCGTCACCGCGACCCGCAAGGACCCGCAGATCCAGGTCGGCGCCAGCCCCCGCGGCGGCCTCGCGCTGGTCCAGCTCGCCCGCGGCCAGGCGCTGCTGCGCCAGCGGGACTACGTCGTGCCCGACGACATCAAGCAGGTCGCGGTGCCTGCCCTCGCGCACCGGATCACGCTGCGGCCCGAGCTCTGGGTCCGCCAGGTCTCGGCCGACGACGTGGTCGGGCGGCTGCTGGCCGCCGTCGCGACCCCGCGGACCGATCCGACCGCCCGCTCGGCTGCGGGTGGTGCCCGGGCCGGCGCCGTCACCGGGTGATCAAAATCGCTCATATCGAACGGTCCGTGGCGACTGCGGACCCCGACGCCGTCCCCGCCGCCGCCGCGCAGACGCTGGGGCCGTCGATCGCGGCCGCGGCCGAGGAGACCGACGTCCGCTGGCGGCCGTCGCGGCACGCCCGCCGCCTGCTCACGCTGGCGGGCGCCGGCCTGCTGCTGGCGCTGGTCACCCGCCGCCCGGAGCTGGCCGGCCTGGCCGCGCCCGCGCTGCTGATCCTCGGGGCCGGCCGGGTGACCCACGGCGCGCTGCCCGGGCGGCTAGGCTTCAGGACCGGCCTCACCTCAACCCGCATCTACGAGGGCGAGCCCGCCGCGGTCGACGTCGTGGTATCCGTCCCCGCCAGCGCCGGGACGGGGACCGGGGGCGCGGCGAGTGCGGACGGCTTCGACGCGCGCTGGGTGTTCGAGCCCGGTCGCGGGGTCGAGCCCGGCAGCGCGACCGCCGCCAACGGCCACGCCGTCCGGTTCACGTTCTCGATCGACCGCTGGGGCAAGCGCAAGCTCGGCACCGCCACCGTCACCCTGCACGACCGCTGGCGGCTGGCCGAGGCCCGGGTCGCGCTCACCCTCCCCACGATCGACTGCTACCCGTCGCCGGCCATTCAGCGGACCGAGGTCGTGCTCAGCAAGCTGCCGAACCGGCTCGGGGAGCACCGGTCCCGGGTGCCGGGCGACGGGACCGAGTTCACCGGCGTCCGCGAGTACGTACCCGGCGACCGGCAGCGGGCGATCAACTGGCCCGCCTCCACCCGGCTCGGCCGCCTGCAGGTGAACACGTTCGCGGCCGAGCGCTCGCAGGACGTGGTGCTGCTGGTGGACGCGACCTCGGACGTCGGCGAGCCCGGCCGGTCCGCGCTCGACCTCGGGCTGCGCGGCGCGGCCGGGGCGGCCAAGGCCTACCTGGCGGGCCGGGACCGGGTCGGCGTGGTCGCCTACCAGTGGGGCGGCGCGCACTGGCTGGCCCCGTCGCTCGGCCGCCGCCAGTTCTACCGGATCGTCGACGCGCTGCTGCAGTCCGACACCGGGTTCGCCCGCGGGGCCGGCATCAGCCGCCTGCCGCGGGCGGCGCTCCCGCCCGGCGCGCTCGTGGTCGCGTTCTCGCCGCTGCTCGACGGCCGGTTCGTCGAGGCGCTGCGGGACATGCGCGAGCGCGGGTTCACGCTGATCGTGGTCGACGTGCTGAACGTCGGGCCGCCCCGCCGGCGCGGATTCGCCGACAACGCCGCCCGCCGGATCTGGAACCTCGAGCAGCAGGCGATCCGCTTCTCGCTGCGCGAGCTCGGCGTCCCCGTCGTCGCCTGGGACGGCGTCACCGCCCTCGACCTGCCGCTCGCCCCCTACACCCGCCGCCCCCTGGTGACCCGCCGATGAGCATCCCTCGCGACCCGAACCCGTCCGCCATCGCTGACGTCACCGCGGCGACCAGGGGCGCTGAAGCCGCCGCGCGCCAGGGCCCGCTGTCGTGGGCCGGACCGCGGCTGGCGGCCGTCCTGCTCGGCGCCGCCTGCGTGGCCTGGTCGGCCGCGCCGACGCGGCCAGGCGGCTGGCCCGCGATCGCGCTCACGATCGCGATCGTCGCGGTGACCGCGGGCGGCCTGCGGCTCGCGCTGGCCGACGTCCCCGAGTCCGAGGACTCCTACCTGCTGTCGGGCTGGGAACGCACGTGGCGGAACTTCCTCGCGCTGCTGCGCACGGTGCCGTGGGAAGAGCTGGCGCTGCTCGCCGTCGTCTGGCTCGAAGTGCTGCACCCGGCCCGCCCCTGGTACACGGCCGCGCTCGGGGCCGGCCTCACCGCCTACCTGCTGATCACGCACATCGCCGAATCCGGGGCCGACCCGGCGGTGCTGCTCGGCCGCCACGCGAAGGTGCTCGCCCTCGGGGCCTGCCTGCTCGCCCTCGGGGCGGGCTTCGCGATGATCCCGGCGGCTGGCCCCGGCGCCGGCGCGTCCCTGCTCCGCGTCCTCGCCGCCCTCGCCGTCATCGCCGCCGCCGCCCTCGTCATCCCCGCCTGAGCGGGCGGAGGCAACCTTCCGGCGGCGGGGGCATCTTTACTATGTGGAACCGGTGACGGACGTGCGGGGCCCCGCCCCCGACGCGGTGCGCCAGCAGGTGTCGGCGCTGTACCAGGCGCACGCGCTCGGCCTGGTCCGGCTGGCGGTGCTGATGGTCGGCGACCAGCCGACCGCCGAGGACGTGGTCCAGGACGCCTTCCTCGGCCTCTACCGCCGCTGGCCGTCCCTGAAGGACCAGGACCGGGCTCTGTCCTACGCCCGCGCGAGCGTGCTCAACGGGTGCCGCATGGTCCACCGCACCAGATCCCGCCGGGACGCGGTCACCTTCGAGGCCCCCGAGGACGTCGAATCGGCCGAGGCGACCGCGCTCGTCGGCGAGGCCAGCCGCGAGGTCCTGGTCGCGCTGCGGCTGCTGCCCGCCCGCCAGCGGGAGGCGGTGGTGCTCCGCTACTACCTCGACCTGACCGAGGACCAGGCCGCCGAGGCGATGCAAGTCAGCCGGGGCACGATCAAGTCCGCGACCTCCCGCGGCCGGGCCGCCCTGGCCCGGCTGCTCAAGGAGGAGCCATGAGCGAGCTTGCGAGCGAATCGGCAGGCACAGTGCGTCCGCGAATGCGGACTCCGAGCGCCAGCGAGGTGTCCTCATGAGCGTCGAGGAGCGCGTGCGCTCCGCCGCCGCCGAGCGGGCGGACCTGGTGACCGACATCCGACCGCTCGAGCTGCCCGCTACCCGCCCGGCCCGGGTGCCGTTCGCGCCGTCGTCGAGGCGGTGGCTCACCTGGCTAGCTCCGGTCGCCGCGGCCGCGGTGGTGGTAGCGCTGGCCGTCACGCTGGTGTCGGTCCGCCATTCGGCCGGCCAAGCGCCGGTCCCAGGCGCCTCGTCCGCCATCTCTCCCGTCGTCTCTCCCGCGGCCGGCGACGCCGTCCCCGTCTACTACGCCGAGGTCACCGGGCCCGGCACGGTGATCGTCGGCGACGACAGGACCGGCGCCGTGCTGGCCACCGTGCTCCCGCCGGGGGCCACCACGTTCGCCGGCCTGACCGCCGCAGGCGACGATCGCACGTTCGTCGTCGACACGATGGCCGACGGCACCGGCAACCACGCCTGGTACCTGCTCCGCTTCAACCCCGGCGCCTCGGACTCGACCCAGCTCACCCCGCTGCCGATCGCCACCCTGCCCGGGGCCGACCAGATCGACGGGCTCGCGCTCTCCCCCGACGCGAGCGAGCTGGCGGTCTTCTACCAGCGCTACGGCTCGTACGAATCCGCCGGGTCCAACAACGTCCTCAGCGGCGGACCCCACGGCCCGTTCACGCTGCAGACGTACTCGACCGTGACCGGGAAGGCGCTTCGCACCTGGACCACCCCCGCCAGCCGGTCCGAGGCGATCAGCATCTCGGCCTCGACCGTCCCCGACAACGAGGTCAACCTGACCTGGACGGCCGACGGCCGGACGCTCGGGTTCCTCTACAGCCCGTTCACCACGCCGACCAACGAGCGGACGCTGAGCGTGACCGCTCCCGGCACCGACCTGATCGCCGACAGCCGCGTGGTGCTGGCGCAGGCGAACGCCCTGCCCGCGTGCGACGGTGAGATGACGCTGACGTCGGACGGCAAGACGACGATCTGCGGCGTGGACTCGTACGCCCCCGGCGGCGGCTGCACCGCCCCCAAGGCCGAGTTCGCCCTCTACCCGGTCTCGACCGGGAAGCTCAGCGGCTTCCTGTACCGCGACGAGCGCAACTGCGCGACCGCGCAGGCCTCGGTCATCTGGGCTAGATCCGCCGCCAGCGCGATCGGCGTGATCGCGGTCGAGCGCGCCGGGCACACCACGACGATCACCGTCGGCCTGCTCACGCCGGGCAGGTTCACCCCCCTGAAGGTCCAGATTTCCGACCTTGAGCCTGGGGCGATCGCCTTCTAGCCCCCCGGGGGCTATCCGAGCGGCCAGGCGCTGGTCGGCGTGCGGGCACCGCCGCTAGCCGACGCGCAGCCCGCGGCGCATGGTCAGGTTCTCAGCGCTGCAGATCGTGGTCATGCTTGTTCACCTGGATCAGCAGCCCCTCGGGCCTCATCGGCCTTCCTCCTCGAGATCGTCCAGGTAAGCCCGGAGGGCCTGCTCGACGAGCTTGGACAGCGACATCCCCTCGTCCACGGCGGCGTGCTTGACTCGCCGGACCAGGTCCGGCGGCAGGTACACGTTGAACTGCTGACTGGCTACCATGCTAGCATAGTAGCATGACGGCCTCCGAAAGCAACGATGGCGGCGAGCGGGAGGCAACCTTCCCGGTCCGGCGGCATATCTAGATACGTGGAACCTCTCACGGAAGTACGCGGTCCCGCCTCGGCCCCGGGGCGGGAGCAAGTCACGGCGCTGTTCCAGGCGCATGCGCTCGGCCTGGTCCGGCTGGCGGTGCTCATGGTCGGCGACCAGCCGACGGCCGAGGACGTCGTCCAGGACGCCTTCCTCGGCCTCTACCGACGCTGGCCCACGCTGACCGACCCGGCCGGGGCGCTGCCCTACGTCCGCGCGAGCGTGATCAACGGGTGCCGGATGGCATACCGCTCGCGGTCTCGCCGCGACAAGGTCACGCTGCCCGTCCCCGACGACATTCAGTCGGCCGAGGAGACCGCGCTCCTCGGCGCGGTCAACAGCGAGGTCATCGCGGCCCTGCGGCGGCTGCCGGCCCGCCAGCGCGAGGCCCTGGTCCTCCGCTACTACCTCGACATGACAGAAGACCAGGCCGCGCAGGCGATGCGGGTCAGCCGGGGGACGGTCAAGTCCGCGACCTCCCGCGGCCTGGCCGCCCTCGGCCGCCTGCTCAAGGAGGAACAGTGAACGTCGAAGACCGTCTCCGCGCCGCCACCAGGGCCAAGACCGACCTGGTGCGCGACATCCGCCCGCTCGAGCTGCCCGACCGCGAGCCGGTCCGGCTGCTGCGGCGCGCGCCCGGCCCCCGCCGCTGGCCCGCCTGGGCCGCCCCGGCCGCGGCCGCCGCGCTGGTGGTGGCGCTGGCGGTGACGCTGGTCTCGATCCGCCAGGACGGGCGCCAGCCGTCGGCCCCGGCCGCCCCAGCGGGCGCCGCCCAGTCCAGCCAGTCGTCGGCCGCCTTCCCCGGCGTGCCGAAGTACTACGCCGCCCTGTACGACCCGAGCGGAACCGCGTTCAACGACCAGACCACCGCGCATCAGGTTGAGGTAGTCGTGGGCGAGACCGGCAGCGGGCGGCGGCTCGCCACCCTCGCCCCGCCCGCCGGCCAGTCGTTCGTCGGCGTGACCGGCGACGCGATCGACACCGCGTTCGTCGTCGCGGCCGAGCCGTTCCCGGTCAAGGAGGGCCTCAACTCGCGTCCCCCGGTCGCCTGGTACCTCGTCCGCGTCACCCCCGGTCGCACCGGTGCCACGATGACCAGGCTCCCGATCCCCGCCCTGCCCACCGGCACCCAGGTCGACGACGTGACGATGTCCCCCGACGGGACCGAGCTCGCGGTCATGTACCAGCCGTACGTCTGGAGCGCCAACTGGAAGCAGGGCAAGCTGACGCTGAGCACCTACTCGGTCGCCACCGGCCGGGCGACGCGGACCTGGACCCAGCAGACGGGCGGCTTCCCGGCCGGCTACGGCTGGTACTACGGCCGGTACGGGAACAGCTCGATGACCTGGCTGTCGGACGGCCGGACGCTGGCCTTCGACGACGGCATCAACAACGGGCAGGACGGTCCGCCCGGGGGCGCCACCTTCGGCGACGTCAAGCTCCGGACGATCAGCCTGGCCAGCCCGAGCGGCGACCTGATCGCCGACAGCAAGGTCGTCTACTCCCCGGCCAGCTTCCACGCGTGCGACATGATGCAGCTCACGGCCGACGGCAAGACGGTCCTGTGCGGCTACTACTACGGCAACTACGCCAGCCGCAGCAGCGCCTTCGATCCCACGATCACCGCGTACTCGCTCGCGACCGGCAAGTCCACCCTGGTGTACCGGCACCCTGGGGTGTTCAACTTCGGCCTGGCCGACGTGCTGTGGGCCAACGCGGACGGCTCCGTCATCGTCGGGTCGGCCTGGACTCAGGATGGGGTCAGCGTCGGCAGCCAGTTCAAGGACCCGACCGTCCCCTACACGGCGGCCGGCCTCGTCACCAAGAACGGGATCAAGCCGATGAAGTTCCCGCTGAGCGGCACCCCGTACATCGGAATGATCGCCTTCTAGCCCGATCCGCTTCGAACTGCGGCCGCCCGGAGGCAACCCTCGGGGCGGCGCGCTCGCGCGGGCCTAGGTGTCCGCCTTAGCCTTGGCGGCAGCCTTGAGCGCCTGCTTGTAGGAGCGGACCTTGCCGAGCGACTCGGCGTCGACGATGTCCGCTACCGACAGGTACGACCCGTCCGCCCCGAACGTCCCCGCGGCCTCCCGCCAGCCGGGCGGCCGCACGCCGAGCTGCTTGCCGAGCAGTGCCACGAAGATCTTCGCCTTCTGGGCGCCGAACCCGGGCAGCGCCTCGACCCGCCGCAGCAGCTCCTCGCCCGAGGTCGCGGTCGTCCAGATCGCGGCCGGGTCCCCGTCGTAGTCGTCGACGATCAGCCGGGCCAGGTCCTGGGTCCTGGCCGCCATCGCCTTCGGGAACCGGTGCAGGGCCGGCCGCTCGCCGAACTTCACCGCCAGCAGCTCCGGGTCGTACGCGGCGAGGTCCTCGGCGGTCGGCTCGTGCCCCAGCCGGGCCCACAGATCACGCGGCGCGCTGAACGCACGCTCCAACGGGACCTGCTGATCGAGTAGCATCGCGATTAGCAGCGCGAGCGCGTTGCGCGTCAGCAGTTCGTTGGCCTCATCGTCGACCGGCAACGAGATCGTCACGTCGGTCCTCCAGGGTTAACGGCTAAGCTTGACGTGGCTGGGTGGGATAGCCCGGATGGATGGAGTCATCATGACACCGAGCATGAAGGTCGGGATCGCCGGGATCGTTCTCGGGCTGATCCTCTTGGCCATTCTGCCAGCGTGGGCGGCCATTGCGATCATCGTCATCGCGGCCGCGATCCCCGTCGGCGGCTACCTGGCCCTGGACAAGGGGCAGCGTCGCCGGCTGCGGGCGATCCGCGCCCGCGAGCGCGACCGCTAGTCGTCTTCCGGGGGGGACGACCCTCCGTAACCCCCCGATGTCCGCCTTGGCGGGCCCGATGGCAAAACCGCCATCATATCGGGCCTGCGAAGGCGGACTAGGGCCTGTTCAAGCGATGCCTGGAGCAGCCATGCCCGTCCGCCGCCTCAACCACGCCGTGCTCTACGTCAACGGGCTGGACCGCGAGGTCGACTTCTACACGCGCACGCTCGGCTTCGAGGTCCGCCTGCAGATCCCCGGCCAGGCCGCGTTCCTGCGCTCGCCGGGGTCGGCCAACGACCACGACCTCGGGCTGTTCGACGTCGGGTCGGGGCACGCCGACGGCCGCCCCGCAGTCGGGCTCTACCACCTCGCGTGGGAGGTCGGCACGCTGGCGGAGCTGGTCGAGACCAGGCAGAAGCTGGTCGACGCGAACGCCCTGGTCGGGGAGAGCGACCACCGGCTGTCGAAATCGCTGTACGCCAAGGACCCGAGCGGCATCGAGTTCGAGGTGCTGTGGCGGGTGCCGGCCGAGGACTGGGAGAGCGAACTCGCCCAGGGCGAGGCGTTCACGGTCCCGCTCGACTGGGACCGCACGCTCGCGCGCTGGGACTCGGGCAAGCAGACCGGCGCGGCGGCCGGCTCGCCGACGTAACCGGCCCCGGACCTCTGCCCCGGCCCTCGGTCCGCTGCCTCCCGCCCGTTCGGCCGGATCCGGTCAGATTCGCTCGGTCAGGTGGGCCCGGTCGGTCCCGAGCTCGGACTCCTCGGGCCAGAAGTCGGTGATCTTCACGATCAGGCCGTCGGCGATGTCGAAGAAGGTGAGCCCGGGGTAGGTCTCGCCGCGGTCCTTCATCTGGATCCAGCTCGCGGCGGTGGACTCGTCGGCCACGATCCGCTGGACCGACAGATGCCAGTCGCCGGGGAACCCCTCGGCGTTGAACCGGAGGTAGGCGTTCTTGCCTGACACCCGCTCGTGCGACATCGGCGCCTCGTAGACCACGTCCTCGGCCAGCAGGCGCCCGAAGGCATCCCAGTCCCTGGCTTCGGCCGCCGCCCAGTAGGCGGAGACCAGCGCGCGCGGTGACGTCATGTCCGCCAGGGTAGCCGCCTACTCGCCGGTGGCGCCGTCGATCCGCTCGCGCAGCAGGTCAGCGTGGCCGTTGTGGCGGGCGTACTCCTCGATCATGTGCACGTAGACGAAGCGAAGCGTCAGCTCCTGGCCGCCGTGGGTGAAGGCGGCCTCAAGGGGCGAGTTCTCGGCCGCGGCGTCGGCCAGCTTGATCTCCTCGGTGAGCCGGGCGTAGTCGGCGGCGGCCCGCGTCGGGTCGGTCTCATCGAAGGCGAGCTGTATCCCGTACGCGACCTCGACCGGCTCGTCGGCGAACCGCTGCCGAAACCAGATCCGCTCGACGTTGGTCATGTGCCTGATGAGCCCGAGCAGGGACAGCTTCGATGGCGCCAGTGTCCGCTCGGCCAGCTGCTCACCGGTCAGCCCCGCGCACTTCAGTAGCAGCGTTGCCCGTTGAAAGTCGAGAAACTCCTGCAGATTGGCCCGCTCGCCGTCCGGCCACGGCCCGTCGTACCTGATCACCTCTGGCGCCGTCCACGTCACCGAACCATCATGGCACGGCGCCGCCCCGTCGCCCCGGCCCGTCAGCGCTATCCCCCCGCCCCGCGCCCCTGTCGGCTACGCCATCGACCCGGGAGGGAACCTGTCAGCTACGCCATAGACACCAATAGAAGCGGTCAACGGCGTAGCCGACAGGTTCAGGAACCGGTCGATGGCGTAGCCGACATGATCGCGTAGTCGGATAACAGCAAGAAGCGCGCTTGCGCGCGGACGCTGAAGGGTCCGCGACTCCTGGCCCGTCATGCGCGGCGCCGGGGGCGGGGCTAGCGGCGGCGGCGCCGGGGCGGGGCTAGCGGCGGCGGGTGGGAGGGAAGGGCTGGGTGGGGCTGGTGCGGCGGCCGGGCCACTGGCCGCGGCCGTCGCGGAGGCCGGCCTGGTTCTTGCCGGAGCTGCCGCCGGAGCGGAG
>Ga0335075_10017637_pt1 | contig 10606 bp, 9 predicted proteins | sample Lox_Sample_24_FD_206723 | JGI IMG/M metagenome (GOLD analysis project Ga0335075, IMG submission 206723) | Soil microbial communities from Loxahatchee National Wildlife Refuge, Florida, United States - Lox_Sample_2.4 | ecosystem: Environmental > Terrestrial > Soil > Wetlands | place: USA: Florida... | reverse complement strand
AAGTATTCGTGCGCAATTACCGATTCGATATTCTGGTAATCGGTATCGGTCGCGGTCTCCGGCTTGGCCAATACGTAGCGCGTGTTAAAGATGTTGAGGCCTTTATTCTCCATCGCCCCCATGTTGAAGTCACTGACCGCGACGATGTTGAAGACGTCGAGGTCGTATTCGAGGCCGAACGTCTCTTCGTCCCAGCGCATCGCTTTTTTCAGCGACGTCATCGCATGGCCGCATTTGTCCTCGTCACCCCGCCGCACCCATATCCCAAGCGCAACCTCACGGCCCGAACGGGTCGTAAACCGGTCGCGCACCGCAACGAGATCGCCGGCGACGAGCGCAAACAGGTAGGACGGCTTGGGGTGCGGATCGACCCACTTCGCCCAGTGCCGGCCACGGTCCATGTCACCCGCGCCCGCCGGGTTGCCATTCGACAACAGCACCGGGCAGCGCGCCTTGTCGGCGATGATCGTCGTCGTGTAGCGCGCCATTACGTCCGGCCGGTCGATAAAATAGGTGATGCGGCGAAAGCCCTCGGGCTCGCATTGCGTGCAAAAGTTGCCGCCCGACACATAAAGACCGGAGAGGGCGGTATTGCCTTGCGGGTCGATTCGGGTTTCGACATCGAGCGTGAACGCATCCGGTACATCGTCGATGACGAGCCCGCCTGCGGCGGTCAGACGATATCGGTTCGCCCCGAACGTCTCGCCGTCGAGCGCCACCGACACCAGTTCGAGGGCGTCGCCATCGAGTTCGAGCGGCGCCCGCGGATCGGCGGTCTGCGGATTGCGACGGATCGCCAGCCGTGATTTGACCCGGGTTTCGGTCTCGCCAAGATCAAAGGTCAGATCGACGGTGTCGACGACAAAGGCAGGTGGCCGGTAATCGGCGAGCCGGACCGGCTGCGGTGGTGCTAAATCGGGGGAAAGGTCGAGCATGGCGGGCTGCCGCATTTATGTTTGGTAGCCCTTAACCTAGTCCGCCCGGCCTCCCGTGAAAATCCCCCGCCTTTGCCGCCCATCACCGGCATATGCGGCATTGCGGCGACCGCGGCACAGGACGCGTTGCTCCGGGTGTCGCTGGCCGACAGCCGAGGACTGCGATGATCACTTCGTATCGCGTCAGGTCAGCGCATCGAGCAGGGCCTGGATATAGCCATAGCAATAGGCAAACGCGACGCCGGAAGGATCGCGGCCGTCGATATGCGGCACGTGGTCCGGCATCAGCATGTATGAGTAGCCGACATCGCGATAAGCCGTGATCGCCCGCGCCATGTCGATGTCGCCTTCGTCGGGAAAGGCTTCCATAAAATCGAGCCGGCGGCCTTTGATGTTGCGGAAGTGGACGTTGAACAGCTTGCCGCGCTCGCCAAACCAGCGGATCACGTCAAAGATTTCGCGCGCCGGGTCGTCGAGCATCTCGCATACGGTCCCCTGGCAGAAATTGAGCCCGTGATAGGGGCTCTCATGCAGCGAGACAAAGCGCTTCAGACCGTCAACCGTGCCGAGCACGCTGGTCACCCCGCGATAACCGGGCGGGGTGTAGGGATCCTGCGGATGACAGGCCAGCCGCACCTTGGCCGATGTGGCGACCGGGACCACGGCCGCGAGGAAATGATCGATCCGCTCCCAGTACTCATCTTCAGAGACGACACCGGCTATGGTCGGCGGCGCCGCCTGATCGGCGCGGTGCCAGCGAAAGGCGGCATTGCGCGAGCCGCCGCGCCCGGCCTCGCGGGCGGTGCGCGGGATACCGATCAGGGTCAGATTGTATTTGGCGGCCGGGATGCCGGCCTTAGCGAGGCGCTCGATCAGGCCGCAGATGCTGTCGAGCTCGCGCTGACGCTCGGGCTCCTGGGCCATCAGAATATGCGGGCTCTGCTGCTCCTCGATCGGCCGCGACGACATCGGCAATTGCACCATGTCGAGCGACAGGCCGAACGACGCGACATGGTCGCGATGGCGTCGCAGGTCGTCGAGGCTCCAGTGATGCGGGTTGCCCGGCGGATCGACGCAAACATGATTGACCCCGAGCTGGGCCCAGACCCGATAATCGGCATCGTCGCGCGGCGTTACCTGGGTCCCGATGTGCATGAGGAATTCCTCCGTCCTGCTGTCGACCGCATGCGATGAACTTAAATCGACCGTCCTTTTCGGTCCATCGGCCTGCTTTGGTCGATCAGCCTGCCCTGGCGGGCGCTGCGCTGCGTCCGGGCCGGCGCAACGCGGTCCTCAAGCCGCGTCGTGCTATAGCGGGTGAAACCCGCGCGCGGCGGGTGTGGTCAATCGGCGAGGACCAGGCGAGCGGCGGCGGTGCGGATCGCCGGCGGCAGCGGCGCCGGCCGGCGCGCGTCGAGATCGAGCTGCACACCGAACTGTCCGAGGCGGGCAAATTCGTGTCCGCTGCGCGGATCGATCAGGCGGTGCAGCAGCCGGATCGACGTGTTGCCGAGATGGGCGATGCCGGTCTCGATCAGATAGCGATCGCCGAGGCGGGGCAAGGCGCTGACCCGAAGCGCCAGTTCAAAGGTCGAATAGCCGCGCCGCTCGGCCTTCATATACGCGCTGGTCATGCCGATCGCGGCGGCGGCCTGGAGAGTGGCGTCGGTGAACCGGTGGACAAAGGCGGCCAGCGAAAAGTGGCCGAACTCGTCGAGATCGCCCGGCCGAACCCGGCCGCGGGCGGTCGCGATCGACGCCGCCATCGAGACGGGATCGGGCCGATCTTTGGTCTCCGGGCCTTCCCAAACCGCCACCGCCTCGCCGACGCTTTGGCGCTCGGCATCGGGCAGTCGCGCGACCTCCCATGACTCCTCGACCCAGGTCACGGTCTCGCCATTGGCGGAATCGACAAACCGATGCCCAAGCCGCAATTCCGGGTCGAGCCCGATCGGCGCGCTCAGGATGTGAAAGCTGGCGCCGGCGCGCAGTTCGCGGACAAAGTGCCAGGTGAAATGCCGCGCAAAACCGCCGGTGCGAGCCCGCTCAAAGAGCCCGATCAGATCGGCAAGCGTGGTCGAAGCCTGATCGACCCGGTCGGCATAACAGGCGATTGTAAAGTGCTCGGTGATGTCGCATTCCCACGGCGCCACCGTGCCACGAAAAGTCTCGAACCACTCTGCCAAATCGGCTTCCTCGGTTTGCGCTGCCCTCAAATCAGCAGCCATTGCCCATCAGGCTGCAGACAGCTGCTGAGCCGGTAATGCTCTGGTGCGTACGACCCGCGTTTTGTTCTCAGCGTATAGACCAGCGTTTCGCATTGTTGGCCGTTGCGGACAAATTTTCTTGCCAGCCTTATCGTGCCGTAATTCGCGGAGCTTGGATCGCGCCACATCGCGCTGGTACCGAGCGGCTTGCCGTGCACCTCCGTGTTGACGGTGTTGCGGATGATGGCAAGATCCTGTTTGGTCAGCTCGATATTGGTCTCGAGCCCCAGCCCCAAAAGTTGCGCCTGAGCCGGCAACGAGGTGACGAGGGCGGCGCACAAGGCGATGACTCTGATTGGCGTCGACATAGCGGGGGCCCTGCAGGATGTTTGACAGCGGCATGATCCTGACCCGAGAAGCTGCCCTGCCGCCTTGATCGTGGTCAACAAAAAACCCAAACCATTAGGTTGGATCGGGCGGGAAAGACGCGCTGCAATGGTCCTCTATCTCGGTGATGACGAAATCCGCCGCCTGCTCGGCTGGGACCCGCTGATCGCGGCGATGGAGGACGCGTTAGCAGCGTTTTCAGCCGGGCGGGTGATCCAGCCGGTACGCGACATGCTGACCATCGAGGAGGGCCGCCGCTATCTCGGGGTGATGCCCGCGGTCACCGAAAATGCGATGGGCGCGAAGCTCGTCAGCTTCTATCCCGGCAATGCCGGAAGTGGAGTAGCGAGCCATCATGCGATGATCCTGCTGTTTCGCACCGATAGCGGCGAACCGCTCGCGGTCATGGATGGCGGGCTGATCACCGAGAGGCGAACCGCCGCGGTCTCGGCCGCGGCGACGAGACATCTCGCCCGGCCCGACGCTCGGGTCCTCGCGCTGTTTGGCAGCGGTGTGCAGGCCGAGGCGCACCTGCACGCATTACGGCGGGTGCGCGACTTTGCCGAGATCCGGGTATGGAGCCGAACCGCCGCGCACGCCCGCCGCTTTGCCGAACGGCACGGGATCGCGGCGATGGCGGCCGAGGATGCGGCGCGCAACGCCGATGTCGTCGTGACCGCGACGAGTGCGGTCGAGCCGATCCTCAGGGGTGCCTGGCTAAAGTCGGGGGTGCATGTCAACGCGGTCGGTTCGCCGCGGCCCGGTTGGCGCGAACTCGACGACGCGGCGATGGCGAATGCGCTGGTCGTCGATTCACGGGCTGCCGTCATGCAGGAGTCGGGCGACGTCATTCTGTCGAAAGCAAAGATCAGCGCCGAACTCGGCGAAATCTTTGCCGGCACGGCATCTGTGCCTGCCGGGATGACGACCGTCTTCAAATCGGTCGGCCTCGCCGTCGAGGATATCGCCGCCGCACGGCTGGTCTATGATCTGGCGATGGCCCGATGACCTGGCCCGACCCAGCCTGACCCACCCCCATCGGCGCAAAGGGGATGCAGGGTCAATTTTTATCGCGCCGTCAATATCGTCCCGGCGCCCTAAATCGTTCCGGGCGCAGGCCGGGGCCGCTGTCGCTTCTCGGATAGCGGCACTACCGCGCGGCGGGATAGGGCAGAAACGGCGGCATAAATCCGTTCCGTCGGGCGGCACGCGCCTGACGCCGCCGGTCGCGAGATGACGCATACTCATCAAGTGCGGCGCGGTCGCATTCGGTCACGGAACCCTGGGTCGGCAGGACGCACGCGGTCGGGCATCGGGTAACACCCCGGGTGCGGATAAATTCGGCGATCGCGGCGTCGCTCCCGGTTTCAATGCGGGTTGGACCGATGATCGATTTCGGTTGGATGGTCATGTCCCGTCACCCTCTCTCGCCGCCCATTCCGGGCATACGGAGGGTTAATTACGCGGGCCTTTCGCGGCCGCCTATGACGGATCTCACACCGGGTTTCGCTCGGAACAAAGCTTCATAAACTGCGCCGACAGCACCAGCGGTGGAGCGGATAAACCACCCTGAGCGATTCGTGAGATAATGACGGCCTGAACTCGCGCGCAAGTTCCTGTAATGTTCAGTCCGTCAGTCTGGGTGGCGGCCGTCGGTGTCAATGCCGGTTTCGGCCGTGGTCGGGGCGGCTAGCCGGGGTTTGGCGCCAATGAACAACTCGACGGTGCCGACGTCCATTCCGGTGCTCGGCGGGACGCGGGTTTGGTAGGGGATGCCGGTTTTCTCGAACGCCTCGACCAGAATTTTCGCAGTGTCCGATCCCGGGGCGGCGTGGTCGAAAACATTGACGCCCATCGCCCGGATGTTGCCGAAAATCATCGTCGTTTCCGGCCCGCGAGCGTCCCAGTTAGCCGATTTCAGCGCGTCGGCGATGTCCGTTGCATATTCATAGGCTTCAATGTCGTTCGGGGGACACGAGACCACGACCTTGTGGCTGCCGGCAGCCCGCAGAAGATCGATGAGCCTGGCCGTGGTTTGCCCGTCGAGCGAGCGGGCCTGCGTTGCTAGCCTGAGCTTGGCGAGTTCGTCTTTCAGCGACTTGACCTCGATCGCCAGCTCTGTCGAGTGATCGTTGCGTTTAAGGCGTGCAATCTCCTGACCGGCGGCCCAGCCCTGCCACACCATCGTGCCTAGCGCCAGGACGCCGAGGATGGCGATCGCCGCCAGCCGCTGCTGTCTTGCTCTCCGCGCCGGCGCCGGAAGGGCTGCGGCGGCGAGCGCCACCGCACCCAGTGCGGCGATCAACAGCGCCGGCAACCAGGGCAACAACATCTTTGAAACCGCCGCCATTACCCGCTCCGCCTACGATGCAAGCCAGCCCAAGACCGCTTCGGCATTACTCGGCGGCGAGCGCGGCGTCCGCCGGCTCGGGCTCTCGCCCGCCAGCGCCGATGAACAGCACCATGAATGCAGCACCGATCAGCAATAGTCCGGCAAACATGAAGGCTTCGAGATAGGTGCCAAAGATCCCCCGCGTGACACCGCCGAGATAGGCGGCCAACGCCCCGCCGATCTGGTGGATCACGGTGATCCAGGCGACCATGATCCCGGTCTTTTCGGCGCCGACGACACGGTTCAGCAGTCGCACGGTCGGCGGCACGCTGGCGATCCAGTCAAGACCGTAAAACACGGCAAACAACGGCAAGCCGTAAACCGACACGCCAAAGGCAAAGGGCAGGTACATCAGCGCCAGCCCGCGCAGCCCGTAATACCATGCGAGCAGCACCCGGTTGTCCCAGCGGTCGCTGAGCCAACCCGACAACGTGCCGCCGACAAAGCTGAAGACCCCGGTCACCGCCAGCAACCCGGCGCCGGCGACTTCGCTCAGCCCGTGATCGACGCAGGCCGGGATCAGATGGGTTCCGATCAGCCCGTTCGTCGTCGCACCACAGACAAAATAGCCGCCTGCGATCAGCCAGAAATCGCGCTTGCGCACACCGGTGCCGAGGGCGCTGAAGGCGGCGACAAGCGGGTTTGCGCGGGGCGGCGGTTCAACCTCTGCGGGGTCGACCGCACCATAGGGGGCAAGGCCCAGATCACCGGGCCGATTGCGCATTAACGCGGCGACGAGCGGCACAAAGACAAGGACGCAAATCGCCAGCACCAGCGACATCGCACGCCAGCCGAAATGGGTGACGATCTCGGCGAGGTTTGGCAGGAAGATCAGTTGGCCCGCGGCATTGGAGGCGGTCAACAGGCCGACCACCAGACCTTGCCGCCGCCGGAACCAGCGCGTCGCGATATAGGCCGCCAGATAGGCGCCGATCACCCCGGTGCCGGCGCCGACCAGCAACCCCCACAGCAGTACCAGCTGCCATGCGTGACCCATCATCGGCGACAACGCGACCGCACCGGCGGTCAGCGCCAGTGCCAAAGTCATCGTGCGGCGTACGCCAAAACGGTCCATCAATGCCGCGGCGAACGGGCCGACCAGACCGTACATGAAAATGTTGATGCCGATGGCAAACGAGATCGTCGCGCGCGACCAATCGAATTCCTGTTGGAGCGGTACGATCAGCACGCCCGGCGCGGCGCGCACCCCGGCAGTCAACAACCCGACCACAAAGGTGACCGCAGCGACGATCCAGGCGTAGTGCAGTCTCGCAGCCGGCCGCATCAGTTGTACCTATGAGCTTTCTGGTTGTCCTTTGCGCCATCTCTACGGCTATTCGCCTTCGAGCGGCTCGGTCTCAACGATCTCGATGCCAAACCCGGCGAGGCCGACATAGTGGCGCGAGCGGGTCGCCAGCAATTGAATCGACGAAATCCGCAGATCGCGTAGGATCTGCGCGCCCAACCCGACCTCGCGCCATTGGGTGTTGCGTTCGCGCTCGGACGCCGTCGCCTCGTCGTCGATCTCGCCGACCGTCGATGTCGGAACGCCCGAGGTGCCGTCGCGCAGATAGACCAGCACGCCGCGGCCGACCGATTTGAACCGCTCAAGCGCGGCGTGGATCGGCTTGGCGCCGCCAAACACGTCTTCGAGCACGTGGGCGCGGTGCAGCCTTGTCGGAACATTGGTCCCCTCGCCGATATTGCCGTAGACAAAGGCATAGTGATGCACCTTGTCGAACGGCGTCACAAACGCGTAACCGGCGAGTTCGCCGATCTCGCTTGCGACTTTGAATTCGGCGACCCGGGTTACGAGCTTTTCACGGGCCTGTCGGTAGGCAATCAGATCGGCGACCGAAATCCGGTGCAGATTGTGTTTTTTGGCAAAGCTCGCGACCTGCGGACCGCGCATCACGGTGCCATCGTCATTGATGAGTTCGCAGATCGCCGCGACCGGCTCAAGACCGGCGAGCCGGCAGAAATCGACCGCCGCCTCGGTATGGCCGGAGCGCATCAGCACCCCGCCCTCTTTGGCGATCAGCGGAAAGATATGGCCCGGCCGGACAAAATCGGCGCGCCCGGCATTGTTGTTGGCGAGGTTGCGGATCGTTGCAGTGCGGTCTTCGGCCGAGATCCCGGTTGTTGTGCCGTGACGGTAGTCGACCGAAACGGTGAAGGCGGTGCCGTGGATCGCGTCGTTTTCGGCGACCATCGGCGCCAGATTGAGCCGCTGAGCCGTGCTGCCGGTCAGCGGCGCACAGACGATGCCGCAGGTATGACGAATGATGAAGGCCAGCTTATCCGGGGTCGCATGCACCGCGGCGACAATCAGGTCGCCCTCGTTTTCACGATCATTATCATCGGTGACGACGATGATCTCGCCGGCGGCAAAAGCATCGATCGCGGCGCGGACACTGGATTGCGGCAATTTCGTCCTCTCGCGGGCGGCGCGCGGTTAGCAGAAACCGTTAGCGGCCAGAAATCTCGGATTGGCGAGGCGCACTCTGGCGATCGTCAACCGCCACAGAATAGCGCGGGCGTGCGCCGCGCGCTCCGGCGAATTCTCGAAGCCGCCAATGCGCAGGTCGCGGGCGAAGCGATGCCACCGTCGAGGCGCAGGTTCACCCGCCGCGCTGCGGTACAGGGTTTCGAGTTGGCGATCGATTGCCCCCTGGGCTTGCGCGTCGACCCCGGCTTCGCGCTCGGCGATCGCCATGCAATTGGCGACGAGACGGGCGTCAAGCTGGCGTTCGGGCGGCAACAGCGGCAGCAGATCGTTGACCAGCACGTCGCGGGCGAGAGCCAGCAAGGCCGATGCGGGCGGTAAGTCACTTTCGGGCGGCGCCGATTGCGGCGGCGAAGGACGCTCGACGGACGAATTCACCGCCAAGGGGTTAGCTGGCGCCGCGCCGCCCGGGTCGAGCAAGATCAAGATCGCGAGTTCGCATTCGCCCGCACGCCTCCCGGTCAAGGCCAGATCGAGGCTGCGTTCGCCGCCGAGCCGATGCCGGTCGCTCTGCTGCAGAGCGATCACCGCCCAGCGCACGCTCGCCAGCACTTCCCAGAAATGGACGCGCTCGGGGTCGACCGAACGGCCGCTTGCGCTCTCGTAACCATGATAAAACGGCGCGCGGTCGGCGATGCCGCCAGCCTCGCGATCGAGCCGGGCGAACCGCCAGCCCTTGCTGCAAAACCAGCCGATATCTTCATGCGGGTCGCCCCACCCGGCAAATTCCCAATCGAGAATGCCGGTCAGTTCGCCACCGTCGAGCAGGTAGTTGCCGGTGCGGAAATCGTGATGGCACAAAACCGGCGGTGCCGGTGGGGGGATGTGGGTTTCGAGCCAGCGAATTGCCCATTCGAGCACCGGGCGGGGTATCGGATGGCTATCGAGATAGCGGCGAAAGCCGGCGATTTGATTTGCCGGGCCAGCTTGTTCGGACGGCGTCAGAAAGGCGAGATCGGCTCGCGGCGGCCGGATCGTATGGATGCGTGCCAGTTCCCGGCCGAGTCGCTCGGCGATAGCGTGTCGGACCGGGTCGAGCGCCGGATCGCGGGTGATGCGATGCGCCGCCGCCATGCCCTCGGCCCGCCGCATGATCAAAAACGGCTTGCCGAAGATCGCCGCGTCGGCGCTGGCAAAGAGCGGCTCGGGTACCGTGACGCCGGCGGCAAAAGCTGCCTTCAGCACTGCGAATTCCTGCAGCCGATCGAGGCTCGACGGCACCCCGGTTTCACCCGCCGCGCGCAATACGAGGCGCTGCGTACCGTCGAGCCTGCCGCCCGAAAACCGTACGTCGAGGCCCCAATTCTCCTGGATGGCACCACCCGTGAGCGGCGCCAAGGCGATGATTTCGCAAGACTTGGCGCCGCTTGCCTCCGCCAGAAAGCGGGCCAGCACCGCGCGGCGCGTCGCCGCGACGGCCGCCCGCTCAGATTGGCGCGACGCTGTGTCCGCCATCGACGATGATGACCGAGCCGGTAATGTAGGCTCCGGCCGGCGAGGCCAACAGCAGCATCGCGCCGTCGAGGTCGCCCGGCTGGCCGAGGCGGCGCAATGGGATGCGCCCGACAAGTCTTTTGCCGGCTTCGCTGTTCAGGAACCTGCTGGTGAGATCGGTTTCGATAAAGCCGGGCGCCAGCGCGTTGACGAGGATTTTATAGCGCGCAAGCTCCATCGCCAGGACATGAGTCAAATGGATCAGCCCGGCCTTGGCGGCGGAATAGCTCGGCCCCTGCGGGATCACCCGCTCGCCAAGGATCGAGGCGATGTTAACGATCCGCCCCGGGCGGCCGGCTGAGACAAGACGCGCAGCGAATTCGCGGGCTGTCAACCAGGCACCTTTGAGATTGGTGTCGAGGACGCGGTCCCAATCGGCCTCGGTGTGGTCGAGCACCGGTTTGGCGACGGTAACGCCGGCATTGTTGACGAGCAGCGTCAATGGTCCAAGCGCGGCCTCGGCCTCGGCAACGGCGGCAGCGACACTGTCCGAACGGGTCACGTCGAGCGTGATCGGAACCGCAACACCGTCCCCGGCCGCGATCTCGCGCGCCGCTTCGGCAAGGAGGTCGGTACGCCGCGCCGCCAGCGCCACCTTGGCGCCGGCCGCAGCGAGCAACAGCGCCAGATGCCGGCCGATCCCGCTCGACGCGCCGGTGACCAGCGCCGCCTGCCCGCTCAGATC
>Ga0335075_10017636_pt1 | contig 10606 bp, 8 predicted proteins | sample Lox_Sample_24_FD_206723 | JGI IMG/M metagenome (GOLD analysis project Ga0335075, IMG submission 206723) | Soil microbial communities from Loxahatchee National Wildlife Refuge, Florida, United States - Lox_Sample_2.4 | ecosystem: Environmental > Terrestrial > Soil > Wetlands | place: USA: Florida... | reverse complement strand
TCTGTACCCTGTTCTAACTGTCGCTACCTAGGAGATGCCGCAATGGGGCCCGGCCTGATGGCCGGGAGGAACCGGCGGCTTCGTCAGCCATCATCTTCCTCCTTGCTGGCCGCAATGGGGCCCGGCCTGATGGCCGGGAGGAACCTCGTGGCCGTGGCCGGCGGTCGCGGTCTCCTGACCGCCGCAATGGGGCCCGGCCTGATGGCCGGGAGGAACGAGGACGCCGCGTCGGGGCTGCTCAGCGAGGTATCGCCGCAATGGGGCCCGGCCTGATGGCCGGGAGGAACAGCTCGGCTAGAAAGAGGGCGCTGAGCTGCGGAGATTTCGGGTTGTGCGAGTGGCGGCCAGCCGGGATTGAGGATGGTGGCGCTATTTACGAATCAAGAAGCGAAAAATCTGCGGTTAGCTGCTTGCGAGCGGGAGCCGGGGATGGACGCACCACCTGGGCGCTCGCAAGGTCAGACGATCACCGCGGAGGGTGCTGGTAGCTTCTCATGGTGGCCCAGGAAAAGGAAGCGAGAAGAGTCAGCCGCGGCACCGAGATCGATGATCATTACGCTGTCTTCGCTGTGGTTGATGCGGGACTCAAGGTCGGAGCGCATCAGGTACAACTCGCGCTCGGACAAGTCACAGATGAAGACAGAGTACTGAACGCGGGTTCCATAGCCTTCCATGCAGACGGCTACCGCACGCAACCTTTTCTCATCCCGGATGTCGTAGGCAGCCAGGTAACGGCGGCGGGCCATAATCTGGTCACCAAGGGCTCGTAAGCTGGCAGTTCGCCGGTTAGATAGGCCGCGAGAATCCGGGCCTGGAGTTCGATCGCACGCCGGTACGTGACTTGATAGCCGAAGACCGGGTGGGTTACGGACGTCGTCATGCGTCGCTCCCAGGCACGGAGAACCGTTCGCCTGCCATCCGGGGTCAGCGTGACGGCTCCAGCTCGGACAATGAAGTCTGATGGGCCTACCTCCCGGTTGTTCAGCAGCGTCAAGACGCACGAGTCGGCAAGCAGTGGACGGAATTCCTCAGCTAGGTCGAGCGCCAAGGCCGGCCTACCGAAACGAGGGCGGTGGAAGAGTCCGAGGTACGGGTCGAAGCCGACGATCATGGTCGCGGCGAGCAGTTCCTTGGTCAGTAGCGAGTAGCAAAACGAAAGCAGGCAGTTAACCGCGTCAGTTGGCGGGCGACGGTTCCTCAAGCCAGTGAAGGCTGGGCCCGGAAGAGCGCTCGCGTCCTTGAGCATCGTCGGGAACGCGGTGAAGTACAACCTGGCCGCGGTGCCCTCGACGCCCAGCAGGGTGGCCGCGTCGCTAGCCTCCTCCGCTTGCGCGGCCAGAGTCGCCAGTTGACCGATTACCCGACTAGCCGAGTCATTGGCGTTTCTTCGGAGGAACACGCGACCATTCTTGATCTTACCGGAGATCATGCGACGCGGAGCGGAGAGATCGCGGCGGACAGCGGCCACCGACTGCCTGATTCTCAGATTGATGTTCTTTGACGGAAGCCCGTTTGAGACTCCGCTAAGCCAGCCGCCGTACGTGAAATAGAACACGTTGACCTGATGATCGAAAAAAGTGCGGAGGGCCTGTGCCGTGATCTGGACATTGCCCCACGTAGATACGTGAAGGACGTCGATCAATCGAACACTGATCAGCTCCTCGCGGTATTTCGAGACCACGACGCGACCGCCGTCGATTCCCACCGTGGCGCCTTGTTCTGTCACGTACATCGGGTGCGCGTCAGGATCGGCTGCAATGAGACGGCGGGGTTTCGTCTGTGCGCGGCCCGCCAGTACGTTGAGTTCGTCAGGCAGGCAGATGGGGGCAAGGGAGCAGCGGGCGCATTTCGGGGAGGACTGGAGGGGTGGCGGCGGCGTAGGGCGAGCCGCAAGCTCCCGTGCCGCCGCCACGATCTGGAGGGTACGTGCGATTAGGTCATCGGTGATCGCTACGTGTATCCGCTGTTTCGTCGCGACATAGAAAATCTCGCCGTGGTCGGCATTGTAGCCATTCTCTCGCAGCAGCAGCACTTGCGCGCAAATTTGGATCGCGTCAGGTTCCCAAGTTCCGCCATCGCCGGCAGGACGGCCTTTTTTCGTATCGACCGGGATTACACCGCCGCCTTCCACGCCCTCCACCAGATCGAGTTTCGCCGTGATACCAAGTTTTTCGCTGCTCAGTTCAAGAGAGCGAGCCTGCTTGAGTGCTCCCTCCTCCGGGAGCGGGGCAGCCCCTCCCCCTGCGTCGACGCGCCGGTGGCGGTAATTGCCCTCCTCTGTGTCGGCGTTGGGTGCCCAAAGTTGGTCGACCCATTCGAGGAAGAAGAGGCGACGGCAGTAAACAAACTCGTTGAGCATACGGGCCGGGACGAGATCCGGCAATTCGGCGTGCGACATGACGATCCCCCAATGGGGCCGGCCGCTGAGCGGCCCAATGAGTGACGAAAGGGCCGAGTCCGAGCGCTACACGCTACTGCTCTGGCTCGAATCGCCCGAATCCGAAGTGGCTGAGCTGGCCGAGCAGGAGCGGGCCTTCCATTGGCGCCTCGAATTCCAGGCGGAGGCCGACGCCCTGACGTGCGTCACGCAGCGTCTCCTTGTTGTTCATCCGGTACCGGCGGAACTGGTTGACCGATCCGGCGATGGGTTCAGTGATTGTCACGGAAACCGGGACGGGTAGCCCCCGGTTCCGCAATTCGGTGGCCACATCGGCGGCAAGGAACTCCTCGACCGTCTCACGTCTCTTGTGACGGTGCCGGACCGGCAGGTACGGAGTGACCGATCGCCAGCGGGCAGCCGCAGGGTGTGCGGTCAGTTCGGGCGCCACGTCCCGCAACTGGCCGGCGGCCTGGAACAGTAGCTGCTGCTCTGGGAATCCCCGCACCTCGTACCCGTCGTCGCCACCGCGCTTTCCTGAGAGCTTCCCAAGGGAAATGATCGCTGCGATTTCGGCTGGCTCTAGGCCATTCTGAACAAAGACAACGAGGTGCCGGACGGAAGCGTCTGACTCTTCTCCCCCGACCGGGATCCAGTGCGCGTGGGCGTGCCCGGTGCGCGCGCCGCCGGTGCCCATGATCTCCCTGCGGCGCGCGTCGGAGACGCCCGCCCTGCCGAGCAGTCTGGCGACTACGTGATGAGCTTCGTCGGCCACTAGGACACCGTTCGTCATGCTGACTGGAGCACGCCCGATGACCGTGAACCGGAGAGCGGTGGGACGACACGGCACGGGGGCCGCGCGGCGTTCATGTCCGCGCCCAGCCTGCCGCTCGGATGAGTGACCGCCGGCCGCGTACGTGACCCATTGCGTGCCAGGGGGAAGCGTGCGCTTGCCCTTGCGCACCGATGTCGTCGTCGCCTCAAGCACCGAACGGTTAAACGGGCGAGCCGGAGCCAGCAGACGTACCCGCATCTCGTTATCCCCGGCGACCTGGACGGGGCGCCACCAAGTCGCATCGGGTTCATCGTCCTGGTCGGAGCCCAGCAGCTTCACGTAGCAGACAGACTCGGAGCGGCCCAGGTACGGAATGAGCTCGGCGAGCTTGCCCAGCGCTGAGCGCTGCGCGGCGTCGAGGTCGGCGTCCCAGCGAACTCGGAGTTCGGCGTGCTTGCCAAGTGTCAGGAACGGATCGAGGGTGAGGTCGGTGTGACCGTTCTCGGCCTTGCAGTGTTCCAGATCGGGTAGATAGTGGCGAGTGTGGCCAGTGCCCGCGCCAGGAGTCCTGTAGGTCGGCGGGTCGGCCAGTACGTCGAGCAGCGCGTCTAGCTCAGGCTCGGGCAGCTCGGGCCAGCGCGTGTACCAGGTGGCGACAAGCGCGCGGAGAATTCGCCATGGGGAAGGCGGCCATTCGGAGACGCCCTCATTGACGGCGCGGTCCCACGGGTTGGCGTGGTAACGCCCAAGCGGGAAGCGGAATGCGAGCGTGGTTGGCACGGCTACTTCGCCCTGGACCAGGTGACCTCGGTGACCGGACCTAGCTCTGCCCTCGCATCGGCGGCGAACTTGGTGATGCGCGCGGCCGCCTCGGCAGCATCGGGACGCTCACCGCGGGTGATCTGACGGACGATCAGGTCGCAGCGAGTGCGCAGACGCAGGCCGTGGTCGAGCAGGGTGGCGATCTCGAAGTCCGCGATGGCCTCAAGGAGTGCGGTCGCCGGCTCGGACAGGCCGTAGGAGCGGAACTGCGCGTGGTCGACGGTGAAGTAGGCGGTGATCGTGCCGGCCGTGTACTCGACCCGGTGATGCGGGACGGTCCCGTAGCCATCGGCGGTTGCCCCTCCCTTGGCTTCGTTGATGACGACGTCACGCTTAACGCCGCCGGAGACGGCGGGCTTGGCGTCGGATGCCTCAATAAAGCTCGTGACGGCACGCGAGATCCTCGGCTGCCAGGGCCAGTTCTTACGAGCGAAGAAGACTCCATGGATCAAGGAGACCGGGTCAAGACGGAAGCACGCCTTGGCGACCGACCGGTAGTCGAGCGGGCGACCCTTGACGAGCCCCAGTTCTCCCTCAAGCCATTTCTCGCCGGTCGTGCCAGCGACCGTACCGTTCATGATGTAGGCGGACGCGAGCCGGTGTGCCTCTAGGCGGCTTGATGAGAGGAAGTTACCCTCTGGGTCGACGACACGGACGTAAGGGATGCCTGCATCGGCTAGTTCCTGTGCCTGGTCGTTACTACCGGGGTTCCAGGTGGCGGACTCCAGCCAGTTGGCCATGGACTGGGCCGACTCAACGAGAAGCTTGTTGTCGCCGAATTCGCTCGCACCCAAATCTGGGAATCCAGTGGGCTGGAAGAGTGTGCCGGCGAGCGGCTTGAGGTCAGCTTCAAGAACGGTGCGGTACACGGTCATTACTGGTCCTCGGTTTCCTGGGGTTGGTGGATGTCTTCGGGTGCGGCGCCTGCTGATTGAGGGTCAAACGCGATCATGCGGAGGACTGATCTTGGGGCTAGGCAGCGCGGGACCAAGGCGGCGGCGATGCTGATCCCGTTCGGGGTGGCCCGGACCGGCGGGGCGGGGGCGGCCGTCCAGCCACCTGCCAGGGCTAGCCGGGCGGCGGCTTCTTCGTGGACCCGCCGGACCTGGGCGGACTGGCCCGAGGCGAGCCGGATCGCCCACTCTGGCTGAAGAGCCGGAACCGGTTCGTCGTCTTGCTCGTCGCGGGCATTACCGGACCGAAGCCCGACGGCAAGCGGCTGCAGCAGAGCAAGCGTGGTGATCGGGACCTGCGGTGTCGCGGGCGACCAGCCAGTCGGCACATTCCGCCAGTTCAAGGCCAGGCAGGCACGAAGGTAAAGGTCAAGCTTGGCCTGATCCAGCTCACCGTTGACCAGCGCGTGCAGGTCTGCGGCGGGGACGCTGATACCAGACGGAAACGTGCTGACTCCCCTGAACCTGGCCGCGTTGCGGTCGAGCACCGCGGTGCGGCAGCGCCAGATCAGCACGTCGGCGAGGACGCTGCGGAGGGGCCGGGCACCGAAGCCAGGGACAATCGGGTCGTCCCTCCAGCCTGAGCCGGGATCGACCGGAAGTAGTATCTGCCGCATAGTCCGGCTTGAACCGTCGGACGGCCAGGTGGCGCAGGATGCTACGCCGACGGCGATGCGGAACTCGGGCTCCTTGATCGCGGCAAGGACGTCGAAAAACGGGGTGGCTGACGGCGCGTGACGGACAGGGACCGCGCTCCTCGCCCGGCCGCTACGACCCACCGCCATCTCCAAGGTGGTGAGCGCGGCGAGCATGACCGCAAGGGCGAGTGCTCCTCCATCGCGGGCGAATCCGAGGTGCGCCTTCTGGAAGGCGCGTGATGCCTCGGCCACCGCGGTGGACGCCTCGCTTCCGCCAACCCGCGCCACCCAGTCCTCGACTCTGGCGGAGAGCTGGACAGCTGGACGTTCGCCGACGGTGACCCGGTCGAGCGGGACAGCGGCGAACGCCAGTCCGTTGCGACGCTGGAGCCCGTAGCGGGTGAACTCATCGATCCCCCTGGCGACACCGAGAGTGCGGGTCGCCGCGTAGAAGTCGATGGCTTTCCTGGCGGGACGACCTCGCCATGATGCCCGGGCTTCGGCGAATAGCTGTTTGATCTCAGCCAGCGTGAAGTCCTGGTGCCAGACCGGTGCCCAGACCTCGCCGCGGGATTCTTCACCCGCCGCTCCGCTGGTCGTTCCCTCCGGCGACGGGTTGACCGTGAAGGGCATCGCGGCGCGCCCCGCGGAGTGCTGGTTCTTGCGAGCGGCGCTGGCCGCGAACAGTACAGCGCCCTCGATCGTGAGGATGTAGTTCCATGGATTCGCCAGGGGAGCCGCCGCGCCGAAGCGGGATGAGCCAGGCCCGCCGGCGTTCCCTGGATCGAACTGGCCGATCGGCACGTCGGACAGCGGCACGGTCTGAGTACCTGCGAGCAGGTCTCGCGCGACGGCGAGGGAGCGTGCGCGGTCTTTCGGCGAACTCGCTCCGACCAGTTCGATCACCTGGTGATGAAAATTCGTCGAGAACTCAAGCCGCCCGTCATTGCCCCCCGTGCCGAGGATCGGCGGAAAGAAGGTGTCGTCGTCAGCAAGCACGATGGCGGCGTCGATCCATGGCAGCAGTCCATCCGGACAGCGGTTCCGGAACTCCAGGACGACCTTGTTCTTGTCCGCGACGCCTGAGTCGGTAATCCAGCCCCATGCGCGGGCCATGCGGACCACATCCTCGGCTACCTCAATCGCGGTACGCAGGTCCGCGAGCCGTGCCGACGAATTCGAGCGCAGAGCGTCCAGCCTGCGTAGCGGTTCCTTGTCCTTGCTGCCGAAGCCGCTGCCGCCGTTCCAGGGAGAGAGGACGGGCATGGGCTTGTATTCGTCGGCGAGCCACCGGGCGATGTCAGTCACCGTGGTCGCGACGACGAGGCCGTCGGACGTCCACGCCGCTGCCGCGTCCTTGTCGGCCTGCTCGCCGAGCACCCTGATGAGGCCCAGGCCTGCTAGGTAACTGCCCAGCGGTTGTGGTTGCAGCCCTGGCAGCAGGTGCCTGGCAATCACGGGGGTGGTCATTCGGGAAGCTCCCTTCCACCGCTGGCGCGCCAGTCGGCCACTCGGACGAGGGTTTCCAGGTACGCCAAAACGAACGGCCCGTATTTGTCGCGGAGGCCGAGGACCGTCCGTGTCCATGAGCGTTTGCCGCCGAACTGGAACTGCTCCAGGTCAACGGTGAGGGTGGTCGCCGGCTGCCCGAGAACGGCTGGGATCTGGCTCTCCGCACCTTGCTCAAGGCCGAGGATCTTCTGGTCTGACGCCTCTCCGTACGGCAAGACCGTGAGGTCGCCCGGGTCCCGGACCTGGATGCGGAGCTTTCCGTGATGGGCAAGCATCAGGTACATCGAGAGGTCCGGATCCGGAGCATCTCGCAGCAGGTCGCGCAGCGGGCCATCGGCGAGCAGCAGGGAGACGAGTTCGTGCCTAAAGGACACGCCTCCTGCGAAGTGCAGTGCGCCGCCTGTGCCGCCGGACTTTGCCCAGGGCCTACCTGCGGCTATCTCGGCCTCTTCGTCCTCTTCTGCCAGGTCGCACAGGGCATCCTGCCAGATGGGGTGTGCCTTGCCGATGTCGTGCAGGTAGCCGGCGATTACGACGCTCTGGGCGGTCTCTGGCGAGAGGTCCGGAGCGAGAACGCTGACCAGTGCCGCAGCCTGATCGCGCACCTGTTCGCTGTGCTCGTCGAGTGACTGCCACTTTCGCGGCGCGACGCTGGCGGTGTCAGCCGCGTAGGCGTCCTCCACGCCGGAGAAGACCTCCGCTAGCCCTGCCTGAACTGCTTGTGCCGCCAGTTCAGCCTCTTCAACTGCCGCGCGTTGGGCCGATTCCTCAGGGGTCAGCAGTTCGGGGCTGTCCGCAACAGGACCGCGCGCCGACGGGTCAAAGCCGGTCTCTGGGTCGTAACCGCCGTCAGCGGCGTTGACCAGGAGCACCTCACCTGGCCTTGGGCGCGACTGGGGCTGACCGGTGACCTTATTCCACTTGCCCGCCACCTGATCGAACCGCCACACGGGGCGGTCCCTGGCCAGCTTGACGACATCGCCAAGCGCGACGCGGCAACGGTACTCGCCGGCAGGAGGCCTGATCTCCGGATCGGGCGCGCCGTCTTTTCCTACAGTCCACGTCGCCCACGCGACTTCAGCGTCCAGATCCTCGGCGTCGCGCACGTAGGGAGCGATGTTCGTGTCGTTGCCTGAGAGGTCAGGCGAGGTGTCGAAGAGAGATATGAAGTCGCTGCGGCGGATCACCGCGACCTGATCCTGCGTGTAAAAGACAGGACGCCCAAGCAGGTCCTCACCGGTGACGGCCGTCCGCTCAAGCCGGTCAAGCTCGACGGCGGTCGCGTCGATGTCTCGCTGCTCGTAAGGCAGTGGCCTCGCCGGCGGCAGCCACCAGATCTCCGCATCGGCAATCGTGCCGGTACGGTTGCACCGGCCGGCCCGCTGCACCAGGGACGGCCAGGGGGCCGCCTCCGTCACAAGAACAGCTGCAGACAGGTCAATGCCAGCCTCGACTACCTGGGTCGATACGACGATCCTGTCTTCCGGATGCGTCACGACATCCGCCATGCGCCCAGCCCGTTCAATACCGCGGAATCGGGAGTGCAGCAGCGTGCAGCCCACAGTGCCGTTACGTAGGTCCTTGTAGACGTCGCGGGCGGCGGGGACGGTATTCAGGACGACCAAGGTGAGCATGCCCGGGCGGTGCAGCTCGCGCACGGCGGCGGCGAGCGCCTTGTAGTCGCCTGAGTCCGCGCTCATCCGCCGGACCGTGCGGGCCGCGCCGAGCCGGACCGCGAGCTCACCGCGCCGCTCTTCCGGCAGGATTTCGACGGACGACCTCACGGAGCGGTTATCGACGGTCTCCAGCACGCCATCGGGCACCGTCGCCGACATGCAGGTCAGCCCGAACGGCTCAGCGGTGCCAAGCCTGGCGGCAAATCCCGCGAGCTGGCGGAGCGTCGTGGTTGACTCCGGGCAGAGCTGTATCTCGTCGATGACCCAGTGCGTTCCGTTGCTCACAAGCGCGAAGTCAATGGGGTACATCGCGCGCGGGATCCCGTATCCCCGGACAAGCGCCTTGCTGACGAGAGAGTCCACCGTCCCTACGACGATCGCCGGCTGGTGCATATTCTCGCGCCAGTCGCCCTGCGTCTCGCCGCGGCCGCCCATGACCACGTGGAGTGCCACATTGTCGGTGAGTCCGAGGTTTTCCAGCCACTTGCGGGCTTCGCCAGCTACCTGGTCGACAAGGGACCGCTGCGGCAATGCGTACACAAGCCGCCGCGGTGTCCGGCCAGGGTCGGACCCGTAAAGTCGGCGCCACAACCAGGCCAGGATCACCCCGGTCTTCCCTGTCCCCGTCGGGGCCTTCAGCACGTCCGGCATGCCATCACGCGCGATCCGAGCCTGATACCCGTGTGGCCGGTAGCCCGTTGCTTTTTCAAAGAAGTCTTCGAAACCCTGCATTCCTCATCTCCTAGCCACAGCGGCTGTGCGCGGAAGGCGCAGACAGGTAGGCGTTGCCAGGCCGGCCGAGCGGGTCACAAGCACGCAGAGAAGCAATACAGATGCGATTCGTACGACCGCAGATGCCAGACTACTACTCATCGCAGGATTTCTCCGCAAATCCTTTTATTTCCAGTACTTACCCTCGGAAGAGGGCATCTCGGCCCAACTCGGCGGGCCTACGCCGGCCAGTCGAGCTGGCTCTCCGGGACTCCCCGGGAGCGGGCGTAGGCTTCGGCTTCGGCACGGGCCGAGGTGTCGCCGCGGGGGTAGCGGAAGATCTGGCCGGCGAAAACGACCCACGTTTCCCACGGCGAGCGGAAATCGCCGTACCAGCCGCAGGGCTGGGCCAGCGCGTCCGCGAGGAGTCCGGCGAGAGGCTCGGCGTCGGCGTCGGCGTCGTCGGCTTCGAACTCGATGAGCGTCCACAGTTCCGGCTGGCCACTGGTCACGTCGCCCGAGGCAGGCGGCTGATCTTCCGGACGACGAGGGGAACCTGGCGAGTTCCGCGCCTGTTCGCAGGCTCTCGGCGATCAGCGTGCCCTCAACCATGCTCGCGCCTCCTAGCCCGGACGGTCACCAGTCATGCGGTGCCGACGGCTCGACTGGCTACTGATCAGCACCGTAGCCAGCGCCACCGACCTTCGAGCGGACTGCTTCGGTCGCCATGACCCAGCCGCCGCGGATCGCTCCGGGCCGTCGCGCCGGGCACAGGGGTGCCGCCGGCTTGATGACGAGTAGGCGGGGCGGGTGGTCGCCGCGGGGGACGCCGCCTGGCGATCGGGTACTCGACGTCGGGCCGGCGAAGGGCCGCTGACTGCGCGTCTGGTGCGGGCGGGTGCGCGCGATCCGGGCTGGCTCCCGAGCTAGAAGACAGAGAAGACACTCAGCGACCGTTCATAGTTTGAACTATTTGGCGCGGTACAACGTCTTATCTGGTGAGGCAGAAAACCTGGGCCCGAGCAAGGGGCAACGGGTTCAGGACGGCAACCGGAGGGCCGGTGTCGCGATGGACGTGATGGGTGTAACGCCGCACCCGTTTCGGATGATGGCTAGAGTGCCCGACGATATGGTCAGCCTGG
>Ga0335075_10017635_pt1 | contig 10606 bp, 2 predicted proteins | sample Lox_Sample_24_FD_206723 | JGI IMG/M metagenome (GOLD analysis project Ga0335075, IMG submission 206723) | Soil microbial communities from Loxahatchee National Wildlife Refuge, Florida, United States - Lox_Sample_2.4 | ecosystem: Environmental > Terrestrial > Soil > Wetlands | place: USA: Florida... | reverse complement strand
TGTACTCGCTGTTTGAGTACCACAAGGAGATGGCCCAGTTCGCGGTGGGCCTGAAGACAACCCACCCGTACATGTCGCAGCCCTGGGGCTGGTTCGTGATCAGCCGTCCGGTCGCGTTCTTCTACCAGTGCTACACCGGCCCGTCGTCGTATCACGTCTGTCCTACCGGCTACAGGGGGGCGGAGTGGTCGCAGGAGGTGCTGGCGATCGGCAACCCCGCGATCTGGTGGGTGTCGATCCCGGTGTTGCTGTTCTGCCTGGGCTGGTGGTTCGTCCGCCGGGACTGGCGGGCGGGCGCCTGCGTGCTGGGCGTCGCCGCCGGGTGGGTGACCTGGCTCCCGTTCGTCTCCCGGACCAAGTTCTTCTACTACGCGCTCGAGTTCGAGCCGTTCGTGATCATGTGCATCGTGCTGTGCCTGGGCCTGATCATCGGCCCCGTCACGGCCAGCTTGCGCCGCCGCGCCATCGGCGCCTCCATCGTCGGCACGTATGTGCTCGCCGTCCTTGTGCTGTTCTGGTACTTCTATCCGATCATGGCCGGCAAGATCATCCCGTACTCGTCCTGGCTGTCGCACATGTGGTACCACGGCTGGATCTAAGTTCTGCCTGGGCTCTGCGGAGCGCTACAGCGTGTCATCGTCCCGTGTGAACAACCCGGCTTGCAATGGTCGTTGTCGACGTACGCGACATTGGTGTCGCAGTTGCCGCTAACGCACCAATCCCGGAGCCAGCGGCCGCCAGATCAAGGCAAGCCACAGAGCAGCGGAGCCGGTGAAAAGCTACTGGTCGGTGGCCATAAGCGAGTTTCTGCGCCCACAGGCCCGACGTGTACCTGCCGGGACAGTCGCAATTCGGCCCGGAGCACAGGATCAGCGCTAGTATCGGGGCAAGCGTACAGGTTATCGTCACTCCGGCACCCAGAAAGTGGCAGGTATGTCGTCGCTAAGTCGGCTAAAAGCCGGACCGGTGACGGACGCCTTGCGGTCGGCCGTCAGCGAGACGGCACTGGACTGGCCTGCCGAGCGGCACCTAGCCGCGTTCGAAGCCCGCCAGATCGCCGCGTGCCTGCAGCGGGTGCGCGAGCCGGTGCATATCGTAAGCACAGCCGACGGCGGCGTGCGTGGCCTTGCGCTTGGCAGCCAGGTGGCTGCCCTCGAGGCCGCGGGCTACCGCCTGCTTGGCACGCTGCCGCCGCTGTATCCGGAGTGGCTCGGCGACCGCGACTTCGGTGAGCTGCACGGGGTGCGCTTCCCGTACGTGGCCGGCGAGATGGCGCGGGGCATCGCCACCACGCGGATGGTGATCGCCATGGCCCGCGCCGGGATGCTAGGCATCTACGGCGCGGCCGGGCTGGATGTCGATGCCATCGAACGCGAGGTTCACGAGCTCAGCGGCGCGCTAGGCGGCAACCGCCCGTGGGGCGTCAACCTGATCAATTCGCCGACCGAGCCCGCGCTTGAGGAACGCACAGCCGAGTTGCTGCTGCGCAGCGGTGTCCCGATCATCTCGGCGTCGGCCTACATGGACATAACGCCGCCGCTCGCCAGATGCGCGGCGGCCGGGCTGCGGCTCGACCCGGCGGGCCGGATCGTGCGGCCGGTACGGATCTTCGCGAAGGTATCCAGGCCCGAGGTGGCCGAGAAGTTCATGGCGCCTGCGCCGGCCAGCCTGCTCGCCGCGGCTGTTGCCCGCGGCCAGCTGACCCAGGAGGAGGCTTGGCTGGCCGCGCAGGTGCCCGTCGCCGAAGACGTGACGGTCGAGGCGGACAGTGGCGGCCACACCGACAACCAGCCTCTCGGCGCGATGCTGCCGGCGATCCTGGCGCTGCGCGACGCGGCCACCGCCCGGTACGGATACCAGCGCCGGATCAGGGTCGGCGCAGCCGGCGGGCTCGGCAGCCCGCAGGCCGTGGCAGGCGCGTTCGCGCTCGGGGCCGCTTACGTGCTGACCGGGTCCGTGAACCAGCTTGCCGTCGAGTCGGGCGTTTCGGACGATGCCCGCGCGCTGCTGGCGCAGGCGGATCTCGCGGACGTGATGATGGCACCCGCCGCGGACATGTTCGAGATGGGCGTCCAGGTCCAGGTGCTGCGCCGGGGTACCATGTTCGGTCCGCGGGCCCGGCGGCTCTATGAGGCCTACCGCGAGTATCCCTCGGTCGAGGAACTTCCCGCGGACGTGCGCGGCGCGCTGGAACGCGAGGTCCTGCACGCGAGCCTGGATGAGGTCTGGGCGCAGACGGTCAGCTTCTGGCAGCTGCGGGACCCGGCTCAGCTCGCGCGGGCGGCCGAGGATGCCAGGCACCGGATGGCGTTGATCTTCCGCTGGTATCTGGGCAACTCCAGCCGCTGGGCGGTCGAGGGTAACACCTTGCGGCGGTCGGACTACCAGCTCTGGGCTGGGCCCGCGGTGGGCGCGTTCAACCGGTGGACCGCTGGAAGCTTCCTTGCCGAACCCGGCGAGCGCACGGTCGCGCAGATCGCGTTCAACCTGCTGGAGGGCGCAGCTGTTATCACCCGGGCGCACCAGGCACGCACGTACGGGGTGCCGGTCCCGCCACAGGCTTTCACGTTCGTTCCGCGTCGGCTGCGCTAAGACAGTCGGCGAACCATTCCGTACAAGGGGGGAACATGGCATCTGACGGGCGTCCGGGCCAGGTGCCGATCGCGGTCGTCGGGCTGGCGGCATTCATGCCCGGGTCGACCGATCTACCGGGTTTCTGGCGCAACGTGCTTACCGGCCGGGACTTGATGACCGACGTGCCGCCAAGCCGCTGGCTCGTCGGTGACTATTACGATCCGGACCAGCGCGCCGTGGACAAGACCTATGGCAGACGGGGCGCGTTTTTGCCACAGGTCGACTTCGACCCTGTGCGTTACGGGATCCCGCCGAACAGCTTGCCGGCGATTGACACCTCCCAGTTGCTGGCGTTGATGGTTGCGGATCGGTTGCTCGCCGAGTGCGCGGTCGCGCCGCCAGATGACCGGGAGCGAGTCAGCGTGCTGCTCGGGGTCGCGCCGCTGCAGATGGTGGTCGAGGCCGCGAGTCGGCTCGACCGGCCGGTCTGGCGCAAGGCGCTACGGGAGCACGGTATCGCCGCGGCTGAGGCGGAGGCGATCTGCGACGCGATCGCCGGGTGCTTCGTGCCGTGGCAGGAGGAGACGTTTCCCGGCCTGCTCAGCAATGTGGTGTCCGGCCGGATCGCGAACAAGTTCGACCTGCACGGCGTCAACCACACGACCGACGCCGCGTGCGCGAGCTCGCTCGCCGCGCTGTACTCCGCCGTCGGGGACCTTTCGCTGCATCGCTCCGACCTGGTGATCACCGGCGGCGTCGACACCGCCAACGACATCCTCATGTACAAGTGCTTCAGCAGCACGCCGGCGCTTTCGCCGACTGGTGATTGCAGGCCATTCTCGGCCGCGGCCGACGGGACGATGCTCGGCGAGGGCGTGGTCATGTTCGCGCTCAAGCGGCTCGCGGACGCCGAGCGCGACGGTGACCACGTGCATGCGGTGATCCGGGGCGTTGGCGCCTCCTCCGACGGGCGCGGTACCGCCATCTACGCGCCGCTGCCAGCCGGCCAGGTGCGCGCGCTGCGGCGGGCATACGAGCAGGCAGGCTACGGACCCGAGACGGTGGAACTGGTCGAAGCGCACGGCACCGGCACGGCCGCCGGTGACGCGGCCGAGTTCACCGCTCTGCGTGAGGTCTTTGATGGCGCGGGCCGCGTGGACCGGCAGTGGTGCGCGCTCGGGTCGGTCAAATCGCAGGTCGGCCACACCAAGGCCGCGGCGGGAGCCGCCGGGATGCTGAAAGCGGTGCTGGCCCTTCAGCAGAAGGTCCTGCCGCCCACGATCAAAGTCAGCGAGCCTAATCCGGCGCTCGAGCTGGATTCCAGCCCGTTTTACCTCGCTACCGCGCCGCGACCGTGGATCCGGCCTGTGCACGAGGCCACTCATCCGCGCCGGGCATCGGTGTCCAGCTTCGGGTTCGGCGGCACCAACTTCCACGTCGCGCTCGAGGAGTACGTGCCGGGAGCGGCGTCGGCGGCGACCCCGGCACGGCACCTGCGGGCCGCCCCGGCCGAGCTGATCCTGATCAGCGCCCCGTCGCCGCGCGCACTGCTAGAGCGGGCCAGGCAGTTCGACCCCGACCAGGCGCTGCCCGATCTGGCGAGGCAGGCCACCGCGGACTTCGACCCCGAACATGACGCGCGGCTGGCGATAGTCGCGGCCGATTCCGGCGACCTGGCCGCCAAGCTCTTGACCGCCGCCGGGCGAATCGAGGCCGGCCAGTTCGGTGCTGGGCGGCCGCTGCTACCTCAGGGCCAGGTTCACTACGGCGCGGGCCGGGCAGCGCCCGGGCTGACCGCGTTCCTGTTTCCCGGCCAGGGAGCGCAGTACGTCGGGATGGGCGGTGACCTGGCCATGCACCTGCCGCTGGCGCGGGCCGCGTGGGACGCCGCCGCCCAGCATGAGCTTGGCGACCGCCCGCTGTACCGCGTGGTTTTCCCACCACCCGCGTTCGGCGACGACAAACGCGCGGCGCAGCAGGCACTGCTGACCGCGACCGAGTGGGCGCAGCCGGCCCTCGCCGTGCACAGCATGGCGCTGCTTGCCGTGCTCACCAGGCTAGGGCTGCGTCCGGACTGCGTCGCCGGGCACAGCTTCGGCGAACTCGTGGCTCTGCATGCGGCCGGCGCGTGCGACGCCGGGACCCTGCTCCGGCTGGCCCGCCGCCGGGGCGAACTGATGCGCGATGCGGCGGCGGTGCCCGGCGCGATGCTGGTGGTCAAGGTCGGCCGTGACCGGGCCAAGGCGGCGATCACGGACCTACCGGATGTCTGGCTGGCCAACGACAACGCGCCGGAGCAGGTCATCTTGTCCGGTACGCGGCAGGCACTGGAGGCGGTCGAGGCCCGGCTCGCGGCCGACGGAATCGCCTGCGCCCGGCTGCAGGCAGCCACCGGGTTCCACAGCCCGCTGGTCGCGTCGGCGGCCAGGCCATTTGCCGAGTTCCTTGATCAGGCTGAGATCCGGTCCCCGGTCCTGGCCGTATACGCGGGCCGCGATGCGGAGGTCTACCCGGCCGACGCGGCCGCGGTCCGGCACGGCCTTACCGCGCAGATCGCGGCGCCGGTCCGGTTCGCTGATGTCATTGAGGCGATGTACGACCGGGGGGTGCGGACGTTCGTCGAGGTCGGAGCTGGCGGTGCGCTGTCTGGCCTGGTTGGCCAGATCCTTGGCGAACGCGAGCACGCCGCGGTGAGTCTGGACCGCAAGGGCAGCCATGGCCTCACCAGCCTGCTGGAAGGGCTCGGCCGCCTGGCGGTCCGCGGGCTAGCGCTTAACCTCGCCGAGCTTTACGCGCCGGCCGGCGAGCAGCGAGCCGAAAAGCTGAGCACGGCAACCGTGCAGATCGACGGCGGTAACTACGGCCGACCGTACCCGGCCAACGCGGCTCCGGCCAACGCGCCGCTGGCCAACGCGGCACCAGCCAACGCGGCGGCCGGTCCGCCGCCACCTGGGCCAGCTGCCACTGCGGCGCCAGCCCTGACAGCGCCGCTGGTCCCTCCGCCTCATCCACCGGGAATGTCGGCCGACAACGGCACGCCGGCCATGCCGACGGCGAGCATGCGGGCCGCGATGAGCGCGGGCGGCGACGAGTGGCTGCGCGTCCTTGATGCCGCCCAGGAACAGGCCGCGGCGGCGCACGCCGACTTCCAGCGTGCGCTGACCGACAGCCACCTGGCCTACTTGCGGATGGCTGAGGAGACCTTCGCGCACCTGCTGACGGCGGCGACGGGCGAGGTACTCCCGGCGCCGCCGCAAACACCGCCGCCGCAAACACCGCCGCCGCAGCCACCGGCATACCCGGAACTGCCGCTGCCAGGCGCCGTCCCGCCCGGGCCGGGCGCCGTGCCGGTTCCGGCGCCACCCGGCGGCGTTTCAGCGACTCTGCTGGCCCGGGGGGACGACCCTCCGGAGCCCCCCGCGGGCGTTTCCGCGGAAACGCCCGCGACGTCCTCGCAGCGGGACGACTGGGACGCGGAAAGCGTCAGCGCGCTGCTGCTTGAAGTGGTCGCGGAGCGAACCGGCTATCCCCTCGACATGCTCAGTGTGGACATGGAAATCGACACCGACCTCGGCATCGACTCGATCAAGAAGGTGGAGATCCTGTCGGCCGTCCGGGAACGGATCGGCGACGTCCCCGCTGACCTTGCCTCGATCGCCACGCTGCGGACGTTGCGCGCCATCGCCGAGCACTACGCGCGGCCAGCAGCCCAGCCGTCCGAGATACCCGCCGGGCAGATCGTCTCCGTCGGCGACCTGGCACGGCCGGCCGGGGAGCCGCCTGGAGCACAGGACGTTCCCGTCTCGCGCTGGTCGGTACGTGCGGTGCCCGCGCCGGCCAGCGGTCTGGCCATGCTCGGGCTGACGGCAGGACCGCTCGCCGTGACCGACGACGGGACTGGCGTCGCGCCGGAACTTGTCGCCCGGCTTGCCCGCCACGGCATCCGCGCGGAGGTCGTGGCGGATCCGCCGCCGGACGCGAGCGGGCTGATCGCGCTGGATGGCCTGCGGCCGGTCGCCACACCGGAAGAGGCGGCGTCGATGCAGCGCCGCCTCTTCCGGACCGCGCGTCAGGTAGCAGCACGCATGACCGCTGAGGGCGGCGTCTTCGTGACTGTGCAGGACACCGGTGGAGATTTCGGGCTGTGCGGCTATGGCTCGGGCACCGATCCGATGCGGGCGTGGCTCGGCGGGCCCGCCGCGCTAGCACGGACCGCCGCGAAGGAGTGGCCGCGCGCCGCGGTTAAGGCCATCGACTGCGCGACCGCGGGCCGGTCTCCGGCCGAGATCGCCGACGTGCTCGTTGCCGAACTGCTCACTGGTAGCGCCACCCTGGACGTGGGCCTGCGGGCCGACAATACGAGGGTCACGCTCGCGCTGGAGCCCGCGCCGACCGGTGAGGGCGCGGCGGCCGGTGCGGGCGCGCCGGAGGTCGGGCCGCAGTCGGTGATCGTGGCGACCGGCGGCGCCAGGGGCGTCACCGCCGCGAGCCTGCGGCTGCTCGCGGCCGAGCATCGGCCCCGGCTGGCACTGCTCGGCCGGACGCCGTTGGACGCTGAGCCCGAGGGGATGTCGGCGGCGACCAGTCGGGCGGAGCTGATCCAGCTGCTCGCCAGCCGCGAGCGGGGAACGCCTGCCGAGATCGCCGCGGTCGCGGACCGGGTGCTCGCGGTCCGGGAGATCCGCGAGACTCTCGGCGCGGTCGAGCGATCCGGCGCGCCGGTCCGGTATTACGCGGTCGACGTGACCGATCCGGCAGCGCTCACCCAGGTGCTGGCGGCGGTGCGTGCGGACTGGGGTCCGATCACCGGGGTCGTGCACGGGGCCGGGGTGGTGGCCGATGCGCTGATCTCGGGCAAGACCGACGAACAGTTCGACCGGGTGTTCAGCACGAAGGTGACGGGCCTGCATGCCCTGCTTGCGGCCACGGTGGATGATCCACTGACGATCCTCTGCGCGTTCTCGTCAGTGGCCGCTCAGTTCGGCAATCCGGGACAGTGCGACTACGCGATGGGCAACGAGGTGCTCAATCAGGTGCTGGCGGCCGAGCAAGCGCGCCGACCCGGCTGCGTCGTCCGATCCATCGGCTGGGGTCCGTGGCAGGGCGGCATGGTCACTGGCGAGATCGCTGCCCGCTTCCGCGACGTTGGCGTGGCGCTGATCGACCCGGACGCGGGGGCCGCCGCCTTCGTCGCCGAGGTCAGCGGCCGGGCTGCGGCGGCCAGGGTGATCGTGTCCGCGGGTTCGGTGTCCGTGGGCACTGGCCTCGTGCCGGACGTGGTGGCCGGGCAGGTCAAGGTCGCCGGGCCGGACTACGCCTACCTCCTGGACCACCAGATCGCAGATGCGCCGGTGGCAGCCGTCGCGACCGTGCTCGACTGGTTCGCCGGGGCGGCGCGTGCGTGGCGGCCTGCCGCGTCCTCGCTGGCCATCTGCGACCTGCGGGTGCTGAGCAAGCTCTTGCTGCCCCGACTGGCGGACGGCGGGCACCGGCTGACCGTGCGGGGGCAGCAGGCCCCGGCCGACCAGGGAGGCGCGCTGGAGATGGACCTGCTCGGCGAGAGCGGCCAGCGGCACTATCGCGCGAGCGTAGCCGCGTCCGCGCCGCCGACGGCAGGTGTCTGGGATGCTCCGGCCGGCCTCGTGCCGCTAGCCTCTCCCTACGACGGTGTGACCCTCTTCCACGGCCCGCGGCTGCAGGTCATCAAGCCCGTGCCGGAGGTCGGGGCCGCTGGAGCGGCAGGCACCATCGCCGGGTCACGCGCTCATGGCTGGGAACGATGGTCGTGGCAGCTCGACCCGGCCGCCGTCGACGGGGCGCTGCAACTTGCCGTGCTCTGGGCCTGGCGCGCGGGCGTCGGCCGCACGCTGCCGATGGCCATCAGGGAATGCCGCGTGCACCGGCCCGGCGCCGCCGCATACGAGCACCGCTGCGTGGTCCTCGCCCGGCGCGTCGGCGGCTCCGAGGCCACCTGCGATGTCGCGCTGATCGATCCGGACGGTGCGCCGTGGCTGGAACTGCTCGGTGTGGAACTCGTGCGACGCCCGGGCTGAGGATCAGTATGGCGCTAGAACCGATCGCGATCGTGGGGCGCGGCTGTGTCGTGCCCGGCGCGGCTGACCCGGACGCGTTCTGGGCGAACATCGTGGCCGAGAGGTCCAGTCTCGCGCCGGAGGCCGGGGGCGGGATCGTGGTCGGCTTCGACGCGGCCTTCGATCCGGCCGGGTTCGCCGTCGACGCCGACGAGATCATGCGGCTGGACCCGATCTACCGATGGGTGCTGCACGCGGCACGTCAGGCGCTGCGGGAGGCCGGCCGCGCCGGAGAGCCGCTACCCGGCGGGGGCCTGGTGCTCGGCAACCTGTCGTATCCGTCCGCGGGCCTGGTGGCGTTCGCGGAGCAGGCGTGGCGGACAGGTGCGAGGCCGGTCGGCCGAGACGGGCGCGACAGGTTCTCCTCTGGGCTGCCCGCTCACTTCGCGGCCACCGCGCTCGGCCTCGGCGCGGGCAGCTTCGCGCTTGACGCGGCCTGCGCCTCCGCCCTCTACGCGATCAAGCTTGGCTGTGACCGACTGCGTGACGGGACCGCCGAGCTGATGGTGGCTGGCGGCGTCAGCTGCCCGGACCGGCCGCTGGTGCAGGGTGGGTTCCGCGGCCTCGGGGCGGCCAGCCCGACCGGGCAGTCCCGCCCGTTCCACCGTGGTGCCGACGGGCTGGTCCCCAGCGAGGGTGCGGCCGTGGTGGCTCTGATGCGGCTCGCCGACGCCGTGACGGCGGGCGTTCCGGTCCTCGGAGTCATCAGGGCTATCGGGCTGTCCAACGATGGCCGCGCCGGCGGGCTGCTCGCACCGTCGCAGGACGGCCAGGAGCAGGCGATGCGGCTCGCTTACGCGGCGGCCGGCGTCCCGCCGGAGACGGTGTCACTGGTCGAGTGCCATGCCACCGGCACGCCCGTCGGGGACGCAGTGGAGGCGCGCAGCATGGCGCGCGTGTTCGCTGGCTGTGCCGACCTGCCAATCGGGTCGGTGAAGTCCAATGTGGGGCATCTGCTGACCGCGGCGGGCGGCGCTGGGCTGCTGAAGGTGCTTGGCGCCCTGCGGGCCGGCATGCGGCCGCCGTCGCTGCACGCGGACGACCCGATCCAGGCGCTCGACGGAACGCCGCTGCGCCTGCTTGCCGAGGCGGAAGACTGGCCAGGTCCGCGTCGCGCCGCGGTCAGCGCCTTCGGCTTCGGCGGGACGAACGCGCATCTCGTCGTGGACGAATGGCCGCCAGGAACCCGGGTGCCCCGTGCCGGCGTCCCCCGTGCCGGCGCCGGCTGGCGGCCGGAACCGAGTGTGCCAGTGGCAATCACCGCGATCGGCGCCAAGGTCGGCCGCGGCCGGGACGAGGCCGACTTCCGGCGGGCGGTCCTGCTCGGCGAACGGCAGGCGGACCCTCGCGAGTCGATCGACGTCACGCTCGATGGCCTGCGCTTCCCCCCGCGTGACCTGGAGATGGCGCACGCGCAGCACGTGCTCCTGCTCGAGGCGGCGCGGGAAGCCGCCCGCGATGTGGCGCTGCCGCGCGAGCGGACCGCGGTCATCGTCGGTATGGGCGTCGATCCCGAGGTAGCCAGGTACCCGGTGCTGCACCCGGATGAGCCGCGGGCCGGACTGCGGTTTCCCGGCGCGGCGGTGCTTGGCACGATGCCGAACCTGGTGGCCAACCGGATCAATGTGCAGCTTGACCTCGCTGGCCCGGGCTATACGGTCTCCGCCGAGGAGGCGTCCGGCCTGGTCGCGCTGAAACTAGGGGCCCGTGCGCTGCGCCATGGCGAGGCCGATGCCGCCGTCGTGGGCGCGGTGGACCTGTCCTGCGAGCCTGTGCACCAGGCAGCGCTGCGTGCCCTGGGCCGGGAATGCCTGCCTGGTGACGCGGCTGTCGTGCTGGTGCTTGAGCGCCTGCCGGATGCCCGCCGTGCCGGCCGCCAGGTGATCGCCGTGCTAGATGAGCCGCCGTCGGCGGCGGACGACCCCGGGGCCGTAGCCGAG
>Ga0335075_10017634_pt1 | contig 10606 bp, 11 predicted proteins | sample Lox_Sample_24_FD_206723 | JGI IMG/M metagenome (GOLD analysis project Ga0335075, IMG submission 206723) | Soil microbial communities from Loxahatchee National Wildlife Refuge, Florida, United States - Lox_Sample_2.4 | ecosystem: Environmental > Terrestrial > Soil > Wetlands | place: USA... | reverse complement strand
TGGGGTGTGGCTGATGACTGTCTGCCGTTGTTGTGGCTTGGAAGGAATGGCCGCCCCGTTGCCCTGGACGCCCTGGCCGCTGACTGAGATCTGATGCGAACCGTCGCTGTTTAGGGACCTGATGGCGGGGCCGTCCACGGGCTTTACCTGCGAGAACAGAAAGGTGGCCCGGGTGACGGCCGCGGATGTGGTGTGGGTGGGTATCGACGCGGGCAAGGCCAGCCACCACGCGGCGGCGGTCGACGCCGGCGGGAGGCGGCTGTGGTCGGTCAAGGTGGCCAACGGCCAGCGGCCAATCGAGGAGCTGGTCGCCCGCGCGGCCGGGTCCGGGGCCGAGGTGCGCTGGGCGGTTGACCTGGTCAGCCCGGCCGCCGCGCTGCTGCTGGCGATCTTGCTGGCCGGCGGGCAGAAGGTCGTCTACGTGCCGGGCCGGGTCGTGCACGGCATGGCGCAGGTGTTCCGCGGGGAGGGCAAGACCGACGCGAAGGACGCGCTGGTCATCGCTGACACCGCCCGGATGCGCGGCGACCTGACCGAGCTGACCGCCACCGACGAGCTGGTGGTCGAGCTGACCCGGCTGACGTCCTACCGGGCTGATGTGATGGCCGACTGGGTGCGCGGCATCAACCGGCTCCGCGACCTGCTGACCAGCATCTTCCCCGCGCTCGAGGCCAGCTTCGACTACTCCACCCGGTCGGCGCTGGTCCTGCTCACCGGCTACTGCACTCCGGACGCGATCCGCCAGGCCGGGCCTGGGACGGTGGCCGCGTACCTGCGCGAGCACGGGGCCTGGGCCAAGGGCATCGACGCCATGGCCGCCACGGCCGCCCGCGCTGCCGACGCCCAGACCGTCGCGCTGCCCGGCGAGGCCACCACGGCGATGCTGGTCAAGAAGCTGGCCCGCCAGCTCCTGGACCTCGACCGGGAGATCAAGGACACCGACAAGCTGCTGACCAGCCGGTTCCGCGACCACCCCCAGGCCCGCATCATCGAGAGCCTGCCCGGCATGGGCCCGATCCTCGGCGCACAGTTCCTGGTCGCCACCGACGGCCGCGCCCTGGAAGCCTTCGCCAGCTCCGGACGGCTGGCCTCCTACGCCGGCCTCGTGCCCGTCCCCAAGGACTCCGGGCGCGTCGCCGGCAACTACCACCGGCCCAGGCGCTACCACCGGCCGCTGCGGCAGGTCTTCTACATGATGGCGCTGTCCAGCCTCCGCGCCGAAGGACCATCGAAGGTCTTCTACCAGCGCAAACGGGACGAGAACAAGATCCATGTCCAGGCCCTGCTCGCCCTGGCCCGACGCTTGGTCGATGTCCTGTGGGCCCTGCTGCGCGACAACCGGGTCTACAGCCCGATCCCGCCATCGCAGGTCACCGCTATCGCGGCTTGACATCATCACTGAGATTCCCTCCGGGGTGTCGCCGCTGGTCACCGCGGCCGTGAAGTCCGCGGGCACCGGCACTTGGCCGACGCGCTCGCGGTGGGCGCGCACGAATGCGTAGAGGATGATTCCGGCCAGCACGACGACCATGGCCTGGTAAACCGCGGAGTATCCGGCGGCGAAGGTGACCCACAGTGAGAACAGCACCGCCGCGCCGCATATCGACAGATCCCGGGCCATCAGCCATCCTTGCACCGGCCGGTGGCGGGCCACCAGATAGGTGAGCTGGGCGCAGGCAGAGAACAGGTACGGAATGGCCACAGTGACGACGGTCAGGTCGACCAGGTAGGTGAATACGGTCAGGCCCGAGCTCGAGGTGTAGCGCCACAGCATCAGCAGCGACGGCAGCACCGCCGCGATCACAATGCCGAACCACGCGTTGTCCCTGCGGTCGGTCCAGGCGAACGGCCGCGGGAACAGGCCGTCGTTGGCCGGTGCGCGTGACACCTCGGCGGTGACCAGCGTCCAGCCGATGAGCGCGCCGAACCCGGACACCGCGGCCAGCGCGGCGACCAGCTTCCCGGCCCACGCGCTGTGCGGGAAGATCGTCTGGAAGGCGTTGACGAACGGCGCCCCATTGTTCAGCAGCTCGTGGTGCGGCACCAGGCCCATGACCGCGGCCGACACCGCCAGGTACACGATGGCGCTGGCGCCGGTGCCCAGCAGTGAGGCGCGCCCGACGTTCCGGCGCGGGTCCCGCACCCGTTTCGCGGTGATCGCCGCGGTCTCCACGCCGATGAACGAGAACAGCGCCACGCCTGCGGCGATCCCGATCGCCGAGTACAGGCTGCCGCCCGAGGCGTTGAACGCGCCGAAGTTGGCCTTGGTGACGAAAAACCAGCCGACCACGCCGATGAACAGCAACGGCAGGTACTTCAGCACGACGGTCAGGTTCTGCAGCCAGGCTTCCTGCCGGATCCCCGCCAGGTTGATCGCGGCCGGGATCCACAGTCCGGCCAGGGCGATGCCCCAGTTCCCCAGGCCCGACGGGTTGATGCTGAACAGGGCGTCGACGTAGAACACCCAGGACGAGACGATGGCCGCGTTGCCTGCCCACGCCTGCACCCAGTAGCACCAGCCGGTCAGGTACCCGGCGAAGTCACCGAACTCGTGCCTGGCGTAGGCGTAGAGCCCGCCGTCGGAGTCCGGGATCCGCCTGGTCAGCTGGCCGAACAAAACCGCGAGCACCATCGCGCCCAGGGAGATCACCGCGAGCACGATGAGCGAGACGGTGCCCGCGCCCGCGAGGACGGCCGGCATCGTGAACACCCCGGCCCCCACGATGGTGCCGATAACGAGCCCGGTCGCCGACGTCAGGCCGAGCGTGTTGGCCTGCTGCTGGTCCTTGACCGACGTCAGATGCGGTTTCCGATGCTGCCCACCCGGCGGGTCGGCGCCGACAGCGCTGGACATGGCTTCCTCCTCCAGGGACGGCCGGGCTGGGTCGTCCCGCACGTCTACGGTCACGCCGTCGGCGGCTGTCTCGCCCCCGGGGAGAACCCTGGTCGCTACCCCGGCTCTGCGCCGGTCAGCCCCGGGGACGGCGGTCAGGTGACGTTGGCCGCGACGTAGACGGTGAGCAGCGCGCACACCAGGACGCAGCCGATGGCCACCGCGACGTGGGGGACGCGCGAGGGCGCGGGTGCCTCGCTTGCCGACGGGGCGAGCGTGTGCAGCACCGCACGGTGCTGCACGAAGCCAGTGACGGCGACCACCAGCCCGATAAAGACCATGAAGGTGCCGAGGTACCCGGAGGCGTGCGCCGACTTCGTGCTCAGCCCGAACTTGGCGACCGCGAAGCCGAGCCCTGCGAACGCGAGCGCGGTCCTGACGTAGGCCAGCAGCGTCCGGTTGTTCGCCAGCAGGTCCCGCGGCATGGCGCTGTCGTCTGCGTTCATCAGCCCTACCTCTGATGTCCCGTCGTCTTCGTCACAATCATTGCCGCGCTCGCCGCGGCGAGGAAGGCCGCAGTCCCGATGGCCGCGCCCAGTGGCGGACGACAGACGCGATGATTCGCCGAGATGCTGTTGCTACGGCCTAGCGCGATGGTCAGCGGGAACGCCTGGGCGGTACGGCTGAGTGCAGGCACCTGCCAGAGCAGCATGGGGCAGGAGGCGTCCTGGGTGGCGTAGACGCTGAACAGCCGGGACCCGGTCTACGGAGCGATCACCGCGTCGGTGAGCGGGTCGATGCCCGCGAGCCCGGCGGCCAGGCCGGCGTCGAGGTCGTAGCGTGGCGAGCGCGGCGGGCCCGTAGTACGAGACCTTCGTCTGCCCGTCGTCCGCCCAGATCAGCACCTTGAGCGGCAGGTCAAGTGCGGCCAGCGGAGCTGCCGCCATCACCGGCGTGCCCGCGGCCGGACTGCCGAACAGTACGAACGTGGTCTCCCGCACCTGCAGTCCTACCTGGCTCGCCTCGGCGCTCTGGTCGATCACGGCGAAGACCTTCAGGCCCTTCGCCGCCAGGATGCTGGTCAGGCGCGAGACGGTGACGCTGACCGACCTCGGGCTGTCCTTGGTGGTGATCTCCATCCCGGTCCAGTCGGCCATCGCCGGTCTCCTCTCGGCTGTTGCTCGTGACTGCTTACGGCCACGAGCATTCCGCCCGGCACCCCCGGCTGGCATCCGTCATCTGACTACGATGCCTTCTCGCCCTGATCTACTGTCGCTGGCTGGCCGTCCGCGTCCGGCGTAGCGCGATGCCGGACCGGCCGTCCGTAGCGGCGGCGGAAGAGCAGGTAGGCTGGCGGCCCGGCGAGCAGGGGAAGCCAGTAGGAGGCGATGCGGTAGGCGAGGGTGGCCAGGACGGCGGCGCCGGTCCGCACCCCGGCCAGGACCAGCAGGCCGGTCAGGCTCGCCTCGACGATGCCCAGCCCGCCCGGGGTAAGCGGCAGCAGCGCGATTATGTTCGCGGCCGAGTAGGCCAGCAGCATCAGGGACGGCCGCGGGTGGGCGCCAGTGGCGATCAGGGCGCACAGCAGGCAGCCGAAGTCGAAGCCGAGGCGGCCGGCGGTCAGCAGGGCGGCCTGCCACCATTTCTTGTCCAGCACAGCCCTGATCGCATCCCGCTGGTCGAGCAGCTTCTTGTCTAGGCCGGTCACCGGCGGTCGGCGGCCGCGGGTCACCCGGTTCCGCACTCGTTGCGCCACCCGCCCGGCGGTGGCCAGCGGCCAGTCCGTGCGCAGGACGATCTCACCGAAGACGGCGAACACCACGAACCCGGCGATGCCGAGCAGGGCAGTGTGGAAGAGCCCGGAGCTGACTGGCGCGCCGGCCAGGATGGTGGGCAGTGCGAAGAGGGGCAGTGCCAGCAGCCCGCCGATCCCGAGCAGTGAGAACGCGGTGAGCCCGCCGACGGCAGTGGCGGTGTCGAAGCCTGCGGTTGTCAGCATGGCGAACTGGACGGCGGCGCCCGCCGCGTCGCCGCCTGGCAGGCTGTTCGTGACCGCGTTCCCTGACAGGCCCGCGGTAACGACGGGGAACCAGGCCGCCGTCCGCAGCGCGAGCCGCTGCAGGGCGAAGTTGCAGACGAACGACGCCACCTCGAAGGCGATCGCGACGGCGAACCAGACCGGGTTCAGCGTCGACAGCCGCGGCCACGCGCCGAGCACGGCGATGAGCTTAGGCAGCACGAGGTAGATGGCAGCGCCGGCCACCGCGATGACCAGAGCCCGCTTGACGACGTTTTTCCAGTTCAGCGGCCGAGCCTGCGCGGCATCGATTGCGGCGGCCTTGGCCGTGACCGCAGCGGGCTCCTCAGCCCCTGGCGAGCTGCTCATTCGCCCTTTCTCTCGCCCGGACGTCGCTGTCGTCAACTCTTCTGCTGTCACCTGGGCGCCTAGAGCCACTGCCGTAGGACGTCCAGGTCGAGTTGCCTGGGCCGGCCGGCGGCGGAGATGGTCAGCCGCGCCGGGCAGATGCGCGCCTTCGGCGGCCAGCACGGCCGGTCCTGACAGGTCCCAGACGGCGGTGTCTATCTCGGTACACAGCTGGGGCCGCCAGCCGTGCGGCCACCGGGAAACGCGGACGCTGGCGCCGTCCATAATGCCCGCGGTGCCGAGGTGGACCCGGCGCGGTGCCCGACGCGGACGACGGCTAGCCATCGCGTGACGGTGGCGTGGAAACCCGCCGACATGCCGTGCATCGGATCCTCCTTACCGCGATTCGATACTCGTCAGCCAATCCGGCCGCGGCGCGGCCCGGCAAAGAGGCGCCGTCAATAGGCCGATAGCCGCGCGCTTCGGTAGGCCGCGGCTATCGGCCCATAACCCGGGCATCTTGGCCGCTCGGCGCCTATCGCCGTTGTATTGATCCCGTCCGGAAAACCCACCATCGGAGGACCCGATGACGACGTCCACCATGCACCCGGCACGGACTCGGCACGTGGCCAGGACCGACTGGCGCGGCTGCGCGTCGGTTACCGCGATGCAGCGCCAGTTCTTCGTCGACCTGCAATGGCTGATTCAGCCGGCCAGCTGGACCTCCCTCGGCGACTGCGGCGTCCAGGTGACCGTCCGGAGCCACCGGGCCGATCTCCGGCTCCGCATCGGAGGCGACCGGCACTTGCCGATGCCCCTGACTGACGGGACCTGCTGCTCGCGGTCGGGCACATGGCTGGACCCGGGCTGCCCGCCGCAGCCGCGATGGTCCAGCTCCGGTACGCGATGGCCACGTTCGCGAGCACGTGCGCCGACCCGGCCGCCATCCTGGGCTTTCTCGACGCGGCGGCCTGCCGCCGCGGCGGGCCGCCGCGACCGCGGTCGCGGTGCGGTTCAGCTCGCGAACCGGCGAGCTGACCTGGGCGCAGGCCGGTCATCCGCCCGTCATCCTGGTCGGCAGGGAGGGTGTGCGGCGGCTGCCTAGCCCCGAGGGCACGATGCTCGGCGACATCCCGGACCCCGGCTACGCGAACGCGATGACCCGGCTGCGGCCCGGTGACTTCCTGGTGCTGTGTACCAATGGCGTCTTCAGCAGGTCAGGCTCGATCGACCAGGGTATCGACGAGCTGGCCGAGCTCGCGGCAACCGCGCGTTGCTGCCCGCCCGCGGTGCTTGACTTCGTGGACTATGGCGCCGCGGGTGACGACGCGTGCGTGCCGGTCGCCGAGCGGGTTCGCTGAGACCAATGCGGACCGATAACTGGCGCGCGGGTGCCGCGTGCGGCGATCGCGATCCCGAGCTGTTCTTCCCCGAAGGCACGGCGGGCCCGGCCCTGCGGCAGGCCGAGGAGGCCAAGCTAGTCTGCGCGCCCTGCCCAGTGCGGTCGCAGTGCCTCCGGTTTTCCCTGCGCCACGGCCTGGGCTTCGGTATCTGGGGCGGCATGACCGCGGCGGAACGGCACGGACTGCGGCAGGTGGCGGTTTAGGAAGTCGTAAAGACTACGTGTTTACGTGATTCGGCTCCGCAGCCATGCGCGGCATCGTGGGAGGTGACCAAGAGTCGGTGGCAGCAGATGCGGATGGGTGACAGCGATGAATCCCGACGACGGAACGAGCACGCGTCCTGGCCCGTCAGCTGGAGCGCACCCGGGCCTTGAGTTCCGGCATCTGCGGTATCTGGTTGCGGTCGCCGACGCGGGCACGTTCACGCACGCCGCGGAGCGGATGTTCGTGGCACAGCCCACGCTCAGCCAGCAGATCCGCCGCCTGGGAGGAGATGGTGGGGACGCCGCTCCTGCAGCGCCGTCGCGACGGAGTGCGGCTCGCCGCCGCCGGCAGCGTCCTGCTCGAGGAGTCCCGCACTGTGCTGTCGCAACTGGAGCATGGCATCAACCGGAGCAGGCAGGCGGCGGGCCTGGACCGGCCGCGGCTGCGGTTTGCCTTGCCCGCGGGCGTGCCGGAGAGGCTTGCCGTCGGCGTCGCCAGCCGGCTCAGGCGGTCGCCGCCGCGGCCGGCGCCGAGGTGGAATGGCTCGAGGCGCCGCTCGACCCCGAGTTCTCCGTGATCCAGTAGCGGCGGGCCGACGCCTGCCTTGGCTGGCTCACGTCGGCTCCCGACGCGCTGCCTGCCTGGACACGATGAGCCTCGGGGAGTTCGAGCCAGAGACGTGGCTGCCGGCGTCGGCAGGCGCCGCCTCGGGGGACAGCATCGGCCTGGATGAGCTGGCCAGCCTCACCGTGATCCACGGCCTGCGCCGGACCGGCGCCGCGACCTATGACGCGTGGCTCGCGATGCTGCGCGACAGGCGCCCACGGTTCGCGTTTACCGATCCGCCCGTGCGGCACTCGCTGCCGATGACGCTCGCGCTGGCCGCGCCCGCCGGGCGCCCGGCCGCGGTGCTGACCGGCCCGCAGCAGGAGGTGGCCGCGCGCCTGGCGGCCCAGTCCGCGAGCAGCTACGACATGGTTCAGGTCGGCCTTGACGGGCATCAGCTCACCGCGACGGCCGTGGTGGCCTGGCACGCGGATTTGCCGCGCGCTTTCCAGCAGGTCCTGTTCGACACCGCCGACACCGCCTGCTCTGCTACTGCCCGGCGCCTGGATTGAGAGGGCCGCCCGGGGCGGTGGCTTGCCACAGTTCCCTGGCGATGACCTGCATGGCGGCCGCGACCGGGATGGACAGCAGCGCCGCCGCGAAGGCGCCGAACGTGCCGCCGACCCAGTCCCCGATCGAGCCGCCGATGAGAATGGATACCAGCACAAGCAGCGGATTCACCTTGACGGTGCGACTCATGATGACCGGGTTGAGCACGTGGTTCTCGAGCTGCTGGTAGGCGACGAATACCACGGCCGTGACGATCCCCGAGGTAAGCGAATGCCCGGCGGCGAACAGGACGGTCGGGATGCCGGCCAGCGCGCCGCCGATCATGGGCAGGAAGTCGACCAGCGCCACCCACACCGCCCACAGCAGCGGGAACGGCACGCCGAGGACGGCGAGCGCGATGAACACGACGACGCCGGCGATGAGCGAGGTGAGCAGGTCGCCGAGCACGTACCCGGTCACCGAGTCGCTGATCTCCCGCGCGACCTTGCTGTAGCGGGCGGCCCGGTCGGGCGACATCATGCCGAGCAGCCCGCGCCGCATCTTCGGCCCCTCCAGCAGCAAGAGCAGAACGAGCGCGAGAATCGTGGTCAGCGTCGCCAGCAGCGACACCGCGCCCTTGCCTACGGCCAGTGCGGGCCTGGCCAGGCTGGTGCCCAGCGTCTCGAGTTTAGGCGCGTTGCGAGCCACCCAGGCTTGCAGGTGAAAGCGGCGGACCAGCTGGCCGACCCAGCCGTGGCCCTGCGAGGCGTCCTGCACGTAGCCGGGCAGCCCGCGTGCCAGATGGGTGAGGCCGTTCACCAGCGGATAGCCGAACGCCACGACGAGGCCGACGAACACCAGCAGCGCCCAGAGCGTCACGATGGTCACCGCTACTCCGCGACGCGGGAAATGCCGCTGGGCGTAGCCCACCAGCGGGTTCAGGATCAGCGCGAGAAACCCGGCGATCACGAAGATCAGCAGCACGTCCCGCAGCCGGTAGGCGAACTTGCCGAGCAAGTAGGTGCAGGCCACGATCACGACGGTGACGATGATGGTGGGGAGGGGAACGTGCCGGGCGGCGGCGGCCGCCCTGATCGCGCCGAGCCGGGTCGGCGCGAGAGCTGGTTCGCTCTGCGGCTGCGTGGCATCCATGCCGCCAAGTGCAGCCGCCGCGCGCGGGGATCACTAATATGCGGAAGCTATCGCTCCATAGCCGACGGGTACTGGCTCGCCGGGACGCTTTCCGCATGCAATAGGTGCGGCGCACCGCGCCACAGAACGCATGAAGGAGCGTCGCATGTTCAAGTCACTGTCCACCCCCATGATCCTGCGCGGTGTGCTCGCCGTCATCGTCGGGATCCTCGCCCTGGTCTGGCCGGGTATCACGATCCTCGCGCTGGTCATCCTGTTCGCCGTGTACGCCTTCATGGACGCCATCTTCGAAGGTGCCAGGGCGTTCAACAGCAAGCAGGCGTGGCCGGTCATCGGTCACCTGCTCCTCGCGCTGATCGACGTGGCGGCGGGCATCGTCGCGATTGCCTGGCCTGGCCCCACCGCCTTGGTGCTGACGCTGGTCATCGGGATCTGGGCGATCGTCGCCGGCATCGCCGAGTTCTTTGCCGCCTTCCTGAGCGGCGAGACGGCCGGCACGCGTGCCATGCTCATCGTCACCGCGGTGATCTCGATCGCGTTCGGCGCGATCGTGGTGAACCGCCCGGAGGTCGGCGCAGTGACGATCGCGCTGGTGTTCGGGCTGTTCTGCATCGCCAGCGGCGTCACCATGATCGTCCAGGGCAACGAACTGCGCAGGACCGGGCAGGCGCTGCACTCGGTGCTGCCCAAGGCCGCGTGACGCCACGCCCTGCGCCTCGCGGCAGCCGCGGCTGGACAAGCAGCGGCTGCCGCGATCAGGCGTCGTGTCCGGCTAGCATGCCGGCATGGCCGTCTTCCTGTTCGCGGGGATACCAGTGCGCGATTTCACCGTGGCGCTTGGCTGGTACGAGAGGCTGTTCGGCGTCCCGCCGTCATCGTTCCCGCATGACACGGAGGCCGTGTGGGAACTCGCCGAGCACCGGCTGGTGTACGTCGTCCAGCGGCCGGAACACGCTGGCCACGCCTTGCACACCGTCATCGTCGATGACCTCGACACCGTGGCAGCCGGAATCGCTGAGCGAGGGGTGGAGCCGGCCAGGCGGGAGGCGCACGACAACGGCGTATGCAAGATCACCTACATCGACCCCGACGGCAACGAGATCGGGTACGGCGCGGTCCCGCGTTAGGCAAGACCGCGCCGTAACGGTCTACGACTTGAGGAAGGCGAGCAGGTCGGCGTTGATCGTGTCGGCGTGGGTGGTGGGCATGCCGTGCGGGAAGCCCGGATACGTCTTCAGCGTGCCGTTCTGTACCAGCCCGACCGCTCGAGGCGCCGAGCTCGCGATGGGAACGATCTGATCGGCCTCGCCGTGCATCGCGAGGACCGGCACGGTGATCTTCTTGAGGTCGTCCGTGTAGTCCTGGCAGATGAACTCGGAGACACAGTCGTACTGGCCCTTCGCGCCGCCCATCATGCCCTGGCGCCACCAGTTCGCGATGACCGCCTCCGACGGCTCGACGCCCGGCTGGTCGAAGTTGTAGAACGGCCCGGACGGCACTGCGCGGTAGAACTCCGAGCGATTCGCCGCCAGGCTGGCTTGGAAGCCTTCGAAG
>Ga0335075_10017633_pt1 | contig 10607 bp, 8 predicted proteins | sample Lox_Sample_24_FD_206723 | JGI IMG/M metagenome (GOLD analysis project Ga0335075, IMG submission 206723) | Soil microbial communities from Loxahatchee National Wildlife Refuge, Florida, United States - Lox_Sample_2.4 | ecosystem: Environmental > Terrestrial > Soil > Wetlands | place: USA: Florida... | reverse complement strand
AGCAGCGCCGACTGCAGCGTTGCCGCATCGAGCGCGGAGATATCGAGATTGAAATGCGCCGGACACACCGCGTTGTCATCGCACCGCAGCGCCGCATCGGCCGAGCCGCGCACCGGCACGCCGTTGATGCTCACATTCGCATTGCTCCAGCGGATCCTCCCGTCGTCGAAATCGGCCGTCGCGGCCGCAATCTGTATCGGCTCCGGCAGCCAGTCCAGCTTGGCCTGCGCATTTTGCAGATGCACCCAGCCGTGCACCGCGGAGGAAGCCGCCGGCTCCAGACCATTCGCCGTCATCACTGGTTCGGTCAGCCACGGACCGGCAAACGTGAGGCCCAGGTTCGCTGTTCCCGGCAGAGCAAGATGAGCCACCGCGCCACGCAGCACCCTGAAGGAAGGGCTCAGCTGCTTCAGCCGCGCGACACTGGCCTCGCCGGTGAGTTGGAGACTGAATCCCGCCAGCGTGAACTGTCCGGCAACCTGAAACGGATTCGCCGCGCCCATGCTCATCGCCGCCGGTTCGAGCAAAATCGCATCCGGCGCTACACCAGCGGACTCGAGAGTGGCCGTGCGGAGGGCAACAGGCCGCACGCTCTTCCTGCGCCGCGATACCGGCGACGCGGCCACGCCGCGAGCCGCGAAATGTACCACCGGCAGCACGAACGGCGCTCCGCCGTCGTCGAAGGTCACGCTCAGCGGCGCCGCCGTCGCCTGTCCCGTCAATCGCGGAGTATCGGCGGTCGAATAAGTAAAGCTGCCGTTGATCACCCCCTTCGCGCTCAGGGACGAAGGCAGCTGTGCGCGAAGCAGCCCCAACACGTTGACCGCGAACGACGCCGGCGTCTGGTTGATCTCCAGCGTCAGCCGCGATTGCGGCTTCACAAAATTCCGCACGCTGCCCGTAAGCAGGAGATGCCCATCCCCCACCGGCCACAGACAGGTCAGGTCATCGAGCGTCTGCTCCGCATGGCGATAGTCCGCCTGGCATCGTGCATCGATATCGAATGACGTGAGCGGCGAAAACTCCACCCGGTGTGCATTGCCCACGCGCAGCCGCGTCGCCAGGCGCAGATCGCGAAGATCGCCGGCAATATCCGCCTCGGCGCGCAGATCGCCTCGCCAACCCGGATCGTTGGCGAAGAGCATGCGGCTGGCCTGCCCCAGCTCCGCGCCGCTCCACTCTGCGTGCAGCTTTACCGGCATCTGGTCCAGGCCGGGTGCGCGATTCAGCGACCCATCCACGCGCATCAGCCCGGTGTCTTCCAGCTCCAGGTCGAGATCCGTCCGCGCCGGCTGCCCCTCGAAACGCAATCGCCACTGGTTCGGATTATCCAGCCAGATCGACAGGTCCGAATTCAGAAAAGCAAAACCCTTCTTTTCGTTACCGGACTTGAAGTTGATCCGCGCCGACTTGAACTGGATGTAAGGAAATCGCGGCGCGCCGCCCGAGTGCCGCTGCGCAGTCGGAGCATTCGGGATGCGCGAGGCCTGCTCCAGAATCGAACCGAAGTTCCACTGCCCCTTCGCCGCCCCGGTTGTCGCCCGCACCAGGTTGACACTGGCATCGTCCAGATCGATGCGGCTGACCTCGAGCCTTCCCCGCCACAGCGACGTCAGCCGCACGGACACCGTCACCGACGGCGCGCGCAGCAGAGGCTCCGCGCCGAAGTCCGGATTCTCCTCCACGATGAAATCGCTGATGGCAAGCCCCGGCGACGGCAGCAGCTGCAGCTTCACAGATCCCAGGTAGACCGGATGCCCGATGCTCCGGGCAATGGTTTCGGAGATGGTCCGGTGATAACGGCTGATATTGATCAGCGGCAGCACAACCGCCGTAATCAGCACGCAGGCGATCAGCGCCACGGAAAACCAGCGCATGGTCTTCTCGTAGCGGCGTGCCGGCACCGGCGCTATATCCGGAGCGGTTCCGCTCATGTCACTTCACCAGGTGGAGCGTCCGCCGCCAGCGTGTCTGATCGAAGAAGTGCAGCAGGATATGCCCCATGAACCCTACCCGGTCGCCGATCCCTGTCTTCTCGTACTGCGTTTCAGGGGTGATGAACGACCAGTAGACGAACAGCGGCCGCCCCACGATATTGGCGCGGGGCACGAATCCCCAGTACCGGCTGTCCAGGCTCACCAGGCGGTTATCGCCCATCGCGAAATACTTGCCCGGGGGCACCACCAGGTCGCCGTTCTGAATATGATTCGGCAGGTCCAGAGCCCACTCGGCCGTCACTTCCACTCCATCCGAAGGCGCGAAGGCGGGAAAATCATCCCGGTAGGGGAAGATATTGCCGGCCGTAGGCTTCGTCGCCTGCGGCTCGTTCTGCGCCACGCCGTTCAGGTACACCACACCGTTCACCAGGTGGATGTGATCGCCGGGAATGCCGACCACGCGCTTCACCAGGTAGAGATCAGGCTCACCCGGCTTGAAGAAAACGATGATGTCGCCGCGGCGCACATCGCGGTAATAAACGAACGGAGCCCAGTGCGTCGGCGGAGCCAGCGTAATGCGGTCCACCATGACGTGATCGCCCACCAGCAGCGTCTTCTCCATAGAAGACGAGGGTATGGCGAAATTCTGAAAGATAAAGGTAAGCGCAAAAAGACCCAAAACCAGTACGCCGCAAATCGAGGCAAAGGCCTCCAACGGAGTTTCTTCACTGCTTTTGCTGCTCTTGGCGGTCTGCTCTTCCAGCGTCTGCTCCATGTTCTCCTGCAACCATCTCCGCCGCATCCGGATTTTCAGTCGTGGGATACCGCTCTTCCCGGCAAAGTCCCGCCGGCCCCGGTCCGCACTGGAAACTACCGTACGACGTCGAACATCCGGTCCCAGCGCACGTCATTGACGATCTTGTCGATGACTCTGTTCCCGTGTCCGAGTTTATCACTCGAAGACCGGGGAGCCCGCACCACCGGCAGCTCCGGCAAATCCGTCGTCGAAGGCTGGCGCAGCGAAAAATAGATGACAAACGGCCGCCCGACGATGTTGGCCCGCGGCACGAATCCCCAATATCTGCTGTCGCGGCTGTGGTTGCGGTTGTCGCCCATCACAAAATACGATCCCGCCGGCACAATCAGCTCGCCGCCTTTCACAAAGCTGCCCGCCACTTTGCTGTGCATCCGCTCCCACCACTGCGCATCGATTCCCGGATTCGTATATCCGCCGGCGGGAAACTGGTCGCGAAAGGCGTCGTCGCCTGCCGACTCATACACCGCATAGGGCTCCGTCACCGTCTGGCCATTGCGATAAACCACGCCGTTCACCAGGCGAATCCGGTCTCCCGGAACGCCCACCACCCGCTTCACCACGTGCTCGGCCGGGTCGGGCGGGAAATGAAACACAACGATGTCCCCCCGCTCCACCTGGCGATACGGCAACAGGTGTCCCCATATCCCCGGCTTGCCGTAGATCATCTTGTTCACCAGCAGAAAATCGCCCACCAGCAGCGTCCGCTCCATCGACTCCGAAGGAATGCGGAATGGCTGCAAAAGAAAGGTCAGCGCAAACAGCGCAATGACGATAATCGAAAACAACGAGCTGACCGTCTCCAGCGGAGTGGGAAAAATAATGTGCGCCGTGGCATGCGCCGGGCGGACGGACGGAGACGGCGGCGGCGAAACCGTCCCGGGAGAAACCGCATTTCTTTCAACCGGCTGCATCTGACTCGCCTGACTATGAGACGCGGGCTGGCTCATGAGGACGGCCCGGCTTGCGCTTCCGGTCTCGGCCGCTCCGCCGTCTTCTCGCGTTTGAGCCGCATGATCGCCCGCCGCGCCGCCTCCTGCTCAGCCCTCTTCTTCGTATTGCCGACTCCTCGCGCCAGGGCCCTCGAGTTTGTTCCACTCTTGGTTACAAATACCTCCACCAGAAACCGCTTGCGGTGGTCCGGCCCGCTCTCCGCCTTCACCAGGTACTCCGGCTGGCCCAGCTTTTGCGCCTGCAGCTGCTCCTGCAGCGCGGACTTGTGATCCCCGATGCTGCTGCCCCCCAGCATCTGAATGCGAAGCGCCTCCGCCGAGGGCTCGATCACCTCGCGTACCACGAACTCCCGCGTGCGCTCGATTCCGCCGTCCAGATAAAGCGCCGCCACTACCGCCTCCATGCAGTTGGCCAGCAGCGCGTTCTTCGTTCGTCCGCCGCTGCGCTCTTCTCCTCGTCCCAGCAGCATGTACGCGCCTAGGTTCAGCCGCGATGCCACCTCGCCCAGGTGCTTCCGGCTTACCAGCTCCGCGCGCAGCCGGGTCAGCTGCCCTTCATCCAACGCGGGATAGCGGCGGCAAAGATCGTCCGCCACCAGGAAGCCGATCACCGCATCCCCCAGAAATTCCAGCTGCTCATTGTCCGAGGTCCGGCCGGAATCGCCTCCCGCGTCTTCGGCGTCTTTGGATTTCGCCCCTCTACTGCGCTCGAAGGCACGCTCGTACGCCAAGGAGCGATGCGTCAGGGCCTGCGCCAGCAGATCGGGCCGGCTGAAACGATGCCCCAGCACCGCCTCCACTCCGCTCCATTCAATCCCGCTCGCCTGCGTCTCCCCTCGTCCTGTTCCTCTCAGACCAGTCCCTCGCGTCGATTCCCCCGCCGCCTCACCGCCCGCGGGAAAATTCACTATATCTGAAGGCTGCGAGCTTCCGCGAAGAGTATGAGCGGCCGATGCTCCTGAGGGGTGACCGCGCAGATACGGACCTCAGCCCGGGCATCGACGCAGCCCCAACCGCCCCGGCTTCGCTTCCCGGGGCGATTCCCGCACCCAACAGCCTTCTTCACTGCGGCTGCGAGTTTGCAGCTGCCGCTGGAGTTTTGGACGGAGGATCGTCGCCGTCGTCATCGGAGCCGGCGCGCTTGGGCAACGCGAACGGCGCCTTGATGCCCTTCTCCGCCGCCTCCTTGGTGTCCGGCTGGCCGTCGCGAACCGTCAGCGCCGTCTTGTACTCGGCCACCGCCTCGTCGCGCTTATCCTCGACATCCAGGATCCGGCCCAGGTAGATATGCGACCACGCGACCATCCGCGCATCGGTCCCCAGCCGCACCGTCTCCTTGAACGCACTCTCCGCGTCGTCGATGTTGCCGGTCATCAGGCTGGCTCGCGCCAGGATAAAGTTGGCCCGCGCCGGATCGCCGGTATGCTCCTTCAGGGCCGTCTGCGACAGGCTGCTCGCGGTCTTGGCATCGCCCTTGATCAGATCCATCTCCGCCAGGTCCAGCCCATGCGGAGCCAGCGGCGCCCGCCGCACCACGTCCTCCGATCCCTGCTCCACAAAGTGAACCGACTTGGCCCGGTTCAGCTCTTCATCCACCGGCATCCCGTACACCATCTCGCCGATGCTCTCCTGCAGGCTGGTGGGCGTCCGCTCGAATGCAATCAGCTGGCTATAGAAATACTGGGTCAATACATATCCCTGGGACATCGATCGCCCCACCGACTGCTCGCGGATCGCCGTGTCCTGCTGCACGTCCGCGTTGTGCTGGCGATAGATGCGCTCCAGGTCCACGCGCTCGGTATCGGCTGGAATGGGATGGATCGTCACCCCGGTGTCCATCGTCCGCGCCTCGATCGCGCGGATCATCGATTCCACGACCAGCGCGACAATGTCGCTGCGATATTCGAAGTCCAGGGGAGCGTCGCGCACCACCTTCAGGAATGGCAGCAGCCGGTCGATAGCTCCGGCACGCGCATAGAGCAGCGGCTCCAGCTCATAGTGCAGATAGGTGTGCCGCACCTGGTGCATGGGAATCTGCCCGTTCGATGGCGACACCACCACGACATAATTCGCGCCGTACACCCGGGCGTTGGTCTCCGCCGGCGGAAGCATCGGCTCCAGCACCACCAGGAAGCGCCGGCCGTCGTAAGTGCTGGCCGGCATCTTCAGGTACACATTGGTGTTCACGATCATCTTCGTCAGCGGATCGTGGAACCGCTCCACCAGCGCATCGTACGCGGGACGATTTTCCACCCAGATCACGTGCAGCTGCGTGGTGCGCACGAAGCGCTGCAGCAACGGCACGATCCCCTCCACCTGCGTCGAGTCCGGCGGCATATCTCCCTCGTCCACGCTCGGCGCCAGATCGGGCGGCGGAGTCAGATAGAGGGCCAGCGACACATATTGAGCCAGGTCGTGCCCGCTGTCCGCAAGCCGGTGCTGGTCAATGAACGAGCAGATCTGGTCCCGCGCATCGCGCGCTTCCCTTCCCGTCTCGGTCGGCTGCTGCGTAGCCTGGTTCACCTCTTCGCGCACGCGACGCCGCACCGGGTCGGACTCATCCAGCCCGCTGTCGTAGCCGCAAGCATTCAGCGCCACGCCGATATCGAACATCGCCTCGCTGGTCTGCAGGCTGATGGCCGGGCCGGCCGGATCGATCAGCGCCGGGGGCTTCGGCGGCGGTGGCGGCGTAAGCGGATGCTGCGCAGCCGGAGACTTCGCCTTCACCGGTACCTGGGCAAAGCACGAGCCGCTCAGAACCAGAGAAATGGCAACAAGGGGGACCGAAAAACGTGTCAGTGGAAGGAAAGACCGCATAGGGAAAAACAAATGGAAAACCTACCAAAGTCTATGCGTCCGCCGGAGCGGGGGTCAAACCCTGCGTGACCGCGAAGAAAGCAAACGCTCGCCCCACGGCTTTTCTCCATGCCCGCTGCATTTGCCCGCGCCGCCGAAGTTACCCCGGGCACGGTACCGCCGGGCAGGAATTCAACCAGAGTGACCGTCATCACTGAACAATCCCACACCGCACGCCTAGGATCATCCTCGCTCAAGAAAGCACCAAGGAGATCCAGCATGACGATTCCCAAGACAATGAAAGCCGCGGTGGTCGAAAAATTCGGCGAGCCGCTCGTCGTTCGTGAAGTGCCCGTTCCCACGCCCGGTCCCGGGCAGGCGCTGGTCGAAATCCAGGCCAGTGGAGTCTGCCACACCGACCTGCATGCCGCCGACGGCGATTGGCCGGTCAAGCCAACCCTTCCCTTCATCCCCGGGCACGAAGGCGCCGGAACCGTGGTCGCGCTCGGCCCCGGTGTCACCCATCTGAAAATCGGCGACAAGGTCGGGATCGCCTGGCTGCATAGCGCCTGCGGTCACTGCGACTACTGCCTCGCCGGCTGGGAAACCCTCTGCCCCCATCAGCAAAACTCCGGGTACTCGGTCGACGGCAGCTTCGGCGAATACGCGCTCGGACAGGCCGACTATCTGGGGCGAATCCCCGAGAAGCTCTCGTTTGTGGAAGCAGCGCCGATCCTCTGCGCCGGCGTCACCACCTATAAAGGTCTCAAGCAGACCAACACCCGTCCCGGCGATTGGGTCGTGATCTCCGGAGTCGGCGGTCTCGGCCATGTCGCTATCCAATACGCCAGGGCGATGGGACTCCATGTCGCAGCCGTCGACCTGGGACCGGAAAAGATGGCCCTTGCCCGCGCTCTCGGGGCCGAGATCGCCATCGACGCCAGGACCGAGGACCCCGCCTCCGAAGTTCAAAAGCTCATCGGCGGAGCCCAGGGAGTCCTGGTCACCGCCGTTTCGACGATCGCTTTCAAGCAGGCGGTGGGCATGCTGCGCCGCGGCGGAACATGCGTCCTCAATGGTCTCCCTCCCGGCGAGTTTCCGGTTTCGATTTTCAATCTGGTGCTGAACGGCCAGACCATCCGGGGATCGATCGTAGGCACCCGCCTGGACCTGGAAGAAGCCCTGATCTTCGCCGCCGAGGGCAAGGTAAAGGCCACCATCGAAACCCTGCCGCTCGATTCGGTCAACGATGTCTTCGACCGGCTCAAGGCAGGAAAGGTGAACGGCCGGGTGGTTCTCGGAATCGGGGAGCAGGCCCCGCCCCAAACCCAGCGCGAGCTGACGACCGTCGCATAATCCGCGCCGGTATCCGCGCTTTGAACATAAGACGAGGGCATCGCAACCGATGCCCTCTCTCTTTTGGCCCAAGCGGTTTCGGGAAAAGCCATAAGAATCAATGATGTAGGCTTCGCCAGCGGTGGGAAAACCCAATCGAATCAATGATCCGGAATTCCCCGCAGTGGGGAAAACTCAATCGAATCAATGATGTAGGCGGGGGGCGGGCAGAAACCCAGCAAAGATAGGCTCTAACCCTGAACCGAGATGCCCGACAGGGTCATGACAGCCACGCCTTTGACAGGCTCGCCGAAGACCCGCGCTGGCTCGAACACGCTGAACAGCAGCAAGGTTTCCACCCGCGCCCGCGCCTGCGCGTCGTCCGGTCCGGAGACAATGCGGTAGTCGTAGGCCAAGCCCTCGCTGTTGACAAAGGCCTCGACCACGATCGGGTCGGACGAGGTGTCGGTGGTGAAGACGGCCGTCACCGCATGCCCTTTACCGGCTTCCCGCGCCGCCTTGAGTTCAGCCGCCTTCAGATCGGCGCTGTTTTCCAGGCTGTTCGACTCCGTCATCGAGTACAGGAACCGCGGGCTGGTGGCCGCCGAATCCGACGACTGATCCCGCGCCTCGACCGCCTGCGGAGAGGCGAAAGCCCCGATCAGCAGGGCCGTGGAGCCGATCAGCAGCACCGCGCTGGCAAAGCCCGCCGTAGCCCGGAACAGGAAGGGTGCAAAGGTATTCGACCACCGCACCTGGAAACGGGCCAGGCTCTGCCGCGGCGAGCGCATCTGCTCCTGCGAAATCGCCACCCGCAGCCGCAGCGCCAGGTCCTGCGGAGCCTTGGCCGGCCCGAGATCGGCAAGCGCCTCCTGCATCCGCCGCCAGTCGGAGAACTCATCCGCACAGGCCGCACAGCTCTCCAGATGCGCCGCAACCTGCTGCATGGCCACCCCGGTCAGCGCTCCATCCAGGTACTCTGAGAATCGATCGCGAATCGAACTGCAACTCTTCATCGCGCCTCCTCGGCGGTAAGCGTGCCGGAGTTCAGCAAGGGTTCGCCGGAAATCGACCCATAGGACGGCCGCTTGCGGGCCGCCTCGGCAAAGGGAGCCAGGCGGGCCTTCAAATGGGCGCGCCCGCGCAGAAGGCGCGACTTCACGGTTCCCAGGTTGATGTTGAGGATCTCGGCAACTTCCTCGTACGCCAGACCTTCCAGGTCGCGCAGCACAACCACGGTGCGGAAGGGCTCCGGAACTTCCCTCAGTTCCGCCTCCACCCGCGCGCGAATCTCGGATTTCTCCGCCGTCTCGAACGGAGACTCCTGCCGGTCGATGAGCGTGTCCTTAATACAGAGCGGCTGCCCCTCGTTCGACTCGCCGGTCTCGGCTTCGATGGTCACTTCCTGGCGGCGGTGCCGCGACCACCACCGGCGCTGGTTCGAAGCCTCATGCAGCGCGATCCGGTAAATCCAGGTGCGCAGGCTGGCGTCGCCGTGAAAGCCGGAGATGCCGCGGAAAATCTTCACGAAGACTTCCTGGGTAAGATCCGCGGCGTCGGAAGAGAGCGGAATGGTGCGAGCCAGCAGGCTGTAGACGGGCTGGTGGTAGGTGGCAATCAGCCACGCAAAGGCGTCCTCGGAACCTGCCTTGAGCTGTGCGATCAGGGCAGCTTCTTCTTGACGGATTCCTATCGCGCTCGCCAGATTTCCCACGGCAATACCCGCCTGCATCGAAAAACTCCTCCTACAGTAACAGGAAGCAGCGCAACCCGCGAGTGAGCGGGGGAAATCGCCGCCGGCGGCCGAGTGTCTCGCTCACTCTACCTAGCTTAGACACCGGTATAGCCCAATTCGGTTCCCGGCCGCTTCCTGTATCCGATGGAGGAATGAAAAACCAGCACCACGTCAGTTGCTTGAAGGAGGAGTCGTTCCCGATCCCGTGCTATTTGCCGGAGGCTTTGGCGCCGCCTTGCGCTTCCTCTTCACCGCCGGCTTGGCCTGGGGGCCATCATCGACCACCGTGGTCTTTTCCTGAGGCGGCGGAACCGCGGCAGCCGCGGCCTTCACCGCAGCCTGGAGATGAACGATCTGGACCTCCCGATCCTGCGCCGAGGCTGCGATCGCATCGCCCAGCTGTTTCCGCGCCGACTCCAGCCGCTCCAGAGCCGCGGCTACGGCCGATGCGTCGTTATCCGGCGCGGCCAGCATCGCCGTCTGGTTCACCCGCAGCAGCACGTCGTACAACGCATCGACATTCCGATAAACAGCAAAGGCCGGCGGAACCGAGCCCGCGGCAGCATCCGCCTGGCCGATCAGGTTAGGCAGTGTCTCCACCAGGTCGCGCTGGATCGAAGAAATGTTCCGGTCCGCGGCCGCCTTCACCTCATTCGGAGCCTTCCATCGCCCCGTGTTTAGCGAACCGATTGTCTGTTGAATATCCTGCAAAGCCGGCTGCACAATCACGCCCACGCTCCCGCCATTCGCACTGGAACCGCTTACAGCACCGGACTGCGAAAAGCCGGCGCAGCCAGAAAATAGGACAAACGCAAACAGGAACGAAGCACACTTCTGAATCGACATATCTCCGTCAACGATGCCTGAATACCCGGGACAGTTGCCAGCCCTTTGTCAGATTGACGAATCTCACCCGGTAAACGACAATGGAACTACCCTCCGATGTGGGCCTGTGGCGCAGCTGGGAGCGCGCTTCCATGGCATGGAAGAGGTCATCGGTTCGATCCCGATCAGGTCCACCAATTCATTCAACAACT
>Ga0335075_10017632_pt1 | contig 10607 bp, 12 predicted proteins | sample Lox_Sample_24_FD_206723 | JGI IMG/M metagenome (GOLD analysis project Ga0335075, IMG submission 206723) | Soil microbial communities from Loxahatchee National Wildlife Refuge, Florida, United States - Lox_Sample_2.4 | ecosystem: Environmental > Terrestrial > Soil > Wetlands | place: USA... | reverse complement strand
GGATACATTTCCGGTTTTAACCCTGCCAATGACGGATTTAAGTGCGTCATTGACAGGTTTAAACCCGTAAATGTAGCCCCCTGTGACCGTAGTGGAGGACCGGCAGGGGTGTAACCGAATGCTTCCATAAAGCACCATTGTGTGCGAATGAACTATATGCCATGTTAATTTAGACAACCAAGAGTTGACGCTACATGTTTTATATTGCCATTACTGGGAGAGAAGATAGGGCAAGACCCAAACAGAACTTACTGGTCGCTTTTCTTCACCAGGGCCTGCCGCTCTGTTACCTAATGCTTTACAGCAGATCTCAATAATACCCGCCAGGTCGTAGCAATTGCACAGCCGCTCTTTCCTTCCCAAAAACTGATCTACTTTGAATATGCTTGGAAATAAATCGAGGTCATTTCTGACTTTCTGGAAAAAGAAGGGTTTACCGTTGGCGGTATCGTATTGGGGCATTCGCGCATCGTCTCCTCCAAGTCCTCCATGTCCTCCGAACAGCCACATTGTCCGTGCGATGTGCTCCGCATACGATGTGATGGGGTCTCTTGCCGTGACCTCATGCAAATCTTGAGCCACGAGACGCAGCAGCTCGGCAACATGGGTTTGAAAGGGAGAAGCGATGGAACCCTGGAAAAAGTAGGCTTCGATGCGAGTTGATTGCTCCGAAGTCACTGGATCGGCTGGCGAGACATCTATTATTAAAAAAGACTATCAGTATACGACCAATCTGATTTGAGAGCATGAGTATTTACCTGGAGGAGGTATGTGAGTGATGGTCCATGTCCAATCTCCAGCGCACTTGAACGGTGCTGCAACACTTGATAAAGTTGCTCTAGTGAATGTGAAGCCTTCCGCATGTACCGTATTATCAGCTTGGTCAGCGGGGACCATACATGGCGAGCTGCGTATCTGGACATGGACATCGAAAATGCCTGCTAATGTACCCGTCACCACATATGTCGATCCAGAAGCCCTCCAGGTTGCATCAAATGGGAATGTTCCATGCAATTCAAAAGGAACATTGCGTTGAACCAATTGAAACGCCACGGGCAATTGAGATAGATTGGCATTGTGATTGGGATAAGGAGGGCTGGGCCAAATTGTCTCTTGGTCAATGATTCGCCAATCGTCTTCAGTAAGGCCGATGCTGATTGGTTGGCGATACGAGTAATCATCGTCAATCCGAGGAACTTCGATACTTTTTATGGTAAATTCCATCTAGAGCTGGAAAAAGAGCGATTGATTGATGAGCAGAGTCGGGCCGCTATGAACAAAGTTTGTAAAGTAAACAAAGGTGAACTTCGTTGGAGCGCCGTTTGTTGTGTTGGCGGCCTTTTTGCCACCTGACTTGGCAAATCACAAAGAGACAACTTTCCACTCAACCTGTTTCAATTTCATCACATTCATCGAGCAAATCTACCATTCAGTTGCTGCTCTACACAGCACTCTCCCCTTACTTGGTGTTTGTTACGAAACGTGCATCATGGCTTCGAAACTCGATTTCCTGCTGCGGGCACGGTCGGATTTCTTCAGTTGTCTTGAACAACGTATCAAAAAAGTGTTCGATGCGTCTGCAACTCCGTCACAGCCGCCTCCTCCTCTACATCAACCGCAAGGCACAGCTGCCTTGTTAGATCCATCGACGCTCAAAAAGTTGCTTTTACCCGTCTTTGAGCACGACATAGAAATTTCCCAGAGCCATGCGAGCGTCTCTTCCACACAGTGCAATGTGGTATATCACGTTGTCAAATCCACGAATAGCGATAGAAACGAGTGGATGTCCGTGGAGTTTACACGATGTTCCGATTCTCATGCCGCCGAAGCCAATATGAGAAATCACCTGGGCACCTTTGCACGTGATGTGTCGGAAGTACATCGGCTCCCATTCATTGCAAACAGTTGGGAGGGCTGGGTGTGTATTCTGGGTCCGCGATACAATATATGCAGAGGTATTTGACAACAATGTCTCCGGTAGGTATGCTTCACCAACAGTTGATTTTTCTCTCTAATGTCGTTGAATCAGGTGTTCCGCTCGAAGAGGACACTGGCAGTGGTCGTCCAGCCAATGTGCCGCCCGACCTCCCGCCAATTAATTTGGTCACCCGTGTCGCCCAGACAATTGACCAGTACCTTGCAGAACATACCGCGACTCCAGAAAAACCTCAAGTAGCTCTCCTGACAAAGAATCCAATGGAAGTCAAAGCAGGAGAGCGCTTCACAATCAAGCTTGCGCACCACAACGACCTCCATAAGGTCAAACCAGCTGAGATAGAAGATTGGCGTCTTGTTTTACAACTCGCCAATGGTTCTGCCATCGGCGAGTATCCCTTTTATGCTCTGAAAGCTGGGAAGACGAAAATCAGGCTGGTACTAGCTCATAAGACCTCGCTGGCGGTGGCATTCCAAGATGTGAACATAACAATCAGTGATAAAACGCGACCGCCACTCCTCACGCACCCTAAGGAGGAAGGGTCGACTGCGTCGATTAGAAATAGGCAGCTTGCTAAGTCGGAAAGAAGTTTGAAGGAGGCGAGTAAAGAGAGTGATAATAGGAAGCCCAAACGCCGCTCCACTCGGTTGTCTACTAGAAGTCAGAGTCCGTCCAAGAAGCGCAAGAGGGATGATGACGACAATGGGCTTCCTTCGAAGGGGAAACGGATGGGGAAAAAGACTGGCAGGACGGCGCCGGGTGCGGGTACGTAATCAGAAGTTTGGCTGGGCTGGTGCTTGGTTTGATTTGTCGGGTTCTTTCGAAAAGGGCTATGTTGCTTTTAATCGGGATGACAAAATGGAGAAGGCTGCAGTTGAACAGGCACAATGGCTTACGAAATTTCATGGAACCCGCATCCCGCTATCAAGTGCGTAGCTTTGGCAATTAGCTCCTGCGATCCACAATAAAGGTTTATCACGCTTTCCACTCTAGACCTTAAGTAACATTGATAAATTGGTGCAAGAAATCAGCCTACCTACAAAGCAAGGTTGGAGTTTTGTGCATGATTCAGCACCTACTGATCTCCAAAAAGCTCTGCCCCGTCCCGAGGACATACGATGGGCCCTTTGCCGCGATTCTTCTTGACATGGCGGAGCAAATGCTGGCGACTTTGAACATCAGGTCTCTCGCATGGGTGTTGTGTTCGAGCAAGCCTTCCTCACCATTGTCGCGGCCAATGGTGAGAACGCAGACACTAGGCTTCCATCATTCGAAAGATGAGAGAAGCATTGAACGCATCTGACAAACTTCATTAGTCTCGTCGTTTTGCTATTCTCGAACAGTGCAGTTTTTCGCCAGACGAAGCCGTGATTTCGCCGATGCAACGCCCGCTTTTTCTCGATGTAACGGTTTCCCAATTCCTGCTGACTGAACAACTTCATTTCATTAGAATAAATCGAAAGAACTTTCAATAGGGGCTTTCGATGCGACTGATAAACACGAGAACTCTAGAGCTTGTAGAATTCTTTGCTGAGGAGGAGATCCCTCCGTATGCGATCTTGTCGCATACTTGGGGAAGCACCAAAGACGAAGTTAGCTTTCAAGGTTGGCAGACATTGGCCAGAGAAGAGAAGCCTGGCTTCAAGAAGATCAAATACTGCTGTCGCCAAGCTCGAGAGGATGGACTTAAATGGGTATGGGTCGATACGTAGGTTTCCGCCACATCCTTCGCTTCAACCTAGCTTGTGTCACAATGTTGACTGTGCGGTCTAGCTGCTGCATTGACAAGAACAGCTTGACAGAGCTCTCTGAATCTATAAACTCCATGTTTCGATGGTACAGAGATGCAGCGATATGTTACGCCTATCTGTCCGATGTCGACGATGAGAACAGTCTGTCCGACCTCAACTTTCAATTCGAGCCAAATTACAGGAGGGGAGATAACAGCCCCGGAAGCGACAAAGTTAATTTGCTTGAAATGCATGCGCTGAGAGTCGCTTTTTCCAAAAGCCGATGGTTTGAACGTGGTTGGACTCTCCAGGAACTCATCGCGCCCGATCGTGTTGTCTTCTTCGCAAAGTATTGGTGTCGACTTGGCAGCAAGGAAGTGTTATCTGCCCTGATAGAGTCTATTACTGGAATCGATAAGTCAGTTTTACTGCCAGCGGAAGATCGAACAGCGCTTTCGAGCATCAGCATCGCCGCAAGAATGTCCTGGGCAGCACGGAGACGCACAACAAGGCTGGAAGATAGAGCGTATTGCCTACTAGGCATTTTCGATGTCAATATGCCATTGCTATACGGCGAAGGAAATCGAGCCTTTCTCCGGCTACAAGAAGAGATCATGAAAACTCACGGCGACCAGTCACTTTTCGCCTGGGGAATAGTGGAGGGCGAGACGCCTTCCATGATGGACCTACATATGCCACATCCAACCATCCATCTTAAACCGTCCGAGATCCTTATCGACAACATATCTGACTTTTTTGCTACCTCTCCCGCAGAATTCGAGGCCAGTGACAAGGTTGGCAGCTTGGATGAGTTTGACAACGTGAAATTTGGCGTGGAATGGAAAAGCGACTACCTTCTGCCCCCTATGTTGATGAGCGGCGGGCTTCGAATCCAATTACCTGTACTCTGCCTGGAAGATCTGGAGAGATCAAAATCGGAGTCTTACGAAGGAAGGCTTCTCTGTCAGCTCGCTTACCAAAAATCGCTTGTCGTATTCGCTGTCCTCAACTGTTCCATTTCGAACGACACAAGCACGCGGCTAGCCATACCCTTGATAGCATGGGATATGGAGCACTTTGGGCGTTGTGGCAAACCTGTGCTTTTGCATACCTACGATTATCGGGACGAGCTCGAGGAACGGAACAAAACATTGTTTATAAAGGCTCCGCCAAAACCGACGAATCGGAAATTATCCGACCACAACAAATGGTGGGATGAAGCCAGAGCCGCCAGAGAGCCGACCCCCGACGATCTCCGTGTGCACATCGGTAGGTCGATATAAGCCCCCCACTGGAAGTTTGGAGCATTCTAAGAGGGCCAAATTGATCGCGTATCCTTCCTGGGGCTCATTTCCAACCGGCGGACAGTGAATGATTCGTCCAACGAACCCTCATTACGCCCCTGACGCTCTTACATCGAGTTGTCAGCCAACGGCCATGGCAGATACACGTGAATATCCACTTAGGCAAGCAGGAGTAGTACAAGTCCCGAAGCTGTTCGGTAGATGGAGAATGTAATATTGATTATGTGTGTTCGTCAGATGATTCGGGGAAGGAACTTGGACCAGTCAACGGTGTGGTAGCATTTGGACGGAAGATAGGTTATAGGCTAATGATTGCCCCATGAGGGCAAACACCGTTTCTGGGTTTCCATGTGCCGTCTGATTATTTACTAGGAAATAGAAACTATTTTCAAATTTGCGTAGAGAAAATATCTCATACCCGAGTGCAAATCCGCTCCTGGCAGGGAATAGGTTAAGACAAATCGCATACCATTCAACAATACAGCACTGTAATGGGTGATAATTGTCAATTACTGATGGAGCTATCTCAGTGGAACATATATACCAGGTGGGCACGTCACATATTCAGATCGCATGCTAGTATGAAGCGTGTGATATAAGTGGTGATGTTAAATGCAATATTAGGAACCTTAGAGAGGGCCTTCGCTATATGAAATAACCTAGTATTCTAGTATCGAGTCTTTTTGGTTTGATGGTTACGGAGTTGGATCGTCATTCCTGACATGCAAAGAGCAGGCAAGGCCTCGAAACTACCAGCCTTTCCCTGCTTCATCCAACAGATACAAAGACATGCAAGCCCGTGTTCACGGTTGTCAAAACTTGCTTGGATTGGACACGTTTCTCGGCTACTTGTGTGTTGCTCCAAGTCGACTGGTCTCCATTAAAGATAACGTCGTTGAAGTGGTTACGCTTTAAGCCTCATAATGGACCAGGTTCCAGCTCTGCTCGAAGCACACAAAGCTGGGAATGCAGGCGTAGTTTTTGCGGCGACAGGAACACGCACTGGTAAAAAAAACATGTAAATAGTATTGATGCATTTATAGATGGTATACTGTACATGCAGTACACATGACATAATAAGGTGGCGCCCTCTTCTCTTTGAAATGGAAGCGCAGATGACATAAATTGCATGATTCCGCAGTGAAGTATCTAGTTCTGTAAGTTCTAGGCCGTCCCCTCTATATCCTCATCACCAGACCCACGACCTGCCTATCTCCCTCAAGCAATGCCATTAACTCGGAGATTATTCACCTTGACCTGCAAATAGCTCAAGTCCTTCCGCGCGCTGAACTCGTCAGTAATCTGCTCCAAGCACCCCGCGGCGGCGGCAAAGAAGCCAAGGTAGGTCTTGCTAGGCGCGAGCACACGGCTCAGGTACTCCGGGTGGAACTGCACACCGACGAACCAGCGGTGGTCGCGTAGCTCGGCGATCTCCATGCGCTCGCCCTTGTCGTCCTTGCCGACGAAGGCGAGCCCGCCGCTACCATTCTCCAGCGTCACGACCATGGTCGGGTTCACCTCGTATCGGTGCCGGTGGCGCTCCCAGATTTCCGGAGCAGGACCGTACAACGCGCGAAGTCGGGACCATGACGTCCCCTCCTGGAAGATGCTACGTCGCTTGCCTAGGCGCATGGTACCGCCGAGCTTAGTCTTATCGACCTGAAAGTTCGTTAGTAACCGCGACATCAGATAGCAATGAGTGGCGTTCAACCCACCTCAGGCATGTAGACAATGACCGGGTTCTCGCACTGCGGCTGAAGCTCCTCACTCCCGGCTCCATCAATCCCACAGACATTGCGGGCATACTCGATAACAGCCAGCTGCATGCCTAAGCATATGCCCAGGAAAGGGATGTTCTTGGTCCGCGCCCAAGTGATAGCCTTAATCATTCCCTCAGTGCCTCGAACGCCGAACCCTCCGGGCACAAGAATTCCGTCAGCCGTGCAAACAGCATGCCACGCCTTATGGAATTCGGCCGGCGAGCTCTCCTGGCTGGCATCCTCCAGATGCGCGGCATCCACCCAGATCAGGTTAAGCTTCTTCTTACAGTGCATAGCCGCGTGCTCGAGCGACTTAGTGACGCTGATATAAGCGTCATGCAAGCTCGTGTACTTGCCGACAAGAACGATGGAGACGGCCTCGAAGACGTGGTCTTGGCTTGTTGCCAAGCCCACCCATTCCTTCCACATAAGCTTTCCCTGCTTAACCAGCTCGGCGGGCTTCTTGATGGAGTCGAGCTGAAGGAGGCGGCCAACAGTAGCTAGGAGATTTTGGCTTTCTAAAAGCAAAGGCACACGGTATGTCGTAGAGACATCATGAACGGCAATGATCTGATCGGGCTCCACTTGACACATGTTGGCAATCTTCTGGATGGTCTCTTCCTTAAGCGGCCTCTCGCAACGGCATGCCAACAGGTCTGGATTAAGGCCAGCACTTCGGACATCACTAACAGCCCTCTGGGTTGGCTTTGTCTTCTGCTCGCCATGGGGGCCCGGTCTGACACGTCATTAGCTTCAAATGTCTTTTTGATGGTGCCTGAATGAGTTTACGGTATGAAGGGCACGTATGAAACATGAATCTGGAGGAAGTTGCCCTTGCCCGCCCGTCTCTGAAGCTGACTCATGGCGTGAATGAAGGGAGCACTCTCGATATCTCCCACGGTGCCACCTTTTCACGCGTAAGCCATATTCCTCAAGTCATGATGGGAAGTGCAGGAATTACCTAGCTCAATGACGCAAACATCAGGCTCGTTCTGAGAATCATCGACAGGGATCCTCGCAACACGCTCGACCCAGTCCTGTATAGCAGATGTCACATGGGGTACGCTGATCAAGTTAATGAGTTAGCATGAACGGATGGAGTGGGAGAATCTCGGAAGTAGAGAGCGTTTCTCTTTGCCCCGGAAGTAGCACCAAAATCCAAAGTTACGTACACCTGAACCGTCTTCCCGAGATAATCACCCCGACGTTCACGTTCAATGACATGCTGGTAGATCTTGCCCGTGGTGATGTTGTTCTCGCGAGTAAGGGTGATATTGAGGTAACGTTCGCTTGAACCGAGGTCTAAATCGACCTCTCCCCCGTCATCGAGGACGTAGACCTCACCGTGTCTGGAAGCGCAATATAAGTCAGTATGTGCCTTCTTGATAAGAAAATGATAGAATCACGGACTCGGTCGGGGCCATAGTCCCAGCATCGATATTCATGTAAGGATCGATCTTGATATACGTGACTTTGAGGCCGGTTGTCTTCAAGAGTAGTCCAGTGCTGGAGGCAATGATGCCTTTGCCTACCCCGGAGATGACACCTGATTGCGTTTATCAGCTTCCATTGCGTGTTCAATCGCAGAAACACGTTTCTGGCCACGAGCATTGCTCCAAGTCATAGTATTTCGACTCATGTTCTCATGTCGTTCGCGTAGTCCAGGCGAAAATCACCTTGACTCACCTCCTGAAACCAGAACATATTTCATCTTGATGTTAAAGAGTCGACTATCTAATATTTAGATATTCTCGACGAATTTAGTATGGCCTGGTTGGCCACCGCAGAATGGGGTGGGGGAGGAGAAATGAGAAAAGAAAAAATTTCCTGAAACGCGTCTTCGCGTTTTTTCACCTAGGTTGTTGGAAAACGAGAACCCGCACTAAGCCAGATTCATCTACAACCCTCACGGTAGGTCGATTAAACTGGCTAAAGTTTCAGCAAAAACATAGTTAACTATCTAAAAACAAGCCTTGTTCTTTTCAGAACCCTGATCTAGTATCAGAGTCGACTCAGATCCAATCGTCGTCTGGGTGGCTTGACACGGTCAGTTGTCGTGTGAGAACACCAATGTGTTAGCAACTTCCGCCGGTTGCCGTCGGATTCAACTCCAGCTGCCTCTTGAAAATTCCGGCTTGCTTTCTCAATGCCGCTCCAAACACCGTGGCCAACACAGGTATTCTCGGGACACACGGGTGTTAGGTTAGCCCTCACAACCTTGGGCGCGAGAGTCCGCGCAAGACTACCGACGTAATGAATGAGCAATCGAAGCCTGCAAATCCGGAGCCGTAAAGCCAAAGTCTCTTCCAATGACAGAGTTAATGGCAGTGATGTCCCCTTTACCATTTTCCAGCGCTAGCAGCACAGCTTGTATGAGGGTGATGTCGAAACGGTGTCCACTCTATAGATGCCCTTCTTTGACGTGTCTTACCCATAACGAAACAATCTTTCCAGCTAAGCCAAGATGCATTGGAGAGGATGACTTCAGCCAATGGTGTGGCTGTGGAGCGTGTGAAAATGCTTCATGCAAGCATCAACCCGAGATTGGCAGCTCGTCAAAAATTTACGATAATTAAATGTGCGATTTTTTATGCTCGTGGAAACAATTGGATGTCTAGTTCATTAGTTAATATATTTGCATTTTATACATTGTAAAATCTAGATCCCGCGCATCCAATGAATTCTGGTTTTCTCGGACTCTGCAGGGTGATGCCGCTTGAAGTCTCTACCTCAAAAGTCTGCACCGTCGACCACATCCAAACTTTGTCTTGTGGAGTTCATGTCACTCAGTGGAAAAATACGGGTTCACTTCCGTGCAACCAACGCCCGTCTTGCCTTGACTGTTGCGTCATATAGCACGTCCTTGAATGCGAAGAGGAACGCCGCAGTAAGCACGCTCTGGGTAACTTTCGGGCCAATACCTGATCAAGCAAGTTAATGAAAATCAATCAAAGATGAGAAACCAACATACCTCCATACAGACCCGCAATGCCTTCTTCTTTCAATATCCTCCTCAAACTCTGCGTCATGCCCTCTTTCGGACCATCCTTGCCTGCAACATGCATCCTGCTCTTGACTGTGATGTACGGATACGTAATGCTGGTCGCAAGCAACTTGCCCAATGCGCCCAAATAAAACGAGTCCGTCGGCGTAATCCTCTTCTTCTTCGCCTCAATCAGGTTCTTCAACTGCTCAAAGATGGTGTACTGCAAAATCGGATTAATCACCAGCACGAGCGCCGGCAACACACCCGCAAATAGCGTCTTGAATCCTTCTTCCCTCACAATCGACAAGAAGGTGCCAATCGTCGACGGTCTCTTTTTCGCGGGCTGCTCCCCGCCGGGTAGCACCTGCTCCTCCGACTCCTGCTTCCTCGCCGTCATGCGCGTATTCACAACCCAGATCGGATTTGTAATCAAGACGGTCGCGCTTCCGGCGACGGCACCGGCCAGCATGCTCTCCACCGTCGTCAACTTTCGACTCGCACGCCCAGCCCTGACCGCCGCCCGCTCAAAGAAATTCCTCGACCACTCGTACCAGTAGTAATAAACAAAGTTGGTCACGCCAATGCCGAACAATGCCGACTCCAGTCCCGCGTAAAGGCCCGAGATGCCTTCGCGGTGAACGATGCGCCGTACGGCGTCGACGGTCGAGGTCTGCGCGCGCTTGGACTCGACCTGGGCGCGGGTTGAGAGGGTGATGAGTGGGTAGGTCAGGGCCATGGAGAGGAGGCCACCGCCCGCTCCGGCAAGCGCGTGGGCAACATTATCGCTTTGTTGGACTGCAGAGGCGGGTTGCGGCGCTGTTGGCGGCTGTTTGTTGGTGATGTCGCTTGGAGCGCGAGGTTGAGCCATGGTGAGGTATTGGGGGTGACGGT
>Ga0335075_10017631_pt1 | contig 10608 bp, 6 predicted proteins | sample Lox_Sample_24_FD_206723 | JGI IMG/M metagenome (GOLD analysis project Ga0335075, IMG submission 206723) | Soil microbial communities from Loxahatchee National Wildlife Refuge, Florida, United States - Lox_Sample_2.4 | ecosystem: Environmental > Terrestrial > Soil > Wetlands | place: USA: Florida... | reverse complement strand
ATGTTCGTGCTGGGCCGCTTCGAAGACGCGATCGCCCTCGCGCTCGAGGCCATCCGTATCGATCTGAGCATCGGCGGGCGCTTCCAGATCGCGAAGACCTTGAGCAACATCGGGCAGTGCTACTGGCGCCTCGGCGACGTCGAGCGAGCCAAGAGCTACATGCAGCGCGCGCGCGACGCCCACGAGCGCTACGGCGATCAAGACGGGCGCGCCGCGACCTTGCTCGCGAGCGCCGAGATCTTTGTCGAGACGGGCGAGTACGAGCAGGCCGAGGCGCACATCGCCGACGCCGCCGCGCTCAGCGCCGCCACGGGCAACGCCTACGACTCCGTGCACGAGAAGATCCTGCGCGCCTTGCTCTCGCGCAAACGCGACGACGCGGGCAGCGCCGTCATGCACGCCTTCGACGCACGCCAGGTGGCCGAGGCGCAGGCCTACGTGGCGTTCCATTTCTATGCGATGGCGATCGAGGCTGCCGCGCGCGTCGACATCGGCGAGCAGCACACCGGCATCCTGCTCGCGACCACGGCCATGGGAGCGATCGAGACCATCCAGGGCTCCGAGTACGGGCTCGAGACGCGCATGCTGTGCTGCGCCGCGCTCTCGACCGCGGGTTCACCCCAAGCCGGCGAACTCAGACGGCGCGCCGGCGCCTACGCGCGCGACCTGCACGAGCTCATCCGCGACCCCGAGCTGCGCCAGAGCTTCGGCTCGCGCCTGCTCGTCGCGCCGCTGCTCGCGGAAGAGCTCGAAGCCGTCAGCGGCGACTGAACCGACGCCCGCGGCACCGGGCGAGCAACACCCTGCGAGCAACGGGGCGCGCGCTACGCGGCCGTCCATGTTTCCGTTCGTCGGCGGGTGTGGAAAAGGTTCGCGACGAGCGGCATGTTTTCGTGCGCCGTGCCGGCATGTTTTCGTGCGCCGTGCCAGGTCGATACACTCGCCGGCAATGCCGTCGGGCGCTCGCGCCGTGCTGCTCGCGTGACACCCCTCCAACATTGTCTAGCGTCCGCGTGATGTTGACATACCGTGCCGTGAGGGAGCTTGGCGGCTTCGGAGCCAGCGCGGCTCGGCTTCTCCGACGTCTCGAGAGGTTGACGTGCGACCCGCCCGACGTGTTAGGAGAGTTGCGACTGCCCCGCCGGCATCGCGGCTAGCGCAACGTGGCGCAGCTCGCACTGCCGCTCACCCTCTGCCGTATCGCAACGAGGAACGAGCATCGGAAGCTTGGAAGAGCAAACACCGCCCTCATCGTCTGGGTTGCGTGGCTCCGGTCTGTCGAGGGACGCCGCGGGCGGCTACGAGGGCATGTGTGATGCCCTGCTCGGCGAGGTCGAGCGCATCGCGCGGCTCGGCGGGTTCGTCTGGACGCGCGGCAACGACACTCCGCACTGGTCGGAGCAGCTGTTTCGCCTGCTCGGGTACGATCCTCGCGCCGTTCGCCCGAGCGTCGACGCCTTTTTCGCCGCGGTGCATCCGGATGACCGCGAGCGGGTCAGGGCCGCCTGGGCAGCGGCCTGCGACGGCGCGCTCGACGGCGCCGAATACCGCATCGTCCAGCACGGCACGCGCGAGGTGCGCTACGTGCGCGCCGAGGGCCAGCCCTACGTCGAGTCGGGGCAGGTGCGCCAGATCATCGGCGCCGTGCAAGACATCACCGAGGCCAAGCGCAGCGCGTTGGCGCTCGAAGAGGCGCAGGCCATCGCGAGCTCCGCCGAACGCGTCGCCGGCATCCGCGGCTTCGTGCTCCGCGCCGGTCTGCGCGCGGCCCGGACGACGGACGGAGCCGAGCCGAGCACGGGCGCCGACGAGGCCGAGTCGGGCGCGGCCAGCGCGCTCGAACGGGTGCATCCGGACGACCGCGAGACGCATGCGCGCTGGTGGGAGCGCCTGGCGCGCGAGCACGTGACGGAGCCGCTCAGCGTGCGCGTGCTGCTTCCGGACGGCAGCATTCGTCATCTGCAGACGCACGCGGCCCGGGTGCGCTTCGCCGATGGCGTCGAGCGCGTCGTCGGCACCAGCGTCGACGTCACCGAGCGCGTGCAACTCGAAGATCAGCTGCGCCACGCCGCGAAGATGGAAGCGATCGGCACGCTCGCCGCCGGGGTCGCTCACGACTTCAACAACTACCTGATGGTGCTCGACCAGAGCCTGTCGATGCTCGCCGACTGCGAAGGGGGCGACCGCGAAGATCTGGTGGCCTCGGGCCGGCTCGCGCTCAGCCGCTCGCGCGACCTCACGCGCCAGCTGCTCGCGTTCGCGCGGCGCCAGCCCTTCAGCCCCGAATCGATCGACCTCGCCGAGGTGGTGCGCCGCTTCTACGACCTGCTCAATCGCGCCGTCGGGCGCCGCGCGGCCTTGCGCATCGAGCGCAGCGATGGCCCGCTCTTGTGCCGGGTCGATCCGCATCACGTCGAGCGCATGCTCACCAACCTCGTCGTCAACGCCGCCGACGCCATCGAAGAGACGGGCCGCGGCACCGGGCGCATCACCGTGCGCTTCGAGGGGGTCGAGCTCGCGAGCCCACGGCGCGAGCTTCCCGGCGACATCCCGACGGGCGCCTACGCCTGCGTCATCATCGAAGACGACGGCGTCGGCATCGACGCCACGCGCCTGCCCCGCATCTTCGAGCCCTACTTCACCACCAAACCGGAGGGGCGCGGCACGGGCCTCGGGCTCGCCTCCGTCTACGGCATGGCCCGCCAGAACAACGGCCAGGTCAGCGTCAGCGAGCTGCCCACGGGCACGCGCTTCACGCTCTGGTTCCCGCGCCTCGACCGCGCCGACGCCACCTCCACCCCGAGCGGCGCGGCGCTCCGCCCCTCGAGCGCGCCCGTCTCCGTGTTCGATCACCGCATCCTGATCGTCGAAGACGTCGAGCCCGTGCGCAACACCGCCCAGCGCATCCTCAGCGCGGCGGGCTTCCGTACGCTGAGCGCCTCGAACGGCCAAGAGGCGCTCGACCTGCTCGACTCCGGCTTCGACGTACGCCTCATCTTGACCGATCTCGAGATGCCGCTCATGAGCGGGCGCGAGCTCGCCGAGCACGTCAGCCGTCGCCCCTCGCCCCCGCCGCTGATCTTCATGACGGGCTTCTCCGAATCTCCGCTCGCCGACGCGAGCGAGCTCGGTCACATGCTGCTCGCCAAGCCGTTCACCCCCGAGCGGCTCGTCGAGTTCGTGAAGCGCGCGCTCAAGATCATCGACGCACGCTAGGCGGCCTCAGCAGAGGGCGAGGGCGCTCTCGAGCTCGCCGAGCGCGTGTGAGTTGCCCTGCGCTCGCGCCAGCGTGATGCCCGCCTCGAGCCACTGCCGCGCTTCGTCCGGGCGCTGCGCGTCGGTGAGCACCTGCCCTGCCATCAAATACATCGGCAGGTAGTCGGCGTGCAGCTCGCGCAGCTTGGCAAAGGTGGCGAGCGCGTCGTCCGTTCTGCCTTCGCGCCGGTACTCCATGGCGAGCCCATACCAGGCGAAGGCGTCCGCCTTGCCGCTCGCCGTCATGCTCTCGAGGAATGCCAGGCGCTTGTTCATGATGACTCGTCGATGTCGCGGCTCGCCGCTACTCTTTCAGCGTCAGATACTCTAACAAAACCTTCTTGGGGCCAAAACCCTTGAAGCGGGCCACGACTTTGTCGGGCCCCTCCGACGCTTCGACGATGCCGGTGCCAAAGCGGCGATGGAACACCCGCGTGCCGCGCGGCAACCCACCCGTCGCCGGAATGGGCGGCTTGCCGCCAGGGCCGCGCGCCGGCGCGGACGCTGCTGGCGGCGACGACGGGGAGGGGAAGGGGCGCGATGCGCGCGGGCTCGTGCGCCCGACGCCGCGTCCGGTGGCGCCGCGCGCCGGCATGTGCCCCGCCGCCTGCTCCGACACATCGCCCGAGGCGGGACCGTCGTCGAACGCGTCGTAGTCGACGACCCGATCCCGCTCGTCGTGCGCCGCCGGGCGCCCAGACTCGGAGTGTGCAGAGCCGGAGTGTGAGGCTCCGGAATGTGAGGCTCCGGAGTATGCAGAGCCCGAGCGTCTGGCGCCGGTGTGCATCGCACCCGGTCGTGCGGAGGCCGGCCGCGCCGGGCTACCCCAGCCCGCGTTCGCCCGCCCCATGCTTTGAGGCGAGCCGTACGGAATGCGCGGCGGCGAGGCCGTCACCGCGCGCTGATCCCACTCTTCGTCGGGGCTCGGATCGCTGTATTCGTTGTGGCGGGCTCGGGCTGCCGCGGCGTGCACGCGCGTCGCCCAGGCGGGCAGCCCGCGCCGCTCGATCGCGTCCTCCGGAAGCTGCTCGAGGAAGCGGCTCGGCCCGAGATAACGCGTCTGCCCGAAGATCGTGCGGCTCGCCACGTGGCTGATGTACAGCCGCTGGCGCGCCCGCGTGATGGCCACGTAGGCGAGCCGGCGCTCCTCTTCGAGTTCGTCGTTCGACTCTGACTCGAGGCCGCGGTAGGGAAACGTCTCTTCTTCCATGCCGGTGAGCAGCACGGTGTCGAACTCGAGGCCCTTGGCGGTGTGCACCGTCATCAGCAGCACCGAAGCGCCCTCTTGCACCGTGTCGGCGTCGCTCACCAGCGCCACGCGCTCGAGGTACTCTGCCAGCGACGGCTCGCGCCCGTTCTGCAGCGTCTCGACCTCGTACTCCTTGATCGAGCCCACGAGCTCCGCGAGGTTCTCGAGCCGCGCGTCGGCCTCGGCCGTGTTCTCTGCGCGCAGCGCGCTCTGATAGCCCGACTTCTCGAGCACCTTCACCGCCAGCTCGCTCGGGTGCAACGCCGCCGCCGATTTGCGCAGGTCCTGCATCATCTCGAAGAAGGCCTCGAGCTTTTTGCGACTCGCTCCGCTCGCCTCGCCGTCGAGCAGGCTCTGCTCGATCGCCTCGAACACGCTGATGCCTTGCGCCGTCGCCGAGAGCAGCAGGCGGTCGAGCGTCTTGTTGCCCAGGCCGCGCGCGGGCAGGTTGAAGATGCGCACCAGGTCGGCGTCGCTCTTCGAGTTGTCGAGGCAGCGCAGGTACGACAGCAGGTTCTTGATCTCGGCGCGCTCGAAGAAGCGCATGCCGCCCACGATCTGGTAGGGCAGGTTGGCTTGGCGCAGCGCCTCTTCGATCACGCGCGACTGTGCGTTGATGCGATAGAACACCGCCAGCTCGCGCGGCGACACCCCCTTCGCGATGCGCTCTTTCAGCGTGCGCGCCACGAGCAGCGCCTCTTCGCGCTCGTCTCGCAGCGAGTTCAGCACGATCTTGTCGCCGGCATTCGCCTGCGTCCACAGCACCTTCTCGGCGCGATCGCGCGCCGCCTCGATCACGCTCTGCGCGGCGCGCACGATGTTGCCCGTCGAACGATAGTTCTGCTCGAGCTTGACCACCTCGGCGCCCGGAAAATCTTGCGCGAAGTTCCGGATGTTGCGGATGTCGGCGCCGCGCCAGGCGTAGATGCTCTGGTCGTCGTCGCCGACGACGCACAGGTTCTTGGTGCGCTCCGCGAACGCCCGCACCCAGCGATACTGGATGGCGTTGGTGTCCTGGAACTCGTCGACCAGCACGTAATCGAACTTCCGGCGCAGCTCTTCCCCGGCTTGACCGGTGAGCGACCCCGGCGTGGGGCGCGACTCGAGCAGGCGCACCATCAGCAGGATCAGATCATCGAAATCGACCGCATCGGCCGCGCGCAGCGCCCGCTCGTAGCCCTCGTACACCGCCAGCACCGTGCTGTCGAACTCGGGTGAGGGCTCGATGTCGGCGGGGCCGATGCCCTCGCGCTTCTTGGCGTGAATGCGCGACAAGCACAGCTTCGGCGTGTAGTCGCGCTCGTCGAAGCCCGCGTTCTTGATCACGCGCGTGACGATCGCCTTCTGATCCGAGTCGTCGTAGATCGAGAAGCGCTGGCTGAGGCCCAGCTCCGTCGCGTAGCGCCGGAGCAGCCGCGAGCTGATCGAGTGGAACGTGCCGACCCACAGGTCGCCCGCGAGCCCGCTCGCCAGCTTGTCGAGGCGCTCGCGCATCTCGCCGGCGGCCTTGTTCGTGAACGTGACGGCCAGGATGCGGTACGGCGGCACGTTGTCTTCCGCCAGCAAGCGCGCGATGCGATACGTGATGACCCGCGTCTTTCCGCTGCCGGCGCCCGCGAACACCAGCAGCGGCCCCTCGGCATGCAACACCGCCGCGCGCTGTGCGTCATTCAACTCGGGCATGTGACAGGTCCGGTACCTTTCCCCGCTCGCCGACTCAACCGCCGATACTCTCTCTCCGAAAGAATTGCATTTCCGGGCCGGCCGGGCAGGATCGGTAGAGTCGAATGCTGTGGCCGCGACATGTTTGGTGGGCGCCTGCCGATGTCGCCGCGATCGAGTGGCCCGCGGAGTGCGCGACGTGTGGCGGCGACCTGCGCTCGATGCGGCGGTCGCCTCGCGCTGCGTCCGACGCTGCGCGTGCCGAGTATTGTAGCACATGCCTCGCCGCCCACACGAGGCACGTCACTCGCGCCCAGGCGCTCGGCGCAGCGGCGGTGCTCGGGAGCGTCACGGCGGCGCTCGCGTTCCCGCTGATCGAGCCGCAGGCGCCGCTCGCGCTGCACCTGCTCGTCGCGTCAGCGATCGCGCTCCTCCCCTTGGCGGGCCTCGGCGCGGCGAGCCGCTTCGCCGTGTGGGGCTCGGCGCCGCGCGTGTATGGGCTCGGTCCGCTCGGCACCATCATCGAACGTCGCGAGCTCGCCGAGCGCTGCGCGCAGCGTGTTCGTCTCGTGCGTGCCGTCTGGCTTCCGCCGATCGCGTACCGCATCGGGTGGGTTCTCATTCCCGCGCTCGCACTCGGCCTCGCTGCGCTCGCCTTCGGCTGGCACCACCCACGGCTGTGGGTCATCAACCTCACGCGCGAGCGGCTCTGGTTGGCGGTCGACGGCGCGCTCTCCGCCGCCGTCGAGCCCGCCGGCAGCGATCCGGCACGCGCCGCGCTCGAGCTGCGCCTGCCCCGCGGCGAGCGGACCCTCGAGGCCTTCGACGAGCGCCACCAGCGTGTGGCGATAGTGCGCGCGGCGCTCGAAGGGGGGCGCGACCACGTGTTTGCGCCCGCCAGCGCCGGCTCGTGTTTCTGGCTCGAATCGACCGGCTATGGTCGCGACGCGACGCACGACGTTCGCGCGCTCGCCACCGACGCCGGATTCTTCGCCCTCGATACCGACGTCGACAGCTGGTTCGCCGCGAGCCCCGAGGCCCCCGCGTTCGATCGACGCTCGAGCGGCGGCACCCTCACGTCGCTGCGACAATCCCCGTGTGTGCGTGCGCCCGAGAGCGTCCGACGAGCGACCTCGGCCGTCGGGCCATAAAGGGGGATTCCGAGTTGCGCCACGCTTCGAGTGGTTATAGTGACCGGGTCCACCGTGAAGAACGACAGCGAAAACCCCGAGCAGCCGGCGAAGCCGGCAGACGAATCCAAGGCTTCCCAAGCGCCGGGCGGTGCTTCCGCTGGCGGTGCCAGCGCGGGCAGCACGCCTCCGGGTCCGCGTGACAGCGTCGCACCCGAAGCGGCCGCTGCCGAAGGCGCGCCCGAAGGTCCCGATGTCGAGATCGCGAAGCTCAAGGAGCGCCTGCTGCGCACCGCCGCCGATTTCGACAATTTCCGCAAGCGCACCCGGCGCGACATCGCCGACGCCGAACGCCGCGTGCAAGAAAACCTGATCAACGTGCTCGTGCAGCCCTTCGACAACCTCGAGCGCGCCGCCCAGCACGCCGAGTCTGCGCAGGACGTGAAGGCCCTCGCCGAGGGCCTCAAGATGGTGCTGCGCCAGTTCGAAGACGCGCTCAACACCGTCGGCATCCAGCGCATCTCCGCGCTCGGCAAACCGTTTGACCCGTCCGAGCACGAGGCGGTTCAGCACATCCAGACGGACGAAGTGCCGCCCGGCGCCGTCGCGCAAGAGCTGCGTGCCGGCTACCGCTGGCAAGACCGATTGATCCGCCCCGCGCTGGTCGTCGTCGCCAAGGCGCCCGCACCCGCAGCCACCACCGACGGCTGAGTGCTTTCGTTGGCGCGCGCGGGCCAACCCGCGCGCGGAGGCTGTGTGCCGATCGCGCACCCGCTGCCACGTCGTCTCTGAATGAAAGCTGTCGATCGAGCCGCGTCGAGACCTTAGATCGACCGGCAGAAGCGGCCGTACTGGCGAGGGAAACCCTCACACGGGAGCCCTCGGTACAGCGTCATGGCGAAAGTGATCGGCATCGATCTCGGCACCACCAACTCGTGCGTCGCGGTGATGGAGGGTTCGCACGCCGACGGCAAACCCGACATCAAGGTCATTCCCAACGCCGACGGAGCGCGCACCACGCCCTCGGTGGTCGGGTTCTCCACCACCGGCGAGCGCCTCGTCGGGCAAGTCGCCAAGCGCCAGGCCACCACCAACGCGCAGAACACCGTCTTCGCGGTCAAACGCCTGATGGGTCGCAAGTTCGACGACGGCGACGTTCAGAAGCACGCCGCGTCCGTGTCGTACGAAGTCTCGCGCCACGAGAACGGCGACGCCTGGGTCATGGTCAACGAACGCCAGCTCTCGCCTCCCGAGATCTCCGGCATCGTACTCGGCATGCTCAAGGAGGTCGCCGAGACCTTCCTGGGTGAGCCCGTCACCGAGGCCATCGTCACCGTCCCCGCCTACTTCGACGACGCCCAGCGCCAGGCCACCAAAGACGCCGGCGCCATCGCTGGCCTCACCATCAAACGCATCCTCAACGAGCCCACGGCGGCGGCGCTCGCTTACGGCCTCGGACAAGCCACTTCCGAGCGCGTCGCCGTCTACGACCTCGGCGGCGGCACTTTCGATATCTCGATCCTCGACATCGACAAGGGCGTCTTCAGCGTCAAGGCTACGGGCGGCGACACCCATCTCGGCGGCGAAGACTTCGACGTCCGCATCATCGACCAGCTCGCCGAGGAGTTCAAAGCCAAGAACGCCGTCGACCTGCGCGCCGATCGCATGAGCCTCCAGCGCCTGCGCGAAGCCGCCGAGCGCGCCAAGCACGAGCTCTCCTCGTCGCTCGACACCGAGGTCAACATCCCCTTCATCGCCACCGGCAAGCAGGGCCCCCTCCACCTCGAGCGCACGCTCAAGCGCAGCGAGCTCGAGATCTGGACCAACGATCTCATCGAACGCACCATCGAGTCCTGCCGCCGCGTCCTCGCCGACGCCGGCCTCGCCACCTCCCAGGTCGACCAGGTCGTCCTCGTCGGCGGCATGACCCGCATGCCCGCCGTGCAGAAGGCCGTCAGCCAGTTCTTCGGCAAACAGCCCCACAAAGGCGTCAACCCAGACGAGGTCGTCGCCTGTGGCGCCGCGATCCAGGCCGCGGCCCTCTCGGGCGAAATCGAAGAAGTCCTCCTGCTCGACGTCACGCCACTGTCCATCGGAGTCGAGACGGGCGGCGGCATCTTCACCGTGCTGTTGCCTCGCAACACCACCATCCCCACCGAACAGAGCGAGATCTTCACCACCAGCATCGACAACCAGCCCCAGGTGCCGATCCACGTGTTGCAAGGCGAACGCGAAATGGCTGCCGACAACCGCAGCCTCGCCCAGTTCGACCTCACCGGCATTCCTCCGGCGCCGCGCGGCGTCCCGAAGATCAAGGTCACCTTCCGCATCGACGAGAACGGCATCCTCTCGGTGCAGGCCACCGACCTCGGCACCATGCGCTCCCAGTCGATCGACGTCCGCCCCACCAGCGGCCTCAGCGGCGAAGAGATCACGAGCCTCATCGGCGAAGGCGAACGCTTCAAAGAGACCGACAAACTCCGCCGCGAGCTCGCCGAGCTCAACAACCAGGCCCAGACCCTCATCTACACCTCCGAGCAAGCCCTCGAAGGCTACGCCGACCTCATCAGCCCCGAAGCCGCCGACGGCGTCCGCCAGCACGTCGAAGTCCTCAAACAAACCCTCGAGAGCGGCGTCGACCTCGCCTCCATGCGCCAGGCCTACGCCCAGCTCGAAGCCGCCACCTTCGCCATCGCCGAGTCGATGTACGGGACAGACAACCCCGCCTGACACGCGCACTCGCGCGGGGAAGCGGCCGTGAAACGAAGGCCCGCGCGAGCGGCATTCGATGCCCACCCCCCGCGCGCAGCGCGCGGCCCCTCCCACGCAATCCGTGCTCGGCGCGCAGCGCGCCTGCGCGCGGTTGCGGGAGGGGAAGCGCCCGAGCGCGCCTCGCCCGCACCGAAACATCATCAACCCCGAATCCTCTTCACCCCTCCTCTTCCTCCTTCTCCTTCTCTTTACCCTTACCCTTACCCTTACCCTTACCTCTAGCGTTGCCTTTCCCTCTCTCGTCCACAGGCGAGCAAGGGCCACGTTCGGGGAAAAGGTAAGGGGAGGGGTAAAGGTAAAGGTAAGGAGAAAAGAGGAGGGGGGAGAGCGGGAGTGGGGAGGGGTTCTTTGAGGCTCTCGCGCGAAGCCGCAGCGTACCTTCCTGTGGATCGCGCGGCTTGATTCGTTGCGAGCGCCGGCCTTAAATGCCGCGTTGTCGCGCCTACTCGAGCTCGGGTCTCATCGGATGCGGACGCTGCTGCCGTGGCGTTGGCCCGGACACGCTGCGCCACGCGGCGCCGTCATGCCCGCTGCTGATGC
>Ga0335075_10017629_pt1 | contig 10610 bp, 10 predicted proteins | sample Lox_Sample_24_FD_206723 | JGI IMG/M metagenome (GOLD analysis project Ga0335075, IMG submission 206723) | Soil microbial communities from Loxahatchee National Wildlife Refuge, Florida, United States - Lox_Sample_2.4 | ecosystem: Environmental > Terrestrial > Soil > Wetlands | place: USA... | reverse complement strand
CATCAATTATGCTGCGGAGCTCACGGTCTATCCTTGATGATTGTATGTGGAACACTATTCTAATTCTAATGAACAAAGGGATTCTAACAGCTTCGACGTAAGACCGCAGTTAAGGGATCATCACGACGAACAATTCTCTTCGACACCGCACCCGAAGAGCACATCTGGGAGCTGAACGTAGCCAAACTGCGCCTGGACATCTCCCCAATCGAACTAATCCACCTCTCGCACTGGCACCGTGACCACTCCGGTTCGCATTTCCCCATCCCCAGCCCCCAAACCACGCACTAACATCCCCAGGCGGCATGCTGCGCGCAATCGAGCTCATCACCGCGGCCCAAGCGCGCACCGGCCGCGCCCCGGCGCCGCTCCCAGTGGACCTGCACCCGGACCGGCCGGCCTTCCGCGGCTTCCTGGGCCCGCACGGCCCCATCTCGCTGGAGGCGGACCCGACGTTCGCGGCGATCGCGGCGGCCGGCGGCGCGCCCGCGCTGCACGCCGAGACCCACGCCGTGTGCGACGGCGCCTTCCTCGCCAGCGGCGAGATCCCGCGGCGCACGGCGTACGAGACGGGGCTGCGGCGCGGGCTGCGCTTCGATGCGGAGGCGGCCGCGTGGGTTGAGGATGCGCTGATTCGCGATGAGCGGCTGGTGCTGGCGCGCGTGCGCGGCAAGGGCCTGGTGGTGTTTACCGGGTGCAGCCATGCCGGTGTGGTTAATACGGCGAGGCATGCGGTTGATATGGCCGGTGGGAGTGTCCCGCTGTATGCGGTTGTTGGTGGGTTTCACCTTGCTGATGCGGAGCCTCCCCAACTGGAGGCTACTATTCGCGATTTGAAGGCGCTGGGCCCGAAGGTGTTGATGCCGGGACACTGTTCTGGCTGGAGGATCAAGCATATGATTGAGACTGAGAGTCCTGGATGGCTGGCACCGTCGACGGTGGGAACTAAGTTCACATTCTCGAGTGAGGTGGGAGATGCATAGAGATCTTGGATTGTTGGGAGACGTCGGCTGATCCAATCGTTCCGTGTTATGACCTTGGCTGTGATGTGCCTGGCGAAGGCTGCTCTGCCATGAATTCAATCTTCTCATCAACTTCCTGCTCTTCCTCCGTAGCGGTTCGGTCTCCCGTCAAATCGATTACTTCTTCCGCATCCTCAGCTTGATCAGCCAACTCCATAGCGCTTTCCTCTCCTTCGGCCACAGGTTTCCACTTGCCTGTGCTTCTGAATGCTTCATTTCTCTTGTCCCACTCCTCAATATCTTGCTCAGAGAGACCCAATTCCTTCGCCTGCCGCGCTCTTCTCTCGGCATACCAAGGTGTCTGCATAATCCGCCATCGTAGCCGCCAACCAGCCACACCCAACTCCTTAATTCGCTGGGACTTCTCGCCTAGCAGGTATTCGTCTAGCCCGCCACATTTATCAATGGTTCTGAGCACGCGTGTTGTAATTTTGAGCTTGAGATGGCGACCGAGTGCTTCGGACCACATCTTCTTGTTCTGGACGTTTGGTCGCCAAGCCCGCCGGGTCTTCGTCTTGGTGATTTTCGACACGTTGTTGCCGAATTGAATCGTCTGGCCACCGAAAAGGCCTTTGTTAGACTTTTTGTACCAGCGGGCAGGACCATAGGGGTACGGTGGCGTCGATTCCGTTGCTTCACTGATGGTTTGGATAGCTCGTCGTAGAAGAGTGGATGCTGAGACGGACTGGAGGGATTGGCAAGTTGGAATACATGGCCGAGGCAGCCATTGAAACAGCCGAGGCCGTGATAAAGAATTCATTGTCACGATGAGAGAGTTGTATGGGGATGGTTGTGGATAGGACGCGAGGAGTGAAGAGAAAGTTGAAAGTTTGTGGATTTCAGAGCTTGTGGCTTCTCCGATTGGTCGGAGCTTTCGAGAAATCTTGAGAACGAGCCTCGCCCTTTTACTTCGCCTTCTAACAAGCGTCGACATTACAACAATGGCTTTGAACCTTCCAGCCAAGTTGACCTCCATTTACGAAAATCCTCTAGCTATAGCAACCGCAGGAGTGTTCATTGGCTTCGCAATTGGGCGATTTACCGCACCAATCTCCACTGCCAACTATCTGAAGGCATCCGCGCCGCAACGCTCAGGGAAATCCAACAACAAGACCAATCCTGGAAGCGCACCACAAGACGATGATGAAGAGTCGGATGATCAAGGAGAATTACAAGACTTTAAAAGCGGCAATGAGGAATGCAAGCTAGTCCTCGTCGTCCGTACAGACCTGGGCATGACTAAAGGTATTACTCACTACGCTCATGCTCCTTTCCTCAAGCCGATTTTCTGACATATCAGTATAGGAAAGATAGCGGCGCAATGTTCTCACGCAACTCTAGCATGTTACAAAGCTCTTGTGAAGCAAGAAGCAGCCAGCAAAAAGTCCTTTTCCATGTTGCGTCGCTGGGAGAATTGGGGACAAGCAAAAGTCACAGTTCAAGTTAAGAGTGAAGATGAGTTGCTGCTGCTGCAAGCGCAGGCCATCAGCTTGGGGCTTTGTGCAAAGATCATACATGATGCAGGACGAACGCAGATTGCGACTGGAAGCGCGACGGTGCTGGGTGTGGGTCCTGGACCCAAAAGCGTCATAGATCAAGTAACAGGTCATCTCAAACTACTATGAACGACATGAAACGCTTGACAAGATCACAACCTACGTTTCAAGAGACGCAGAGAACTACAGGATTTCGGCTAAACCAATAGCGAGGGTTTCAAGAGACAAGTCGGAGAGAAGTCGACGAAGATTGTATTAACTCTGCTTTGTTGAAACTGCTATGGTTGGACTGGAAGCTACGAAGTTGGGCCGGTGGACGGAGAGTAGGCAGTTGGAAACTGCTGATCTGTCTATATGGTGATAGATTAGACGAAGAGAATGCAGTTGGGGAAATTTAGCTTAGAATTTAGTTTCTGGAGCTTGCTCTGAGCTTCCATTCGAAGGTAGCTGCCTGGATGTTCGCAGTAGAAGCCAGATATTCGGTGGAGCACGAGGCTTCGGAATAGTCACATAGAGTGGCGACGGAGAGCCGAATAGGCTTCGATTGATAGAAACAGTACTGGTAACATTGTTTGTGCACATATCTAGCTCATGGGATATTTGATCACACCGTCCAAAGTGTCATGCTTACAGCACGACTTTTCAAGACACGAAGTCGAAGGATGAGAAGCGACGACGTGAGTGGTGCCTTGTGCATCGTCCACAAGCTCCTCCGACGCACAACATTGGCCGTCTTAAGGCCTTCAACCTCACCCGCAACCACACCCAAACCTTGAAATCCCAATTCCATCTTCTGCCACGGCTGCACATCTCAACATCCGCTCTGCCATATTCCTACGATGCGAGACCCATAACGACCGAACCGCCTCCATTGCTTCCTCTGCAATCCTTTTCGCGTCGCACAATGGCCTCCGCCTCTTACCCGCATGGCGGCCCAGCAGCACTTCCTGCTGCAGGCGCAGGATTCCATGCCCCTGGAGTAGGCTCTGGAGCACCAGCGGGCACCTTCTTGCCGGGTACGAAAGTCCAGGTTGGCCAACATAGGGTCATCATCGAGAAATACCTCTCTGAAGGAGGCTTTGCCCACGTCTATGTCGTAAAGGTGCCTAGAGATGGGAGTAAATCTGATGTTGCGGTATTGAAAAGAGTCGCTGTCCCAGACAAGGATGCACTGGCGAATATGCGAACGGAAGTGGAAACTATGAAGAAGTTAAAGGGTCACAAGCATATTGTTACTTACATCGACTCCCATGCTTCGCAATTGAAGGGAGGTGGCTATGAGGTGTTTCTGCTAATGGAATACTGCAATGGAGGAGGATTGATCGACTTCATGAACACAAGACTTCAACATCGTCTGACGGAACCGGAAATTCTCAACATCTTCGCAGACGTTGCTGAGGGCGTTGCATGCATGCATTACCTCAAACCTCCCTTGTTACATCGAGATCTAAAAGTCGAAAACGTTCTGATCGCAACTCGTGGCTCTTCAAGGATATACAAACTTTGTGACTTTGGTTCAACGGCTCCACCGCGTCCTGCTGCTTCAAATGCGGCCGAAGGACGACTTATTGAAGATGACGTCCAGCGACATACCACTCTTCAGTACCGAAGTCCAGAGATGATCGATGTATATCGAAAACAGCCAATCGACGAGAAGAGTGATATTTGGGCTTTGGGTGTCTTATTGTACAAGCTCTGTTACTACACGACGCCTTTTGAGGACCAAGGCCAGATGGCTATTCTCAACGCTACATTCAAATTCCCAAGCTACCCGGCATTCTCTGAGCGTCTCAAGAAATTCATAAGTCCGTAGGATCTTGGGTAGTTCTTTTTTTGTATATCACTGACCATAACAGGCTCAATGCTACGAGAGAACCCTCAACTACGTCCAAACATCTATCAGGTAGTGCGAGAAGTTTGCTCCATCCGTGGCACCGAAGTTCCAATCAAAGACGTATGTGCATTGCTTCATATTTCGGACCTCATGCTAAATGAACTCAGATCTACGCGAATCGCTCGCGATCCGAAACCAGAAGCTATCAACAACTACCTCCTCCATCACCAGATAAAACCTCTCCACCTGTCATTGGTATTCAGAAGGTTACGGATTTGCAACCTACCAAGAGCAATATCCCTGATATTGCTCCGATGAGACGAGGCAGGCCAACGGCACCTGGTCAATCACAACATCTGTCCGCGAAAGGAACACCTGCTGGCTCAAGGGGCACAAGTTCAGATCCATTTGCTGCACTTGATTCCACAGATGTCAAAGTACGATCAACTGCTGTTGATGAGCTATCTGCCAAGTATCCCTCACTCGACGAATTCTCCCTTTTACATGATCGTGGCGCAAAGTTCGAGTTCAGCCAGCCAACTCCAGCCGATCCCAAACAAGAGGCGCTGCAAAAGCGAGTCACCGAAGTACTTGCTGACGAAGCGTTTGGTCAGCCGATCAAAACTCGCTCTGAGAGTGCCCCTACCGAAAAGCCGAGCTCTACAGTCACTCCATCGGTTTCCTTAAAGAAAGTAAAGCCCATTGAATCGTTGAATCAGGCTGCAAGTCGGTCACAACCGGCTCTGATACACCAGCCATCTCCACAACATGCCGCCATGGTGTCTACAGGTGTTGGTGCATCACCTCCTACTTCTCCTCCGCTTCTATCCAAACCAGCTCATCTCGATCGTCCTATATGGCGAGTTCCGTCGGCGAAGTCGCCAAATGTTCTCGTAGCTGAGCGAGAACCTAGCCCTGAACTACCGCCTAGGCCGGAAACTCACTCAAAATCAAATCTGCTCCCTCATCATCGTACAAAGTCACAAACGCAAATTGCGTCGTCCTTGCCTAGATCACCCGTTTCATCACGTCCATCACTTGAGGGCTCTCGACCTTCCACTCTCGACCTGAGCGACCCAATTGGTCGTTCCAAGTCCGCGCTGGCTCGTCCGAGACCAACTAGTGCATTCATTGATTCAACCGTAGACTATCTGCGCGACCGCGAGAGTCCACACGGCGGGCGATTCTCTGGACACCACTCGCGGCACGCGTCAGCTGTGATTGATGATTCCTCCGACGATGATGGTCCCGTCAACCTCACGTCTAATATCGCGTTTCTGCAATCCATGGAAGGTCATGGCGGCGCTATGCGCGATGCCATGCATAACGCACAGAAGAGGCGCAGTAGCAGCGGCAACAAGAAGCGCTCAAGTTTGCAAGGCATGGTGTCGAACACGAAGAGCTTGCTGGGCGGAAGGTTCGGCGACGCATTCCGAAGGTTCGAGGGCGGCGGCGCAGACGGGCGGGCATCGAGCCCGGGCCCAGACGACACTCCGCTTCGAGGCCGCGCGCTCACACCCATCGCCGGCTCCGAAGCAACCGGCACATCGGGGCGCAGCGACGACGAGGCCCTCGACGAGACGCAGGACCTCAGCCCGGAGGTGCGGCGCGAGCTCGAGCGGCGGCGTCTCAGCCAGGAGGAGAAGCGGGTGGCGACGGCAGCAGCCGAGTACCGGCAGCGGGTGGCGAGCGGCGGCGCGCCCAGCGCGGCCGCCAGCCGCTCGTCGACCATCGCAACGCGCATACAAACCCTCAAGGACGACAGCAACCGCGCGCCGCCGCCCAAGACCGCCGAGGGCTACGGCCGCTACACCGACGCGCCGCGCGCCCCGCCCGACAAGCCGCTGGTGGCGCGCAAGCCCGTGGGCGTCGGCGCGCCCGCCAAGGCCGCGCCGTCGCCCACGCCCGCCGCGTCCGGGCCCACGGCCGCGCAACGCACCGGCGGCGCGCGCCCCTCCGTCGCGCCCAAGCCTGTGGCGCTGCGCACCGGCGGCGGCAGCGCGCCGAGCGCCGCCGATGCCCGCCCCGCCGACGACGACGACGACGACATCGAGGCCTCGTTCGCCAAGAAGTTCCCGGGGCTCGCGGACCTCGAGATGGAGGAGATGGAGATTCCGCCGCGGGCGGGGCGCACGGCGGCGGCGGCGGCGGCGGGCTTCCGCACTAGCGTTAGGGACGTCTGATGGGTTGATTCGCACAAAGACTTAGAAGGGTGAGGGCGCGGTTTGGGCTCTCGCTGCGAATGTATGGGAACGATATCTCTGACTCAAGACTTCTGCATAGAATAGTGGTGCATTGAGGGCGCGTTTGCTTCGCTAGAGTACTACAGCTATTACGCTCTAATCAATGCCAAATTCACGGCGTGCATAGCGTGCGTCGTAGGAAGTCCGCCTGCTTTCCTGCGTTCTGCTCAAAGTTTGGCCCGCTGTAGCCGTCGAAGTGACCGCCTGGCAGGATGTGTAGCTCCTTCGGCTCCAAGGCTCTGCCATACGCAGCGAGGGTCAGGTCTGTCGGCGTCAGCACGTCGTTCTTAGCGACGGTGATCAGTAGAGGCGTGGGCGCGATGCGGTGGATATGCGTGGCCGGCTCGTACGCTCGCAGCTCCTCAACCGTTCGCACTGTCACCGTGTTTTTCCATTCGCACTTCTTCTCCCACGCGCTGAAGAACTGGTAGCTATCCGGCGTTGGCAGTGCAGAAGCTGCTTGCGGATTCTCATCGACAACCGGGATCATTCCTGGCTCTTTACCTGCCGCACGGTTGAGCCGGTCTTCTTGGAACATGGCGTTCATGGTTGGCATGACGTCCGATCGAGTAAGGCGATTGAGATTATCCCATCCGCTGACCAGTGGAACTTGGCTCAGTACAGCTTTAACACGTTTGTCTACTGCGCCAACCCAAAGAACATGTCCACCGCTATACGAGCTGCCCCAAATGCCAATTCTGTCTGCGTCAACATCTTTGCGTGACTGAGCGTAAGTAATTGCATCACTGTAATCACTCGCTTGTTTCGAAGGGATGATCTCAAATCTGGGCTCTCCATCTTTGCTGTCACTTGAGCCAAAGCCGCGGTTGTCGTAAACCAGACAAGAAATTGGCACGCGGTGGATAAAGTACTCGGCGAAGGTGTTGAGATCCATTTCTTTCACGGCCGAGAACCCATGTGCCATGACAAGACATGGCAACTTCTCTTGTGGCGTGTCACTGGGCTTGTAAAACCATCCGCGGAGTATTACTCCGTCGTATGTCTTGAACTCAATATCTTCACGAGTCATATTGAGAAGCAAGCAATGATATGAAGTGGGAAAGGGGAGTTAATTCAGTAACAACAATTGTTGAAACCAGGCAATTAAATGATCGAAACTCAAAACAAGCTGGAGTAAAGTTCACAGTCCATGACATGGTTCGGAATTTATCATCTGGAGGTCCCCGCAGCTGGAGTGGTAAGTGGAGAGAAGTCTTCGGGTATGCGGAAGGCGGGCTTGGAGATTTAGTATGTTCAATCTACATCATGAAAATCTCCGTGGCAGTGGGAGATCGGACATTGCAGGTCATAGCAATGCCTTGCATTTAGTCCTCACAACGAAAAACCTCAGGTCAAAGCCCCAGAGAAGGTTGTCTGGTACAAAGAATGAGACGAAGTTGGAAATCCAGCTAGTCGACCAATAGATCGATCGTAAAATTCCGGAGTTCTGCCGAGGACACCTTGCTCTTTTTGAACTAGTGGATATTCTTCGCTAAGTTTCGCTCCCACACTCCAAAATCCTCCTTCAAGCACTCCGACGACAGCAAACGATCATCACCACCGCTGCCACCATGTCGTCGGCTGCTCTCAATAAGATTGCGCCAAATAGCCCTTCGAGGCAATCTCCTTCCGAGATCGAGTCAAGCATCGCCAATGCTCTCTACGATCTGGAGTCCAACATCCCAGACATGCGAGCTTCTTTGAGGCCGCTTCAAATCGTCTCGGCGCGAGAGGTACGAGTTTGGCACCATGTACCACCAGTATGAGTCTCCTAGCTAACATAACCTGCTTCCAGATTGAAGTTGGTCACGGCCGAAAAGCTATCGTCATCTTCGTGCCCGTCCCTCTCCTCTCAGGCTGGCACAAGGTTCAACAACGGTATGGATTTTCTTTCTGTTCAATCCTGTATCATACGGACTGACATTTCTTTAGTCTCACCCGTGAACTCGAGAAGAAGTTTTCCGACCGTCATGTCCTCATAATCGCCTCCCGCCGTATCCTTCCTCCTCCCAAGCGGTCAAAGCGTAGCCGTCAAAACCAGAAGCAGAAGCGTCCGCGCTCACGAACGCTCACAGCAGTCCACGACGCCATCTTGCACGATCTTGTCTATCCTGTTGAGATCGTTGGAAAGCGTACTCGCACAAAGGAAGATGGCAGCAAGGTACTGAAGATCATTCTGGACGAGAAGGAGCGTGGTGGTGTTGACTACAGGCTTGACACCTACTCGGAGGTGTACAAGCGCTTGACGGGCAAGGGCGTCAACTTTGAGTTCCCTCAGAACACTGCTGCGGAGTACTAAGCTGAAAAGTCGCGGAGGTGCTATGTGTGAAACTGGTTAAGCCAACCGTGGCCGGCGTCAAGGGCAACAGCATCGGCTAGAGAGCTATTTTCTGTTCCTCATAGGTATGGTGCTGCATGGTTATACAATTCAAGGCATTGAGATCATTTCGTTGCTTTCATACCTTCGCTCTGTCTCTCTCCTCCAACTTGACTAACCTTTCAAACAACTTCACAAACGCTAGACTCTCTTGTGCGCCGGTGATCTCAAACCTGTTGTTGATCGAGAAATGCGGCACTCCGGTGATTCCATTGTCTCTCGCCTTCATTGCCTGGTCGTCAACTTCCTTTCCTGTCTCTTCGCTTTCCAAGCAATCCCTCACCTCTCGCTCGTCGAGTCCCACTTCCCTAGCAACGTCCAGCAGCACCGCTACATCGGAGACATCCCTCTCCTCCTCATGGTACGCCTGGAACAGCCGATCCACCACCTTCCACTGCACCTCGGGGCCGGCCTTCCCCCCGGCAAGACACACCAGGCGATGCGCATCCCTACTCCCGCCGGCGCGGCCCCCAAAGCGAAAGTCGATGCCGGCCATGGCGCCGGTGCTCGCGATGCGCTCGTACAGCTCGGGGGCGCGCTCGGCGCCGTGCTTGCGCACGAAGGCCTCGCGCTTGTCGACGGCGGGCGGGCGCGCGCCGCCGGCCTGCCGCGCGTCCAGGTAGAAGGCCGTCCAGCGCACGGCGAAGGTGTCGGCGCGGCCGCGGTGCTGCGCCTGGTACGCTGCGATCGCGGCCCGCAGCCGCACCGACCCGATGTAGCACCCTGGTTGCGCGCGTTAGCTCGCGGTTCTTGGGATGCGCTGGGTGGAGCGCGTACACGGGCAGATTATGTCGGAGGCCACGTCGATGGTGAAATGCATTGCTATATGGGAAAGCTGAGGGTCGTAGTTTCGGCTGCCACGGCTGGTGGCTTTGGGCGCGGCTTTAGGTGGCCCTGGCCCCTCAGTTTTTGCTCGTCTAGGCGGGGAAGAGCCATTTGTACACCATCTCCCGTAATTTAGTCCCTGCCATCTAGCCGATCTGAGCAACCGAGGATGATGATGTCGGTAAAACCTATGAAGGTTCACGTCGTGCTTTTGAGATTTTGATAGGCAACGGCATATTGATTTAACAATAGGGCGAATTGAGATTAGAGATGATAAAGAATATAGACTTCAGGCAGGATACTGGTACAAAAAAGTCTTCGAAGCCTCCATTGGACATGAAGGCTATGAATTTATATTTCTGCACGCTTGTTCTCCGTCGAACTTTTCGCACATCAACTTCTAGCCCTTATGAGCAGAAAATTGATATCAACCTGTCGACATGGTTTACAATTTTCTCAATCTGGCACCACCTTCCCTAAACATAACGGCCAGCCAATACGTTACGCCTCTCTATTTCATCTTCAAGAACGTATAGCATATGCACGCATGTTTCAATAGAGGTTTAGAGTACTGAAATCGCGTACTTCGACTACGCTACACGCTATCAGAACGGAACATTGAACGATACCGCCGTACTATGACACCTTCAGGAGAGAGATGAAAGCTCAAAGAGTGTAATGTTGAGACGGATGGTATTGAATCAACGAGATATTTAAGGGGATAAATGGCCGGCATGGAACGAATACCTATGCTGATAGTTTCGTCCATGGGAGACACTGTTGATCTCCTGGGCCAGCTGGATTCTCATATCC
>Ga0335075_10017628_pt1 | contig 10610 bp, 7 predicted proteins | sample Lox_Sample_24_FD_206723 | JGI IMG/M metagenome (GOLD analysis project Ga0335075, IMG submission 206723) | Soil microbial communities from Loxahatchee National Wildlife Refuge, Florida, United States - Lox_Sample_2.4 | ecosystem: Environmental > Terrestrial > Soil > Wetlands | place: USA: Florida... | reverse complement strand
TCCGACCGGGCCCGTCCCATGTGCAGCCCCGCTCGCGACGTTGACGCTCTCCGGAGGTGCGGCGTGGCTGCCGAGGTAATGCGCCATGCCGCCGAGACGCGAAAGCTCCGCCGCCGCGCCCGGTGTCCCCACCGCGTTCAGTCCGGCCCAAAGATAGCAGCGGATCGCGTCGTAAGAGCCGGTTCCGGTCGGCGGCAGGTTTCCCGGCGGTGAGGATGGCCGCGACGGCAGCCACGCCCAATCGGGTGCGAACCCATGCGGCGCAACCGCCGAGATCAGCCGCGGCTGACCCGCGGCAATCGCCCGCCAGCCGGCATCTCCCGTGGCATCGGCAATGCCATGGGCGAGAAAGAGGGGCGTGTAGCTTGGATCGACGAGTACCGGCGGCGTGCGGGGAAAGTGCGCCGAGCCCGGCAGCAGCAGCCGGCCAAAGCCGCCGAGCACGACGCTCTCCTGGCTGATGATGCGCGACGCGAGGCTGCCGCCAAGCGCTCCGAGGTTATGCTCGCCCCAGATCCGTCCGGCCTCGAGAAGTGCATATGCCATCCATGCATCGGCATCGCTCGCCGTGTTGGTGCCGATGATCCCCCAGGTGCGGGCTCCGTGACCCCATTTCCAGGCCGGCAAGATCTGCCCGAGCCGCCCACCGGCCAAGTTGGCATTCGTCCAGGCGAGGATGCGATGAAACGCCTTCCGATCATTCGCGACCAGGCTGAAGAAGAGTGCATAGGCCTGGCCTTCCGAGGTCGTGAAGCCCTGGTTCGACGAGTAGTCGATGACGCGCCCTTGCCCGTCGATGAACGCATCCCGATAGGCGTTCCAGGCCGTGTGCCACAGCTCCCGTCCGAGGATCGTGGTTCCGCTGCTGACATTGAGCGCCAGGCCTCCCATCAGGCCAAAAAGGCGCCGTCTCGGCATGCAGAGCATGCGGCAGTCAGGGAATCGGCACGCTGAGGGCCAGCGCGAAATACGGTCGATAGTTGCCCGGTATGTTCGTCTGCGCGCCGCCCGTCAGCGCCACCGTCAGCCCTGGCGTTACCCGATCGCTTACCCTGAGGCCAAAAGTCTGGTTGCGATAATTGATGCCCCCGCCGAAATCCGCCTCCGGCCCGACCGCAACCGCATCGGTCACCGGAACCTGTGCATAGCTGGTGACAAAATAGCTGCGCAATCCGGTCAGATAGCCGCCGTCGCCGGTCACCGTAACGCCGGCCGGCAATTTCAGCTGCGCATACATTTGCGGCTCAGCGAACCACTGCGAACCCTTGAACGCGCCCGGCGGCGCATAGGGTGAGAGCGTAGTGTTCGAATAGCCGCCGGCAATGGAAAGGCTTACGGACAGCACGTTCGTCGTCCACGCATAGCCAAACCCGAGACTGCCGGACGGTTCGCTTCCCGTGAACTCGGTTCCATTCTGGTTGAAGGTGTAGCGACTCCAGCCAAAGAACGGCACCACGAACGGGCCATGGCCAAGCGTGCCGCCGGCAATCGGCGCGATCATGCCAAGATAGGCGAACTGCGCGTTGGAGCTGCCTTGCCCTCCGGCAATCAGCAGATTCTGCGATGACTGGTTCTGCGTTGACTGGTTCTGCGTTGACTGGGCCTGCGCCGCACGCCCGGCAGCCAGCAGCGCAACGCAAGCCAGCGAGCCATAGCTTGCAGTCCGCACCGCCAACCGATGTAGGTTTTCATTTTTCATCTTTGATCAACGCTCCTGACAGAGGGGTAAAGCCAGCGTCGCCGCGCGGCGACCAGTGCGCGGATCAGCACCGCGACCACGATCAGCAATACGCACGTCACGAAAATCGCCAGAGCCGGGTGATTGCTGGCGAAATAACCAAGGGCGGCTTCGGTATCGAAAGGCTGCGCAGAGGCTGATACTGTCTGCAGTTGATCGGCTCCCGGCTCCATGACCGCGGCACTGCCGGCGAGCCGCGTCCAAAGGCGTCGGTCGACAAGCGTTGCCACCCCGCGTTGCAATGTCGCTCCGTTCTCCGCCGTCACCACGACCGTCGGCGCCGCATTGCCGGGCGAGGCGGCGTTCACGGGCTCGGCAACGGCAAGAATCACCGCACCGGCGAAATCGCCGATTGCGGGATCCGTCCCGCCGGGCTGCGACGCGCCGCTGCCGGCGGTCGGCGCGGCAAGGCGCCCCGTCACCGCGCTCACCCAGTCCGCCGCCGGCCTGAGCTCGGCCGGCAATGCCTGTGCGAGCGACGTGCCTGGCTGCTCGATGATCGCGGTTGCGGAATGCGCAGCAATCAGCCGCGCGCTCCGCACCAGGCGGCTCGGCAAGGTCTGAGCCGGCCCGATCACCAGCGTGCCCGCCTCTGCCTGTCGGGGCCGTGCATCCACCATCTGCACGCCGCTCCGGTGATCGACCTGCGCCAGCTTGGCGCCGAACGTCGCTGCTGCGGATATCACCGGTGCGGTCGGGGTCGTGATCGCGATCGTGTTTATCGGATAGATGCCGGCGCTGATCGCTTTCAGGTTGTTCGGCGGAACCTGGGAGCCGCCGATGATCGCGATCCGGCTATCCGAGAACATCGTCACCGCCAGCCCGTGCCAGTCGTCATGCGGTGCGCACGCGACGGTCGGAGCGGCCGCAACCTGGAAAATCGGCTCCAGGGTGAGCCGGTTCTCCCCGACCTTCATGGCGTCCGACGGCACCAGCAGCTTGTAGTCCGGGTAGTTGCCGCCGACAGGACTGGTCAGCGGAATCGTCCCCACCATGTTGCCGTTGACGAACACCAGGATCTGCGAACCCGCGGCAGCGCCCGCGGAATAGGCAAGATGGGCGTAGAGCACCGCGTGGCTGTCCCAGCGCGAGTTCCAGAAATTCACCGGACCGAAAGTCTGCTTGCGGCCGTACTCGGTCGTGATCGGGAATCCGGCTTCCTGGAATGTCATCGAGTCCGAGGTCGCACCGGCGGCGGCTGCCGGGCGGTCGATTGTCGCGCCCGCCGGCACGCTGACCGCTGCCTGCACTTGATCCGGCCAGGCGAAGCCGCTGCTGCCGAACAGCCGGGCCGCATGGGCCAGAATGGCAGGGTCGGCAGCGGCAATGATCAGAACCGCACTCCCTTTCGCATTTCGCGTCAGTGTCAGGATGGCCTCCCGGGTCCGTGGCCCGGCCGCGCCCAAAGCGCCGCCTGTTCCCGCCGACGCGAGCTTGAGCAGCACGACATTCCCGACGAAGACCTGCGCTTCCTTGAGGTTTGCCGGATCGAGTGGCCGCGCTAGAACCCGGACCGGATCGTGGCCATAGAGCAGGGCCAAGGACTGTGCCACCGCCATGATGGCATCAGGGTGCTTCACCAGCCCGCCGTCGTAGAGAATCATCACGTTCGGTGCGGTATCCACGGTCCCGCCCGAACCGGCGTCGGTCGGCAGATTTTCCTGGCCAAGCGCCGCCTTGAGCCCGGCAAACGAGAGCGGCGGCTGGTGGTCCGCATAGACCAGCGAAAGCCGCGAACGCTGCGAGATTTCGGTCCAGAGTTGCGGTGCGTTGAACGCCTCGCAACCCTCTTGAGATCTTTCCGTCGCCGAAAAGTCCAGCCTGTTTTCGCCCGCCTTGAACAGCGCCGGCGGGATCTGGATCGTCTGGTCGATCTTCGAGCTCTTGCCGCCAAGCGAGATCTGAGCAATCGGCTCGCCGTTGAGCGAGACCAGCAATTGCGATTGCCGCGGCAGCAGCGATGCGGAGCTGGCTCCAAGAAGATGCAGCGATGCCCGCTTGATCGTTTCGCTTGCAGGTACCGAAATTGCAAGGTCGGACGAGCTTGCCTGGTCGCGGAGCGTAATCGGCGTGCTGCGCCCGGTCAGCGATGCAAAGCTCACGGTCGCGTGCGACGTGTCCGGCGCACCGGCTTGGAACGGCGAGCCGTCAGCGGATCGTGGACCGGAATCCGGCCTTGCCCACGCGCCGATAGGCTGAAGGATGAGGGCGAGCGGCAGCCAGATGAGCCAAAGCGGTTTCACGGACACGTCGGTTACCCCTCATGACGATCGGCGCGCGTCAGTGCCGGGTACGCATTTCTTCGCTACTCGGAACGCTCTCACATGCTGCGGCGCGGTAACAATTCTCGACAAGGCTCACGCGGCACCTACCAGGGATGCAGCCGACCACGCCCGGCCCGAACTACGCGAACATGAGCCTGTCCTGAAAATTCGACGATAAAACTACGAAGATGTGGCGCAAAAAGGGCATCAACGGGCGATCGCGAGGGAGAATCACAGGATACGTTAGTTGTTGACGTGAGCTCACTTTTTGATTTGCCCACGCTTACGATGTCGTTGGATAGCGTTGTAATTTTCCATCAAGGTTTCCGAAGAATCCTGTAGCCCCCTGCGATCACCGCTGATCGCGCCTCTGCCGGCGTCGGCATGCTGAAGCTTCCGGTGCGTTATCACTGTATCGAAACGACAGCTTCTAGTTGAGGCCCGTTGCCGTCGTGTCCACGATCGGCGCGGAGTCGGCGCCGAAATTGGCAATGGCCTGGTTGAGAATCTGAAGTGCCGAGCCGATGCGCCCCGCCTTCAGTAATCCAAGCGCCTGTTCGAGCGCTATCGCCGTGGCATTGTCGCCAGGCTGGGGAAACGGATCGCTCGGCGTGATGGGTTGCAGCACGAGTTGCGTCTGCACGGCCTCGATGAGTTGCCTCGCCTCGCCGGTTCGCCCGGCCGCGAGGTCTCCGCGCGCCGCCACCAGTTGTAGTTGTTCGCGCTGCAACAGTTGGGCTGCGCTCGCACCCGGGGCGGGCCCGGCCACGGCCGAACCAGGCGCCGCCGCGCCGGAACGCCCTGGTGCAGCAGGGGCTGCGGCGGAGTGTGAGGGAGCGACTGGCGCCGCATGCGCCGGGGGCGTCGGCGGAATCCCGAATGCCTGCAGCACCGGCTTGGCATGACCGGGCACGGCACTCGGCACCATCGCGTGGGATCCCATCTCTGCAGCGAGTGCCTGCACTTGCGCCTGCAGCCCGTCTGGTTGTGCGATCTTTTGGTTTCCGTGATCGGCGGTGCCATTCGACAGAGGCGCACCGCTCTGCTTCACCGCGGCCCGGAAGGGGTATAAGGCAACGACGTTCCGCCATTCCGGCGCGGTGAGGAGAAGCAAGCCCGCAAGTCCGCTTGCCCCCGCAACGCCGAAGAGCGCGTAGCGCCCCAACCGCCTTCTTCGCCGCTGCGGCAGGCGCTCTCGCGCCGGATCAAGGCTCTCGCGAGAGAGGCGAATGCCATCACCGGCTGCATCGGCAAGCGGAACGTGCCGATCTGCGTCAGGCTGTCCCCTCAAGGTCGGGGTCTGCCGCACCGACTGGGCCAGTGTTGCAAGAGCCTCGTCGATCACTGCCCGGTCGCCCGTGGCAACCGCTTCGGAGACGTAAGTGGCGATGTCTTCGGCATCGTCCCGGTTCGGCGATGCGGAAGGCATCTTGGCTCTGACTTCCATTTGCTCGCTGCTCCCATCCGCCGAGGCAGGCCTTCCAGCGCTGCAGGATGTTTTCGCTACTCCCTAATTCTGGCTTCCTCGGGGCAGCACCACGAGTGGCTGCGTCATGTCACCCGGTAGATGACATGCGTCTCGCGCAAAACAATGGCTGAGATTGGCCTCTGTTGCTGCGTCTTTATGGCCAATCGATTACAACGCGGCAACCTTCCGGTCTTCGGAGGTGCCGCGCGCTTTTCTCGGTCGGGCTCAGTGGCCGGTTATCGGGCGGCGCGCCGAGTCGCGCGGCCGCAAGAGACGCACCGGCGCTTCCGAGGTGCGGATCGGGGGAGCAGCCAGTTTCACGTCGATCGCGAGCGGCTCCCCGTAACCGCGGCTGGAGCATTCCTCCAGCGCCATGGCGACCTCCGCCAGCGTTGCGCCGGCTGCAATCTGGTACGAAACGACCCGGTCGCCGAACACGAATCGCAAACGCCTTTCCGTTGCACGATCGGCTTCGTGAGATCCTAGCCGCATCAGCTCCTCCGTGATTGACCATCCACCCGGCCCAAGCAAGTGGATGTTGCGCCTCAGTTTCTGCGCGGCAGGTACTCGCCGGACTGTTTTCAGTCTTTCGCAAAGACCGCGCGCAAATGCGCCAAGGCGATGCTCCGGCTCTCGAGTGAAGTCACTGGACCTCCAGCCGCAGCACTACCTGATGTTGCCTACCGCGTGGTCGCGATGGGTAGCGTCGGAAACTACCCATTCCTCATAGCCGAAGCCGGCCGCTCCCGGCGCCATCCCTAAGCTTGGTACGCGGCGCCCGTTCACAACCTCAGCCCTGTGTTCTCAGTGGCCTGCGGATCCCTTCCGTTCGCGGCCAATCGCCGCGAACTTCACGGACCGGAGGCTGGCGCGTCATCGCTACCCTGCAACGACTGCGCAACCAGCGCCAGGCGGGCTAGCGCCGGAACGGACCGCACGCCCATCTTCCGCATGATCATCGCACGATGGTTCTCGACGGTGCGCTGGCTGATGCGAAGATCGGCGGCGATGTTCTTGTTCGGATGGCCCGCAAGCACCAGTTCCATGATTTGCCGCTGTCTCCCCGTGAGGCGGGCAACACGGTCGGCCGCCATTTGCCGTGCGGCTTGGCGCCTGCTCAAATCCCGCGACTGCGCCAGCGCTCGCCTGACGCTCTCCAGCAGCTCGACGCGCCCGACCGGTTTCTCGATGAAATCCATGGCTCCTGCCTTCATGGCCTGAACCGCTATCGGCACGTCGCTCCGTCCGGTGATCATGACGGCCGGCAGCGACGGGTTTTCCACTTTGAACCGGCGCAGCAGGTCGAGCCCGCTGATCGCTGGCATATACGCATCGAGCAGAAGGCAGGCTTCCCGCCGCGGACGATAGGCCTCGAGGAACGCGCCGCACGTAGCGTAGGCTTCCACGGCCAGGCCCTCTTCCTCGAGCAAGGCGCAAAGTGCCTGCCGCACTCCCGGATCGTCGTCCACAACGAAAACGACAGGCCTTTCGCCCTGGTCGGTCGAAACCTTCGTCCACGGCGGATGCTTCAGGCTCGCGACCAGTTGTGAAGTCGGCAGAAGCCGTTGGATCGTTCGCATGAGCTCGGGCGCCTTGGCCGGCTTGGTCAGGCGCACACATTTCTCCAGCTCGATGCTGGGCGCGCTGCCGGTCGAGACGTCTCCGGTCAGAAGCACGGCCGGAAATTCTTTCCGGAAATGCTGTCGGAGTTTGGTGATGAGCTCGAGCCCGTTCATCTGGCCCGGCAAGTTGAAGTCCGCGAGAATGAGATCCGGCTCGATTGCCCGATCCTGCACCAGCCCGAATGCCAGCGTGCCGTCTCCTGCCAGCGCCGCGTAATAACCTTCCTCTTCGAGGAGATATTTGAGCAGTTCTCCTTCGTCGGGTTCGTCCTCCACTACCAGGATCGTCGCCGCCCGGCGTGGCGGCTGTGCGTCCTCGGCGTTTGCCTCGTGCAGCCGGCGCTGCTCTTCGGCCTCCGCCGGCGGCGAGGCGCGCCCGACCTCGATCGCAAACATCGAGCCCTTGCCCGCCTTGGATCGGACCTGGATACGATGGCCGAGCAGCTCCGCCAGCCGCTGCAGGATTGAGAGGCCAAGGCCGAGGCCTCTTCCGGTCTGCCGTGCCGCATTGTTGACCTGATAGTACTCTTCGAAAATTTCAGAAATTTCCGCCTCCGGAATGCCGATCCCGGTATCCCAGACCTCGATGCTCACCATCTCTCCGTGCCGGCGGCAGCCAACCAGGATCCTGCCGTTCTCGGTATATTTCAGCGCGTTCGAAAAAAGGTTCCGGATCATCTGCTCGAGCAGCCGCGGATCGCTCCGCACCCAAAGGGTGCACGGCACCGCACGGAACGACAGTTTGTTCTCCTCCGCGTGAAAAGCAAACTCCTCCATGAGCCGGCTCAGAAGGTCGTTGAGCCTAAAGACCACCTGCTCGGTGCGAATGGTTCCGGTTTCGAGTTGCCGGATGTCGAGCAAGGCGGTCAGCATGCTCGACATCGCCGCGGTCGTCTCGCCCAGCCTCTCCGCAAGCTCCAGCGCCTCGTTCATCTTGTGGCCCTGGATCTTTCTGATCAGTACGTTTTGCATCAGGCTGAGCGTCTGCAACGGCTGGCGGAGTTCATGGCTTGCCGCTGCAAGAAAGCGCGACTTCGCGATCGTCGCCAGCTCCGCCTGCCGCTTGGCCGCCGCCAGCGCCAGCAACGCGCGCTTTCGTTCGGTGACGTCGGCGAAAGTGATGACGACGCCCTCGACCCGCAGCACCTCGGTCCGATACGGCAGTATGCGGCGCAGCAGCCATCGACCGCCCTCCGCCTCGATCTCCCGCTCGACCGGCTCGAGCGCCTGCAGCACGGCACCCGCCTCGGCGCCGAGGGTACCGTCCGGGTCGAAGGCGTGGAAGTCGGACACCGGCCGCCCGACATCCTCGCGACGCAGATCGACGATCGGCTTCACCGATGACGTGAAAAACCAGATTCGCAAGTCCCGATCGAGATAGAGTGCTGCTACTTCAGTGCTGTTCAGCGCATTTTGCAGGTCATTCCGCATCGCCCTTTCCGCACTCAATGCGTCCTGCAAGTCGCGGTTCAGCACCTGCAATTCCGTCTTCGGCGCCGCCATCTCCTCTGAGATTGCGGCATATTTCTCCTCAGCCGACATTGCTTCTTCTTAGAGCGTCCGTCGCTCGCGCCCGCGACACATCACCTGCAACGGCGCGTGGATAACAACCCCGCTCGGCGGGCGTGATCCCGTTCGGATCGCTATCGGAAGCAAACATGCTCAACTGGTAGTTGCATTCTGCACTCGCCATATGTTCATTCGGGAGAATACCGAAAGAGCAGGCATCTGCCCCGGTCCCGCACCCAACCACCCACACGCGAAAGGTCTGGCCGGGATGGCCGCTCCGGAGCAATTCGGCAGTCGCCTTCTCGACCCGGCGGTCGAGCATTTCCAACTCATGCAAGAAGCGGGGAACACGCATTTGAAAGCTCATGAAAAACCCCAACTTTTCGATTGGGATTCGGCTTTGGCCCGGCTGCCCTCGGCAATGAAGCGTAGCACTCCCACGGGCCGGTATCCACGTGGAAATGCTTGCAATGTCGTGCGCTGCAACCGCGAGTGGACCGTGCAGTTCGGTGGCGGACTTAGGTACTTTCCGAAGATTGCGGGGGCCGCATCTCGGCGCACCGGGCAGTCGCCGAGCCGGAATATTGCCCGGCCTTATTCGCTCATGCCGACCGGGATTGCCGCCCCATCCGGTGCCTTGATCCGTACCGCACGCGCTCCGTTGACGGGCGCTCCGGCTAGCGTTGCGCAAAGAACGTGAAACGGGATTCAGTCGCGACGGAGAACCTCTGCAAGCTCGGGGTGGATGCGCATCCTTCCGTTGCACTCGATAAAACCGAGACGCCGGAATTTCTGCAGGAACTGATTGACCCTCGGCCTGCTCGCGCCGATCATTTGCGCCAGCGTCTCCTGAGTCACCCTCGGAATGCAAACCGCCGCATCCCCGGAATGATCGAGATCGGTGAGGCGCAGGAGCAAGCGCGCCAGGCGCCTCTCGGTGGAATGGGCGACCTGATCCACGAGCTGATCCTCGAGTTGGTTCGCCCGCGCCACCGCGTGGCACATGAACGCGGCGGCAAATTCCGCGTTCTCGCGCAGGAGATGCTGGGCAGTCAGTTTATCGATGCAGGCCACGGCGGAGACGCCCACGGATGTGGCGTCACTCTGCCGCCGGGGGCACTCGGCCAAGAGGCAGCCCTCGCCGAAGAACTGGCCTTCTCCGATGAGGCCCAGCACGGCGGCCTTGCCATCGGCGGAAACGGTGGCGAGTTTTATGTGACCGTTCTTGACGTAATAAATCGTATCAGCCGCGTCCCCCTGCTTGTAAACGAACGCCTTGTCCTTGAGCGTCATCGCCCGGGCGGCGCTGCCGAGACCCGCAAGCAAGGTATCGGCGTCGCCAAAAGCGTTCAGCTCGCGTGTCGCAGGAACACTCCGACGGTTGTGACCAACACCTGCCGCTGGCAGAGGACAATCGTCGGTAAACGCCCAAGCCTGTTCCATCGCCTCATCCCGTTCGTATCGCGCGCCGGTGCCTCAGGGAAACTACAGGCGCAAACGAAACATTTGTCCGGATCGGACGTTCCGGTACCGAATGATGGAGGATTGGGTATCCGAGGGAACAGAGCGGCGCCAGCCTCGGAATATACCCAGTTCCGCTCCGGCGCACGGAGATACTCTGGCCCCGGTGCCTCGCAAAAGGCCGCGGCGCGCGAAGCGCGCGCAATTCCCGCCACGGCGCCACTCGCCCCATTCGGGCCAGCAGGGCCGCTCACCGCGTCGTTGAGGTCCTCCAGCAAATCCGCGAGGACGTCATGCGCTCCATCCTGATTTTTGAAACTAAAGGTTGACCGCAATGAGAATTCTCGTCACGGGAGGCACGGGCCTGCTCGGCGGTCGCCTGATCCCGACACTCGCGGGAGGTGGCCACCAGATTTTCGCACTCACGCGCTCTGCATCGTCTCACGTCAGACTGAAAGCCATGGGCGCGATGCCGGTCGACGCCGATCTCGAAAGCAGCACGCCACTGGCATTGCCTGCGATCGACGCGGTTGTGCACGCGGCCGCCC
>Ga0335075_10017627_pt1 | contig 10612 bp, 11 predicted proteins | sample Lox_Sample_24_FD_206723 | JGI IMG/M metagenome (GOLD analysis project Ga0335075, IMG submission 206723) | Soil microbial communities from Loxahatchee National Wildlife Refuge, Florida, United States - Lox_Sample_2.4 | ecosystem: Environmental > Terrestrial > Soil > Wetlands | place: USA... | reverse complement strand
ACCCGGCCGTGCGGCGCGCCAACACGAAGACGACAAAAGTCCTCAGAGATCCGGCAACCTGTATGCCCACCTGTGGCCCGAACGTCTGCTCTACATCGTGGCGCGACCCCGGGCCCCTCGGCCAGCTCCACAATCAGCCCCGCCTGCTGTGGCCGGCACCGAAGTCGTCAGGCGTGGCAAAGCCGGCCAACTGGGCCAAGCCCGGGCCAAGCTGGGCCCAGCGGTCCGAGAACGAAAGAACCGCAATCGAGGCAGTCGGGTACTTCGTCCGGACCCGGCCAAACGCCTCAGCTGCGGCATCCCCGGTGGGCTCCCCCGCCAGTTCCAGGGTCAGCTCCCGAATGGCCGGATCATGCCCAACGATCAGCAACGTATTAACGTCAGCCGGCGTCAGGCGAGCCAGGGCCAGCAGGTCCGCGGCGGATGCCCCGTAGATCCGGTCCTCAAACTCGGCCGCCGGATGAGCGCCCAGCTTCTCCTCTGCCAGCTGCCAGGTCTCACGGGCGCGCTTGGCCGTCGAGCACAGCACCCGGTCGGGCACGTAGTCAGACTTGCGCAGCCACCGGCCCGCTGCAGGCGCATCACGGCGGCCCCTGGGTGCCAAGGGCCGGTCGTGATCAGGGACGCCGTCGGGCCAGGCTGACTTCGCGTGCCGCAGCAGGATGAGGCGCCTGGTGGGACTGCTGGCCATGGGGCCAGCCTTTCAGATGCTGGCCCGGCCATTCCAGCCAGCCTCACCTGGCGGGGTCGTTGATATGACCGCATTATTGACATTAGGTCATTAACGCACTCATAGGCCACCCACTCGGGCCAGCGCGGCTGCGAGAATGGGGCAAGACACGCAAAGAGGGGTCCACCGGCCATGACGATCGCCAGCCGCTTCATGGAGCGGGCAATGAAGCTGCCGCCCGCGTCGAACCGTGATGTTCAGGTCGAGCGTGACCTGCGGATTCCGATGCCCGACGGGGTGGCGCTGCTCGCCGACCGGTACGTGCCGCGCGAGGACGAACAAGCGCCGCTGGTGCTGGTCCGCTCGCCGTACGGGCGGCGTGGGTTCTGGGGGCTTATATTCGGCCGATTGCTGGCCGAACGCGGGTTCCAGGCCCTGATCCAGAGCTGCCGCGGAACGTTCGGTTCCGGCGGCACCCTCGACCCGTTCGGGCCCGACGAGCATGACGACGGCCTGGCCACGGTGGCGTGGCTGCGGGAGCAGCCGTGGTACCCGGGGAGTTTCGCGACGACCGGGCCGAGCTACCTGGGCATGGTCCAGTGGGCGATCGCCGCCGACGCCGGGCCGGACCTCAAGGCGATGTGCCCGCAGGTGACCGCTTCCGACTTCCGGGCTCCGATCTACGCGGGCGAGGCATTCTCACTCGAGACCGCACTGAGCTGGGTGCACCAAGTCGCGGGCCAGGAACGGCGATTCGCCTTCGCCCGCCAGTCACGAGGCGACCACAAGCTCCGGCCGCTTTACAACCACCTGCCGCTTCGCGATCTCGACCGGCTGGCCACCGGCGAGCAGGTGGCGTACTACCAGGAATGGCTGGCCCACAATGACCCCGCGGACGACTACTGGAAAGGCCGCCGCTTCACCGACACCCTGGACCGGGTGACCGCCCCGGTCAGCATGGTCGGCGGCTGGCACGACTTCTTCCTGCCACACCAGCTGGGTGACTACGCGGCGCTACGCCGCGCCGGGCACGAGCCCTACCTGACCATCGGTCCGTGGCGGCACGCCGACCAGCAGGTGGCCGCCACCTGGGTCAGGGACACGGTGGCCTGGCTGCGGGCCCAGCTGCTCGGCGACCGCAGCGGCCTGCGGACCGACCCGGTCCGGGTCTTCGTCACCGGTGCGCAGGAGTGGCGCAACCTGACTGGGTGGCCGCCGGACACCCAGCCCCAGCGCTGGCACCTGCAGGCCGACGGAGCGCTGGGCACCACGCCGCCGACCGTCAGCCAGCCGGACCGCTACACCTACGACCCGGCCGACCCCACGCCGAGCCTGGGCGGGCCGGTCGGCCTGCAGGGCACGGCTCGGGTGGACAACCGGGTACTCGAGGCCCGCCCCGACGTCCTGACCTACACCAGCGGGCCACTGCCCAGCGACCTTGAGATCTTCGGCGAGGCGACCGCTGACCTATTCGTGCGCTCCAGCCGCGAGCACACCGACTTCTTCGCCCGGCTGTGCGAGGTCGACCCGGCCGGCGCGTCGGTCAACGTCTGCGACGCCCTGCTCCGGCTGGTGCCCGGCCGTCCGGCGCCTGAGCCGGATGGCACCGTCCGGGTCCGGTTCCCGCTCTGGCCTGCCGCGCACCGCTTCCGCCGCGGCCACCGGCTCCGGCTCCAGGTGTCCAGCGGCGCGCACCCCCGGTACGCCCGCAACACGGGCAGCGGCGAGCCGCTCGCGACCGCTACCACGCTGCTCACCGCGGATCAGCAGGTTTATCACGACCCCGGTCACCCGTCAGCGATCATCCTGCCCGTCGCCGCGACCTAGCGCCGTAGCAGATCACGTGTGCCTTGCGTGTCGTTCCCGGTCGGCCCCGTTCAGGTCAGAAGGTCATGGGGCACCAGGGTGCCGCTTCCCACGACATCGCGGTGGAGAGCGCCGCGAGGGAACCCGGCGTCGCCCCGGTGATCAGGCCCGCCTTGGCCATGGCCGTAAGGCGCGTGCCGCCGAGGTACGCCGCGCCCACTGCCCAAACGGGCAGCACCACATCGGCCGGGGCGGTGGTCCGTTCGCAGGTGGCGCGGAAGCCCGCGGGAACGGCACCATTCTCCGCGGCCAGCCTCCAGCGGCCCGCGTTTTGCGGGCACAGTTCGTCGGCGACCTCGATGACCACGTCGACCGGGCATGCGTAGTGCCGCTGCGCCAAGGCGCTGCCCACGTCTACCAGCCGGACCCATAGCCCATCGCTGACCAGGGACCGGACCCGGCGCGGGTCGGCCAGCAGGTATAGCAGCGGGTCATCCACCGGGCGCATCCTGGCGTGGAATTCGCTGACCAGGTCCTGGCTAAGCAGGTTGCCCCACAGCGCCGCAGTCGCTGCGGGGTCGGTGGTGATCGCCTCGCTGACCTCCAGGACACCCTCCGGCAAGCCTGCGTCATCATCCCAGCGCTCCGTCGATGTGAACACCGCATACCCCCGCGGCCCCGAGTCGTCCTCGGCCAGCACGCACCGTATCTGCCGGGATGGCTCGCCGTCGGAGTCCAGGTCGGTGAGCAGGCGGTCCCACCATGGCTCGGTGCGGGCGTACAGGCCAGGCCGCTCGGCCAGCGCCACGTCGTAGACCTGAGCCAGCTCGGCCCTGACCGACAGCGGTTCGGCGATCCGCAGCCGCAAGCCGGGATCAGCCGGCGCGCCGGGCGCCAGCGTGCCCTCTCCGCGCTGCAACCGGTAAGCGGCGTGCCAGGAGGCGCGCCCGTAACCGTATCGCCCGTAGATGCCTGATTCGGAGGCAAACAGCACAGCCACCGCCTCGCCCCGCTCGCTCACATCGGCTAGCTGGCGGCGCATCAGCGCGGACAAGATGCCCTGGCGGCGGTGCGAGGGAAGCACCGCAACCAAGCTCACCCCGGCGACCGCGGTCAGCGCGCCAGGCACCCGCATCCGGAAGCTGAACGCGCCGGTCCCGCCGACAATCGTTTCGCCGTCGAACGCGGCCAGGGTCCGGCCGAAATCCAGACGGGCCAAGAGGTTGGCGCGGGCCCGCTCGGACATCGGCGTGCCATGGGACGCGTGCCGGTCCACGGCGACAAAGTCAGCGAGCTCGTCTTCGGCGATCGGGCGGATCGGGTAGGTGGCCATGTGCGCCTTCCTACCAAGCGGACACTATGACGCCCACTTCTTATCGCACGGGACTGGTCAGATGAAGTAGTGGCCCTGTTCGATGTCCTCGATGAGGCCGGGGTGGGTGGGCTTCCAGCCCATGAGTTCCTGGGTGATGGTGCTGGAGGCGGGCTGATCCCTGCTGAGCAGGGGCACTAGCATGCCGCCGTATTCGTCGGCGGGCAGGGACCGGGCGGGCAGGTTCAGGCGCCGGCCGATGGCCTCGGCGATCTCACGGACGGGCACGCCTTCGTCGCCGACGGCGTTGAGCACCGCACCGGCGGGAGCCTGCTCGATGGCCAGCCGGTAAAGACTCGCGGCGTCCTTCACGTGGACGGCAGGCCAGCGGCTGGCGCCGTCGCCGATGTAGCCGGAAACGCCCTTGGCCCGGGCCGTGGCGATGAGCTGGGGGATGAAGCCGTGCCGTTCTCCCTGGCCATGCACCGAGCGGGGCAGCATGACCAGGCAGGAGCGGACGCCTGTGTCTGCGGCTGCGAGCGCGGCCCGCATGTTGGTGATGCGGGCCGCGATGGGCCCGGCGGCGATGAGTTCGTCGCCTTCGGTCGAGGGCCGTCCGGGCGTGACAGTTGTTGCGCCGGAGATCACCAGGGGCTTGCCGGAGGCGGCCAGGCTGGCGGCAAACGTCTCGATGGCCTGGGCATCGGTTCGCGTCGCCGCCTCGCTCACGCTGGGCACCACGAAAGCCAGGTGGATGACGCCGTCGCTGTTCACGGCGCCGGCGCGCAGAACGTCGGTGTCGTTCAGGTCGCCGCGCAGCACCTCGGCGCCCAGGCCGGCGACTGCCTTGGCTGAGGCATCCGAGCGGGCCAGCCCGAGCACCTGGTGGCCGGCATTGAGGAGTTCGGGGACGACGGCCGAGCCGATCCAGCCGGAAGCGCCGGTGACGAAGATGCGCATGAAAGGTCTCCTTGGTCGAGCTCGAAGGTGATGATGATGCGCGGCGGGGCGCCGCGGCCGGAAGGCCGATGCGATCCGGTCGCATCAACGCTAACACAATTATGCGACAGAGTCGCATCGTCCGCCGGGTGATGCGATCCGGTCGCCTCGCTTAGGATGTGACGGTGAGCAGATGGGCACCGGACGCGCGTGAGCGCCTGGAGACTGCCGCGCTGGCCCTGTTCGTGGAAAACGGGTATGAGGAAACGACCGTCGCGCAGATCGCAGATCGCGCCGGCCTGAACCGCGCCACGTTCTTCCGGCACTTCGCCGATAAGCGGGAGGTCCTGTTCGGCGGGGAAGACGTGCTGGCCGGGCTGTTCGCCGACGCCATCCGGGCTGCCTCTCTGGATGCGACGGCCGCCGAGTGCCTGCAGGCGGCGTTCGCGGCCGCCGATGTCGCGATGACCGCGCAGCAGCGCGCTAAGGCCGCCCAGCGCGTGCTGGTGGTCGCGGCGAACAGCGAACTGCAGGAGCGGGGACTGCTCAAGCACGCCCGGATCGCCAGGTCGATCACCGCCGCCCTGGGCGACCGGGGCGCAGACGAGCTGACCGCCCGGCTGGCGGCGGAAGTGGGGATGCTCGCCTTCAGAATCGCGGTTGAGCGCTGGATGGCGGCGGACAACAACGAACCGTTCTCGGTCCACGCCGCAGCGGCCCTCAGCGACCTGCAGGTACGCGCAACCGGGCTTGACTCGCGGTCCCGCCTTTCAGCCTGACGCGAAAATGGCTCCGGCCGCTCACTTCTAAGGCACGGCCTGGTTGGCCAGGCCGAGCCCGCCGCCTAGCCTGCGTGGCTTCGGCTGATCCTCAGTCCACCGTGCCCTTGCGCCGCCCGAAGAAGAAGTACGACAGCGGTATCGCCCCGGCGGAGTTGATCAACAGTCCCGCGAACCAGGCCCACTTAGGGCCCCGGATCTGGCCGGCCGGGCGTCGCTTGAGGTCGACGGCGGCCGCCACCTTGAGGCCGAGCTCGGCCGTCCCGGCCACGATGATCAGCTTGCGGGTGCGCGGGCTGAGATCACTCCATCGCTTAGCCATGACTGCCAGCTGACTCCTTCCGCACCGGCGGCAACCTGATCGCCGGTACTTTACACCGGGCTTTTTCCCGGTCGGCGGTCACCAGGACCGCCGAACCGCTCGGCCAGGAACTCGGCAAAGGTGACCCGTCCGACCGTGCGTTCGGGCGCCAGGTGGTCGCCCCGGCGGTATCCGGCAAAGGCGGCACCCGGGAGGCGGACCGGCAGCACCCGGCGGTGGCGTCCGCGGGCGTCCAGGTAGCTGCGGGCGAGATCGGCGGCGGCGCGGACCTCGGGCCCGCCCATATCCGGCACCCGGCCGGCTGCCGGGCCGGTCGAGAGCTCGGCCAGCCGCTCGGCAACCTCGCCGGCCTCGATCGGCTGGAAGGCCGTCCCGCTCGGCACCGGCATCACTCCAAAGCACGCCAGCATCTCGCAGCCGCGCAGGATGAGCTGGTGGAACTGGGTGGCCCGGAGCACGGTCCAGGGCAGGCCGGAACTCTCGACCTGCTGCTCAACCGCGAGCTTGGACTTGTAGTAGCCGACCGGGACCCGGTCGACGCCGACGATCGAGATGTAGACCAGGTGCGGGCGCGCGGCCTGCCGCGCCGCGTCGATCAGGTGGCGGGCCGATCCGACGTCGCCGAGGCCGGTAGCGCAGTGCACGATCACGTCGGCCCCCGCCACCGCCGCGTCGATGCCGCGGCCGGCCCGCAGGTCGCCGGTGAACCAGGCGGCCGTCCCGCGCTCGGCCGGCGGCGGGCGGCGGCTCAGCACCCGCACCTGCCTGCCCTGGTCCGTGAGCCGCTGCACCACCACCCGGCCGAGGGTGCCGGTGCCGCCGGTCACCAGGATCGATCCCATCACGGCTTGCCCTCCCGCTTGCTGGCCGGAGCCCTGGCCTCACCTGTCCAGGCTGGCACGGCCGCACGGGACATCGGTAGGGTCGAGTTGGCGGCGGATTGGCTCGCGCCGCGAAGGGACATGCACGTGCGCGCTGTGATCGCGGAAAGACTTGGCGGCCCAGAAGTCCTCAAGCTGACCGAGCGTGATACGCCGGAGCCGGGTCCCGGGCAGCTTCTGGTCGACGTCGCGGCAGCTGGCGTGAACTTCGCCGACATCTACCGTCGCCAGGGCAGTCCGCCCTACCCGCGCGATGTGCCCTACGTGGCTGGCATGGAGGGCTCAGGTACCGTCGCGGCTGTCGGTCCCGGTGTCGAGGGGCCGGGCGTGGGGGCCCGGGTCGCCTGGTCCGGAGGCGAGGGCAGCTACGCGGAGCAGATCATCGTTCCTGCCGACCGCGCCATCCCGGTCCCTGACGGCGTGGGCCTCGAGGTCGCCGCCGCGATCATGCTGCAGGGCATGACCGCGCACTACCTGTCACACGACACCTATCCCATCGCCGAGGGTGACCGAGTCGTGGTGCACGCAGCAGCGGGCGGAGTGGGCCTGCTGCTCACCCAGATGGCCAAGATGCGGGGCGGCGTCGTGATTGCCACGACATCGACCCCGCAGAAAGCGGAGCTGGCCCGGGCCGCGGGCGCCGACTTTATAGCCGGGTACGACGACTTCGGCGTCGTCGTCCGCGACGTCACCGGCGGCGAAGGCGCCGCGGTTGTCTACGACGGGGTCGGGCAGGCGACGTTCGACGACGGCCTGGCCGCGCTGCGCCGCCGCGGCTACATGGTGCTATACGGCGCGGCCAGCGGGGCGGTTCCGCCGGTGGATCCCCAGCGCCTGAACACGGGCGGGTCGCTGTTCCTCACCCGGCCCACGCTAGCCAGCTACACCGCGACCCGTGAGGAGCTGCTGGCCCGCGCCAATGACCTGTTCCGCTGGATCAGGCAAGGCCGGCTCGAGGTTCGCATCGGCGGCCGGTACCCGCTTGATCAGGCCGCGCGTGCTCAGGAAGACCTGGCTGCCAGGCAGACCACCGGCAAGCTCATCCTGCTGTCCCGCTGACCGGCCGCGCCGCCCGGCGCAGCTGGCCCAGAGCGTCCTTGCGGCGCTGGCCGGTGAGCCGGTCGATGAACAGAATCCCGCGCAGGTGGTCGGTCTCGTGCTGCAGGCACCGGGACAGCTCGCCGGTGCCTGCCACGGTGACCGGGTCGCCGTGCCGGTCGACACCGGTCACCACGGTGCTGACGGCGCGCATGCTGCAGGCAGTGAGCCCGGGGATGGACAGGCACGCCTCGAGGTCGTCGTGCTCGCCCGACATCTCAGCGACGACCGGGTTGAGTATGCAGCCATGCTGCCCGTCGACGTTGTAGGAGAAGGCGGCCAGGCTGACGCCGATCTGCGGGGCGGCCAGGCCGGCCCGGCCGGGCAGCAGGACGTTCTCGAGCAGGTCGTCGACCAGCCGCCTGGTGGCCTGGTCAACCCGGGTCACCGGATCACAGACGGTGCGCAGTACTGGATCGCCGAGCAGCCGCAGCGGCTGGATGGTCACTGGCCCACTCCCGGCGCTGGGTCGGCGACGAGCTTGCCGATGCGGTCGAGCACCAGGTCATGCCAGCGCAGCTCCGCCTCGATCCGGGTGATGGCGTGCTCGATGATCAGGTCGTCGGCGGGGGTCTGGTCGGGCCAGGCCCGCTCACGTTCGTGCGCGAAGAACGCGGCCCGGCTGGCCAGCGCCTCGCGGCGGCCGGACACATATCCGCGCAGCGTGTCTTCGTCGAGATCGGTGCTGACGGCCAGGGCGAGGTCGACCGGGTCCGGGCGCAGCGCCACCTCGCGCAGCGCCTCGCCACGCAGCGCCCGCAGTTCCCTGCGGCCCTCGGCGGTAATGGCGTAGACGGTGCGGGCCGGCCAGTTCCCCTGCTGCTCGGTGCGCACCGGCTCGATCAGCCCTTCAGCCTGCAGCCGGTGCAAGGCCGCGTACAGCGACCCCGGCTTCACTTCAGACCACAGCTCCGTCCGGTCGATGCGCGCGTCCCGGCGGATCTGGTGCCCGTACATCGGGCCGTGCCGGGCCAGCGCACCCAAGACGAACAAGCGCGTCGGGTTCATGAACCTAGTAAATCATGACCACTCAAATTTGAGTAGTTAGCCGAATGCGGAAGCCGCCGTCAGGCAGTGCCCCGACAGGTAGTGCCCCAGACAGGGCAGCGCACCAGCCGTTACCGGCCGGACGGCGCGAACGGCGCTGGCGCGACAGGCAGCGCCCCGGACAGGCGACCGGGACGCCGTGCTCGACCGCGCTGATGCTCGGTCTGGTGGCGGCGATCGAGTGCGCCAGCCACAGCGTCCCAGATTTGTCCGGTTCCCGGCGGATAAATCTGGGGCGGAACGCCGCACACCTGGCCGGTACCCGCCTCCGGCCGCGCTTTTAGCCCGCCCGCACGACGCGGACGGTCTTTAATGGAGCAGAAGTGTCGCGAGTGACCACAGTGGGGTGGCTTGATGCCCATACGTCCGGGGCAGCACCGGGCGACCCGGCGGCGCCGGGGGTTCGGCGTGCTCTGCGGGATCCTGCTGGCCCCGGTGGCGGTGGTGGTCGCCATTTACCTAACCGGAGGCGGCGGATTCCTGCGACTGGACCTGGCCCAGTCTGGGCCGCAGGCCAGCCTGGGACACGACAGGGGCCCGAGCATCTCTTCCCCGGAAGCCAGCCCGGCCCGGAACCCGTCTCCGCTGGCGAGCACGCACCCGGCCGCCCGGCGCCGGGCCGATCCGGCCCGGCCGAGGGTTACCCCGTCACCCGGTGCGGACCGGTCATCCACCAGCCCACCGGCCGGCAACCCGCCGAGCCAGGACGCCGAGGCCGTCGGCCAGGTACTGGCGCTGATCAACCAAGCCCGCGCGCAGGCAGGCCTGCCCGCTTACTCGCTCCTGGCCGGGCTCGACAACAGCGCATCAGCGCACAACGCGAGGATGGCGAACGGCTGCGGGCTCTCGCATCAGTGCCCCGGCGAGCCTCCACTGGGCACCCGCGAGACCGACGCGGGAGTGGTCTGGACCGCGGCCGGAGAGAACATCGGCGAGGGCGGCCCGGTCGCTGACTCCCCGTCGGCTATCGCGCAGATGGCGGTATCCCTCACCCAGGACATGCTGAACGAGAAACCGCCGAACGACGGCCACCGCCTCAACATCCTCAGCAGTACCTTCACCCATATCGGCATCGCCGTGACCATAGACGGCTCGGGCACCGTCTGGATGACCCAAGACTTCTCGAACTAGATCGCCCGGCGGGCAGCTGGCCCAGCAGTAGGCCAGGCTGCCCCGAGAGCCCATCGGGGCAGCCTGGCCTATCTGCGACTCCTGGCTGGCGCCGCTACATCCTTCTCACGGTCAGCACGGCCGTGAGCAGGAAGGACAGCACCGCGCCCTTGTTGAGCGGCCGGGTCTTGAACCAGCACACACCCTTCCTGGACCGCGGGAAGAAGGCGGAGTGGAAGAGCTGGTACGCGGCCGGACCGTGCGCGCCCCGGAAGGCGCCCGAGCCGCCGACTATCGCGGCGACTTGCCGCAGGGTGAACGTGGCCTGGCAGGTCTTGAAGTTCGCCGTCTGGAAGATCTGCGGCTTTCCGATGTCCAGGACGTTCAGGTTGCCGGCCCTGGTCGGGATCACATGGAACCGGCCGCTGCGTACGAAGACGAGGCCGCTGGTGTTCACCACGCCCGCGAGCCTGACCGGGATGACCGGCCTACGCGCGTTCGCTGCCTTGCCGAACACCGTGCCCCAGACAGCCTCTGGCCCGGTGGTCGTTCTGCTGTACGTAGGGCTCGCCAGCGCGGAGCCTCCCGACAGCAGAACCGCCATCGCGGCGCCCGCCGCCGCTAAGGTCACGAATTTCACTTTCAGTA
>Ga0335075_10017626_pt1 | contig 10612 bp, 7 predicted proteins | sample Lox_Sample_24_FD_206723 | JGI IMG/M metagenome (GOLD analysis project Ga0335075, IMG submission 206723) | Soil microbial communities from Loxahatchee National Wildlife Refuge, Florida, United States - Lox_Sample_2.4 | ecosystem: Environmental > Terrestrial > Soil > Wetlands | place: USA: Florida... | reverse complement strand
GGTGACGCGGATCATGAGGCGTACGGCGCGGGGCCCGCGCTGGCCGGGCGGGACGGCGGCATCCGGCGCAGCGGGCTGCCCGATCCGGCGCTCTTCCCGCGCAGCGAGTGGCTGCGGCACTACCGCGACATGCTGCGGGACATCCCCGACGACCGGCTGCTGTACCCGCACACCCGCGGCGAACCTGAGCTGCGCGCCGCGCTCACCGCGTACCTGGGGCGGGTCCGCGGCGTGCGCACCACGCCGGACCAGATCGTGGTCTGCGGCGGCTTCTCGCAAGCCGTGTCGCTGCTGTGCCGGGTCCTCGGCCGGCGAGGGGTGACCAGGGTCGCGGTGGAAGACCCGTGTTTCTCGCTGTACCGGCGGGTCATCAGGACGACGGGGCTGGAGCCGGTGCCTGTTCCGGTGGACGGGCAGGGGCTGCGGACCTCGCGGCTTGCCGCGCTGGACGTGGGTGCCGTGCTGCTGTCGCCGGCGCACTCCTACCCGAGCGGCGTGGTGCTGTCCGCCGACCGGCGGGTCCAGCTGCTGGAGTGGGCACGTGCCGCCGACGCGCTGGTGATCGAGGACGACTACGACGCCGAGCTGCGCTACGACCGGCTGCCGGTCGGCGCGCTGCAAGGTCTCGACCCCGACCACGTGATTTACGGCGGCACGGTGAGCAAGGTGCTCAGCCCGGCGCTGCGGCTGGGCTGGATCGCCGCCCCGGCCCGGCTGAGCGACGACATCGCCCGCGCCAAGTTCCTCGAGGACTTCGCTACCGAGGCGCTCGGCCAGCTGACGCTCGCCCGGTTCATCGACAGCGGCGCCTTCGCCCGCCACCTGCGCCGGGTGCGCCCGGTCTACCGGGCACGCCGCGACAGCCTGCTCGCCGCGCTGCGCACCCACCTGCCGCCGGTGCGGCCCAGCGGCGAGGCCGCCGGGCTGCACCTGCTGCTGCGGCTGCCGCCCGGGCTGGACCCCGGTGTGGTGGCGGCGGCCGCGGCGCGGCACGGCGTTCAGCTGGAAGAGGCGGCGCGGCACTGGGCCGACCGTGCCGCGGCGCCGCCGGCCCTGCTCGTCGGTTACGGCCCGCAGCGGGAGAGCGTGCTGGCCCGCGGCATCGAGGCGCTCGGCAGCGAGCTGCGGCTGCTGAACCGGGGCTAACTGGCCTGACTGGTCTCACTAGCGACGAAGTGCACGGCGATGGGGGTGCCGGCGAACTTCTCGCCAAGGAGCCGGGACAAGACCAGCAGCGTGCTCCGCGGCCGGTAGTTGCCCACGATGTGCCGCGTCTTCCCGCCATCGCTGGTGACCAGCGTGACGTTCTTGATGGGCTCGCCGCGGACCCCGGCGGTGTAGTCCTCCATCCAGCCGGTCTCGCCGTACGGGCCGACCCAGTGGAACTCCTGGTAGTCGTAGACCTCGCGGATGGCCACGATCACGCTGCGCACGGCCGCGGCGCCCTGCAGGACGCCGTCCATCATCGAGCCTTCCAGGGTGACGTCGTCGGCTAGGTGGTCCAGCCACTCCGGGTAGTAGTTGGCGAGATCGGGGCCGCTTCCCGTGTGTGTCATGCCGTGCCCTCCCTGTCTGCGATACCGCCCTCAGGTTCGCTCACGGAGCCGCGCGGCGCGCCAGTCATCTCCCTGGCTTTTCATCCTGGGCTTAAGCCCAGGACTCGAATACTGGGCACAACAGGGGGAGGCGCCGCGACTCAGAAAGAGGCCATCCATGTCTCACCACCTCGACACGCCCCTGGCAGCTCAGACGGGCCAGCTGTACATCGACGACCTGTACGTCTTCCCCGGCGAGCACAGCACGGTGTTCATCATGGACGTGAACTCCAACGTCAACGGCCTCCACTCTGAGCCAGGCTTCCACCCCGATGCGCGCTATGAGTTCAAGGTCCACTTCGACGGGGGCGACTTCGAGACCCTGACCTACCGGGTGTCCTTCGGCGAGGCGGACTCCGACGGTCAGCAGGCCCTCCGGCTGGAAGTCCTGACGGGCCTCCAGGCCCGCGAGGACTCCGCGTCCGGCCAACTGGTCCTCGAAGGCCGGACCGGCGAGACGGCGACCGCGGCCGACACCCGGATCTGGGCCGGGCGGATCGCCGACTCGTTCTACATCGACTTGTCGCTGCTGGCCATCATCAACGGGGCGGTGGCCCAGGGGACGGCGCCGGACCTGTCCGGCTGGCACCCGGACAGCGCGCAGAACAGCTTCGCCGGCACGCTGGTCGACTCGATCGTGCTCGAGATCTCCCACGGGCATCCCATGCTCAAGCCCGGTGCCCGCACCGGCGTCTGGTGCGCCACCAAGTTCGCCACCGACGCGGGCGGCTGGCGGCAGATCAACCGCGCCGGGCACCCGATGATGTGGCCGATCTTCTGGCCGAACGACACCGACTTCTCCGACCCGTCCAACACCCGGCACCCGTCCCAGGACGTCGACGGCGCCGCTGCGTACACCGGCGCGCAGATCGCCGCCGTGGTGGCGGCCGCCGGGACTTCAGGCGACCCGGCGGGCTACGGCCAGACGGTGGCCGGGAAGCTGTTCCCCGACGTGCTCCCCTACGTGGTCGGCACGGAGGCGTCGTACGGCTTCGCGGGGTTCAACGGCCGGACGATGGCCGACAACGCGCCCGAGGCGATGCTGTCGCTGGTCACCAACATGGCGGTGCCGTCAGGGCTCAGGCCCGCCACGGCCGGGCAGCAGCGAGCCAGCGACTTCCCGTACGTCGTCCCGGCCTGACCGGGGTGATCTGGCGGTGGTCTCAGCGACGTACCAGTGCTGACGGTCACGCTACTCAGGGAGGGGTCACACGTGAGCGCTGGCGCCAACATCAAGACCATCGAGCAGGTCTACGAGGCCTTCGGCCGCGGGGACGTCGCCGCGATCCTCGATGCGGTCACCGACGATGTGGACTGGGCAGCAGAGGCCGCCTCGTCCGCCGCACCGTGGTACGGAGTGCGTCACGGGAAGGACGCGGTCGCCGCGTTCTTCTCGGACTTCGGCTCCGCCATGGATGTCGAGGAGTTCACTCCTGTCTCGTTCGCCGCCAGCGACACCGACGTGCTCACCGTGGTGCGGTTCCGGGCCCGGTCGCGCCGCACGGGCAAACCCGCCGACATGAACCTGCACCACTACTTCAAGTTCCGTGACGGCAAGGTGGCCTACTACCGCGGCACCGAGGACACCGCCCAGACGGAAGCCGTGCTGCAAGGCTGACCGCGTTTCAGTCCCGGCGGTTCAGTGCCCGGTGGCCGCCGGGTCCTGGCTGAGCTCGAACACGGCCTGGTCGCCCGGGCACAGCTCGCGGACGTCGCCGCGGGCTCCGACCCGGACCGGGCGGCTCACGCCCTCGGGGTGGACGGCCAGCGTCAGGCGATCTTTGGCGAGTGTCACCTGGATTGGGGTCCCGCGGAACTGCATCGGGAACGTCAGCCCGTCGAGCTCGGCCGGAAGCCGCGGATCGAAGTACAGCACCCCGTCGCGGACGAAGGTGCCCGCGTAGCAGCGCTGCACGAGGTCGAGCGTCCCGGACATGACACCCATGTGGATGCCCTCCTGGGTCGTGCCGCCCTGGATGTCGTCGGCGTCGCTGTGCAGCGCGACCAGGAACCGCTGCCAGGAGCTTTCCGGGTCGATGGCGGCCAGGACTCCGGCGTGGGTGACGAAGCTCAGCGTCGAGCCGTGCGAGGTCCGCCGGTCGTAGTACCCGACGTTCCGCCGGACGGTGTCGGCGTGATAGGCGTAGCCGAGCCGGCCGAAGATCTCGCGGAGTTCCTCGTTCCTGAACAGGAAGAACAGCATCACCGTGTCGGCCTGTTTGGCGGCCTTGTACTGGTTGGGGTCCTTGCCCTCCGCGCGCAGGATCCGGTCGAGGCGCTGGATGTTCCCGTACTTGGCGCGATAGGCGTCCCAGTCCAGCTCGTCGAGGTCGTCGTAACCCTCGAACTGGCTGATGATGCCGTCACCCTGGAACGGGACGAACATCCGGCGGCTCATGTCCTGCCATGCCGCCAGCTCGTCGTCGCCGATGCCCAGCCGGCCGCGCAGCTCGTCCATCCGGCTCGCGGGCAGCAGCGCCAGCAGCTGGCCGGCGACGTCGCACAGCCAGGCCACCATGACGTTGGTGTAGGCGTTGTTCCGCAAGCCGCCCTGCGCCGCGTCCGGGTACTTCTCGTGGAACTCGTCAGGACCCATCACGCCATGGATCTCGTAACGCTCCCGTTCGGGGTTGAAGTGGGCGATCGACGCCCAGAAACGGGCGATCTCGAGCATCATCTCCGCGCCGTAGTCGCGCAGGAATGCCTGGTCGCCGGTGGTCTGGTAGTACTGCCAGATGTTGTAGAAGATCGCCGCGTTGACGTGGCGCTGGTTGCGGCTGAGGTCAGGCTCCCAGCGGCCCGACATCGGGTTGAGGTGGACGAGCTGGGTCTCCTCGACCCCCTCGCTCCCGCTCTGCCAGGGGAACATCGCGCCCCGGTACCCGGCCTCCCTGGCGGCCGCCCGGGCCTCGCCGATCCGGCGGTAGCGATACATCAGCAGGCCGCGCGTGACTTCCGGCAGCCTTACGTTGAAGAACGGGAACGCGTAGATCTCATCCCAGAACACGTGCCCGCGGTAGGCCTCGCCGTTCAGGCCGCGGGCGGGCAGCCCGGCATCGAGGTCGGCGGTGTTCCTTGAGCAGACCTGCAGGACGTGGGCGATGTGCAGGCGCAGCAGTCGCTGGACGCTCTCGTCTCCTGACACCCGCACGTCGCAGACCCGCCACAGCTCCTCCCACGCGGCGGCGTGCCGCTCGAAGGTGGCGGCGAAGTCGGTGTGCCTGGCCGCGGACGTGGCCGCCTTCACCAGCGTGTCACTGACCGCCGGGTCCCGCGACGTGAAGAACGTGACCAGCTTCTCCACCCGCGTCGCCACGCCCTGGCGCACATCGAAGGCCAGGAGCTGCTGGATATAGTCCTCCACCTGGTACAGCCGCCGCTCCACCGGCAGCTGCTGGTCGCCCTGGAAGACCCGCGTGCGGGCCGCCTGGCCGATGTACAGGTTGGACTGCCGGGTCTCGGCCTTCAGCGCGATAACCTCAGGCCCGAACGTCCGCGGGCCGACCGGGTTCAGGTGGCGCGCTTCCAGCTGCCGGTACCTGGCGACCCCGGCGTTGCTGACGCGGCCGTCGATGGCCGTCACCACTTCCACGTGCCCGGACCAGTTCTCCGGGACCAGCGTCCACTCGATCCCGCCGTGGTGCACGTCCGCCATGCTGACGAAACGGCGGCTGTGCAGCGTCGTCTCGCGGCCGTCGCGGTCGCGGAACCGCAGGCGGCGGATCACGGCCGTGTGCCGGATATCCAGTTCGTGGCGGTACTCGAGCAGCTCCGCCTCGGCGAGCCGGATCGCGTCCCCGCCCTCAACGCGCAGCTGGAGAACCAGCCAGTTCGGCAGGTTGACCAGATCCTCGTTCAGCACGGGCAGGCCGCTCAGGATCGTCGTCTCCCGGTTGTAGCCGCCGTGCACGTAGGTGCCGGGATAGTGCACACCGTCGGCTTCTTCCCACTCCGCCGTGCCGCGCGCGCAGAGGTAACCGTTGCCCGTCGAGGTCAGCGCCTCGCGCAGCCCCTCCGATGCGGGATCAAAGCCGTCATAGGCGAGCAAGAACCCATCCACCGCGCCTCCTTGTCCGGCGGTCTGGTGAGCATGCAGAGGGTAAGGCTCGCTCACTACGGGCCTTGGCACCGTTGGCCTCTTGTGTCAGGAGGCGGCGGGTGCGGGTCTTGTTGGCTGCGGCGGCGAGTCCGGCGAGCGGACCGCTCCACGTCGTGGTCAGCGCGAGGCGGCAGCCATCGCCGGACGCGATGATCTCGTGGCGCGCTGACGTGGTCACGCCAGGGAGGCGGCACACCCAGGTGAACTCTGTTCCAGGCTGGAGTTCGGTGACTTCCCAGGTGAGCCGCAGCAGGCCAGGCTGCTTGACCCGCGCCCTGCTGCCCACCCGGAGCGGCCCGGAGTCGAGCCGCTTCACCGCGGTCACCGACTCCGTCCACTGCGGCCACGACTCGATATCCGCGATCACCCGCCACACGCGTTCTGGCGCGGCCGCGATGTCGATCGCAACGTGTTCGGATGCCACACCTCGAATGCTAGACGCGCCGTCTAAGAAGGAGACATCGCGATGGCTTCGGCGTTGTCCTGCTACCGGGCGCCTGCGCCATCAGCGTCAGCGCGAGACGGCTCGTCACGCTTGCTCAAGTGCGTATTCCACCGCACGTCGGCTCCCGGCGGACCGGCCCCACTCCTGGGCCTCCTGGAACGCCGGGTCGGCCATCCGGGAACGCAACGCGGCCAGGACCGCGTCGTCGTGCGGGGCTCGCGGCACGAAGGCGCGCAGCCAGCCGCTGCCGCTGGCGTCCAGGATCGAGCGGGCGGCGGCGAACAGGCGTACGGCACGCTGGGGGTTGTCCTCGCGTGCGGCGACGGCCGCCAGGACCTCGAGATAGTAGGCGGCGCTCGTTTGGTCGCCGGCCTGGGCCGCCAGCGCCAGCCCCTCCCGCAGGTGTTCTGCCGCACTGGCCAGGTCGCCCTGGGCCTGCCTGGCTAGCGCCAGGTCGTACAGCGAGATGAGGAGAGAGACCCCGTCCTGGGCACGGCGGGCCACGGCCAGGCCGTCGGTGAGCACTCGCGCCGCGGCGTCGTTGTCGCCCTGGCCGAGGCGGACCTGGCCGACGACGTTATCCACGAAGGCGATCGTCAGCAGCTGCCGAAGCCGGCCGAACTCGGTGAGGTCGCTGTCGCGCAGCTCCCGCAGCATGGCCTGGCCCTCGTCCAGAAGTTCGCTGGCGCCCGCGTAGTCGCGGCGGCGCGCCGCCAAGTGGCCCAGAAAAGCCAGGAGCAGCGCGTTCCTCGTCACCGACTCCGGCAGCCTTTCGTTGTCCTGCCTGTACAACGCACGCGCCTGCTCCAGCAGTTGCTGCGCTCGGGCCGGATCTCCTCCGTTGCCGATGATGATGAAGCCGGCTTCGTTCAGGGCCACCGCGTGCTGCAACGGCGGCATGTCCTCGCTGCCGGCGATGAAGTCGTCGGCCAGGCGGACGAACGGCGGGGCGTGGCCGCGCAGCCACCAGAACCTCCAGGTCATCAGGAACAGGTGCAGGGCCTGTTCGAGCGGCCCGTGGCTGGTCAGCCAGGACATCGCGGCCCACAGATTCTCGTGATCGGTCTCCAGCCGGTCCAGCCACGCCAGCTGCCCGGGGCCGGCGACCTCGGCTGCGGCTGGCTCGGCCGCGGCCAGGAAGTGCGCGGCGTGCCGGTCATGTGTCTCCACCCAGTCGCCGCCCTCACGCAGCCGTTCCAGCGCATACTCCCTGATGGTCTCCAGCAGCGAGAACCGCGGCTGGTCGCGGCCGGTTTGCGGCCGGACCAGGCTGGTGTCCACCAGCGCGCCCAGCGTGTCCGTTACCGGCCACGCCCCCTCGGCGTGGCCCTGCTGCCGGGAGCCGGCGCCGATGGCTTCGGCCGCTGGCAGGCTGAACGAGCCGGCGAACACTCCCAGCCGGGCGAATAGCGCCTGCTCGCCGGCGGAGAGGAGGCCGAAGCTCCACTCCAGGGTGTTGCGCAGGGTCTGCTGCCGCTGCGGCAGGTCGCGGGCTCCGCCGGTCAGCAGGCTGAACCTCTCATCAAGCCGCGACGCCAGGGCCTGCGGCGGCAGCAGCCGGACCCGCGCCGCGGCCAGCTCGATGGCCAGCGGCAGCCCGTCCAGCCGGCGGCAGATCTCCGCGACCGCCGCCCCGTTGCCGGCGGTCAGCTCGAAGCCCTGGTCGGCGGCGTACGCCCGCCCGGCGAACAGGTCCACCGAGGCGTAGCGGCGCAGCTGTCCGGGGTCAGGCGCCGCACCGGCGGGCGGCACCGGCAGCGGCGGCACCGGGAACTCATGCTCGCCGGACAGCCGCAGCACCGCCCGGCTGGTCACCAGCACCACCAGGCCCGGCGCGACCGCCAGCAGCCCGGACAGCAGCGGCGCCGCCCCCAGCACCTGCTCGAAATTGTCCAGCGCCAGCAGCAGCCGCCGGGGCCGCAGGTAGGACTCCAGGTCGCCAGCCAGCTGTCCGGCCGACGTAATCAACCCCAGCCCGGCCGCAATCGCGGGCGTCACCAGGTCCGCCGCCGACACCGCGGCCAGGTCAACGAGCCGCACGCCGTCGGCGAATGCGGGGCCGAGCCGCCGGGCCGCCTCGAGCATGAGCCGGCTCTTGCCGACCCCACCGGGACCGGTCAGCGTCACCAGCCGCACGCCTTCCCTCGCGACCAGGTCTTCGATCGCGGCGGCCTCTTGCTCACGGCCCAGCAGCGGCGTGGCCGCCACAGGAAGGGCTCCGGCCAGCGGCGCGCCGACCGAAGTGGCTACACCAGGCCGGTTCAGCTCGAATCGCTCACTCAGCAGCACCGCCAGGTCGTTCTCGACCAGATGCTGCAGCTCGGTGGGCTCGGAGAAATACTGGTAGGAGATGCCGCCCTCATCCTGGATCCGGGCCAGCAGCTCAGTCAGCCGCGGCTCGCAGTCCGGCGCGGGTGACTTGACGTAGATCAGCCGGGGCAGCCCCGCCGACAGCCGGTACTCATCTTCCAGCCCCGAGATCTGCTCGCCAGGCGCGACCCAGCCGTAGCTCTGCCAGTAGATGCCCACGAACACCTGGCTCTGCGCGAGGTAGGACCGGTACACCGGCCGCGGCGGATACGGCCGGGCACCCAGCTCGAACATCACCGGCACCAGCCGCAGCCGCATCACCGCGTCCCGCACCGCCCGACGCTCAGCAGCCAGCTCGCCCAACGTCGAGCTCACGAACACCCGCAGCCGCTGATCAGGCGTGCGGATCATATCCGGCTCGGCCATCACCCACAGGCTACTTTCTCGTCGTCCGTGACGAACACGCCCCGCCTGCGGAACGCGGCCGGGGCATGCATCAGCGCCTGCGCGCGTGCGGTGCACCGAGCGGGAAGGACCCGGTGTGCGAGAACGGTGGTTTTTTGGCCGCCGGAGCAGTGACCGGACGGGCAGTCAGCTGCACTATAGGGATATGGAGTCCCGTGCGAGCGAAGCCGCGTCGGGCAGGGCTCGCCGCCCGGTCCGTTCGGGATCACATATCCCGCCGCCGCCGGTAACGGCGCTGGCCTCATGCTCGTCGATCCCGCCGCCGCCGGTAACGGCGCTGGCCTCATGCTCGTCGATCCCGCCGCCGCCGGTAACGGCGCTGGCCTCGTGCTCGTCAATCCCGCCGCCGCCGGAGACGGCGGTGACATGCTCCTCGATCCCGCCGCCGCCGGCCACCGCGCTGGCGTCCAGCTCGTCCGTGCCGCCGCCGCCGAAGACTGCGGTGACGTGCTCCTCGATCCCGCCGCCGCCAGTGACCGCGCTGGCCTCGTGCTCGCCGATCCCGCCGCCGCCGAGCATCGCACACCTCGCCCCGGCTGATGACGCGATGTAAAGGCGCTCCAGGGCGCACTCGCGGATCGTCTCGAGCACGTCCCAGCCGCGGCTCGCCGTCAGCGTCGGGCATCCTGGAATGGTGGAAGCTGGCGAGCATCCCGGAGAGGCCCTCTTCGCGGCGGCGGACGTGCACTATCTGCGCTCTGGCGGTGCCCGGGCGGCCGCCGTTGTGGCCGCCGATCCGGCCTTTTCCCGGCTTGTCGGCGAGCGCATTGCCATGGTGGCCGACGTCGCGCCCTACCAGCCGGGCCAGTTCTATCTGCGTGAGCTGCCGCCGCTCCGGGCGGTCTTGGACGGTCTGTCCGGGCTTGGCCTGCTGGTGCTCGACGGCTACGCCGATTTGGACCCGGACGGCCAGCCAGGGCTGGGTGCCCGGGCTCATCAGGCGTTCGGGGTGCCGGTGATCGGTGTGGCCAAGACACCCTTCCGTACCGCCACCCACGCCATCGAGGTGCTGCGCGGAACCTCCGCCCGGCCGCTGTATGTCACTGCCGCCGGGATGCCCCAGGGCGACGCCGCCGAACTCGTCAGGCAGATGGCCGGGCAGCATCGGCTGCCAGATGCGCTGCGGCGGGCCGATACCCTCGCCCGCCGCGGTCTGCCCCAGCCGCTGGTCCGGTTACCGGTGTCGCAGGTCTGCAAGGTCCTGGTCGTCGAGGTCCAGCGGGGTTGCGGAGTCGCGGATCGATGCGGGGCGGCTGGCGCCGACCAGCGGGAGGATGTTCGGGGACTGTGCCCGGAGCCAGGCAAGCAGGACGCGGTGGACCGATACGCCGCGACGGTCGGCGACCGTCAGCGCGGGTTCTGGCGGGGCGCCTGAGGGGCCGCCGAATGGCGCGTATGCCAGGTAGGCGACGTTGCGCTGGGCGCAGGCCAGCGCTGTTGGCAGGTCAGCGGGATTGCCGTAGGAGAGGCGGTTCTGCACCGCGGCGATCGGGGCTACCGCCAGTGCCGCATCCAGCTGGCCGACGGTCACGTTCGACAGTCCGATCGCGGCGACCTTGCCTTCCCGGCGTAGCTGGCCGAGGGCATCGACGCTTTCTACCAGCGGTACCGCGGGGTCGACGTGGTGGAGCAGGTACAGGTCGATCTGGTCGACTCCCAGCGTGCGCAGGCTGATGTCGCAGTGCGCGCCGAGGGTTT
>Ga0335075_10017625_pt1 | contig 10613 bp, 11 predicted proteins | sample Lox_Sample_24_FD_206723 | JGI IMG/M metagenome (GOLD analysis project Ga0335075, IMG submission 206723) | Soil microbial communities from Loxahatchee National Wildlife Refuge, Florida, United States - Lox_Sample_2.4 | ecosystem: Environmental > Terrestrial > Soil > Wetlands | place: USA... | reverse complement strand
AGAACGATGCGTTCGAGAATGCGATGAGGGCCTCGTGCCGGGAACGGTAATGCCATCGCAGCGTCAGGCTGCGATACGCACCGGATGCCTTGGCGCTGTCGAGAATTGACTCAAATTCTGAAGTGTCGTCGGCGTCTTCCGACCACTCCTCTTCGTCATCGAAGGCCGAGCCGCCAAAGAAGTTGCTGGGCGGTAGCTGCTTTTGGTCTCCGGCAAGGATCAGGGCCGAGCCCCGGTAGATGCAGTTGATGGAGTCGCCGGGGCTGATCTGGCTGGCTTCATCGAAGATGACGACGTCGAAGTGCATGTCCGGGGAGAGATACTGGCTGACCGCCCGCGGCGACATCATGAAGCATGGCTTGATCGCCTGAGTGACATGACGGGACCACTCGATCAACGTGCGGACCGGCATGTGCTTTCGCTTCTTCTGGGCTTCGTGGTGGATGATGGCGGCTTCGCCAACATCTGCCCGCGGACGTCTGGCGTTGCAGGCCCGGATGATCGAGCCCGCCGCGGCCGCAACAAGCGTGCGGTCCAGGTCACGGTATTCGCGGACTAGTTCGTCCCGGTCAGCTGCCCGCACCGTCGATAGGTCGGGATCAGTCCCGAGATGGTGATCGGCCCACTCCTGCAGCAGCGCTCGTTCGAGGACTTGCGGAACCTGCTGCGACGGAACGGCTTCGGAGATGCAAAAGTCGATCGCGACGTCCAGGCCGTGGGCGGCGAGCGCGGCGCGGCAGGACTGGTAGACGTGCCATTCATCCTGGCCGGCGGTATCTTCGCGCAGCGCCTGGATGAGGTCGTCTGCGTCGTCATAGTCGTCGAGCTCGGCCGCCAGCTCTGGCCGGCGATGGGCGCTGAAGGCTTCGAGCAGGGCGTCTCGGGCGCGCAGCCATGCTTGTGCAGCGTGCTCCAGGTTGGTGGTCTGAATTACGCTGCTGACTGCCTTTACCTGCAGGGGGCTCAGTGCCAGGTCGCCGCCAGTGACGTTGATGCGGAGGTGCCGGGCCCATTCGAGCGCCGACTTCATCGCCGCGATATCTGTCCGATAACCGGTGTAGAGATCACCGAAGGTGTCGCGGAATGTTGCGTCCTCCTCCGCGAGGCTGGCGTAGGCCCGATCGGTCGCGTCTCGGAGCGTTGCCAGATTGCGGGCCTGGCCGACGCTGAGTGACCGCCCGACTACTGCGCTGACCTCGCGGGCGAGGATGGCCGCTGAGTACAGGGGCTGAAGGTGAGCACGCAGCCAGCCGGCAGCACCGTCGATCGTGCCGTTGAGGAGCTCCGGCGGGAGCGATGCCGCCGTCTGCGATGCGGCGGCGGTCGCAAACCAGCGGTTGAGATCGGCAGTGACGCCGTCGGCCACGTCGATGAGGGCGTGGTTCGGAGCGGCCTCCCGTGCGATGAAGGCCGCGGCCTGGCCCAGATCTTGCCCTTCAGCTGCCTGGACAGCCGTGCCTGCCAGTGCTAGCACGCCGTGAAGCCGACCCCAGTCGGTGGACGCGCCCGCGTAGTAAGACCCGAGGGCCGCGGCATGTACGGCCTCGGCAGCCGCTAGCTGTTCAGCCGTCTGCTTCCACGCCGCTGCCAGGCCCAAGTTCCGTAGCGCAGAATCCCGGTCGACTGAGTCCTTAGTGAACGCGGCAACGGCTTTCCGGTCTGTCCGGTAGTCGCCGCCCATTCTGCCGAACAGCCCTACGTCGGTGAGTCTGCTGGCCAGGCCCTCCACGTCCGCCGTCAGCACAGCCGGGGTGTAATAGGGACTCGCCTCGGTTTCTGCGCGGATGACAGCGTCCCAGGCGCCGCTGAGAACGTCTGCTGCCCTGCGGGCAGCCTCCAGCCCGGGCACCGACAGCCAATCCCGCTCCGGGCGGTGCGGTTCCGCGGCGACTCTCGCTATCGCTAGGAGGTTGCTGGCCTCGCGGAATGTTTGCGGCGGTCTGATGCCGAGCATGCCGGCCATGCCGGTAATGGACCCGAGCCGGTCATTTAGCATGTCCGCGTCCGCCGCGAACCGGCTGTACAACTGGGCGACCTCGGACTCTGCCAGGAGATCGATGTTCACAGCACGGGGATGAAGGCCGGCGAGCCCGGTTTCATCGACGGCCGGCAGCGCGCTCGACGGTGGCACCTGACGCCAGGCCATGCCGGCGGCCCTCGCGCCGTCGGCCTCGCAAGCGGCAATATCTGCGAGCTTCGCGGACAGGCGGGCGATCTCGTCATTGACCGCATCGAGCGCGTCGGCGCTCAGCCAGTCATCCGGCAGGCCGGCGGGACGTGCCAGCAGATGCCCGAGCAGCCACGCCAGATCCGGCGCCTGGGACGGGCGCGTCAGCCCCGCCGCCTCGGCGAGCTCAGAATTCGCGCGCGTCATGCTGTGCAGCATGTTCAGCGCTGAGGAAGCCTGATACAGGCGCGAGTCCAGCGAGCCACGTTCTGTCACGCCTCGCCAGACAAAGGTCCGCCCTTGCCTGGCTGGCCGCCACACGCCCGAGAGTCTGGCGGCGGTTGCCCGGATTTCGCCGAACACCTCTACCGTAAGGTCGACCGGCGCGACGCCCGTCGACGGCGCCGCCGGGACATCGCGCAGCCTGGCGATCATCCCCAGCACGCGATGCACCGAGTAATCCAGCGGCTCCCGGTCGCGGTTCATTGCCTCGGCGTAGGCATTGAGCTGCTCACGACGCTTCCGCGCCGTGTCCACGTCCATGGACAGCATCGGCGCGGGCGGGACGGCTACGGTATCGAGTGCCGTCCCTAGGGCTACCGCTACTTCCTTGCGGGTGGCCTTGTGTGAGTGGAGTTCCAGGAGATAGGTGCGGAGGCCGACCTCGTCCAGTCGGTCTCGCACGACGTCTAGCGCTGCCGCCTTCTCGGAGACGAACAGTACGGTTTTGCCGGCATGCAGCAAGACCCCGATCATGTTGGCGATGGTCTGGCTTTTGCCGGTGCCTGGAGGGCCATCCATGACAAAGGACCGGCCTTCCAGCGCAGCGGCGATGCTCGCCCGTTGGGAGGAGTCCGCGTCAAGGATTACCGGTACGGTCTCCGGGGCAGCGAGCCGGTCAACCTCATGGTCGGGTATCTCATCGAAGATGAAATTTGAGGGTGGCTCCGCCTTGCCGCCCAGAGCTAGCGCAGCAACGGCCGGGTGAGCAGCGATCTGTTCCTCGTTATCGAGCAGGTCCCGGTACATCGCCTCCTTATCGAAGGAGAAGTACGAGATCACCATCGTGTCGGTGACCTGCCAGCCCTCCCGGCTCTGCGTCGACGCTCGTACCGCCGCTAGGACGGACTCCAGTGTGATGTCCTCGAGGTCATCTACCCGGGGTAGGTCGATACCTTGCCGTGCCAGCTTCAGGGCGAGCGCCGGATTGACGGCGGGATCCTCGGCCGCCGCCTTCAGCTCAGCTCCGTCCGGGCCCAGGTCCTCGAGCTGAACAGGAACTAGGAGAAGCGGGCTTGTAAAGCGCGTCTTGTCCTCATCGACCCAACTCAGGGATCCGAATGCGAGGTAAAGCACCCACACGCCGCGGTCCAGGTAATCCTGACTCGACCGCCGGTAGAGCGCCCTCAGCGCGGGCGTCAGGTCTTCCCAGCTTTTCTCGGTGTCCAGGAAGCCCGGAGCTGGCGGCGGGACAGTCGACTCCCGGCTCTCGTATTCGCGCTCCGCCTCCGCGTTCTCGGCTCGTTCCGCCTGTCGCGGCTGCAGCGAACGGATACGGTATTTCTGCCCGCGGGCCAGGCCAATCAGAACCTCGGAAGCCGACGGCCGGATCAGGGTGATCGCGCTTGTCCTGCTGGGTCTGAAGTTCAGGAGCCTATTCGACCTCGTCAGGTTGATCAGGCTATCCCGCCAAGTGTGGATCGCCTGCCGGACGAGCGTGCCGCGATCGCGCGAGGGCCACCCAAAGCCGGTGTCAATCACCTGTAATCCTTTCGCAGCCAGCCTCGGCAAGCGCGCCGCTTACCTGGCCCACTCAGCGTCCTCAAATCCGCGGGTCCCGAACTTGACGGCAGGCCCGGCCCTGGTTCCGGGCAGGGAACGCCGTAGCCCGCATCTCCGCCCAATGCACCCGCCCAGCCCCTCCGGTAACCCACAACCCAAAGAGCACCCGCTCACCGCGGCCTCGCCGACGATGCGGCTAACCAGCGCCTCGGAGTCAGATCCTCCAGTCGAACGCCCACCCAGCCATCGCTTCCCACCCCGCAGGCCACCGTCAGCCCGGCCTTCTGGTCGCGCCTTGACTTCTAGACGCGCGAGCTGACAATTTCGCCTACAACAACTATCGGAGACCTTGTCGAAACATGACGGACCTGCGTGTCAAGGCGAGGAGCCACGGCCTAGGAGCTCAGCCGCAGTGAGGACGCAAGGTGTGTTCTGCCGTTGGCGCACAGTTGCTTTGGAGCCGCTCGAAGTCAACCCACACGCCAATCGTCACCCCGCCGTCTCCGGCCCAGTCCCGCTCCCCTCAGCGAGGCCGCAGAACCCCCGACGCCTGAAGATTCAGGGATCCGACGTCGTATTACGACTCTTATCGGGTTAACGGAGAGTGGTTCGACTTCGGCGGCAACAACCCAGTTCAGGTCGTCGTCATGGGGCTCGGTTCCGTGCTGCGGACAGCCCAAGTGACGTCCGCGCTCGATGGCATGGATAGGAGACGTTCTCCCGGCTCGTTCGCGAAGCCTTCAAACCTCCGAAGGCCGCCGCGTGAACCCCGCTGCCGGATCAATGATGACGAGTGCTCGGCGCCACACATCGGAACCATCCCTCGAGGACGTCGCTGAACGCGCCTTGCCGCGAAGTTCGAGCCCGCTGGCGAGGCTGGTGTCACCCACAGCGTGGAAGCCTGATCACTGTACGCACAGAGCAGGTACGCAATGACTTTCCCAAACGGGAGGTTTACCAGTAAACCGTTCCGTGAGCTGCCACGTCTCACTGGCAGGTCCTCCGCCATTGCTAAAAGGCCAACGCGGGCAGGGCTGCACCCCGGGCCGCTACGCTTCCCGGACATAACGATCACTGGGGAGGAAACATTGGAAACGGCCGACAGAGACTCGCTAGCCCGGACTGTCCTGACCTTTACGTTAGCCACCATTCTCCTTGGGTCCGTGGTGGCGGCCTGGTTCTTCTACGCAAGGTCAGCCAACAACACCACCGCGTTCCAGCACCTTGAGACGATGGTCGGCGTCATCATCACGCCGGTGCTCAGCCTCTTCTCGGCGGCCGTTGGGTTCTACTACGGAGAGCGGCGCGGGAAGAAGTCAAGGCCGGTTCTGCCGGCTGCACCTGCGCCGCCGGCGCCGTGAGGACGGACATCGCCGGCCGGTAGGGCCCGGACGTGACCGTGGTCGGCTCCCAGCGGTAATCCTGACAAACACGACGATTCGGGAGCCAGCAACGGACTGGCCCCGGAGAGAGGGGCGACCATCGTAACGAGCGACGGGCTGCTCCGCATCGACCCGGCCACCGGACGCCAGAGGAGCAGGATGGCTGCCACCTGGCACTGCTCGGCCCGGTATCCCTGCGGGCACTCCAGCACCCCTCCGCCGGTCTAGACCACGGCCAGAACGGGTGCGTTGACGGCCAGGTAGCTGTGCAGAATGGCGAAATCCGTAGCGCAGTAGGGTCCGCATCCGTGGCCGCCGCTGCGCGCCCCGGCAACTTCTGATGTTGTGGGAGCCAGTCGGGGAGCCAATCTGAGGAGTCACTAGGCATCAGCCAGCCATGTAGAGATTTCGAATTAACGAATCTAACAGCCGCTGGGCCATGATCGGCTATATCGAGCCAACGGCCAGGATTCCCTGACACGGAAGAGGTCACTGGTTCAATCCCAGTACCGCCCACCAGTTCAAATAGGTATATCCGAAAATATATCCGTTCGCTTAACTAACCAATGGGAGCCAAACTCGGCGCCGTCTGCGCGGAAAACGAATCCGTTGATGACGCGTCTGCGCAGGTCAGCCTGGCGCAATCGGTCATGGTGGCTGCCGGCCTCTTCCGTTGTAAGGAAGAGACCGCAGTCTCCGGCCAAGCGGCTGCGGATGTACTTGAGGCCGGCTTAACCTTCAGCGCAACCCTCAGGCGGGCGGAGCGACCACTCCGGGACGCAGCGCATCTGGCAGCGGATACAGCTGAACTGGGGTACCCAGCGCATCCGCCGGTCCCGCCGCGCCCTGCTCAAGCGCCGGGAGGCAGGCTGGCCTACCCAGTTCGTACTTGTCACCGGGCAGCCGAGTGAAGGCGGGATGCGACTGGAGTTCGCGGCCGATCGCTGCGGCGGTGACAGGGGCGCGGGTGGTCGTCAGGATGTCCCGCAACTCGCTCGGGGTCATGGCCACTCTGCATAGCGCAAGGTGGCGAGCACATGCCTCCGCGAGCGAGAGTCGGCCGTCTCGCTCGACGACGGTCAGACCGTTGACAGCTTCAGACCATCCCTCGGACGCCAGCGCGATCCTCTCGATCAAGGGTTTGGCCACCTTCACGGTCGCCTCTCCAGCATGACGTACGTTCTCGGCGGTCAACAGGCCGCGGCGATTCGCGTACCAGGCCGCGCCCCCGACGGCGCACACGATGCCGAGCGCCATTTTCGGGTGTTGCCTGGCAGCCTGGCCGGCCGCTGCGAGCCCAGCGAACGTAGCTCGAGCCATCAACTCGGCCGCGGTAGCGGCACCCTGCAGTTCGGATTCATAGCCAGCCGCCATCAGTAGCCGGCGGGCCTCTTCAACCCATTGCGCGGCAGGCAGCGCAAGCCCGAACCGGTTGAACACACTGTCCTGGCTGATCACGACGGCCGGCGCGAGGAACTTGGCCAGGGCGGCCGTGCCCAGGTCGTCTGGATCCCCGCGCATTGCCTTGGGCATGCTGGGGTCGTCCCTGCGGATGCCCGCGATCCGTGGGTGCAAGTAGTCGCCAATGCGCAAGGGCACCACGCGAATACGAGGGAGTATCTGCTCGCGCATGGCGCGCTCCATGTCGGCAACAGGAATACCCGTGCTTCGCGCCACCTCGGCAATGGCCTTCGGCAGCTCAGCCTCGACGTTCTCGCTGATGAAGACCGGAGTGCGGCCGCGCGACGCCAAAGCTGCGATAACGGACGCCCGGCCGTCGCGAGCAATGTGGCCGGCCGAGGATGCCAACGAGCAGGTGTCGGTGATTGCAGTCAGCCGACGCCGTGATGCCCAGGCCTGATAACGCAGGGCACCTGGCGGGCCTAGGATCGTCGGCTTCGGAGCACCGGCTTCGGGGTTCACGCGTATGAGTTTGCCGTGCCGCGCCGGGTCGATCGAATGGTTTGCCGCCGACGCGCCGCGATCCGACGGCGTGGAATCGCGTGCTCGCCGACGATCATGTGCAGCACCAACTCCGGATCGGGCGATACTGGTCCATGGCTCCCGCAACATCGAACGTGCCGACCTGGGATGCGCTGATCGCCGACGTGCGTTCGGGCCCTGGGTCAGATGCTCGTCATGAGGTCGGCGCGTGGGCGATGGAGCGGGTCCGCGCGGCGCTCGGTGAGACCTGGCCGCGTCGCTGGCACACCCGCGCCGGCAGTCTGCCAGTTTTCGTGAGCGATCCGGCCAGCAACGCCATCGCCTATGCGCATCTGCTGGAGACCGGCCTTCGCTTGGAGAGCCTGACGGGAACCCTCCGGCTCCGGAAGCTCACCGAGCAGTGGTCTCAGCATCTTGAAGAGATCGGGCTGCGGCACACGAGCCTGCAACTTGAAGTGGCCGCCGTGGCTCGCTCCCTAGGCGCTTCCGCCGAGTTCGAGACACCCACGGAGCTGCCTGACACAACGCGCCCCGCGGACGTCGTAGTGTCAGCAGACGCTGAGAAGCTGATCGTCGAGTGCTTCTGCGTCTACGCCGACGACTACACGGCCGACTCGATGGCATACGACCGGAATCTTGGGTTCCAGCTTCACATGATGGCGATCGACCTGCGGATCTCTGGCCACTGGGATGTCCGCCTGCCAACCGCCGAGACGCAGCAGCTCCTGGCCGAGGTTCAGCAAACTGTCGCGCTGGTCTCCGCCGACGGCGCTTCCAGGGACGTGACCCGGCCAGGTATCGAGTTCCACCTAGCGCCGTGGTCGCCACCTGATGGCACCGAGGTCACCCTGGAGGGTCCGAACACACCGGCCGCTGGATGGCGCCGGGCCCGCGGCATCATCAACGGCAAGGCCCAGGACTGGGTTGGATCACCGGTGCCGGTGTGGCTGCGGTTCGATCTCCTCGACGGCACCTGGCTGTTCAGCGATTGGGCTCAGCGCTCCCCGCCGGACAAGACCGAGTGGATGGCCGCACTTGTGGCCGACGCCGTAGCCGGCACTGAGGTTGCAGCGCTGTTGTGACCGCCGGACCCGCGATCGATCCCAAGGCACCTGAGGAGCACTACGCCGGGAATGGCGGGATCGTCGGGCTGCGGACGCGACTGGATCCGCTCTGCCACCGGGAGACCATCATCATGCCGCAAGCCGGTGGCCGTCAAAAGCAGTTGTGGAGAAGCCTCTACGACGCCGAGACCCACTGGCTAAGGGATGCCCTGGCGTCGGCTTCGCTGCCGACGTTCGAGGAGATCGAGCGCGGCTGGTCCGTGCCGGCTGACTGACGAGGTACGAGATGACAGGGTTCACCGACGCGCTCCGTGGCTACGCCTTTCCGATCCACCAGCGCGACGGCTTTCGCTGCCGGTACTGCGGGCTGGACGGCACGAGGTCGTTTGCAAGCTGGCTGTCGCTCTCCTGGGATCACCTGCTGCCCAAGGGAGACCCTCGCCGAGACGACCCCGACTACATAGTCACGTCCTGCATATTTTGCAACGTGGCCGACAATCGGTACTTCGACCTGGCGGCGAAGCGCGGGATGAAGTTCGAGGGACTCACACCCGATGAACTCGTGGCGCAGAGGTTGCCCTACGTCGAGGCGACCCGTAAGAAGTACCAAGAGTTCTGGAACGTGAACGTCGCTCCGCAGTAAGGAAGCTGAGCACAGCGAACTTCGACTTTCCGCGGGCTACCATCTTGCCCCGGACGTGGATCTTGTCAACGGCAACTCAAAACTGACCAGCTGACGGCTTGCCGCGCAGTGGTCAGTATTCAGTTGCCGACGACAGAATCGGCCTTCCGCGCCAGTTCGTCCTCGGTCAGATTGCTCAGACCGCTCGTCACCCCTTCGCCTGTCCGTACCCAGTCGGCCACGTCTTGGCTTCCTCGGTCTCCCGCTCGGCAAAATGACCGCACCCGCGCTGTCCGTCATCTCGACCTCCGGCTTCAGCCGGTCGGTCGCCTCCGGTGGCTCGATGAGCACCTATCTCCGCGTCTCAGAGCCGCTAGGCTCCTGACAGAACTTACCGACGTGGACGGGCACCAAGCTTCCAGCTCGTGATTCCGGCCAGCCGCTCCCGGCGCGGGTGCAGCGGAGCGTTGCGGAAGTTACGCGGTCTTTGTATATCGCACCGGCGATCAGGCCGTCGGCAGCAGAACGGGCGGGCTCCGAGCACGGAACACCCCTGCAGCCCCTCATCCGTACGCGATGGCACCACAGCCCCAGTGCAGGTCCCGACACAAGCAGCACGGCCACGCCGCAGATCAGGCACTCGGCTGTAAGACCCTTTTCCAGCAGACCCAGCGCTGTGATCCCTGACCGTTCCGACTTGGCCGACTGCTCTCTGGCGTAGGTGAAGGGCACGCTGCTTGCCTCCATCTGCGTGATCTCCCTACTCATTCCGTCCGCTGTCAGCAGCTCGGGCTTGCCTGCTCGGGCCCCCGGCCAATCGCATGCGAGCTGGCTGTTCGGCTATCGGGCAGTCCCGATGGTCCGGTCGATAGCTGGCGACAAGATGCTTGCGATGCGTGGTCGGCGAACGGCTGCGCGTCGCGCGCTTCACGCGACTTGGATGCCGCTCTGCCACCTGCGCCAAGGCGGCATAGACAAAGTTGGCGCGTTCCGCACACCCGGGCGAGCATGTCAGCGTCACGCGTGCTTGGCCGCCTAGGACCGATCATCTCCGGGCCATCTCGCAGATCACCGATTGCGCCACGCTCACGACCGTCGGCGATATGCATTGCGTCGGCATTCCGTTACGCCTGATCTGCCTTCTATCGCCAGCGGTCGCAGCTTCGGGTCTGGCGGTCCGAGCACTTGCTCGGATATGCGTCAAGGCCATTAGACGGATAGCTCGAGAATCCTCGCCGCGTTCTCACCCAGAATGGCATTCTTCTCCGTCTGTGAAAGAACGGGCAACGACAGCACGAGCTCCGCAGTGTGCGCAGGTTCATACCACGGATAGTCGGAACCGAGCACGACACGTTCCGGTCCGATGTCGCGGATGAGAATAGCTAGCTCCTCCGCGGTCGGTGCGGTGGGGGCACCAATCCATTCTATTATCTCAGACAGGTCGAACGCGGCATTTGGGAAAGCTCGGGCGACCGCAAGAGTGTCTTGCCACTTCCCTCCGCCGAGGTGGGCTAGCAGCACAGTGAGGCCGGGAAACTTCGCGAGCATAGGTGCGAACGTTGTGACTTCGGCGAATCCTTCGCCACCGCGGCCAGGCCCGCTGTGAGACAGCAGGCTGAGTCCGATCTCGGCGCAGGCCTCGTATACGGGGT
>Ga0335075_10017624_pt1 | contig 10613 bp, 9 predicted proteins | sample Lox_Sample_24_FD_206723 | JGI IMG/M metagenome (GOLD analysis project Ga0335075, IMG submission 206723) | Soil microbial communities from Loxahatchee National Wildlife Refuge, Florida, United States - Lox_Sample_2.4 | ecosystem: Environmental > Terrestrial > Soil > Wetlands | place: USA: Florida... | reverse complement strand
CGTGCACAACCACACCGCCAGAGCGGCAGGCACCATCCCAAAGCCCATCAGCCACAGTGCCGCCGGCGCGAACTGCAGCTTCAAGTTTTGATCGGCAAGACTAATGGGAAGTGTCCAGGTGGCTCCCGCGCGAGGAAGATGGGAGACGGCATAAACGATGGCCAGTAACGCGCCGAGCCCTATGGCCAGGCGCGCGAGGGCCCGCGCACGCACGAAAGCGAGGAGGCCGCCCGCCGCGCATAATGCGAACGCGGCTGCGATGAGCTCACGCACGCTCGGCTCCATGGAGTTGGCCGCCATGGACTCGCTGCGGCGCGCGCTCCAGAAGCATCATCAGCGCATGGATGATCGCGGCCGGATTGGGTGGACATCCAGGCAGGTAGACATCCACCGGCAACTCCCCGTCCACGCCATTGCCACAGGCATAGCCACCTCCATTGGTGCCGCCGGACACGGCGCAGGTCCCTACCGCCATCACGAATCGTGGCTCGGGCATCGCCTCGTAGGCCTCCCGCAGCGGTCCGCGCATTGCGTAGGTGACCGGACCGGTAATCAGCAGCAAGTCGGCAAATCGAGGGGAGGGGGTGAAGAAGACTCCGAGCCGATGCAGGTTATAGAAGGGGTTGTTGAGCGCCTGCAGTTCGGACTCGCACCCGTTGCAGGAGCCGGCATCCACATGACGGATGTGGAGACTTCGCCCAAAGACACGCCTGATCTGCGATTTAAGCGCCTGACCGCTCGCGGATGCCGCTGCCTGCACCCACTTCAGATCTTCCCGGCGGGTCACGCCGAAGGCCCAGTCTTCGGAAGGCGTGAAGGCGTCCGTGGGACACACTTCCACGCACAGCTGGCAGGTGACGCAACGGCCATAGTCCACGGCCAGACGAGCGCCGTGCGTTGAACCGTTGAGCGTAATGGCATGTGGCAGGCACGCCTCCACGCAGGCGCTGCAGCCGTCGGTGCACCTGGAGGGATCAAAGCGAGGCATTCCCAGGACGCCGGCCTGGCCATCTTCGCCGGCTTTAGGCCAAGAGGTGCTGACTTTGCCCTGCTTCAATCCAAACAGCGTCCAAAGCGGCATTTGTGAAAGTCTCCTTGGCTACCTGTCGCAACCGGCAATGGTCAAACCGAAACTGGCCTCGTTGATCGCGTAATCCATCATGTTGCTGTCGTGGACCGTGAACACGAATACCCGCCAGTTGGAAAAGCTGGGCGACTTGATCTTCACGCGAGCCAGTCGGCCGCTTTCATCCAAGTGCACCGCGTAGTACAGGGAGCCGCGAGGTGATTCCGCCCACCCCAAGCCCTCGCTGCCGGGCAAGGGGACGCATGGCACCCGCAGCGGGCCGGCCGGCAGGAGCCATAGCACGTGCTTGATGAGGTCGATGCTGTGCAGGGCCTCTTCGATGCGCACCTGCTGACGCGCATGCGCATCGCCGGCTTCGCGCGTTGCGACCTTCACGATGGCATCCGGGTAGGCGGCGTAGGGTTGATCGCGGCGCAGATCCCGATCCAGTCCCGAAGCACGTTCGACGGGACCGGTCGCGCCCTGATCGAATGCCAGCTGGCGACTCAGGATCCCGGTCGTAATCAGTCGATCGAGGTGGGTGGAACTCGCCTCGAGCATGGCGCCATACTCTGTCAGTTCGTTGGCCAGTTGCGTGAGCGGCTTGTCTATTTCTGCGATGTCAGGCTCACGTCGCAGGCCGCCCGGAGCGATCAAGCTGCGCAGGAAGCGATGGCCGGTCGCCCGGGCATTGATCTGCTTGGCGCGCTCTTCGAGATATTTGCCTTCGGCCTCACCCACCTTGAGGGTCGTCGTATGACACAGATGTCCAAGATAGTGCAGATGGTTATAGAGCCGCTCGAGCTCCGCCAGCAGTATCCTCAGCCACTTGGCCCGGGGTGGTACCTCACAGCCGGCAGCGGCCTCCAAGGCCTGACAGTACGCCAGAGCATGCGCGACGCTACCTACCGCGGATACACGTTCCGCCAATACTGCTCCCAAGTCCGGGGTCAGCCCCTCGAAGCGTTTCTCCATGCCGCGGTGCTTGAAGAAAAGCTGCGGGTGATAGTGAAGAATCGCTTCGCCCAGGTAGAAAAAGTCGAACTGTCCCGACTCCAGTACATCCGCGCGAACCGGCCCAAAGGGAAGCAGCTGAATGTTCCTTGCTACGGGTCCAGAGACCTCCGGCAGCGTAGGCGGCAGCGGTACGTAATTGATGAACGGGGTCGCGCCAGGAACCAGCGGAGGCGGTGAAACGGTCGCGCCGGGTAAGAGCACCAAGGGGGCCGGGTCAGGAGCGCCCTCAAAGGTAAGTCCGCACAGATCGGAGATTTCCCGCTCGTACCATGACAACAATGGCGATACACAGGAGAGGCTCGGAACGCTTGGCGTATCGGTGCGACAGCGCCAGATCGACAGCGGCCGTGTACCCGCATGGACGATGTAGCGAAGCTCGGGGAGGTCCGAGACGAGTTCGGGATACCATGCATAAGCCATCTGCATCCGTTCCCCATCGCCGATCGCGGCCTTGCACCGGTTCAGGAGTTCTCCAACGGCAACATCATGAACCTGCGGTGGCGGGTGCGGCACGCTCATGGGCCCGCTCCTCCCGCAAGCTGTGCGGCGATCGCCGCAAAGTAGTGGGAGAATGCACCGGGCCACCAAAGGCCCAACAGCAGCAGCGGCACCAGCGCGAGCCACATCGGCACGACGCACCAGGCGCTCAATCGCCTTTGCGTCGACAGAGGATCCTCAACTTCCGGTAACGTATCGGGGGAGAGCGCGGCTCCAAAATACATGGCCCGAAAGTGGTTGAGGAATCCCACGAAGATCACGATCAGCAACAAGAGCATGACGAAGACCGCCCAGGCGTTGGGTCCCAGAAGGCCGGCGCGCAGAATGGTCACTTCGCTCAGGAAAAGCCCGAAGGGTGGCGCGCCCGTTATGGCCACGGCCCCGGCTAGCCACAGGAGCCCTGACACGGGCATTCTCGAGAGCACCTGGTGGATACGGCTGATGCGCTTGGTCTGGAATACCTGCATGGCATTGCCGGCGCCAAAGAACATCAATGACTTGTTAAGCGAGTGGCTGAGCATGTGGTACAGCGCCCCGGCGATACCCAACGGGCCCCCGAAGCCGAACCCTAACGCCATGACACCCATGTGCTCGACGCTCGAATAGGCCATCAGGCGCTTGATGCCCATCTGCCGGGTGATGAAAAGGGCCGCGATCAGGAGCGAAAGCGCCCCGATGGCCACCACGACGATCCGGGGCAGGAGACCCAGATGCGCCGCATCGGAGACCTGGATGAAACGTGCGATGCCGATCATCGCCGTATTGAGCAACGCGCCCGAGAGCATCGCCGACACCGGTGCCGGACCCTCGCTGTGAGCGTCTGGCAGCCAGGTATGCATGGGTGCCAAGCCCACTTTGGTGCCAAAGCCGATCAGCACCAGCAGGAACGCTGCCAGTGCAATCGTGGGGTTCATGTTTGGCGCCACTGCGCGCAACGCCGACCAGGTCAAATCGTACGTGCTTCCCAGGCGCAAACTGCCGCCCCAGTAAAAAAAGATAATGCCAAGCAGCGCGAGGCTGATTCCGCCCGAGACCACCACGATATATTTCCAGGCGGCCTCGATGCTTTCCCGTCCCAGTTCAAAGCAGACCAGAAAGGTACTCACGAGCGTGGTGAGCTCGATCGCAATCCAATACACGCCGATGTTGTTCATCAGCGGACCGGTGAGCGTGGTCAGCGCGAATCCTGCGAATAGCGCGTAGAAGCGATGCAGCCGGGAGTCCTCCTGCATGCTTCTCATGTACCCGATCGCGTAGAGGGAGGCGAGCAAGTACACGGTGGCGACGCTCAAAAGTACCCAAACGCCGAGCGAATCCACGATCAGATAACCGTTCAGGAACGTGTGAGATGTCGCGAGGGCCAATGGCAGCAACCGCACTACTGCCGCGAATACGACAATCGCGGCTGCGAGATTGATGTATTCGCAAATGCGCGGTCGACGCAGGGCGAGGCATAGCGCTACGGTCACGAGCGGCGCCAGCAGGATGAGCGCCACGAGCACCGCAATGAGATGAATGTTTGGATCCATCATCCCACCAGCCTGCGCAGACCATAGGTACTGGAAGTGCCCGCATGCGTCACGAGGTATCGGACCAACACTCCAAAACACGCCACGACGACCAGCAGGTCAAAGAGGATGACCAGCTCGATCAGGAGCGGCATGCCGGGCACCAAGATCTGCGAGCCCAGGAAGATGCCGTTCTCTAGCACCAGTAGCCCTAGAATCTGGCTTAACACCTCTCCGCGCACGACCAACATGAGAAAGCCGATCAGTTTCATCGACAGCATGACCGTGAGGGCCAGGACGGCGACGGTGCCCGCGAGTCCCAGTGCGTCTCCCAAGTGAGTAGACACGACAAAGGCGAACAACACCAGAAGTGCCCCCACCACGAGGCTCGAACTGGGTGACAACCTCTCGTGCAATTCGCGATCGACATTGAGCCGATGAATAATGCGCAGGATCAGAAGTGGGAGGATCAGACCGCGAAAGAGCGCGGTGAAGATCGCGATGAGATACAGCTCGTGATAGCCGCCGTAATAGCCCACTGCCGCCGAGAGGATGGCAATGAGCCAGGATTGCAGGCCAAAGGCGACGAGATAGTCCTTGAGCCAACGTGAGCCGAGCATTACGAACGCCAGCAGAAGGCTCGCAATTGCAAGCAGACTGAAGAGCGAGGCAGCGAGGGGATGAAGATGGGCTGCAAGCATGATGGCTACCGCAGCTGATTGGCGACTATGGCCAAGACAGCCAGGAGGAACGAGGCCGCCAGGGGCTCCTGATACCGGAAGTACCGTAATCTCGACTGGGCGGTTTCAACGAATACGACGGCAAGTGCGACGATCAGGAACTTGCCGAAAAGTGCAATGGCGGCTCCGACTGCACCCAAGGCGAGGCCGCGATAGGACAGCCACCAGGGCAGCAGCAGCACGTTGCAAAAGATCGTGTAGAGAATAACCTGCTTCATCCATGAGGCCCACTTGAGCAAGGCCAGCAGCGGACCGGAATATTCAAGGATCCGCGCCTCATCGATCATGTAGACCTCGATGTGCGTGCTTGAATGGATCGGCAGGCGATCGGTCTCCACCAGCAGCAGGATGAAGAATGCGGCAACGAGGAACAGATGCGCTGGACTTAGGTACACCGCCGGTTGCTGCACCAGAAGATGATTGACTACGAACGGCAGCATGGCCTTTGCAAGCAATGTGATGCCGACAAAGACCAGGATGAGCGTGGGTTCGGCCAGGATGCCGAGCATCACCGCCCGCGAGGATCCGATGCCGCCTGCGGAGCTGCCCGAATCAAGGCCCGCAAGGGTGATCATGAAGGAGCCGAGAGTCAGGATGAACCCGCCTCCCAAGATGTCACCCATATCCGAAAGGGGAAGCGGGAAATTGGTTAGTACGGGGATGAGGATGGGAACCGTGAGCATGCAGGTGAATGCCACGACTGGCGCAATCCAATAGATGAAGCTTGCGGTTTCGGGAACCACCCCTTGCTTGTGGAACCACTTCCACAGGTCCCGGTAGGGCTGAAAGATGCCCGGCCCCTGGGCGCGCTGGACGCGCTCCTCCCACTGAAGAATGACGCCCTGCAATAAAGGAGCGAGCGCCAAGACGGTCAACACCTGGGCGATCTGCAGAAGAATGTCGCGCATCATCGCGCGAGCCCGCCGTGCTGCAACGCATGAGCGTCGGGAGGTCGTCGGGAAGTCGGATTTACGGCTGATGCGAAGGCGGGTGCTACTTCCCTGAATGCCGATCGTGTCGCCTTTTGCCGAGTTTCCACGCCCACCAAACCCTCTCTGCGATCCGAGATCGGATTTTGGTAGGCATCATCAGCCGGCGCCCGGCGGTTCGAGGAGGCATGCCATCTCCTGGATGCAATCAATATACGGGGAGAGCCGGTGCGCAGCAAGCCGAACTCACCGCACGATGATCACCGAGCAAGGCGCATCACTGCGCACCTTGTTCGCCATCGAATCCCAGGGACGCGGCAGCAATGAAAGATGTCCGCGGTAGGCAGTCACGATCAAGTCAGCGCGCCACTCGCGAGCGACCTGAAGTATTTCCTGCACGGGGTATCCGATTCGAACAAACGTCGTGGTAGGCGTACCGGCAAGATCTGCCTGGCGCTGAAGCTCGGCCATTCGCTCGCAAAGTAGCCGCGTCGCTCCCTCAATCAGGCTCTGGACGCCAAAATCTATCGCGAACGCGCTGGATCGCAGCACAGCAAGTATGGCGAGTTCACCGCGCCGTTCCGGGGGCAGTTTCAGTACGTAATCAAAACCTCTCTTTGCCGGCGCTGCGCCGTCGAAGGAGAGTAGGACCCTCTGACTCATTGCGCTCACTGTCCTTCGCGCGACGGTGGAAACAAATGAACCATCAAGGGATGGAGCGGCTCACGCGACACGCCTGCCTCACCGAGTCAATCGATGGGTAGGCATCATTAGCCCCATGGCGGTTCGCGGAAGGATGCCATCTCCGTGTATCGGCATCCTAAGGCTGGGCGGCCCACTTGCCAAGTCGCATCAGGGGAGTACATTGCAAATCGACGCTGCCTTGCGACCATGTATCCGAATACCGAAATTCTTCGCCGTGACGTCTCGAGGCGGTTGCGCCGCGGGGAGAATATGGTCCTCTACGGTCCTCACGGCATCGGCAAGACCACGCTATTGCTGGATTTGGAGGCGCGATTGCGCAAGGCCGGGATTCCTTGCGGTCGCTCGGCGCATACCGGCGGGTTAGATGACGTTACGCGAGCACTCGAGGCCGCGTACCCGACGGTGGATACCGCCCTACTCACCCGCCGGGGCGCACGTTCCCAGCTTTGGCAGGCCGCCGATATCAAGTCAGGCGTGCTGCTTCTGGATCACCTCACTGACGTCACAAATGCCATGGTCTCCTATTTGCGCCGCCTGCGTGGCGGGTTGGTGGGAGTACTGACCGCGGTAGACGTAGAAATCGAGAAGGAGCGATGGCGGATGAAACCGTGGCGGATGGGAGCACTGTCTGTGAGGATGCCACTCGCCTCGGCAGATCTGCTTCGAGAATTGCTCCATAGGTCATCAACGCAACTTGGGCTTCCTCAGCTTGAACCGGACATTGAGCGGCGGTTGGTTCGGGCGGCGGAGGGCCGCCCTGGGTGGATACTCGAATGCACGCGGCTGCAGACCCAGAGGCAATATTGGCAAGGCTCCCAGCTCTTCGTCTCCATTTTGTGCACGGACACCGAAATTGCGCTTCGCCAAGGTTCTCTGGACATGCTTCCTCCCATGCGAGATCGAGAAGCTCGAGTGGCCAGTCTGAATGGTGATTGATGTTCCTCCTGCGGCTACAGGCTGTAATACATGTCGAACTCGACGGGATGCGTTGTCATTCGCAGCCGGGTGACATCCTTCATTTTCAATTCGATGTAGGCGTCAATCACATCATCGGTGAACACTCCGCCGGCCTTGAGAAAGGTACGATCCCTATCCAGGTGCTCGAGCGCCATGTCCAGCGAATGGCAAACTGTGGGTAATTTTCGCGCTTCCTGGGGTTCAAGGTCATAGAGATCCTTGTCCGACGGATCCCCCGGAGGGATTTTGTTTTGGATGCCGTCCAGGCCCGCCATCATCATGGCAGCAAACGCAAAGTAAGGATTCGCAGTTGCATCCGGGAACCTTACCTCGATCCGCCGCGCCTTCGGGTTCACTACCCACGGGATGCGAATCGAGGCGGAGCGATTGCGCGCCGAATAAGCGAGCATGACCGGTGCCTCGAACGCTGGCACCAGACGCTTGTAGCTGTTGGTGCTGGCATTGGTTAAGTCATTGATCGCCCGGGCATGTTTGATGATGCCGCCAATATAGTACAGGGCGAGGTCCGACAGTCCACCGTACTTGTCGCCAGCAAAGAGCGCTTTGCCGTCCTTTTGCAGTGACTGATGGACGTGCATGCCACTGCCGTTGTCCCCGACGATAGGCTTGGGCATAAAGGTGACTGTCTTGCCATGCTGGTGGCCAACGCTTTGCAAGACGTATTTCAGGATCTGAACTTCGTCGGCCTTCCTCGTCAGGGTGCCCGCGCCGACGCCGATTTCGCACTGCCCGCCGGTCGCTACTTCATGGTGATGGACCTCGACCGTGATCTAGGCCGATGGAGGTAAATTGAAGAGCATGCGGACGTCAGGTTCGCTCAATGTGGCCGGCGCAAAGGAATCCTCTGCGAGCACCGCACGCGCGAGGTCGCTCTTGCGGGCCTTCATCGCCGCGATCTTCTCCTCAATGGTGTCTTCGCATATCAGCTTGTAGACGAACACCGGCAGCTCCCGACCGATGCGGTGAGCGCGATCCTCTGCCTGACGTTCCACCGCCGGATTCCACCACGGGTCATAGTGTATGACGACATCGGCAGCGGTGAGGTTTAGTCCGAGGCCTCCGGCCTTTAGGCTTGCAAGGAGGATTCCGACCTCTCCTGATTGAAAGCTGCGAACCGGTATGCGCCGATCATCGGTATTGCCGGTCAGCACCGTGTGATTGAGGCGCGCGGCCCGCAATGCCTCGGACATGAGTTCGAGCATCGAGGTAAACTGGCTGAACACCAGCACGCTTCGCCCTTCTTCGCGCAGCGATTGAAGCAGCTGCAACAGAGTGTCGAGTTTCGCCGAACCGGGCGCGCAGTCTGATCTCTCGATCAGGCGAGGATCACAACACACCTGCCGCAGTCGCATGAGTGCAGCAAGGACCACGATATGAGATTGCTCTTGGCTGTAGTGCGCCAGCGCTTCGCGAACCTCACAGCTTAAGGACAGGCGCAAAGACTCATACAGACTGCGCTGCTCGGCGGCCATGGCGACCCGCAATACGGTTTCGCTCTTCTCGGGCAGCTCCGGCGCCACCGCGGCTTTCGTTCGCCGCAGAACAAAAGGGGCGGTCAGTTGGCGCAGTCCTTTGAGTCGGCGATCATCCTGGTGCTGTTCCACGGGCACCCGGATTGCACGGTTGAAGGAGCGATAGTCTCCGAGGTAGCCCGGCATCACCAGGTCCATGTGCGCCCAAAGCTCCCCCAGGTGGTTTTCAAGTGGCGTTCCGGTCACGGCCAGCTTGTGGGGGGCGCGCAGGGTCCGTGCGGCGCGAGCGGTCTGCGCGAGAGGATTCTTGACCCACTGCGCCTCATCGAGAACGAGTAGGTCATAGTCAAACATCTGAAGCGTGGGCAACTCTGCGATCAGGAGGGCGTAGCTCGTGACAATGACATGGGCTTTGGCCAGCGACTCCCGCAGCCGCGTGCGCCCGGATCCGGTGAAATTGATGCATTTGAGGTCCGGAGCGAAGCGGGCGAGTTCGTCCAGCCAGTTGAATACCAGGGTGGTTGGCGCCACAATCAGCGCAGGATGTTTGAAGCGTCCGCCTTCCAGCTCAAGCAGGAGGTGGGCGATGATCTGAACCGTTTTGCCCAGCCCCATGTCATCGGCGAGTACGCCCCCGAGCTGGGCGCTCCTAAGGGCCTGTAGCCAGTGCAGCCCCTGAACCTGGTAATGCCGCAGCTCACCCCTATAGGTGCTCGGAATCGCACACGCAGTTTCCTGTGCCGCGCGCAGCGCGGCGATCGTGTCGGCGATGCTCCTGGCCGCAGGACCGTCGACGCGGATGCCCTGCTGTTGTAGACGATCGGTCAGGCTGATCGCATGAGTTCGGGGTAGCTGAACCGGGTCGGCATGATCCGCCGCCACGCCTCGCACATAGACTAACAGCGGGGTTAACCACTCTCGCAACTGCGAAAGCGCCAAAGGAAGGTAGCGGTCGGATCCGAGCGGGGCGAACCAGTGCGCATTGGCAGGTTCATCTCGAGTGGGCGAAAGGGAAAACTCCCTGTGTCGTAACCCTTTGAGTATGATTGGAAGGACGTTGATTTCCTCCCCATCGCACATTGCGGCAAGATCGAATTGGGTCCAGCCGACCCGATCGCCATCGCGCAGCTCGCCACGCAAGGGGGTTTTCTCCGGTAGGACGGAAAAGGGTAACGTGGGATCGTACTCAATTCGAAAACCGGAGCCGCCCAGGCTTTGAAGCTTCGAGTCCAGCGCAATGAATGTCTGGGCATCTCCCCTGTGGTGTTCTGGATGCGCGAGAGCGAACACCGCCGGCGCGGGCGTCAGAGCCCTCCAGGCGTCGGGAACCAACCGCTTTAGGCCTACGAGCTGCGAGGCCACGAGTTTCCCACATGCCTTCAATTCCACGTCAATATCGCGGTGTAGCGTCGTGGGTCCGCCGCCCGCACGTACCACGGTTGTTGCTTTCCAAGGCTCCTTCCCTAGCGGTACACGGCAGCCGGCATAGTCGGCCCAGGCGCTCACATGAAAGACGTAGTCCTCGTGACCGGCATGCTGCGAGGCCCCGATGACGAGGATCGGTGCGGGCGTCCCTCGTACCTGCGGCAATTTCCTTGGAGCAGGAGGCGAGGGGATCGCGGAGAGAAGTGCATGGGGCGGCCATCGCTCAGTCAATGTCGCATCTTCGGGCGAAACCGCGGGCATCCGCTCGATCATCG
>Ga0335075_10017623_pt1 | contig 10613 bp, 14 predicted proteins | sample Lox_Sample_24_FD_206723 | JGI IMG/M metagenome (GOLD analysis project Ga0335075, IMG submission 206723) | Soil microbial communities from Loxahatchee National Wildlife Refuge, Florida, United States - Lox_Sample_2.4 | ecosystem: Environmental > Terrestrial > Soil > Wetlands | place: USA... | reverse complement strand
CGTGGGCTGCCGGGCATGTGACGGACTTGCTGTTCGTGCCCGTGATCGCCGTCCCGGCGGTGCTGGCGTGGACGGCGATGGCCGTCTACGGCGCCAGCCTGTACGGCCCGGCAGGGCGGGCGCTGCCTGCGTTCTCGGAAGGTGCCATGTGGGCGTTCGCGGCTGCAGTCACCATCACCTGCCATCGTCACCCCGGGCGCCCTGTGTGGCATCTGCGGCTCGGCACGGTGGTGTTCGCCGGGTTCGGCGCCGCGCTGAACTTCGCGCACGGCCTGACCGTCTACGGCCCGGTGGCCGGCGTGGTGATGGCGCTGGTGTCGGTCGCCGGCGTCACCGCGCACCAGCTGGTGACCGCCGGGCCGCGCCGAACCCGCGCCGACCGCGACGCCGCGCGGACCGCCAGGGCGATCGGCCGCCGCGAGCGCGCCGCCCACCGGGCCGCCGTCCGGCGGGCGCTCGTCGACCTGGACGAGAACGGGAGCGCCCGCCTCGTCTTCAAGTCCGGAGCGGCGACGCTCGAGCGGCACCTCGGCCGGATCCGCCTGATGCCCCCGCCGGCGACCACATCGGAGCCCCTGCCCGGGGCGGTTCCGTCGGATGTCGTCGAGGCGGCGAAAGCGAGCCTGCGGGCCACGATCGCGGCCGGAAATCCATGGTCGGTGAATCAGCTGTCCGAGCGGTTCTCGTTGACGCGCGCGCAGGCGACGAAACTGCGCAAGACCGTGCTCGCCGAATCCGGCGGGGACCGCCCCGAAGACCCCCGGGACCAAACCCCGGAAACACCAGATCAGTAGCCCCCGGCCGGGGCGCGCATCTTTGGACGGAGAGCGCCCCGGCCGGGTTTCCCCACCGAAGTGAGGTAACCATCGTGTCAGAAGACCACATCGGCAACGAGAGCACTCCACCCCCAGAGCTGCACCTCGTGCCCCGTGACACCTCGTTCGACCACCCGCTCGACGAGACGGCCGACAAGCCCGAGCTGGTTCACGCCGACGAGGGATTCACGATCCCGAGTCTCGGCGGGGAGCGGCGCGACATCATCCCGCCGCACCTGCGGACGGTGAAGGGCATCAAGAGCACCGTCTACAAGCACGGTGACGCCGCCCGATTCCACACCCTCTACCACCTGCTGCGCGCGCCGATGTACCTCGTCCTGGGCGTGGCCTGGGCGGTCGTCGGCGCGACCAAGATCATCAAGTCACAGCTCGGCTGGTGGTGGGTGTCCGAGCAGGAGTTCCTCCGGTCGAAGGCCGTCGTCGACGGCAACAGCCCCGAGTGGCGCGCCCTGCACGGCATCTCCCGCAAAACCAGGTCGTGGCGCGGCGCGGTCCTCGGCGCCGAGGCGTTCGCCGTCGTCCTGGTGCTGGTGCTCATCGCGGCGTTCGCGCCCTGGTGGGCGTGGGCCATCGTGGCCGCCGTGGCCATGCCGCCGCTCGCCCGCGTGGGGAGGCCGGCCCACCGGCCGATCCTGCAGTCGGCGGTGACGACGCCGCTCATCCGGAAGATCTCGACCGACGCGATCATCCGCGCGTACGAGCGGGCCGGGCTGTGCTCGACGGACCCGAAGAAGCCAGCCGACGCGCTCGGGTTCGGGTCCACGATGTCCCGCGACGCGCTCGACAAGGGCAGCCAGGTCGACGTCATGCTGCCCTACGGCGGCACGTTCGCGTCGGTGGTCAACGCCAAGCCGAAGATCGCCTCCGGCCTCGACGTGCTCGAGTCGCAGGTCTACTTCATGAAGGACAAGAAATCCGAGCGGCGCCACACGCTGCGGGTCCTCGACACCGACCCGCTGGCCGAGCCCGCCGGGCGCACGCCGCTGCTCGACTGCAAGCAGCGCTCTATCTGGCGGAAGTTCCCGTTCGGCCTCGACCAGTTCGGCCGCAAGGTCGCGTTCTGCCTCATGTGGATCTCGCTCCTGATCGGCGCGCAGCCGAGGCGCGGCAAGACGTTCGCGGCCCGGCTGGTCGCCCTGTTCGCGGCGCTCGACCCGTTCGTTGACATCTGGCTGATTGACGGGAAGTCGTCGAAGGACTGGCAGCCGCTCCGGATGGTCGCCCACCGGTTCATCCAGGGCACCCACCCGACCAGGGACGGCGACCCGGCGCAGCGCGCCCTCGAGGCGCTGCGCGAGCTCGACCTGCACATCGTCCACGTGAACGCCGAGCTCGCCAAGCTGCCGGTGTCGGAGTGCCCCGAGGGCAAGCTGACCGAGAAGCTCTACCGCCGCCCCGACCTGCACGTGCAGCTGGTGCTGCTGGAGGAGTTCCAGGTCTATTTCGAGCTGGACGACCAGAAGCGCAACAAGGAGTTCGCCAACCTGTTCGCGCGGGTCGGCGCGCTCGGCCCGTCTGCCGGCGTGATCCTGGTGGGCGCGTCGCAGAAGCCGTCCGGGGTCGGCTCCGGCCAGGACATGACCCGGCTGTTCAACCGGTTCCGCGACAACTTCATCGTCCGGTTCGCGCTGCGGTGCGCCACCCGCGACGTGTCGATGGCCATTCTCGGCAACGAGAGCTACGGCGAGGGCTACGACGCGTCCGGCCTGCCGCTCGGCGACGAGTTCAAGGGCATCGGCATCCTGTACGGCCTGACCGACGACGCGCCGACGGTGCGGACCTACCTCGCCGACGGCCAGGACGCCGAGGTCATCTGCCTGGCCGCGCGGAAGCTGCGGGAGAAGCACCGCACGCTGTCCGGCGACGCGCTCGGCGTCGAGGTCGACGAGCCGGAGTCCGACATCGTGGCCGACCTCCTGAAGGTCATGGGCGGCGACTCCGGGCTGTGGTGGGAGACGGCCGCCGAGCGCCTCGCGGCCGAGTTCCCCATGCGGCACGCGGACGCCACGGGCGAGTCGGTCAGCGCCGCCGCGCGGGCCCGGGGCGTCCCGAGCACGGACGTGCGGTGGCCGGCCGGGCGGGCCGGGACCAACCGGAAGGGCTGCCGGAAGGCCGACCTAGCCGCGGCGGGGCGACCGTGAGAGCGCGGCACACGTGCCGCGTCGGCGCGGCACACGCTGACCTGCGGAAACGCTGTCGGGCGCGGCACGTCGCCGACCGTGCCGCGCGGCGTGCCGCGCCCCTGGCCTGCGGTTCCGCCGAAAACGCGGTGAACGACCGAAACGGAGGACGGCGACCCCATGGGGTTGAAGCTGAGCGGGGCCCTGCGCTGCGGCGCCTGCGGGAAGCCGCGGGGGCTCGGCCTGCACCTGTGCTCGCCGGGCGCCCGGCGACGGCGCCGCACCACGCTGCGGAACCCGGTCGAGTGGGAGTGCCGGACGTGCCACAAGAAGCGCGGGCTGCGGCACACCTGCGCCCAGCGGACCGACTTCAGGGCCCGGAGGCGGAAGGCCGCCGCCGAGGCGAAGCGTCGCAAGAAGAGGGCCGCCGCGGCGGCCCGGGCCGCCAGGCGCAAGCGCGCGGCCGCCGAGCGGCGGGCCCGCGCCCGCGCCCGGAAGCAGGCCGCGAAGGGCAGGCCGCGATCGTCGCGGCCGCGGGGCGACTCGCACGAGCCGGGCGCCTGCGGCGACCGCGCCTGCGAGAGATACCGATGCCAGGTCTACTGGCGCGGCATGGACGACTGCCCGTACCTGCACGAAGGAGGGTGAGGCCGCCATGCATGTGATCGAGCTGGGCCTCGAGGTGACCGGCCTGGTGCTGCTGGCGGTCCTCGCCAGGGCCGTGTTCGTCTACTGCAGCCCTTACCGGGGGTGCCGTTGGTGCCGGCCGGGCGGCCTGTACTTCGGGAGCGTGCCCGCGCGGATCATCGGCCACAAGCGCCGGCCGAGACGCAAGCGCCGCTGCTGGCGCTGCAAGGGCAGCAGGCAGACCCGCCGCATCGGCGCGAGGACGGCCCACAAGATCCGGTTGTCGCTGCTGCAGGCATGGGAGGAACGCCGCACGTGGCGCGCCGACCAGGACGGCGGGGACCTGTGAACCGCCGCATGGCGATGAAGAAGTGGCTCCTGCCCGTGGCGTGGAACGCCGGCTTCGACGATCAGCCCGCGATCGCCGCGACCGCGACGACTCCGCCCGCCCCGACCGAGATCCACTACCACGTCCACCTGCCCGCCGGCACGACCCCGGCGGAGTGGGCGGCCGCGCTCCCGCAGCCCAGCGTCGTCGAGGTAACCGCAGCAACCGAAAGAGAAGCGCAATCGACAAGCCCGAAATAGTAGTCAGCAGCATGAGCGGCAGCGTCTTCGCGATCGGCCCCCGGCGCGCGCCGAGGGCCGATCGTGTGCCACGGATTACCCGACGCGCCACTGTCCCGTCTGCGGGCCGAAGCCGCTGTCGAGGGTGAACTGCACCGAGACGATCTTGGCTGACTTCGGCACCTCGAAGACGACGCACCCCAACCCCGAGGACCCCGGCGCGATGTTCTCGGTCCCCGGGAACGACTCGCATCCGGTCACCGTGTCGGTCAGGCTCGCGTCGTAGGACTGCCCGGCGGAGTCGACGACCTCGGCTCCGTTCGACGGGGAGTCGGAGTATGCTCCGGACCCGGTGTCGGCGAGCCGGAATTGCGCCGCGTAGTAGAGGTCCCCGGCCGGGGCGTCGTCGAAGCCGGAGGGGTCGGGGGTGGCGCTGCCGATGACCTTCACCAGCGTCACGCTCATCTGCTCGGAGCCTTGGTTGCCCGCCAAGGTGATTGCCGAGCCGATCCCCGCCGTCTTCGGCGCGGCGGCCGGGGCCGAGTCCCCGCCCGTCGGCGTGCCGGTCCCAGTCGCAGGGGTCCCGGTGGTGTTGACCGAGTGGCCGCCGGCGTTGGCGACGACGCTGATGACGATGATCACGCCGATCACGCCCACGACGCCACCGAAGAGCTTCCGCCCGAGGTGCCGCCTTTGGCGCGGCGGCATCTGCTGGGGCGGCCCCGGTGGCGGGTACTGCGGCTGCTGGTAGCCGTAGGGCTGCTGCGGCGGGTACTGCTGCCAGGGTGCCTCCTGCTGCCCCTGCTGCCGCGGGCCCGTGCCGATGCGCTGCGCGTGTGCCGCCGGGTCGTACTGCTGTGCGCGCCACGGCGACTCTTCGTCGGACTGCTGCCCGTAGCCCTGCTGCGGGTCCCGAGTCTGCTGCCACCAGTCTTGCCGGTCTGTCATCCCTATCCCACCCCTGGTCGGAACGTCCGGAAGGAGCGGAATGCGCCTTCCCTCGATGGTGGACGCGTCCGAAGGCGACGCGGTGCACGTCGTGATGGCGATTCCCATGGGTTGATGCCAAGACGTTATAGGCAGTCCCTATTGCGAGGGAATCGGCGGAGGTCGTTATTAGGCGACGTGGAGAACGTGCCCCGATGCGGCGGGTTCGGCCAAGAGCTCCGGGTGGACCGCCCCGCCATGGGCCACGTGGTCCAGCACGACCTGAACTCGCGGCCACCTAAATCGGGCCTGATTTACATATCTTGGTTCCACGTTTCCGCAAGCGATGCCGAGAGCGCGGTAAGCCCGGCATATGCATATCTTGGGTGCAGCCTCCACGGGCTCTGCGCGGTCTGGCGGCGACTGATTTCGCGGAGCCGGTGGAACCGAAATCACGCACAGATGAGCGGAATCCGAGCCTCTGAATCCGGCACGGGCGTGCCGGATTCAGGACGAGAAGTGGAGTCAGGCGCGGGCGCGCATCACGGCGTCGGTGTAAGTGTCGGTCGTCAGGTCGCCCTCGCCGATGCCCAGCTCGCCGAGCACGCCCCGCACGTCGGCGAGGGCTGCCCCGAGGTCGCCCTCAGCGGCCATCGTTTCCAGCTCCACGAAGGTGCCGCTGATCTCCGGCACGGTGACCATCGTGGCGAGCATGTCCCGGCCTCTGGAGGTGAACCGGTAGTTGACGCACTGCTTCTCGAGCGCGACCAGGTGGACGAGGCCGAGGGCGGACAGGATGACGTCGACCACGGCGGCGCTGGCGACCACGGTCTCGTGCTCGGGCTTGGACTGGCTCGCCACGTCGGCGGCGGGCTCCTTGTAGGTGAGGACCGTCCGCCCGGTCGCCCCGGTCTCGATGACCCGGACCCGTAGTTCCCGCCCCGATGCCGTGAGGGCGCCGCCGGCCGTGTCGTAGTAGACATCCCGGTAGGTGCTGCGCTCACCTCGCGCAAGCCGCCCTAGGGCCGCCGACAAGGCTCCAGGATCGGTTACCGCGGCCTTCAGCTCCGCCTCGATCACGCGCTACTCCTTCCCGCCGACGCGGCGCGCATTCCGCCACATGTCTTCGAACTGCCGTGTCATCCCGGCGTGGAGAACGCCGTCGCTGGCAGCGGCGAGCTTATACATGCCCGACCGTGCCCCTTCGGCTTTCGGGGTGAACGCCGACAGGTACAGCGTGCCGTCGAAGGCGAGCATCCGCCAGACCGGCAGCGTGGAGTAGACCGCCGCCTCGAGCCGCACTACCGGGTGGCCCTCCAGCTCGGCGAGCCTGGCCAGCGACATCCGTATGCCGGAGGCGAAAGACGCGGCGGACTCCCCGGTCTCGGCGGCCCGCACCCCGACTGCGGGCGAGTCCGGGTCGAGGAGCAGCACCCGGACACGGACCGGGGCGTCGCGCTCCGTCAGGGGGCCCCGCAGCGCCGAGTCGTTCAGGCCGAGCAGCCCGAGGCCCCGCACGGCGAGGACGTCGACCCGCGCCGCCGTCCTGGCGTGCTCGCGCAGTTCCCGGCCCGCCTCGGCCTGCGTGGGGTAGACGGCGGCGATCTCGGCTTGCCCGGTGAAGGTTCCCGCGTGCGCCGGGGCCAGGCCGAACAGCACTCTGGCGTCGTCGGGCATCCCCAGGCCGTCCGCGATCCGCTCGAGCGCCTCGAGGGTGGTGACCTTGCGGCGCCCGTGGAAGACCTCGCTGAACCGGCCCTGGCCGAACCCGGCTGCGGCCGCCAGCCGCGCTTGGCTGGCGCCGGTCTGCGCCTGGACGCCCTGCAGCAGCACGGCGACGTCGCGCTCGCGCAGCGCCCGCCGGGTGCCCTCGGATCGCCACGCGCCGGAGGGCACCTCGACGGGATGGAACCTGTCGCCTGTCATCTCACCGTGAGAATACTTCTCACGGTGAGAACCCCGCCAGGGGATCGCGCGATTGCCGTCCGCCGCGTCACGGTTGGAATCCCCGGCGTGATCACGCTGGGACAGCGCGCACAGGAAGGCGGGCGTATGGACGAGGCAGCGCCGCAGGCTGCCGGCGGGACCGGCGTGAACGTCGACGAGGCAGACGCCGGCGGCCTGCGCCCGGAGCCCGGGCAGCGGGACGGCACCCTGACGCCATCGGAACAGGAGGCGCTCGAGGCGCTCCGGTTCGGCTGGGGAGACGCGTACCTGATCGGGCACGACGACGAGCACGGGTTCTGGGCGGCGCGGCGGGACAGGATCGGGGGCCTGCTGACCGAGGCTGGTCCGGACGAGCTGCGCCAGGCGATCATCGAGGACTACGCGGCCAAGCCGGTCCCCCGGGAACCGGCGTCGCGCGGCGGCCGCGACGACGGGAAGGCCGTCCTCGGCGCAGACCCGGGCGAGTTGCTGACGGGGAGCGACGGGCCGTGATGTGGGAGTGGGACTGCTCGGCGCCGGGCCGAAGCGGCGGGGGCGTCCGAGGCGACGAGCAGTGGGCGCTGCAGGCGGCCGAGTCGTGGATGCGCGAGCACCGCGCTATCGCCGCCCGGGTCGCGCCGGTGCTCCTGGACGTCGTGGAGCTGGCCTACGTGCCGGCCGGGCAGGCGCTCGAGGCGGTAGTGCATGGCAACGACCGGATAACGTGGCGGCCGGCGGCCGCGTGACCGCCCCGTCCGGACGCGGCCCCCGCCTAGTTCGTGTAGGCGGGGGCACAGCGCACGAAGTGAGCGGGTCTACCGGGTGTCACCGGGTCGATTCAACGTACGCGCCTCCGTGGCGTGCGAAATCCGCGAGGATCTCCGAGAGCTGCGCGGCCTCCGCCGGCGTCAGGTAAAGGCCGGTCTGCTCGTTGTGAGACATGAGGATCCGCGGCTCTGCCTCCCGCTGGTCCTGCACCATCACCAGGCCGACCACGGCAGGCTCCACGCCGGCAACCTTGTGGTCGGCCGTCCAAGTGATGTCCGGAGCTTCGAGCGTCAAGGTGACGGTTGCGAACGACCCCTGGTGGCCGCGCTCGGCTGCGTCGTCGTCAGCGACATGGGAGTCGGAGTAGGCGCACCAGCCAGGGCACGGCTCAAGATCGATGACTGTCAATTCTTGCCTGTTTCTCATAGGGAATGGATATGGGTACGACGCGGCAATAGTGACTTTGGTGCACATACGAGCCTTATCACCTCCAGAGGGAATGGAGTGCCGACGGGTCGGGGCGGGACAGGGCGGAAACCTGAGCCGGAAACCCACTGAAGCGGTTGGTTTCCGGCTCAGGTTTCCAGATCGCCATGGCAACCCCGACGCTCGGATTTGTGGCTCGGATTTCAGACGATGCCGGGATCCTCGTCGCGCGCTGGCCGCCCGCGCGGGCCGCGCGGTTCCCGGGGCTGCAGCGTCGCTGGCTGACGGCCTGGTGCGGTTGCGGGAGCGGCCCGGGTTCGGGGAGCGCGCGGTGGCGATGCCTTGCGCGGTTGCGTCCCGAAGATGCGGATGATCTCGTCCAGGTCCCCATCGGTGAAGTGGTAAGAGCCGGCCAGCTTCACGTAGGGGATGGCGCCGCTACGCGCCTGTTCCTTCAGCCACGACGCCGTGCAGCGGAGCAGCTCGGCGGCCTCGGCGGTGCTCCAGGCGCGCGGCGGCGACAGAGGCCCGGCACCGGACACGGGGGCTGGAAGCCTTTCGTGGATGGCGACGATCGCGGCGAGGTCGCCGCTGGTGAAACGCCGGTAGCCGCCTAGGTCCGTGTACGGGATCTTGCCCTGCTGCGCTTGCTCCTCGAGCCAGACAGGCTCGCATCTGAGTATCTCGGCCGACTCTTCGAGGGTGTAGACCCATGGCGCATCTCCGCGGTTGATGATCATCGCGCGAAGAATGCCCACCGCCGCCCTGCGCCACGCCCTGGCGGATCCGCGTAGGTGATCGGCCTGGTCTGGCGGCTGGCAAGTGCGGCCGCACTTACGGCGTGCAGGCTGGCTGAGGGCTATCGCAGAAAAGCAGCCTGAGTGACCGCTGCCCGCGGGGACTGTTCCCGCAGGACGGCATCGGCGCTACCGCAGATAATGCCCCGCTCTCTGCGGTAGGCCCCGGCTATTTCGAGGCTCTCTTGCTCCTCGCTGTCTTGGCCTTCTGCGGCGTGCGCGCGGCAGAGCTGCCCGTGCGGCCCGAAGCGGCACGCCCCGTCTGCGCGCGTGCCTCCTTGGCCGGCTCGCCGCCGTACAAGCGCTGTTTCTTCTCGACGACCTGCTGCGTCACGGCTTTGGCGATCGGCGTTCGGGCAGCCTTCGCGCGGCGCTTGGCTTCGGCAAGATCCTGCTGTGCCGCCTCGTGCAGCTGCCGGTTCTTCTGGGCGCCGCGGCGCTTCATCGCGGTCATCTTGTCGTCAGCGCCGTCGACGGGTCCGAGACGGGGCATAGCCGAGGTCGCGAAGCAGCCCCGCGTCGATGGCCGCAGAGCACTCGCTGGGCGAGGACTTGTTGACGTCTTCGATGGTCCACTGGCGTGGTCCCTCGTCGGCCGACGGCGCTGCCGCTGGGGGAGTCGGCGGCGCGATGCCGAAGCGCTGCGGGGCGCCGTCGATCACCGGCTTGATGGCATCCGCGATAGCTGCGTCGACGTCCGCGGCCGCCTGCAGGTCGATCGCGCCGACCGCGGACTGCACCGTACGGGAGTCCACCAAGGTCTGGGGATTCACGCCGAGGGCGTCGGCGGCGCGGCGAATGCCCAGCTCGGTCCGGGTCTCGATGATGCGAGCGGTGAGATCTTCGTCGAAGCTCATGCGAGCCTTCCTTCCATGTACAAATTGACGTCGTGGTCTGACAGCTCGACGAGCTGGCCCGAGCGCGGGTTGGTCGTCTTGAGCTGTGCCTTCATCCCGTCGTTCAGCTCGCCGTAGATCGGGACGATGTTCCCGGAGAGCATGTTTCGAAGGAGGTGGTCTGGCCGCCGCGGCTCCGGCGTCGTGGCCACCGCCTGTACTTTGGCGACCGCCCGGTCGACGTCGCCGCTCATCGCGTGCCCGAGCGCCTCCCGCACGTGGCTGGCGATCGGGCTTACCGTGACGCGCCCGTGCGTGATGGCGGTGCCTTTGACGGCGACGTAGGCGGACGTGCCCCGCGGGCCTGCCGGGGCAACCGGTTCCGCGCGGAAGTCGGTCGCCGCGGCGACCAGGGCGGCGACGTCGGCGTCGTGCGCGGCGGCGAGAGCGAGGACCTGGTTGCATGCGGCGGCGGCCGCGCGCAGGGCGTCTGCGAGCTTTTCAGCGTGCTCGGGCCGGGCGAGCTCGTCGACCTTGGCGCCGATGACCGCCAGCCCGCTCAGCCGGGCTTCGCGGCGGTCCTGCTCGGCCTTCTGCCGGGCACCCTGCGCGGTGAGGTCCGCGTGCCGCCAGGCGTCCCGGAGCTTGTGCAGGGCAGCTTCGGAGATGCTGCGCTTACCCGAGGCGATGTCCGCCTCGGCCTGGACGACGTCGCGCTCGGCGTCCGCAACGCTCGCCTGCGGGTCTTCCGTGGTCGTGGTCATGGTTCTGCTCCTTATCGGT
>Ga0335075_10017622_pt1 | contig 10614 bp, 8 predicted proteins | sample Lox_Sample_24_FD_206723 | JGI IMG/M metagenome (GOLD analysis project Ga0335075, IMG submission 206723) | Soil microbial communities from Loxahatchee National Wildlife Refuge, Florida, United States - Lox_Sample_2.4 | ecosystem: Environmental > Terrestrial > Soil > Wetlands | place: USA: Florida... | reverse complement strand
AAGCGTTATTTTATTGCTCTCTTCCTTGCGGCTGCGCCCCTGCTGGCCGGCGTGGCACAAGCGCAGGTTCCCGTAGACACTAGCTCGCCAGGCGCGGGCCCACTTCCCGTCCGCGTTCCGAACCCCCCGCCCTCGGTACCACTGCCGTACGCCAGTCTGGGGCCGACGGTCATTCGCGGCGTTCAAGAATTGAACAACTCCGGTGAAGTCGGCGTCGTCTCACTGACCCCCGTCGGGCCGAACAAGACGCACGTCGTCATCGACCTACGGAGTTTTCCGGACCACCCGCAACCGGCGCAGATCCACCGCGGCCACAGCTGCGACGCGTTCGACCCGCAGCCCGCGCTCGTCTTACACGACGTCGTGGATCGTACCCTCCACACGGGGCGCTCAGATACGATCGTGAATTTCCCGGTCAGCCGGTTGCTCTCGGGAAACTACGTCGTGGACATCCGCATCTCGGATACCGATCGGACACACGATGTCGCTTGTGGAGAACTCTACCTGCACTAGAACGGAAGCGTCTGGTCACGCTCGCCGGGGTCGACTTCGGATTCGGAACGTACGATCGCGTTGATCACGATGTTGGGCAGCGCGACGGGGACCGTGTCGATCTCGGCGAGATCGGGAACCGTCTTGATCACGTCGCTCGCCCCGAGGTCTTCGAAACGCCGGGCCTGGGGAACGAGGCGATCGCGGTAGGAGCCGACGGCGCCGTTGAAAGCGGTGTTGGCGTTGCGCAGCGCCGTCCCGACTTTTCCGAGATGATCGGCGAAGACGGCGAAGCGTTTGTAGAGTTCGCGCCCCGTCTGGGCGATCTCACGTGCGCTGCGTTCCTGCTGCACGATGATCCAGCCGGCGGCGTAGGCGCGCAAGAGCGCCACCAAGCTCAGCGGACCGACGACATAGACGCCCCGGGCGATCGCCTTGTCGAAGAGGTCCGGCTCCTCAATGAGCGCCGCGCTCAGCGCCGCCTCGTTGGGAACGAACATCACGACGAAATCCGTCATCGCTTCGTGCCGGGTATAGTCGCGCTTGGCGAGATCGGTCGCGTAGCCGAAGAGGGCGCGCGCGTGCGACCCGAGCGCCGCGGCGCGTTTGGCGTCGTCGACCGCCTCGCAAGCATCGAGGTAGTGCGCGAGCGGCACCTTCGCATCCACCGGAATCTTCTGGCCTCCCGGGACGCGGATCGTCATATCGGGACGTCCTTGGCCCGCCTCATCGCGCTCGGTGAGCTGTTCGGAGAAATCACAGAACTCGTTCATGCCGGCGATCTCGACGATCCGGCGCAGCTGGAACTCACCCCAGCGGCCGCGTGCCCCCGAGTTGCGCAGCGACGACGAGAGCTTCACCGTCTCGGTCTTGAGGACGTCGGTGTGGCCGCGTAGTTGCTCGGTGGCTTGGGTGAGCGCGATGATCTGCTCGGTGACTTTGGCGTAGGCGCCTTCGCGCTTGTTCTCGATCTCGTTGAGCTTGACATCGAGCAGTTGTAAACGTTGCGCGAACGGCCCCAGCAATGCGTCGATTGCGGCCTTGCGCGTCTCGAGCTCGCCCTGCACCTCGGCCTTCTGCTTTTCGAAGCGCTCGCCGGCGAGCTGCATGAGCTGCAACGTCCCGCGTTCGATCTGCTTGTCGCCGATCTGGGCGAAGAGCTCGGCCATCTGCGCTTTGAGCGACTCATTGCGCCGGCTTTCGTTGCCGAACGACTCCTCGCAGGCGCGCACCCGCTCGTTTGCCGCCGCGAGCGCCCGTTCGAGTTCGAGCGTTCGCTCCTGCTGCGCCGCACGCTCGTCACGGCCGGCGGCAAGCTCTTTGGCGAGGGTGGCTCCGCGAAGCGCGAGGCCGACGCTGATGGCCACAACGATGCCGAGTGCGACCCAGAGGACTGCGTGCGAGTCGACCACGCTTTACGATCTCCCCTCTAGGCGCGCCAGCGCGTGCAGCGTGTTGCTGACGTGTTGTGAAAACTTGAGCGAGGTGTAGGCGTAGACGATCCGGCCGCCGGGAGCGATCACGTACGACGTACGGTTCGCATACATCCGCGGAACGGTTCGCAGCACCGCGTCGTAGGCCCGAGCGATCTTCCCATTTGCATCGGCGGCGACCGGGAAACGGCTTCGGCAGGCCGAGACCGAGAAGCGCTGCAGAGTCGCGATGTCGTCTTCCGAGACGCCGATCACGACGGCGCCCAAGCGCCGGTAGTCGCCGATGTGCGCCGCGAAATCATGCGCCTCGAGGGTGCAGCCTTTCGTGAAAGCCGCCGGATAGAAGTACAAGACGACCGGCCCTTGGGTGAGCGCTCGTTTCAAATCGAAGGTGAAGACCTTCCCTCCGAGCGAGGCTTGCGCCGCGAAGAGCGGTGCTCGCGCACCCACCGGCAACTCGGCAACTGCCGCCGAGGTGCACAATGCCAGCCCCGCGGCAATCGCGATCAGAATACGCACCATGGCCATCTCCCATCCCGATGATCACGCCGATCGTATCATCCGGGAGTGCCAAGCGTGTGGCACTCCACACTCCAGACTTGGGCGGCACGTTTGCGCCGACCTTGGCAGACGCAAAACGTGCCGTCAGAGCGACGGCGTAAAATTCAGGTTCTTGACGAGGAAGGCGTAGAAGTCGGCGACTTGTGCGATCCTCTTCTCGGTCGTCAATCCCGAGAAGTGGCCTTCGTTGGTCTCGACCCGCAACAGAATCGGTGCGTCGCCGCCTTGCGCGTACTGCAGAGCCGCCGCGAATTTGAACGAGTGCGCCGGATAGACGCGGTCGTCGTGGTCCGCCGTCTCGATCAAGGTCGGCGGATAGTGCGTCCCCGCTTTGATGTTGTCCAACGGCGAATAGGCGTACAGCGTCTGAAATTGCGCAGCCGACGCATCCGCAGCGCCGTACTCGGGGATCCAGGCCTTCCCCACGGTGAACAGCTGGTAGCGCAGCATGTCGTAGAGGCCTTGCTCGGTGACGACGGCCCCGAAGAGGTCGGGCCGCTGGGTCATCACGGCGCCCATGAGCAAACCACCGTTGGAGCCGCCGTTGATGGCGAGCTTGGGGGTCGAGGTGATCTTCGCATCGATGAGCATTTGCGCCGCCGCAATGAAGTCGTCGAAGACGTGCTGCTTGTTGGCTAAGCGCCCCGCGTCGTGCCAGGCCTCGCCGTATTCGCCGCCGCCGCGCAAGATCGCGACGGCATATGCCCCGCCCATCTGTAACCACAGAGCGGTACGGGTCGAAAAATACGGCGTCAGCGAGATATCGAAGCCGCCGTAGCCGTAGAGGATCGTCGGGGTGCTGCCGTCGAGCGGCATATCCTTGCGATGCGTCACGAAGACCGGTACGCGCGTCCCATCCTTGGAGGTCGCAAAGAGCTGTTCGGTCACGTACGGTGACGGATCGAATGCGACCTCGGCCCGATGGTAGACCGTCGAGACGCCGGTCTGCGTATCGTAGCGGTACGTCACGCTCGGATACGCGTACGACGTATAGGTGTAATACGCGATGCGATCGGAGCGCCGCTGCGTCTGCGGAACACCGGCCGCTCCGATGCCCGGAAGCTCAATCTCTCCGGTAAGCTGCCCGGTGAGATCGGCGATCTTGACCACCGAATGCGCATCGTGAAGGTATTCGAGATAGAAGTGATCGCCGATCAAGCTCAGCTGGTCGAGCGCATCGGCCGTCTGCGGCACGACGTCGTGCAGCGTGTGCGCCGGATCGCGCAGGTCGAGCGCGACGACACGAAAGCGCGGCGCGTCGGCGTTGGTCTCCAAATAGATTCGCGTGCCGTCATGACCGATCGGCGTGTACGAGATATTCGGATCGAGCGGCAGCACCGGGCGGAAGGCGGAATCCGGCTCGTCGCCGCGCCTCCACGCTAGGCTGTTACCGTCGCCTTTGCTGCGAAAGAGAAAGTAATAGCTTTCATCTTCGAGCGCACCGATCGAGACGAACTCGTCGGGGCGTGCCGTCGATGCGTAGACGAGCCGGTCGCTGCTCTGCTGCGTCCCCAAACGGTGGAACCAGATCTTCTGGACATCGAGGGTCGCCAGCGTTTGATTTGCCGCGCGCGGCTCGTCGTAGCCGGAATAATAAAAGCCCTGATCTCCCACCCAGGTCGCGTCGGAATACTTGGACCACTGGATGACGTCGGGGAGGTCCTTCCCATCGGGCACCGACTTCACGTGCCACGTCTGCCAATCGGCACCGCCGGTCGAGGTCGCATACGCCATCAGCGTACCGTCCCGCGTAAAATCGGTATCGGAGACTTGGATCGAACCGTCTTTGGACAGCAGGTTCGGATCGAAGAAGAGACGGTCCGGTCCGAATTCGGAGTCGCGAATGTACAGAACGTCCTGCGTCTGCAAACCGGTGTTGCGATAGACGAACCAGTGGGCGCCGTAGTGAAACGGTGTTCCGACTTTGGGATAGTCATAGAGTTTGCCGAACGCGGCGGCAATCGCGGCACGCTGCGGGATCGCATCGAGATAACCGCGTGTCAGTGCATTCTCGGCAGCAACCCAGGCCCGCGTCTGCGGTGCGTCGAGCGCCTCCATCCAACGGTACGGGTCGGCGACCGTCGTTCCGAAATACGTATCGGTCACCGTGCCGCGCGCTGCGGCGGGATAAGTCAGCGGCGCATCGGCGGCGAGCGCAGGTGCGCTCACGAGCAGTGCGCCCAGCAAGAGTGCGGCTGGTCTCACGTGGCATCGCTACCGCGCCGTCAGGTGCGATCCCTACCGCACAAACGCTATGCGGACGTCTACTTTTAGAGCCCGAGCATCCGTGCGATCGCAAGCCGTTGGATCTCGTTTGTTCCTTCACCGATCTCGTTGATCTTTTGATCGCGGTACATGCGCGAGACCGGATACTCGTCCATGAATCCGTAGCCGCCGTGGATCTGTACCGCTTCGTTGACCACGTGGCGCGAGATTTCGGCGCTGTACAGCTTGGCCAAACTCGCGCTGAGCGCGAAGTCACGGTCGTTGTCCTTCTCCCAGGCGGCTTTGAAGACCATGAGTTTGGCGTGCTCGATCTGTGCGAGCATGTCGGCGAGCTTGAACTGAATCGCCTGGAATTTGGATATGGCCTGTCCGAACTGCTGGCGTTCCTTCGCGTAGCGCAAGGCTTCGTCGTAAGCGCCGATCGCGAGGCCGACCGAGAGGGCGGCGACCGATATGCGGCCGCCGTCGAGCACTTCGAGAAATTGCTGCAGACCGCGCCCGCGTTCGCCGAGCAGATGATCTTCGGGCACCGCCGCGTCGGCAAACGAGAGTTCGTGCGTATCCGAAGCGCGCCAGCCCATCTTCTTGTAGGGCGCACCCCGCGTGAAGCCCGGAGTCGCCTGCGGCACGATCAGGGTGCTGATCTCCGGCTTGCGGCCGTTGCCGGGTCCGGTGACCGCCGTGATCGTGCTGCCGCCGGTAAGCCGCGTCCCGCTGTTGGTGATGAAGGCCTTGGCCCCGTTGATGATCCACTGCCCGTTACGCAACTCTGCGCGGGTGCGCGTACCGCCCGCGTCGCTGCCGGCTTGCGGCTCGGTTAACCCGAAGCCCCACAGCATTTCGCCGCGCGCCAGCGGAACCAAAAAGGTCTCTTTCTGAGCCTTGGTGCCGAAGAGATAGAACGGCGTCGTACCGAGTGAAACGTGCGCGGCGAGCGTGATGGCGGTCGACGCGTCGGCGCGCGCAATCTCCATCACGGCCAGCGCGTAGGAGACGGTGTCGGCGCCGGCGCCGCCCCATTCGCTGGGGAAGGGCAGGCCCAGTAAGCCGAGATCGGCCATCTTCGCGACCAGGTCGTAGGGAAATTCCGCCGCCGCATCCATCGCTTGCGCGCGCGGAGCAACTTCCTCGCGCGCGAAGTCGCGACAGAGTGCTTGGATTGCTTTCTGTTCCGGCGTGAAATCGAAGTCCATACTGCACGTCCCGTCCTATTTGCACGAAGGTCTCGGTCTCCGGCGACGCCAAACCCTCTTCTAATGTCTTCGGAGACCTCGCCTGCGCGCAAAGACGGTTCGCCCTCCGTCATCTCGCTGCACGGCGTCTCGCTGATCTATCCCAACGGCACGCGTGCGCTCGACAACCTCACGCTCGACATCGCCAAAGGCAGCTTCGTCTTCCTCGTCGGCGATTCAGGGACGGGCAAATCGAGCCTCTTGCGCCTGCTCTATCGCGAGCAAGTCCCGACCCGCGGCGAAGTCGTCGTCGACGGCGTGCGCGTCGACCTCCTCAAGCGTTCGCGCATTCCCTATCTGCGGCGCAACGTCGGCGTCGTCTTTCAGGATTACAAACTCCTCGCCGACAAGACGGTCTGGGAGAACGTCGCCTTTGCGTTGCAAGTTACCGGAACGCACACCCGCGAACTGCTGCGCTTGGTCCCCCGGGCGCTCAATCGCGTCGGACTCTCGCACAAGGGCGAGATGTATCCCAGCGAGCTCTCGGGCGGTGAGCAGCAGCGCACCGCAATTGCGCGCGCGCTGGTCAACAATCCCAAGATTCTGCTCTGCGACGAGCCGACCGGGAATCTCGATCCGGCCAACTCGACCGAGATCATGGAGACGCTTCTGCACATCAACCTCAAAGGGACGACGGTGCTGGTCGCCACGCACAATGCGGCCGCCGTCGACCGGTTGCGCCGGCGCGTGATACGCCTGGCCGACGGCAAGATCGTGAGCGACGAAGATCGCGGCTACTACTCTCTGGCGAACGGAACGCATGGTGGATTGGGGCAGAGTACAGTTCTTCCTTAGCGAAGTGCGGCGCAGCTTCACGCGGAACCCGGTCATGCAGATCACGGCGATCGGGACGGTCACCGTCACGATTCTCATGTTGGGCGCGTTTCTCTTCGGCCGTCAGACGCTGACGACCATTGGCGACCAGATCGTGCGCAAGATCGAGATATCGGTCTTCCTCGACGACAACGTCGACCCGGTCACCGCGCGCAAGCTCGAGGTGCAGATCGCAGCGGATCCGCGAGTTCTCAGCGTCACCTACATCTCTCGCGCCGAGGGCTTGGCGCTCATGCGCGAGCGCCTGCGCGGGCAGATCGACATGTCGCTGCTCAAGAGCAACCCGCTTCCCGACGCGCTGCGCGTCCGCGTCGTCGATCCCGCACTCGTGACCCAGGTCGCCGCTCACATCCAAAAGATGCCCGGGGTCGCCACCACCGTCTACGCGCAAGACGTCGTAACCAAAATGTTGCGCATGGGCGATATTCTCTCGCGTCTGGGGCTCATCGTCGTCATCTCGCTCGTGCTCACGGCGGCGATCATCATCTCCAACACGATCCGGCTCACCGTCTTTGCTCGCCGTCGCGAGATCGGCATCATGCAGCTCGTCGGTGCGTCAGCCGCCTACATCCGCGGGCCATTCATCTGCGAAGGCCTCATTCACGGCGTCGTCGGCGCATTGATCGCGATCGGGTTGCTGGCCGCGGCGCAAGCGGAATACCTGCCCAAGCTCCAAGCCGCGCTGCCGTTCATTCCACTCTCTATCGCCGGACACGACGAGCTGGTCTTCTCGCTCGCGCTGCTGGGGACGGGCGCCTGCGTCGGCATCCTCTCCTCGTGGATATCAGTCGACCACTACTTGCGCACGTGAAGGCGCTCAGGCGCATCGCGGCGGCGACTGCCGCCCTCGCACTTCTCGCGTCGGCGGCCGTTCCGGCGAACACGATCAAAGAGAGCATCGAGTCGCAACAGCAGCGCATTCACGAGACGCACCTCAGGCTACAACAGGAGCAAGACGCACTCCAGTTTGCCAAACTCCGCGAAGCCGATCTGCAACGGCAGCTCGCCGAGACGAGTCAGAGCATCGCCGACGTGCACGCCTCGCTCGACGATCTCTCGGTACAGATCGCTCACAACCGCACGAAGCTCGCGTGGAACACGCTCCAGCTCACCGCCGCGCAGGCGACCCTCGAGCGCCACGACGAGGCGTTGCGGCGGCGGCTGGTCGACGCATACGAACACGGCGACGTCGCATATCTCAACGTGCTCCTCGCGTCGTCGTCGTTCAGCGATTTCGTGGAACGGTGGGACGACATCCGGTACCTCATCACCGAAAACGAGAAGGCGATTCACGAACGGCGCGCCGCCGAAGAGCGCGTCGCTGCCATTGAGGCTGCGCTCGACGGCGCCGAAAATGAACTCGAAAACTCGCTCAACCACCAGCAACAGATGCGCTATCAGCTCGATTCGCTTGCGCAGACGCGCCAAGGCCTGCTCGGTGAGGCTCAGGCGCAGCAACAAAACGTCGCCGCCGAAGTGACCAACCTCGAAGAGCTCTCGGCGCAAGAAGAGGCCGCCCTCGAAGCGATGATCGTCGAGCGCCAGCGCGAGGAGGCGGTGCGCCGCGAGGCGGAACGCCGCGCGGCGCTCTTGGCCGGACGCGCCGCACCCGCACCTCCTTCAACCGGCGAATTCAGCTGGCCGGTCTCGGGCCCGATCACCTCACCCTTCGGCTACCGCAGCGATCCCTACGGCGGTGGGACCGAATTCCACACGGGGATCGACATCGGTGCCCCGATGGGGGCGACGGTCACGGCGGCGGCCGGTGGCACCGTCATCTACGCGGCGCCATACGGCGGCTACGGAAACGCCGTGATCATCGACCACGGCAACGGGGTCTCCTCGCTCTACGGGCACCTCTCGCAGATATTCGTCGCCGATCATCAAGAGGTACAGCGTGGCCAGGCGATCGGGGCGGTCGGCATGACGGGCCGCGCGACGGGGCCGCACCTCCACTTCGAAGTGCGGGTGAACGGGCAACCGGTCGATCCCGCCTCGCGACTTCGCTGATCGCGCCTCAACTTCGATGAAGTGGCGGCAAACGCAACCGGAGGCGTAGGCGTACGCGTCAAAGGTACCACGTCCCCACGTCTTGCGCCCGATTCCAGAAACGACGCTCGCTTGCACGGAAGATTTCGCGCTCTCCTCGCCGTCCTGCTCATTGCACTTGCCTCGCTCGGCGGGGCCCTCTTCCTTGCGCACGAGCGAGCCGACCAAGCCGACGATTCGCTCGTCGCAGGAGCAGCGGCACCGCTCGATCTGCGCGCATTGCTTGCGAGTGCAGGGGGCTCCGATCAACGCCTCCTCGATTTGGCTTTTGCCAAGGTCGAAGACGTCTACTACAAGCCGATCGAAGCACAGGTGCTGCTCAACGGCGAGCAGCAGGCACTTGCGTACTATCTCAAACAGAACGGCGTTCGCAATCCGCAGATCCCGCATTTCGTCGCCACCGGAGACCGCGAGCGCGATGGCCGGTTGCTCGACAAAAACCTCGAACTGGCCGAATCGCTCTACGGGAGCCGTGTATCCTCGACCGGGCTCACCGATGCGGCAGTAAAGGGGATGCTCGACTCACTGGATCCATACACCACCTACCTCGACGCCGACGAGATCAACGGGCTCGAAGAGTCGCTGCGCGGGGGCGACTTCGGCGGCATCGGCGTCTACATCGGTCAGGATCCGCAGACCAAGAGCGTGCTCGTCGATCCGATCGACGGAACGCCCGCGGCCAAAGCCGGAATCAAGCCCGGCGACGAGATTTTGCAGATCGACGGGACGCCGACGCGGACCCTCTCGCTCGATGAGGTCGAGCGCCTCATCCGCGGCCCGATCGGCAGCGTCGTCGTCCTGCTCATTCGCAACCATGCCGGCGGCGCCGTGCACGACGTGAAGGTGACACGAGGGCACATCCTCGTCCCCTCGGTGTACGCCAAGGTAGAAGACGGATTCGATTACGTCCGGCTCTCCGACTTCGGGCAGACCTCGTACGACGAAGTGCGCAAAGCCTTGCTCGCCGGGAAGGCGAAGCACGCGCGCGGGTACATCCTGGACTTGCGCAACAACGGCGGCGGCTTGCTCGATGCAGCCGTGGACATCTCGAGCCTCTTCATCCCGCGGGGGACGATCGTCTCGACGATCGATCGCGACGGCGCGCGAGACACCAGGGTCGCGACCAACGTTTCCATCGGAGCGGCACCCCTCGTCGTCCTCGTCAACCAGTATACCGCCAGCGCCTCCGAGATCACCGCGGGTGCTATCCAAGATTACCGTGTTGGAACGCTGCTGGGGACGCGAACCTTCGGGAAGGGCGTCGTCCAGAGCATCTACGACCTCGGGCCGCAAGAGGGCGCCTTCAAGATCACCACCGCTCGTTACGTGACGCCGCTTGGCCGAGATATCCAGCACAAGGGTATAGAACCCGATATCGTGATCAAGCAGCCCGTCGAGCCCGAAGTCATCGACACCCCCAAAGACCTCCAACTCCTCGCCGCCAAGGACTACTTGCGGCGAGTCGCCCGCAGGTAAACCATAACGCCGTGAACATCCGACTCCTTGGCGCCTTCACCGCCTCCGCACTCCTGGGGAGCTTGCTTGCGCCGCTCTCCCTACCAGCCGCGCCGCTTACGAGCATCGACAACAACGAACTCGAGACCAGCTACGAGCTAGTCACGGCGGAGTTTTACAAGAAAGTCGACCCGCAAGCGCTACTCGACGGCGCGCGCAACGGTCTGATCGGCTACCTCAAGCTCAACGGTGTGAGCGCCCCCGCTCTCCCGGCCGTGCACGCCACCGACGACGATGGGCAAAACGTGCGGACGCTCGAGCGAGAGGTGGAC
>Ga0335075_10017621_pt1 | contig 10614 bp, 9 predicted proteins | sample Lox_Sample_24_FD_206723 | JGI IMG/M metagenome (GOLD analysis project Ga0335075, IMG submission 206723) | Soil microbial communities from Loxahatchee National Wildlife Refuge, Florida, United States - Lox_Sample_2.4 | ecosystem: Environmental > Terrestrial > Soil > Wetlands | place: USA: Florida... | reverse complement strand
GGGCCGCGGAATCGGGGTCAGGGAGGCGAAGTACTTGTCCACCTGATTGAGCTCCGCGTTCTCCCCGGTCATTCCGGTCTTGATGTAGCCGGGCGCAATGGAGTTCGCGCGGATGCCGTATTTGCCGAACTCGACGGCCATCGAGCGGATCATCGCCCCGATGCCGGCCTTCGCGGCGGCGTAATGACCCTTGCCCGCGAGGCCCGCGAACATCGAGAGGCTTCCGCAGAAGACCAGCGAGCCGCCCGGCTCACCGCTCTCGGCACGCTTGACCATCAGCCGCGCGCCCTCGCGCAGCGTATAGAAAGCCCCGTGCATGCTGACGCCGAGAAAGGTGTGGTAATCCGGAGTCGACAGCTCGAGGATCGAATTGGAGCGAGGCGGCGGGAGGCCCGCGTTGGCGATCACGCAGTCGAGGCGCCCGAATTCCTTCATCAGGGCCTCGTAGCCCGCCAGCACTTGCTCCTCGGCCGAGACGTCGACCTGCCGTGCCTGCACGCGCACGCCGAAGGTCTCCAGCTCTTTCTTCGCCGCCGCATTCTTCTCCGCGGAGCGGCCCCAGATCGCGACGTCTCCGCCCTGCTTGGCGATGCCGCGAGCAAAGCCCAAGCCCAGACCGCTGTTGCCGCCGGTCACCACCGCAACCTTGCCGCTCAGATCGAAAAGCCCTTTTGCCATAGTTCCCCCGGACCGGAGTCGATCACCGGCTGCGCCAGTGTCCTGCGCTCCGGGAGCAGCCACAACCGCGATCTGTGTCGAAGGCCGGCCCCAATGATGCCCCCCGGGTCAACTCGAGATGATCTGCCGGGCCTTGCGCATCTGCCAGATCGCATAGGCGCGAATCTGCTCGCCGAAGTGCGCCGGCGCCGGCCCCGCCCTGGAGCGCGCGTAGGTTCCCTCGAGCAGGCAGGCAAGCTTGAAGCACGCCAACGCGAAGTACCAGGGCAGCTCGTCCAGGCTCCGTCCCGCGATCTCGCCGTACAGGCGAGCCAGCTCCGCACGAGGCATGAAATTCTCCCAGGGGACAACCAGCGGCCGCTTGCCGTCCGGATCCCCTTCCTCCCACCAGCTGCCGAGCACCCAGCCGAGATCGAGCAGCGGATCGCCGAGGGTCGCAAGCTCCCAGTCGACGACCCCCGAGATCCGCGGCGAGGCGAGCGAGAAAAGAACGTTGGCAAACTGCAGATCGCCGTGGATGAGGCCGATGCGCCGATCCTCGGGCAGGTGATCGCGCAGCCAGCGCTCCACTTCGTCGACGTGCGGGAGTCCGCCGCCGTCATAGCCGGGCATGGAGCGATAGCCGTCGAGCTGGGAGCGCCAGCGGCCCACCTGCCGCTCGTGCCAGTCGGCCGGTTTGCCGAGTCCCTGCAATCCCACGGCCGCCGGGTCGATGGAACCCAGCGCGGCAGCCGCGCGCACCATTTCCTCGCCCATCGCACGCCGCCAGCTCGCATCGGTGGCGTAGCGTCCCGGCAGCTGACCGCTCGGCGCGAAACCCTCCAGCGGCGACATCAAGTAAAAGCACGCACCGATGACCGCGGGGTCGTCGCACACCGCATACACGGCCGGATGCGGCACGGCGCTCCCCGCAAGGGCGTCGAGGATTCGCGCCTCGCGCAGCATGGTCTCGTTGCTGTGGGCGCGCAGCTGCCTGGACGGCCGCCGCAACACCATCGACTCCCCGCCGCGCTCGAGCAGGAAGACGTTGTTCTGGACGCCGCCCGCGAGCTTGCGCGCGGCCGTCACGGGACCTGCACCGGGGACAGGCCGGCCGGCGATCCAGGCATTCAAGCGCGGCCAGTCGATCAGCCCCCCGAAATCATCGATCGGGGTCACCGCCCGGCTCAGCCGAAGGCTTCGTCGAACAGATGGCGCATCGCCGACCAGGAGCGCTCGTCGGCCTTCTTGTTATAAGCGAGCCCCGGCACCTGGCGCGCGTCCGCCTCCGGATTGGTGAAGCTGTGCACGGCGTTCCCGTAATAAATCACCTGCCAGTCGGCCTTGTCGCGCTTGAGCTCCGTCATGACGCCGTCGACGGCTTCCTTGTTCACCAGCGGATCGTCTGCGCCGTGACATACGAGCACTCTGGCCCGAATGCGCGCCCTGTCCTCGGGCAGCTCGGCGATGAGCCCCGCATGGAAGGTGGCGATCGCCGCGAGCGGCGCGCCGGTGCGCGCGAGCTCGAGCGCGGTCGTTCCTCCGAAGCAATAGCCGATCGCCGCGAGGCGTGCCCCATCGACGCCCGGTTGCGCGCGCAATGCATCCAATGCCGCGCGCGCCCGTGAGCGCCACTCGGACCGATCCGCATAGAACGATTGAATGAGGGGTCCGAGCTGCGCCATGTCGTTGTACATGGCGCCCTCGCCGTTGATATCCGCCGCGAGCGCGACGTATCCGAGCTGCGCCAGACGCTCGGCGCGTTTCTTCGCGTGGTCGCCGAGTCCGAACGCCTCGGGGAAAACGACGACGCCCGGCCGCGGGCCGCCGCGGGCGTCCTCGCTCGCGAGATAGCCGATGAATTTGGTCTTACCGTTCGTGTATTCCAGTGTCTTGGTCTTCATGAGAGTCTCTTTCGAGGTGGATGATTGGGTTGGCGATGGGTCATCGGCGCGGTGCGCCGGAGTTCTCCGCACCCATGCCGGAAAAACCGATGCAATAGCCGCCGTCCACCGGCAGCAGAACGCCGGTGATGTACGAGGCTTCGTCGCTCGCCAGGAACAGCGCGGCGGCGGCGATTTCGCGCGCCAGGCCCCAGCGATCCAGCGGGATCCCGGCAAGCCGGGGAGCGTCCGGCGGCGGTTCGGGATGCACTTTGGACTGCGCCACGAGCCCGGTCCAGATGGTGCCGGGCTCGATTGCGTTGATGCGGATGTTATGGGCCGCATAGTCGAGCGCACCGGACTTGGTGAGCTGATTGACGCCCGCCTTCGCCGCGCCATAGATGCTGTGGTGCTTCCAGCCGACGACGCCGGCGGCCGAGGCGATGTTCACGATCGATCCCCCGCCTCCTTTCAGCATGGAGACGATCCCGTATTTCATGCACAAGAACACGCCCCTGATATTCACCGAATGGATACGGTCCCAGCTCTCGGCGGTCTGCTCGTGAAGGGGCGCCATCTTGCCGCCGAAGCCGGCGTTGTTGACGAGGATGTCGAGGCGGCCGAACTTTTGCTCGGCGGCGCCGATCATGTTCCGAACGTCCGCCTCATCCGAGACATCGGCGTGAACTGCGATCGCCGCATCGCCGATTGCGGCCGAAACCTCGTTCTGCCGGCCGCTGATGTCCGCGCAGACGACCCGCGCCCCTTCGGCGGCGAACAGCTCCGCCATCGCCTTGCCCATGCCGGAGCCCGCGCCGGTGATGACGGCAACCTTGCCGGCGAGGCGCATTGCCGTCAGCCCCGCAGCCGCACGCCCGCCTGCAGCCAGGGCGCGGCCTTCTCGGTCTTGTCCTGAAATCCCGCCGGCAGCTCCTCGATCATGTCCATGCTGGCGGCAAGCCGGCCGAAGCCGATGAAATACGCGATGAACGCGGCGAGCTCGACGATCTCGGCCTCGGTGAAGAACCGCCGCAGATTCGAGAATGTGCGATCGTCGATCGAAAAATGATCGGTCGACGAAATGTCGGCGTAGCCGATGGCCGCTTTTTCCGCGTCGGTGAGGTCGGGCGCCTCCAGCGGCTTTTCGAGCGAGCACACCATGCCTTCCGTCATCCCGTCGTCGACCGCGGACTGGTAGCGCACCGCCATGCAGCTGCGGCATTGATTGTGGAAAGCGATGCGCAGGCGCACGAGCTCGATCAGCCGCCGCGGCAAGCGCGTGCTCTGAAACAGCGCGCCGCCGAAGCGCACGACGGCCTTCGCCACCTCGGGCGAATGCGCGAGGACTCTCGTCATGCCCTGCTCGAGCGGAGTCGCGCTGTCCGCCTGGACGAGCGCGCGCAGTTCCTTGTCCCAATCTTCGATCGGCAATTTGGAAAGCCTGGTCATGTGTGCTCTCTCCGGTTGGCGCGCGTGCTCACGGAAGCCCCTGCAGCGCAGCAGCCCCGCGCCCGGCCCCAAGAGTAGGTGACTTTGCCGTACGCCGCCAATCCACTACCATCCTAACCTACCATAGTAAAGTGGGGTCCCCGTGGCAGAGGCTGGCCGCTAGAATGCTTGCCGGGGACTCCTCGTACGGTGCCTGATACCGGAGATTATATGAACGAACTATCTCGTCGAGTGGCACGCAAGAGCTCCATCGCCGGCAGCGGCACCGAATGGCCGCCCAGCTGGAATACCTTGCCGCATGGCATCAGCACCGGCCGCTACATCGACCCGCGGTTCACGCGTCTCGAATACGAGCGCCTCTGGAGCCGCGTCTGGCAAGTTGCGGCGCGCCTGGACGAAGTCCCCGGGGTCGGGGATTACACCGTTTATGACATCGGGGATCAGTCGGTTCTCGTCGTGCGCGCGGACCCGAATACCGTCAAGGCGTATTACAACGCCTGTCCGCATCGGGGCACGGCACTCGGCAAGGGAACGGGCACGTTCCCGAGCTGCCGCATCATGTGCCCCTTCCATGGCTGGCGCTGGAATCTCGCCGGCGAGAACCAGTTCGTGCTCGAGCGCCAGGAATTTCGCAACGGCCAGCTGCGCGACAGCGACGTCGCCCTCAAGGAGGTCAAGGTCGCGCTGTTCGGCGGCTTCGTGTTCATCAACATGGACCCGAAGGCGGAGCCGTTCGAGGAGTTCATCGCGCCCGTTCGGGAAGCGATCGAGGGGCTGGCGATCGCCGACATGCATCACTACTGGTGGAAATCGATACCGGTGGCGGCCAACTGGAAAGTGGCGCAAGAAGCCTTCTTCGAGGCCTTCCACGTCCCGGCCACCCACCCTCAGCTGGAAAAAGGCGGAGCGGAGGTGATCCTCGGCAAGCGCGACAACGCGGAGTTCACGCACCGTTATGTCACCTACGAGGTCTATCCCCACGGGCACGGCGCCTTCTACGGCGGCAAGAAAACGCCGATGGCGGGACACGTCAATGAGCTCAAGGGAGACCCGCTCGAGGAGATGGCCGCACGGCTGAAGCTGCTCGTTGACGGCATGGATGCCATGGTGCTGAAAGAGGATATCGAAGTGCTGCTGTCGCTTCGCGGCAAACCCATCCCCGAAGGCTCGAGCCTCGGCGGGGAATATGTGAAGGCGCTGTACGCGGATGCCGGCGCCAAGCAGCGTCCGATGCCCAAGCTGACGCCGCAGATCCTGGGCATGTGGGGCGGCGAAATCTTCGTCTTCCCGAACCTCATGATCTTGCCCCAGGCCGGCAATGCCATGATCTACCGGGTGCGGCCCAACGGCTCCGATCCCGACAGCTGCATCTTCGAGATCCTCTCCACACGCACTCTCCCCGCGGCCGTCAAGCCGCCGCGACCGACGCTCGAGCACGTGACGGATGTCCAGGATCCGGAGCAGGTGCTGCTCATTCCGCGCCAGGACCTGGGCAACATCCCGCGCATGCAGAAAGGCATGCACGCGCACGGGCTCGAGCACACCTGGCTCGCGGCGGACCAGGAGAAGATCATCCTGAACATGCACCAGGAGCTCGATCGGTACTTGCGCACCGAATGACATGAAGCCTCGCATCTCACCCCTGTTGCCGCCCGAATGGAAGGGTGAGGTCCTCGAGGCGGTCAGCGCTTTCCCGCACGGCCGCGACTTCGTCCTGTCGCGCCACCAGCTTGGCGAGGCTCCCGGCGGCATGCACGCGCTTGGCACGATGCTGCGCCATCCGTCCCTCGCGAAGGCATTTCTGACCTTCAACAATCACATCTCGGTCACGAGCACGCTGCCGAAGCGCACACGCGAGCTGTTGATCCTGCGCATCGGCTGGCTGCGGCAATCGGAATACGAGTTCATTCAGCACCTGTCCCTCGGCGCCCGCGCAGGACTCAGCGCCGCGGAGCTCGAGCGCGTGCAGCTCGGGCCGGATGCCCCCGGCTGGGAGCCGGCGGATGCCGATCTGCTGCGCGCGGTGGACGAGCTCCACGCCGACGCCTGCATCGCGGAGGCGACGTACGCGCGGCTCTCTCGAGCGCTCGACGAGACGCAGCTCCTGGATCTGGTGTTCACCGTCGGTTGCTACGAGGTGCTGGCGATGGCCTTCAAGACCTTCGGCGTGGCGCTCGAGCCGGGCACCGCGCCGCTCGATCCGGCGGTGCGGGCACGCATGTACGCGGCGCACCGGGACTGACCGCCGATGGACTCGACGATTCGAGGCGGCGCGCTCGCCGATGAGCCCCTGGGCGCGCTGACGCTCGGCGGATTCCTGCGCGAGGTCTGCCGCGATAACGGCGATAAGGAGGCGCTGGTTTTCCATCCGCCGTCGGGCCCTGCCATCAGGCTCACTTACGCGGATGTCTGGCAGGAGGCCTGCAAGGTCGCCCGAGCGCTGATCGCGCGCGGCGTGACCAAGGAGACGCGGGTCGGCTTGCTTGCGACCAACCGGCCCGAATGGATCACCGCGATGTTCGGCATCACCATGGCCGGGGGCACGTGTGTCGCGCTGAGCACCTTTGCCAAGGGCGCAGAGCTCGAAAATCAGCTGCGCATCGGGGATGTCTCGGTGCTCATCTTCGAGCGCTCGGTGATCGGCCGGGATTTCGCCGCCGAGCTCCTCGAATTGTGCCCCGAGCTCGCGCCGGCACAGCCCGGCCGCGCGCAGGCGCCGTGCGAGGTGCGATCCGCGCGCCTGCCCTTTCTGCGCCGGGCGGTTTGCATCGGCGATGCGGCGCCTGGCGCGTTCGAGAGCTGGAGGGATTTCCTGCAGAACGATCTCGCGCCGGCCGGGCTCCTGGACGCCATCGCCGCCGAGGTCGCGCCCACGGATCGCGGACTGGTGTTTTTCTCCTCGGGCACCACCGCGAGGCCGAAGGCCATCGTGCATGCACATCGCGCCGCGGCGCTGCAGTGCTGGCGATGGCGGGGCATTTTCGCGCTGGATCCCGACGTGCGGACCTGGAGCGCCAACGGCTTTTTCTGGTCGGGCAATTTCGCCATGGCGCTGGGCTCGACCTTGGCTGCCGGCGGGTGCATCGTGCTGCAGCGTCATTTCGATACCGGCGAGGCGTTGCGGCTCATGCAAGCCGAACGCGTCAGCATGCCGATTGCGTGGCCTCATCAATGGGCGCGGCTGGTGGCCGATCCCGCGTGGAACGAGGCCGACCTGAGCTCTTTCCACTACGTGGGCGATCGATTGCCGGCGCGCAATCATCCCAGCGTGAAGTCGGACTGGCAGGAGCCCATGGCCGCCTACGGAAGCACCGAGACCTTCACCCTGGTGACGGTGCATCCGAGCGGCACGCCTGCGGAGATTGCCGCGGACAACCATGGCGTGCCGCTGCCGGGCAACACCATCCGCATCGTCGACCCCATGTCGGGACGGGTGCTGCCCAGAAACGAGGCCGGCGAGATTGCCGTCAAGGGTCCCACCCTGATGCTCGGGTATCTGCGCGTCGCGCCGGAAGAGGTGTTCGATGCGGAGGGCTTTTTCTGGACCGGCGACGGGGGCTTCGTCGATTCCGACGGGCGGCTGCATTGGCAAGGTCGCCTGAACGATATCATCAAGACGGGCGGCGCCAACGTCTCGCCTCCCGAGATCGACGCGGTGCTCGCCGACTGCCCGGGAGTCAAGATCGCCGCGACGGTGGGCGTCCCGCACGACACGCTCGGCGAGATGGTGGTGGCGTGCATCGTGCCCGAGGCGGGCGTGACCCTGGACGAGAGCAACGTGCGTGCGTTCGTCGCGAAGCGGCTTTCGAGCTACAAAGTGCCGCGGCGAGTGCTCTTCATGCAGGAGTCCGATCTCGCCTTGACCGGATCGAACAAGGTGAAGCTCGCGCCGCTGCGCGAGCTCGCGGCGCGCCTTCTGGCGCAAGCCGGCGGCGGCTCGAAGCCCGCGGCGGCGTCAAGCTAGCCGACGAAGTTCGGCTAGTGGCGCCAGCCCCGGATCGAGCTTCCGGCATCGCAGCTCACGATCTCGCAGTCGATGAAGCGGGCCTCGTCGGAGGCGAGGAACAACGCGAGCGCCACGATGTCCTCGGCAGTCCCGTGCAGCTTGAGCAGCTGCGTGCCCTGCACACGGGCGTAGGTCTCGGCGGGCAGCGCGGCCTTGTTGGCGGGAGTTTCCATGAGTCCGGGCGCAATCGCATTGACCCGGATGCCGTCCTTCGCGAATGCATGCGCCATGCCGAACGTCATGGAGTTGAGCGTCGCCTTCGTGACGCCGTAGGCCGACGCGGGGACGTTGCTCGCCATGGATGACTGGTTCAGGATCACGCCCTTCGCGCTCGCGAGCGAGGCGCGAATGGACTGCGCGAGGATGAGCGGCGCGATGCTGTTGATCGCGAGAAATCGCAGCCACTTCTCCTGACTCAAAGTCTCGAACCCGTAGTTGATTTCTCCATACGCGATACCGGCATTGTTGTAGAGCACGTCGATGCGCGGATGAGCCTTGCAGATCCGGGCGCCGAATTGCTGGATCTCGGCCTCCACGGCGAGATCGACGCGGTGTGTCGAGCTCGCCGCGCCCTCCCTGCCCGCAAGCGACGCCGTCTCCCGGATCCCCGCCTCGTCGACATCCGTGAGGATGAGGCGCGCGCCCTCGCGCGCGAAGCCGAGTGCGAGCGCCCGGCCGAGTCCACCGCCGGCTCCGGTGATCAAGACCAGCCTGTCCTGAAAGCGCATTGCCACGACTGTTCTCCGTTCGTCCTAGGTGGGCGCCCACACATAAGTCGCCATTTCACAGTGCAAAACAGTATCCGCCGTTGACAGGATAGGTCTGTCCCGTGATCCAGGATGCCGCATCTGAGCACAGGAAGAGCGCCATGTGCGCGACGTCCTCGGGCTTGCCGAAGCGCCGGATCACATAACGCGACAACCGGGCCTTGGCCTGCTCGCTCGCGAGGAATTCGGCCTTCGCCGCCTCCTCGAGCGCCGGCTCCAGGGTCGACAACGAGATCGCGTTCGACGTGATGCCATGGCGGCCCACCTCCTTCGCGATGGCGCGCACGAAGCCGGCCGCGCCCGCCTTGGCCGCCGAGTACGCGACCAGACCTGCCTCGCCCACGCGACCCGCATCGGAGACGATGGTGACGATCCTCCCCGAGCCGCGCTTGATCATCCCGGGCAGCGCGAGGTGCGAGCAATTCATGACGCCCTGCAGATTGGTCCGAAAATATCGGTCCCACTCCCCGGGTGCGCTCTCCCAGAAGGGCGGAGACAACCCCATCGTCGCTTCGGGACCCGCATTTCCGGCGTTGTTCACGAGCAGGGTGATCGGGCCCAGCGCCGCTTCGACCGCGCGCATGACGCGGCCGACCGCCGCATGATCCCCCACATCCGCGGGCGCAGCCATCGCCCGAACGCCGAGCGCCTCGATCTCGTCGGCCACCGCCTGCGCGCGCTCGGCCACGAAGTCATTCACCGCCACGCCGCCCGCATTGTGCCGCGCGAAAGCGAGCGCCACGGCGCGGCCCGCGCCCCGGCCCGCACCGGTCACGAAACCGATTTGCCCGCCGAGATCCAACGGATCCTCGCGGTTCATGCCCCATCGCCTTTGATGGCTATCAACACTGTCGTATAGTAACTCGATCCGACGATGTCGGATCGAAAGGATCAACCGTGGAATCTGCCGCCCGCTATCATCCCAGCTCCGACCAGCTCGCGCTCGCGAGCACGATCGAGGAATCGCTCGTGCCGCTGCTTCCGATCGCGCGGCTGCATGTCTCGGCCGAAGAGAACGATGAGACCTGGTCGAGCCTGAACGACATCGGCATATTCGCCATCACGGCGAGCGAGGCGGCCGGCGGGAGCGGGCTCGGCGCGGTCGAGGAAGCGTTGATCGCCATGATGCTCGGCCGCCAGCTGGCCGCCCCTTCGGTGCTCGCGACCATGGGTGCGGCGCACGCGGCGGCCGGCGCCCGCGGACTGCAGGGAGAGCGTATTGCCGCGGGCTTCCGGCACGGCGACCGAACCGTCGTCGTCGAGGATGACGCCGCCGATTTCGCGCTCGTCCGCGGGCCCGACGGGGCCGGCGTCTACGCCACCGCCTCCGCGGCCTCCCGCCCCATCGACGGCCGGCTCTGGCTCGCGCGCTTGAGCGAATACACATCGCTCGACGAGCCGATCGCGCGCGTCGATGCCGTACGGCTTCCGCGGCTGCGCTTGATCGATGCGGCTGCGCTCGCGGGAATCGCCGCGGCTGCGCTCGACATGGGCGTCGCCTATGCCGGCACGCGTGAGCAGTTCGGCCGCCCGATCGGCAGCTTCCAGGCGGTCAAGCATCACTGCGCGGACATGGCCATTTCCGCGAGCTGCGCCCGGGATCAAGTGAGATTCGCGGCGGTTGCCGTCGACGACGGCCGCGCCGATGCGGCGCTGCAGGTGGAGTGTGCCTTGTGGGTGGCGGGATCCGCCGCGCTCGACAATGCGGCGAAGAACATACAGATCCACGGCGGGATCGGCTTCAGCGACGAGGCCGATCCGCACCTGTGCCTCAAGCGCGCCCGGCTGCTGATCGCCATTGCCGGAGGTCTCGAGGCCGCGAATCGGCGCATCGCCGGCGAGAGAGGCTCGT
>Ga0335075_10017620_pt1 | contig 10614 bp, 8 predicted proteins | sample Lox_Sample_24_FD_206723 | JGI IMG/M metagenome (GOLD analysis project Ga0335075, IMG submission 206723) | Soil microbial communities from Loxahatchee National Wildlife Refuge, Florida, United States - Lox_Sample_2.4 | ecosystem: Environmental > Terrestrial > Soil > Wetlands | place: USA: Florida... | reverse complement strand
CCCGCCGTGCGTCTCGGCCATCACCTTCGTCAGCGCCGCCGTCAGCGTCGTCTTCCCGTGGTCCACGTGCCCGATCGTCCCCACGTTCACATGAGGCTTGGTACGCTCGAATTTCTCTTTGGACATGGAATGTTCCTCAACACGTCAGGGGCTCATCGCGCCCCGGAAAGACTCTTCGCTCAATTCAACTGCATCCGTCTCCTCACGCTGCGTCGCAGCTTCGGGAGACACCCTTCGCCCCAAATGGCCGCCACCCGTAGCCCCGCAGGGGCGAAGGGTGGTGGAGCCCACGAGCGGGATTGAACCGCTGACCTCGTCCTTACCAAGGACGTGCTCTACCAACTGAGCTACGTGGGCTTGGCTCGAAGGGATACTGGAGCGGGTAGTGGGAATCGAACCCACGTCATCAGCTTGGAAGGCTGAGGTTCTACCATTGAACTACACCCGCTGCTGATGTCGTCTCCCTCCGCTCCTCCGGAGCTTCGGGAGACAGGCCCTTCTCCACCACCGCCACCTCATCCACCTACCCTCTGGCCCGCCGCCCGAAGCCCGTAGGGCGTAGGGTGGTGGAGGGGGTAGGATTCGAACCTACGAAGGCGTAAGCCGGCAGATTTACAGTCTGCTCCCGTTGACCGCTTGGGTACCCCTCCGCGAAAACGAGCCGCGTATTTTGATTTCCGGCCGCGCGGGTGTCAATGCGCTTGGCGCGTATTTTGCTATTGGCCTGAACTGATACCTGAGCCCGGCAGTTCCGGAGGAGTCGGCCCGACCCTATTCTCGGGGCTGTAGAGCGCATCTTCGACCGCCCTTTCCAGCTTGTCCGCTGCCACGTGGATCGCCTCCGTGAGAGTCGGCGCCTCGTGGCTCACCGCGATCGGCTTCATGCCGCCGAGACACGCTTCCATGATGCAGCGCTTGTCGCGCTCCCCGAGCTTGCGGCTGTTGAGGTCCCTGAGGGCCACCTCGACACGCGTGATGCGTTCCTCGAAGCGCTCGAGCCTTCCCTCGAGGACGCCTTGCACACGCTCCGTCAGATCCGTGTGGAGATCAGAATTGACCAGCACTCGCATACCGCCTCCGCGGAGGCGGACGCAAGGACTATGCCGATCGAGACGCGGGAGCAGCGGCCGTCTCAGGAGCCGCCGCCGTGGCGAGCGCGGCGACGAGGCGGTCGTCGAGCAGGCGCCATTGGCCGCCGCGAAGATCGCGCGGTAGCTCGATCGGCCCGTAACGGATGCGCAGCAGTCGGCTGACCTCGTAGCCGACGGCCTGCCACATCCGGCGCACCTCCCGGTTGCGTCCTTCGTGAAGCACCAGCCGATAGGAGGCGTTGTGCGCCTCACCTTGCACGGAGGACTCCTCGATCACCCGGTCGAAGGCCGCCGGACCGTCTTCCAGGGGAACGCCCCGCAGGAGCTTGCGGATCGTGTCGCCGTCCGGCCGTCCCCGGACCCGCACCAGGTATTCGCGCTCGATGCGGCTCGACGGATGCATCAGGCGATGGGCGAGATCGCCATCGGTGGTAAAGAGGAGAAGACCCGAGGTATTGACGTCCAGCCGGCCGACGACGATCCAGCGGCCCTGCTGCAGCGGCGGCAGGTGGTCGAAGACGGTGGGCCGGCCCTGGGGGTCCCGCCGCGTGGTCACCTCGCCGGCCGGCTTGTGATACAGCAGGACCTGGCGCGCCGCCGGCTGCGGCGGGCCCAGCTCCAGTTTGCGGCCATCGAGGCGGATCTCATCGCCCGGACCGGCGCGGTCGCCCAGCTTCGCGACGCGCCCGGCCACGGTCAGGCGGCCGTCGGCGATCCATTGCTCGACCTGGCGGCGCGAGGCCAAACCGGCGGTCGCGAGCAGCTTCTGAAGCCTTATGGTCACGGGCAATTATAATCCCAAGGTCTCTATAGATAGCCCGCCGGTGCTTGTGGGGCCCTGGCTGCCAAGGTAGAAGATCGCCTCAGCAAGAGCCCCACGGAGCCCGGTCGAACCTGAAAATGGCAACCCCCATGCCGCAACCCGAGCAGCGCGAGCCTGATGCCAGGCGCTACGCGACACTGTCCGACCCCTTCCCGATGTGGCGGGGCGGCGTACTGCATGGCGCGCGGATGGCCTACGAGACTTGGGGCAGACTGAACGCGGCGCGTGACAATGCGCTGCTCCTTTTCACGGGACTCTCACCCCCCGCCCACGCCGCGTCCTCCCCGGACGACCCTCGCGATGGCTGGTGGCAGCGCATGGTTGGACCCGGCCTGGCGATCGACACCGACCAGCGCTTCGTGGTGTGCGTCAACTCCCTCGGCAGTTGCTTCGGATCGACCGGCCCGGCATCGATCGACCCTGCTACCGGACGGCCGTACCGCCTGGCTTTCCCCGATCTTTCGGTGGAGGACATTGCGCGCGGAGGGTACGAAGTTGCGCGCTCGCTTGGGATCCAGCGGCTCGACACGGTCATGGGCCCGTCGCTCGGCGGCATGGTAGTGTTGGCTTATGCGGCGCTCTTCCCGGGTGCCTCCCGGCGATTGGTCAGCATTTCCGGCACGCTGGCCGCCTCACCCTTCGCCATCGCGCTGCGATCCATCCAGCGGGAAGCCATCACGGGCGATCCGGACTGGCGGAATGGCAACTACGCCTCCGACCGGCCGCCACACACCGGGATGAGGCTGGCACGCAAACTGGGTACGGTCACCTACCGCTCCGCCGCGGAGTGGCAGCAGCGCTTCGACCGCCAGCCGGCGCGGCCCGACCACGAGCACAACGGGCCGTTCACGGCGGAGTTCGCGGTTCAGGGTTACCTCGAGGCCCAGGCGCGGCGCTGGGTGAACGCCTTCGACGCCAATTGCTACCTCTACCTGTCACGGGCGATGGACCGCTTCGAGCTCGGCGCCCACGGAGACCCGGCGGCCGTGCTGGGCAGGGCCGGCCTGGAGCAGGCGCTGGTCATCGGAGTGGAGTCCGATCTTCTCTTTTCCATAGCGGAGCAGCGAGCCGTGTCCCAGGCTCTGCAAGCCGGCGGTGCCGCCACGCGGTTCGCTCCCCTGCAGTGCATCGAAGGGCACGACTCTTTCCTTCTGGACATCGAGCGCTTCGGGCGGGAGCTGAGGTCCTTCCTGGGCTGAGCCGGCTCGCCGCGCACAGTCGCCGGGAGCGATCCGCGCCAAGAAGATTAAGTTGACTCACAGTGCCGGAGGGCCTGGATCGAGGCATAATCGGCTGGTTCGCGACCAGAAAAGCCAGAACTCTCCGCGAGGCCCTCAATGGAACGCCGCCTGCACACTAGGCACCGAGCCCGGACCACCGTCTACATCACCGTTCCCGGTGGCTCCCGGAAACTGTGCAAGGCGGTCAATCTGAGCGCCACCGGCGTGTTCATCGAGACCACCAACCTTGGGCTGCGCAAGGGCATGACTGTGGTGCTCTCGTTCGCGATCAATCTGGGCACCGTCACCAAGCTGCACCGCCGCACCGCGGTGGTGGCGCATGTCTCGCGCGGCGGCACCGGCCTCATGATGGAAAGCTACAGCGCCCGCGCGAATTGAACGAGCAGACCCACCCGGACAAGGCGCTTGCGGATCTCGCCGAATCTCGCCGCGAGATCGAGTCGCTTACCTACACCATTGCCCACGATCTGCGCGCACCGCTGCGCACCATCGAGGGGTTCGCCCGTGCGTTGAGTGAAGATAGCGGCGAGGGGCTCGGTGAGGACGGCCGCCGCTACCTGCAGCATGTGCTGGAAGCATCTCACAAGATGTCGCTCATGCTCGAGGGGCTGCTGAGCCTCGCGCGGATCTACCGGGCGGAGTTTCATCCCGTGACGCTCGATCTTGCGAACCTCGCGCGTGGCATTGTCGCCCGGCTCCGAGCCGCGGAGCCGGCGCGCCCGGTCGAGGTTGCGATCGCCGAGAAGCTCGCCGCTGCGGCGGACCCCGCGCTCCTGACCGCGGCGCTCGAGGCGCTGCTGCACAACGCATGGAAGTTCAGTCGTGGCCGCGAGCCTGCGCGGATCGAGGTCGGCGTGCAGCCCGCCACCCCGCCCGTTTACTTCGTGCGCGACAACGGCGTGGGTTTCGACATGCGCTACGCCAGCAAGCTCTTTGGCCCGTTCCAGCGCCTGCACTCGGAGCGGGAGTTCGAGGGCGCGGGCATTGGGCTCGCGTCGGCACATCGCATCATTCGCCGCCATGGCGGGCGCATCTGGGCGGAAGCAGAGCCGGATCGTGGCGCGAGCTTCTATTTCACCCTGGCGGAGGGGCCGGGGCCGGTCGGCGCGACGCCCTAGCGGGTGAGATTTTTCGACATCGGCACGAACTCGATCGTGACGCCGGGTCCGACCGGATAGTGGACTCTCTCTTCCGGGACATAACCGCGCGCCTCGTAGAGTCGCTTGCCTGGGAGCGTCGCCATCATCTCCGCGCGCCTGAAGCCGTGGCGGCGCGCCTCTTCCTCGCAGCGCTCGAGGATCGCGCTGCCGACGCCGCGACGAGCGGCCGCGGGATCGACGAAGAAAGCGCGGATCTTGGCGGCGTCGTTCCCCGGATCGAGGGTTCCGGCGTCGCGATCGGCGCGCGCATCCCCGCCAAAGAGCGTGCGCCGATAGCTCCAGCCACCACAGCCGAGGAGCTGGCCGTCGCTTTCCACCACGAAGTAGGTCCCGTCTGCGATCAGCTGACTATCGAGGCCGAAGGCGCCTTGGAGCGCTCCCTCGATCTGGTCCGCGGAGTAATCCTCGGCGCCGAGCGCCCGGATGGACCTGGCGATCAATTCCTGAATCTCCGCGCAGTCCGCCGGAGTAGCCTGACGAAGGAGCCACGTCATAGAGATCGATTCCCCGTGAGCCAACCCTGCAGGATTATGGGCTATAGCCGCCCGGGGCGGGAATACGGCCGTGGGGCTTCATCTGAAGCGCTGGATCCGGGCGTCCCGCCCGGCCCAGCGCGCCGCGGCCAAAAAGCGTGGTTTTTGCCCGCGGCTCCGCCACCTGCGGCGGCGGGGCACCTCCGTGTGCCTGCCACGCGCTCGCACCGCTTCATGATTCGGGGTGGACGGCCCGCAATCTTCGATATTGCATTCGCACGTCACTTGACTCCCTGAGCGAGCGCGAGCGGGCCGCCGCGGCGGGCGGCCCGCAAACACTCCACGCAGTTACTTCCCGAAGTTGTAGGTCACATCCATGCCGTACGTCACCGGCTGATTCACGATGTAGCGCGTGAACTGCGGCGACGCCAGATTGATCTGCGGCAGCGGATCGAGCAGCACCTGGTTGTTCGCCGCGTTGTCGACGAACAAGGCCAGGCTCCACCTGTCGGCGCGAATCCCCGCCCGCAGATCCAGGATGCCGTAGGACTGCAGGTTGATCTCGGTCTGCTGGATGTTGTTGAGATAGACCGTGACGCCGTAAGGCAGGTCATACCGCGAGCCGACGTAGCTGTAGGTGATGTTGCCGAAGAACGCCAGGCTGTCGCTGAAGGCCTGATTGTAGTTGATCGACGCCGAGCCTGTGACCTTCGGCGTATCCGGAACGCCGTAACCCGCGGGTATGCCGGTGATGGCACTGTCGGTCAGGAATTTGGTGTGCGTATAGCCCCAATCCGTCGAGAAATCGAAGCCATAGCCGAGATTGACGCGGAACTCCGCCTCCAGGCCGTAGATGTTGGCGTCGCCGCCGTTCACGGTGAAGCCGAAGCCGGCGATGTTCGTCGAAATCTGCGGATCCATCCAACGCTCGAAATACCCCGTCAGGTTGAACATGGCGCGGTCGTTCCACAGCTCGTTCTTGGTTCCGATCTCGTAGTCCCATACGGAATCGGATTTGAACTGCGGCACGCCCTGCGAGTTGACATTGGGGAAGTTCGCGAGCGGGGTGTACCAGGCGCCGGCAGTGCTCGGAGTCGCCGACAGCTTGTACTGCAGGCCGCACTGCTGCAGGTCGAGCAACGAAGAGGGCGCGTTGCACGACGCCTGGGTCTCCGGATGGTTGTAGCCGACGAAGGGCTGGTCGGTGCCGCCCAGGCGGAAGCCCTTGGCGGCCGTCGCATACACCATGTGATCGCGGTCGATCTGCCAGGTCAGGTTGAAGCGCGGGTTGGTTCCGCTGGCGCTGCTGCCGGCACTGGTGTCGAACGGCGCCAGGTTTCCGGCCACCGTCGGGTCGCCGCTCAGCAGGTTATTGAAGCCGTACGGCGTGAAATCGCCCCACTCGGTGTTGTCCTGGGCGTACGAGTAATGATAGTAACGTGCTCCGACGCTGGCCGTGAGGCCTTGCGGGAACGTCCAGGAGATGTTGCCAAAAGCTGCGTTCTGCAGGATGGTCTGCGGCATGTAGTCGACGTAGACGTTGGAGATGGGGCCGGCCTGCGGGTTGACCGACCACATGTCCCAGTCCGATTGCAGGTCCTGATAGTAATATCCCGCCAGCCACTGTAACGGTCCTGAGCCCGTGGAGGCGACGCGGAGCTCTTCGCTGAACTGTCTGGTGTAGTCGCGCTCCTCGACGCCCGGGCCGAATGGGCCGGGGCCCGTCGGGCCGGCACCGTTGCCGGCGGGAGTATTGGCACCACTCGGATCCGGGTATGGATAGGCAGGGTCGGATGGATTGACGTCGTAAGGATAGGCCTGCGTGGACTCCCCGAGACCCGCCGAGCCGTCGTTTTCCTCGGTTCCGTCCTGCGTCGTCAGGGAGTTATTCGACCACAATGCGGTGATCGACGTGAGGCCGATGTCCGGTGTGAGCGCGTATTCGACCTTCAGGCTGCCCAGCGTGAAGCGATCCTGTTGCGGCTCGTCGGTCTGGTAGATCTCGTAGTGTCCCGCCGGGCTCGGGTAGGTGGGATTGGTCGGCGACCCGTCGACGTCCACCGCGTTGGGCGCGTCGCTATTGCCCTGCTGCCACATGATCATCGGTGTGATCTTGAGCCCATCGATGGGCTGCCAGAGGAGAATCGCGCGGACGGTATCGTTGGTCGCGGAGTTCACGCCCTTGGTGGTCGAAAGGAGCGGCGCGGTATAGAAATTGCTCGGCCGATAGCATGGGGTGCTCGGGCAGGTGTCCGTCTGCACGGCGCCGTCGGCGAGCACGTATTGGTTCAGCCAACCGCTTTGCGAGGATGCGGAACCGACCAGCCTCAGGGCCGCCGTGGATCCGAACGGTAGGTTCACCATGCCGTTCTGCGCGAAGTTGATGCTGCCGCCGGAGCCGGTGTCGGAGACGGTCGTCTCGCCGGAGGCATCGAAGGTTCCAAGCTCCGGCGCCGCCGGAATGAGCCGGACCGTGCCGCCCATCGAGCTCGATCCATACAGGGTGCCCTGCGGTCCGTGCAGAACCTCGACCCGGTCGAGATCATAGAGGTTGGGATCGATGATCACCTTGCCGAGCTGTTCCGAGGCTGGAGACGACAGCGGCACTTCGTCCAGGTACACGCCGACCATCGAGGTGTTGCCGCCCGAGGAATTCAGGCCGCGCATCTCGTACTCGGTCTGATTCGGGCCGGAGGTGCGCATCGCGAGGTCCGGGATGCCCTGCGACAGAGTGTTGAAATCCGTCACGCCGCGATCGGCGATGTTGGCGGCAGTGAGCACCGTCATGCTGATCGGCGTGTCTTGCGCCAGCGTCTTGCGCTTCGTGGCGGTGACCACGACCGTGGCGAGCTGATCGGAGGGCGTCGCTGCCTCCGTCGCCGTTGCGGTCGTCGCCGACGGTCCGGATTGCTGATCGGCCAACGCAACGCCACAGACACTGCTTGCGAGCGCGGATGCGACGGCCAGTGAGACCAGATGATTTTTCCGATTCATTATGGTGACCCTGAAAATGGATGAATGGACGCTCAGAAGACGGGACCGACGCGAGGGTCCGCCTCCCAGTGGTCGAGTTGTGGCAGTGAAGATACCTGAATGGGCGCCTGTTTTCATCAAGCGTGGCGCGCGCGCAACGGTCACATGGACGTGCCTATGCCATGACCGGGGGATACTCAGAATCCGCCGAAGTAGCGCTCCACCGCATAGAGACAGAAGGGCGGCACCAGGCCCGTGTGGTAATCGGTGAGCACAGCGACCTGCCCGCCGTCCGTAGCCCCTCCCGCAATGGCAGCGGCGATCACCGCCGCTTTGGCTGCCGCGAAGGCTTCCTTGACATCAGCGTAGGGGTCGTTGGGGCCAACTGCCGAATCCACATCCAGCACGGTGACCTGCGCGCTCGGCGCATGAGCGGCCCAGTATTCCTGCTCGAGCAACGTATTGAGATAGAACACCGTCGGGTCGTTGTCGCCGCCGCAGAGGAGCACGGGGACCGAGGGGTTGAAGTTGCGCATGTCGTTTTTCGCCAAATCCTGTCGCAGGGTATTGCCCGCGTTCGCGGGCGGCAGGTCCGTGGTCGTCGTGGGGAAGCCGCCGTCCGGGTTTGCCTGCTCATCCTGCAGATAGCTCAGGCGATAGGCGTTGGTCACCAGCGGGCTGGAGCCGAAGCCCAGGGCGAATACCGGTGCGAGATACGTGGGCGTGGTTGCGGGCGTGATGGACGCGTATTGGGGCGCCGGCGGCGTGCTGTCGAAGATCGCGTTTTCGGGGAGCAGGCCCTGCGCATATAGGTCGGAGGTCGAGGTCGTGCTCGGCAGGAGCGAGCCGATATTGGTGGCGTACTGCGGCGAGAAGATGTCCGTGGGATCGGTGTAGACATTGCCGTATGAATGCTGGTAGGAGTCGACGACGAACGTGAAGTTGAGTACCGCGCTGCCATTCGGCTCACCCATGAAGATCGCGTCGCCGAAAGCGGAGAGCGCGTAGGGTCCCGACATCGGTCCGGCTGCCGTGACGGCTATTCCGGCGGTCTGCATGGCGCTCAGGGTCGCGAGCGCCACGTAGCCGCCCTGGGAGTATCCCGTGACGAAGAGCTTGTCGCTCGCGCTCGCGCCCACCGAGGAGAGCGCACTGCGCGCGGCGGTCAACGCATCCATCATGTCGTGCGACTGTTGCGCGGCCACGAGATAGGGGTGGTAGGAGAGGGTCGAGGTGTCGTACCCGGCGTAGTTCGGGGCGACCACGATATATCCGCGCGCGGCAAACACCGCCGCCATCAGCACCGCCTCGTCGTTGACTTCGCCCTGCGTGCCCGTGAGATTGGCAATGTCGTAGGCCTTCGCCGCCGAAGTGCCGTGCGCATAGAGCACCACGGGCAGCGGTCCCTGGCAGGACGGATCGGCGCCGCTCGGCACCATCAGGGCGCCCGAGGCGGTCGTTGCCTCGCCCTGGCCACCCACCGTCTCGTATTGCAGATGGTAGACGGTGACCGTGCATGCCGGCGTGAAGGCGAGGCTGAGGAGCTGCGCGGCATCGCTGTCGCCGCTCAGCAGCGACAGGAGGTCGGAGACCGTGTAGGAGCCGGTCTCCGCAGGCGGGCTCTGGAGGAGCTGGCCCTCTTGCGGAGTCGTGGACTGCGGCGGGGCCGAAGAGCCGTTCACGCTCGCGTGGCAAGCTGCGAGCAGAGCCGCGGCCGCGGATGCTGCGAGGAGCCTGATGGGGCGAACCATGGGAACCCTCCTCCCGGGTACTATGGTGTGCAGCTCCCATTAGAATCCGCGAGAGCCGCGGAAGTTCGCCCCTCAGCCCCGGCGGCCGAGCTCCGCCAGCGCGGCCCGCAGCTCCTTCAGCCGCGGCGGCTTGTTGAGGACACGATCGACGTGGGGCGGCACTTCGTTCTCCGCCATGAGGCGCTGGCCCCACCCGGTGAGCAGAACCACGGGCGTATTGGGCGATGCCGCCTTGATCGCGGCAGCCACGCGTCTTCCGTCCACGTACGGCATGCCGAGGTCGGTGATCACCAGCTCGAACGCCTCGCCGTTCGCTCGCGCCGCCTCGAACGCGTCGATGCCCGCTTGGCCACCGTCGGCCGCCGTGACGCGGTGAGCGTCGCCGCGCAGAGTCTCGCGCAGCGACTCGATGATGATGGGATCGTCGTCGACGATCAGGATGCGCATCGGCCGCACGGGCAGACCGAGCGCAAGCTGCCTCACCGTCTCTTCCTCCGCGGCCGGCGCGGCGGGGAACACGAGCCTGACCGTGGTGCCCTCGCCGGGGACGCTGTCGATCTCGAGCTCCGCCCGATGACGCTGCGCCATCCCGTACACCATGGCGAGGCCCATTCCCGTGCCCCGCTCGCCCTTGGTAGTGAAGAACGGCTCGAGACAGCGCCGCCGCGTCTCCGGGTCCATGCCGACGCCCGTGTCCGAGACCTCGAGACAGACCACCTCGGCCGGCGCCTCTGCTTCAGCGGCGCCCTTCGCCTGCCGCACGACGCTCTTCGTCCGCACGGTGAGCGTTCCGCCATCGGGCATTGCGTCGGCCGCATTGAAGATGAGATTGGTGAGCGCATCGCGAATCTCGTTCTCGGCGCCCATGATCACGGCGGGGGGACGCACGAAGTCCGTCTTCAGCTCGATGACTGCGCCACGCTCCTGCGGCAGATCGCGCCAGCGCGCCTGCGTGAGCTCGAGCACCCCGCGGACGACGCGATCGAGCTCGATCTTCGCCAGCGCCGCATGACCTTCCTGCGGGCGATAGAACTCGCGCATGCGGCTCACGGTCCGCGCCACATCGTGAATCGCTGTTTGAATCGTGGTCAGGTAAGAGCGT
>Ga0335075_10017618_pt1 | contig 10616 bp, 12 predicted proteins | sample Lox_Sample_24_FD_206723 | JGI IMG/M metagenome (GOLD analysis project Ga0335075, IMG submission 206723) | Soil microbial communities from Loxahatchee National Wildlife Refuge, Florida, United States - Lox_Sample_2.4 | ecosystem: Environmental > Terrestrial > Soil > Wetlands | place: USA... | reverse complement strand
AATAGCCGCGGCTTCTACTGCTTGATGTGTCTTGAAGATCTGTTCAGTGGCGTCGGTATGCTTGATGACGACTATACGTCTGGCACAAGCACGCAACAAGCTTCTCTAAAGCCAGCTGGTCTCACCTCGACCCCAATTTCTGTTGATGGGAGCTCTGAAGAAAATATTGAACTTCGACCGATCATCTTGCAAGCCGCAGAAAAATTGCTTCCTCAGGCCTGCCATATCAATGAAGCCCAACTTCGCAGACAAGCCAAACCTAAAACTCCAGCTCCGACTGTTTCCGATGGCCTTGGAGGACGCCTTGACACCAGCACTGCGAGCGACAATGAGTTAACCCTGTTAGCTCCAACTTCTGCACATGATCGTTTGGAAGACCATGCAACAATTCAGTTTTCGTCCAATTCCGACCACGCGATTCTCCTTCGTGACGCGAAGCGCCAGGAGACAGAGGCAACTCTACACCTGCTTTGCCAAGTCGCCCACAGACAAGAGGCGCGAGAGCTGTCTCACTTGTATAGTGTGAGCGAATTACCCAGTCTCGAAATCTCGCGCCCAACTGACCTCCCCCGACGTCAGGAGCGATACAAGAAGCAAGGACTCACACAGTACGACTGGCACGTGTGGCGGAACTTATTGCCCGCGACTCATTTCCAAGATGCTAGCGCGGCTTCAGCCACTGTTGGAATGAAAGATGAAAGCGCTGAACAGCTCGTCCCGCAAGTAGAACGATTCTGCTACTGTTATGAGCCAGATGACTTCAAAGGAATGGTTCAGTGTGGTGCAGAGTTCTGCTTAGTTGGATGGGTCCACCTCAGATGCTCTGGTCTACCTCGACTCCCGGTCGAGAATGAGACGTGGTTCTGCAGCCAGTGCTCACCTCTGTTTGGACCTGGCACGTTCAATCCCGCCTTGTCCCTCACGCCCGAAGTTGTTGTCGAGAGCAACCGTGTTCTTAGAAATACCTTCAGAGAACCATCAGAGTTTGTGGACGAAAGGGAATCAGGAAATGTGGCTTCTGACGAGCTAAGCACCGACGAAACAAGTCTGCCCCTTTCAGACGACGAGAGCATAGACCCGACATATACCATACCTGTGACTCCACGCCGTCAAAGCAAGACTACTGTTGGAATGACCTTCACGCCTTATGAATTTCTGGATGGAGCAGGTGAAGGCCAGTCAGGCACTATTAGTCCTCATAATATTCAGCAGACCACTAGTGCCAGCATCAGTGTCCCTGGTACGCCTCTGCAAGGCAAAATGCAAAGCGAAGGTGCCGAAACCGGCCTCGCCGGTATTAAAAGAGGGTCCTCACCGACCTTGCAGGGCGCCAATGATCCTAGCACGCCGACCAAGCGTCTCAAAAGATCCAAAAGTCCACCGACACCACTTACACCACCTTCTCGACACATCAAAACTACCTTTGGACACCTGGCGCCTTTCATCTACCCCGAGACACGCACCTCCGCTGCTGCTCTGTCCAATCCACAAATCGTCGCTCTGGAGAAGTGGAAGTCAACTCACTTGTATTCCCCGCTTACAGAAATGATTGAATCTTCCAAGTCCGAGGCAGCGAATTCACCCAATTCATGCACGACGAGCCAGCAAGCATCCACAACCAGCAGGGAGTCTCTGAACATCGCGACCCTGGAACTTGGTGGCGTCGTCATCAACATTCCATCGATACATGGCAAGAAGCTGAGTCGAGTTCTGTCCGAGGTCGATGACATTGTCGAAAGCGAGCTCCGGAAGCAAGGATCAACGGGCTGGGAGCAAGGTGTGCGTGGTCGCGAAGAAGCCGTGAAGATTGGCAAGGCGAAATCAAGTCAAATTGACGAGCAAAATGGCGTGACGAGCCCGAAAGCAGCGAATGAGGTCAGGAGACGAATTTCAAAATTCTTCAGCGGAAGCACGGGATAAAGTTGACTGAAAGCCCTGTACAGAAGGCACGGGCTCAGATAATGAGTCGAGTTGGATGTGGGCCTCTTAAGGAGGTTGGGATTTCATTTTGTTGGGATCGATGGGTCAGAGCTTCGTTCATGGCAAGCCACTTTGCATTGGACGTGGTTGATAAATCCTACTCTTGTCTCATACCAACTAGGCTTGGGTTTCGCACGAATTCTGAGACTAGTCTTGAACATTGGGAGAAGTCTCAATTTGTGAGGGTGCCAAAACGCCGTCTTTGATGCAAGGCCGTCGGCTTGCCAAACTCATCCTCATGGAGGTTCCCTTGCGTAGATTCCAATTTGATGCGCAGTGGACACAATCACGTGATAACCGATAATCCCTGGCTCGATGACATCGCTTGCGACCAGGATGCCATCATCAAAGAGCCAACTTCTTGTTCACCCGCCCACCATGGCCTTCTCTAACTTCCATCACCCTCAGCCAAGGCTCCAGCACATCTTTGTGTCGTCCTTAGACCCATCTGCGTCGGCAACATGGTCATCGGCCTCCTCACCATTACCTCGATCCCTGTCGTAACCGGCGTCGCCCAAGGGCTGTCGGCCCAACGCTCTGCCGCGGAGCGCCGCGCTGATGATCGCCGCATGGCCAAGTTCTACATCGACATCTACTGTGATGCCAAGTCATCCCTAACAAAGTATATCCACGGCAGACGGGTCGTACTGCGGGACGGGAAGCTGTGGATCGACGAGCACAAGCCAGCGTTGCGGAGCCTGAAGAGCTATACTGCCAAAGCATTCTACTTGGTATATCCGGACGACGAGGTTAGATATCTGATCACGCAGGGCTTGGAGGCGCGAGGGCTGATTAGTGGGCAGAGGGATCCGCCGCCGCTGGGACTGGCGAGCCAGGTGCAGGATGATCCGCCGTTGCTGAATTGGATTTATGTGGACAAGAGGACAATGGAGGTGAAGTATGGGAATCGCACTGACAGTCGGGAGCACCATGTAGGGCCGTGGGATTGGACAGAGGATGACGAGGGGGAAGGGGAGGGGGAGCCGGGGGAGGCAAATAAGGGGGTCACGTTTGAGGGTTGGGAAGGGTTTATGGCGGTGGAGGACCCGGAGAGTAAGGAGTGGCAGGTCTACTTCGATAAGAATGATGATGGATTGAAGGGCTATGTGGGACCGGACAGGAGGAAGTTTCAGATTAGCCTTGAGAGGACGATGGTGGCACAGGAGGAGGATGATTTGAATGTGCGCAATCAGGACAATAGTACGAATGTGCGAGGCATGACAGGGGGTGTGACGGTCTTGGGGAATTCGGCACAAACTAACAATATCACTAACAATGTCACTCACCGGAGATAGTCAACGTTTTGGACTTGTTCGCTTTATTGTTGTCTCTTTAAGCATCCAGGCCTCCTCTCCACGAAGCTCACGGTCTTGTCGAAAAGGACCAAAAGAACTACTACTGGACGAGGCAGAGTTCGCATCTGCAACCTTTCGCATGCAAAGCAAATGTGCCCTGTTAGAGATTAGTTAGATTCACTAGGTTAGTCGATAGCCAGTCAACAATACTATTACGCCACACGCTTTCGATATTAGCAAAGACCACTATGGATCTTATGTCGCAAGTTCGTACACCAGCTTTTGTGTTAACCGCGTGTGCGAACGGCGGGCGTCTTTCTCTAAAAAAAACCTACGGAGACAACCATATTGTGACAGGGCAATCCCCAATAGAGCTACCACCGCCGATCTAGAAATATGCGTGGAGCACCCTTATCTCCAGCCAACACGCTGTTTACGTTGGGATGTCAATAAGATGAAGTTGTCGTATTGGACATCCCCTGCACCTAACGCGATGTGGCTAAATGAAGTAAGTGGATCTGAGGCAATGGCCTGTACATCTGCTTGCTCAAATGCTTCAGACCGAAGACCGCCGTACACATAGCAGCTGCGGATATTCAGTCACCAATCCCCACCCACTCGTCATCCTCCGTGTCCAAATTCCGCTGTCGCCTTTGGCTACCCTGCATGGCACCCTTTCTCTTCTTCTCCAATCTCCGCTCGTAACCGCTCTTGGTGCTGATCTTTGCCTTCCGCTTCGCTTTGATTGTCCTCTCATCTTCGTCACCTTTGATACTGCGCCGCACTTCCACACCCCTCATCTTGAGTTTCTGCTTGTCCTTCTTACTAACGTCTGGCAAGGCGCCCAACAGCCATGGTTGTATTCCTGCATCAATGACTCCCCCATTCTTCTGGCCTTTTTCACTTGCAGCAATTACATTCGCGATTCCTTTCACATACTTGATGTCCTCCTTGGTATAGAAAGTGATAGCAACACCGCCTTCCCTACCCGCACGCCCTGTCCTACCGACACGGTGGACGTAAGCGGCGCTGGTTGTTGGTATATCGTAGTTAACGACGCCATTGATGCCTCTGAAATCGACACCACGAGATAGCAGGTCCGTTGTGATCAGTACCCATATTTGACCTTTTCGGAAGCGTGTCATTACATCAGAGCGCTTGGAATCTGATAGATCGGAATGGAGGACCGCAATACGACTTGATCCTCCAGCTTCTGAAGGTATGTCATACAACAGCTCTGAGTGCAGAGCGACCGCACGCTCAATGGTCTGGGTGAATACGAGGAAAGGTGGACGAAGCGGGGGGGTGCTTCGCCGTCCTTCAACAGCAGGGGACGGGTGAAGTAGCTGCCGCAGGCCGAGCAGCTTACCCGGTTCAGTTGCTGCATAGACGAGCTTGTGCGATATCGTCGATACTGCCGAGTCTTTCAGACCAACAACACAGCGAAAGAGTGGAGTACTTGTCGGAAGATGAACTTCAGATTCTCGCTTCTGCAGGATGGATAGCACAAGCTCTTCGATGTTCGAGCCGATAGTTGCAGACCAGAAAGAGACATGGAGAAGCGGACTTGTACAGGCATTCCACAAAGCGAGAGTCTGATCCCGAAACAATGGATCGAGGAGGACGTCAGCCTCGTCCAGTACGAGAGAGGTGATTGTGGAGAGGAGAGTTCCTTCCGGTAGCTGGCTGTTTGCGATTGCGTTGACAAGTAGAAGTGGAGTTGTTACGAGAATGTCACTCTTGACCACGGAATGAGGGTCCCGATCCTGAATCTCAAGTGAACCATCGCTGTCACTGCCTCCATCGCTATCTAGTCGGGTTGACGCAGAGACGTCCTGCAAAATCATGCCTTTCCGCATCGCTGTGATCCGAACGCCAGTCTTTCGCGTCAGCTTTCGGCCTTCATTAACAATCTGGCCAACTAGTTCTTTGGTTGGCGCAACAATTAGGGCGCTGACATGTCGCTGGTCCGGGGCTAAATGAGCATTGTGGTGTTGACGAGTGATCTTTTCAATAAGTGGTATTAGGAAAGCCAATGTCTTCCCACTTCCTGTCGGAGCAACGGTCAAGAGATGCGGTACCACGTCATCGGTGACCTTCCCGCTCACTTTTGGGCGAATGAGGAGTGGGATAGAGGCCAGTTGAACCTCTGTAGGCTTTGTGTAGCCTTGTTCCACAATATTTTCTGCAAGCGACCGACCTACACTGTAGACTGTGCGCAGCGAGTGGAAGGAAGTTAAAGGCGGAGGGAAGACTCGGCAGGCTGTCTTCAGCGCTTTACGATTTTCTTGAACATCCTTGGGTGCCGTCATTTGGGTCGTGCTTTCGTGATACTTCGTGAGATTTACAACTTTGATCTTGTAGCTTGTAAGTATACTGCGACGCTCGTCCTCGGATGCCACTGGTAGGTCATCAATTTCGAAACCTGGCATCTGGGTGCTGGTCGCATTGGAAGGATGGTTGTTCTCCGGTATATTCGAATCTCGCTTTCGCTTCTTTCCATTTACAGACGTGGCTTCTAGATGGCCGGATGGTCCCTCTGAAGGGAGGGGATGAGCGGATCTCTCATGTGCCCCATGCAGTTTCAGCCTCGTAGATCTCGTCAAGAGTTTAAAAGCGTCCATACTGCCTGCAATTCTGTGCGACAAAGGAAATCATGTCATGCTGGCTACTTAAACAGAGGAACGTGGCTGGCGAAGTTGGTTGAAGGCTCTAGTTCGAATTTTCTTCATATGTCTTGGCGCTCCAAAACAACCGTACCAGTAAACCCTTCGTATAAGAATATTGGATAAAGGAATAACCGGGATAAATTCTTGTCGTTACGGCATATTTCAAGATTTTGTTAGGCGAATAAGAATAACCTGACTTTTGGAATATTCTTTGGGGGGGGTTCCGGGGAAATTTTTGCGGGATAGTCTTACATACAGTACGCCAAGAGAGGCTCCACTAAGCCTATATAGGTAAGCACGGTACACGTGCGGAGATTGCTTCCCTAAGATTTCAGGCATTTTGTGCAGACCCACGCAAGATGCCACATGCCAAGCCCCCTTGCTAACGGAATTACCCCGAATATTCTTATCATTTATCCTGATTTTTCGTATTCTTATACGAAGGGTTACAATTGTTGAAGTGCCTCCGCCCGCCCCGACCACGCGCCCTGAACCTGACCACGCGCCATAAACTCGACCACGCGCCACAAATTCGACCACGCGCCCTGAACTCGAACAATTCGGGCCACCCGCCATAAACGCGGAGGCTTACCTGACAGAGCAACCGCCGCGCCGACTATCGGAATACATCACGTAGTCAACTACCGGCCATGAAGTTGACCACCAGCCATGAAGTACACCCCTTGGTCAACTCCGACCGCAAGCGTGTAAATATTCGCTCTCATCACTCCTAAACCCATGGCCAGTTTTGTGGTGTGGCGCGTCGTTGAGCCGGGAAGACTAGTATGCGTCGGCTGAGGTGCATTGGTGTCGCCAATGCCGTTCCGCTTTTGCATCCTAGCAGCGCTGTCCCCCTCTCTCATGGACGTGTACCTCGTGGGCGTGTACCTCAGATATGGGACTACTAGTTGCTTCTAACTATCCTATATACACCTCTTTGCTGCACGCAATGCCCCAGACAGGCTCCATCACCTTAAGATGAGGCAAACGATCTAGCATACACTTCCACCCCTGGATGAATGGCCTCGAAATGTAACTACGTCCTTCCACTTCGTAAGTCCTGCGCTCTTTGGGCTCACCTATCATCAAGAATTCGGCAATTTCCTGGTTACTGTTCCTTGATAGTATGATTATCTGACGGCGAACCCAGCAACTTCGTTGATCCCAGTTTCCCGGTTACGAGATGTGGTTAGTACCTTTGGTGTCACATTATATCGGGTCGGTGGGACAGCCATTTGAACGTTGGCTGCCATCGAACGAAGTACAGCGAAGCCAAAGGTAACCATCGCGTCGGCGCCGGCGAGAAGCTTGACATCGCTAGCAGCAAGAAGACAGCTTTGGTTCGCCCAAGTGTCTCTCTTCGCCTTGTTGGGCACGTCCTGAAAGTTGATGACGGAGCGATACGACGTACGCTGAGAGTGCATTACCCGGTCAGTCCCCGGATAGTTAGATGACCACTCGCATTAGGCAGATGGAAGAAAAAGATCGGCTCTCCGGCGCTGATTCAGCTTACAACTGGTTCAGGACCTCAGAATCTAGGGAAGATCTCTCATATCTTATTTTTAATAGCTTTACAAGAAAGAAGTCTTGAGACATACTCAGCGAAAAGCACATTGGAATAGCTTGCTGAACATCCAGAGGCAAGAAAACGCTCTTGGTAAACAGCCTGATTCTTCTTCACCTTCGCCAACACTGCACGACCTTGATTTTGTGGTTCCATGGCTTATAACAACATAAGCTGGTCTGTTCCTGTCCCTGTGCCAATTGAATTGCCTGATTCTGGTTTCAGGAGGAAGGTTGCGAGTCTTGAAGTGTAGATCTCCTCTGCACGAAGTATACGGGCATCTTCTCCATCTCGTACATAGTTCAAGTTTAGGTCTTCAGTCAAAACCTTGGTCAATCTTCAGTCAACCCTCAGTCAACCTTGTTCCCATTGCCCGCTGTGGAGCTAGGCCTTTGGCCATCCAGTTCCCAGTTCCCAGCCCGAATAGGTATAAGTATACCTATTCCGTGACAGTGGCTCATAAGAACTTGGAATGAGTTGCGCGATAACGGGGAAAAGAATCCAAGCTATTTTTGCGATCGGACTAGCCAAAAAGTCCTTGATCTTGCCATCGCTGGCAGGGAGGGCGCCGACCCGCTCAGGCCATCCTCTTGTGAGGTACTACTTTTTGAGGTTGAAGAATAATTAGAGAAAGTAGAGAAAGTGGGCAGCTGTGGTTAGCGTTGGAAACATGTTCCCTTGGGTCATTAAGTCGGACTGCAGCATATATTGTGCGGTCCTTCAAAATCGCCCCGTCGACACAAACTCTCTCTGTGAGATCATTCATGAAGCCGCCATTTCTCAGGTATGGAGGTGGAGGAGGAATTTGAAATGAGGCAAAGCTAGATGGAAGGGCGCAGACGTTCGAAGGTACGCGCCATTGGTCCCAGCTGGGGCAAACCGGTTATTTATCTGCGTATACATTGTCAGCATCTTTGCGAGAGAGCCAGCGAGAAGAGACCGACAGCTTCTATCTTCGGTCGCGAAGTAGTAGGCCTCGCCGGCTACCAACGGCGTTCCAGTGGCGCAGATTCTGCTTCCATCTCTTGACTTTGCGAACCAGCCTGTACCATAGCTATTGTCGCAAACAATGCCACAGATTGTGAGGGCAGTGTCGTCGTCGTAGTGTGGATGCCGTATGATGAGCTGAGAGAAGGTGCAGGTTTCTCCAGTGGGTGGTGCAGGTCGCGGCTTGATGCGCATTGAGAGAAGGATAGTGATACAGTTAGCTTTGCTCCACAAAGGTGTGGCCAGTGCGGGTCGGCCGTCCTCCCTGCTAGCGACGGCAAGATCAAGGACTTTCGCTAGTCCGGTCGAATAATCACGCATGCGAGCTGCGTGCTTAATGAATAAAATTCACGTGTCATTTCGGGCTACATCTGTACGAAAAACCCGCAGTCACGTGCCATTGTGGTCTCCAACAAACACTTCCTTGCCAAGTTCAAATGCAAACCCTGCTGCACGCGGTGTACGAAACATAGAGCCCAACCCGAGTTCCTTTCCAAGACTGGATGCGTTGTAAAGCAATGCTACAGCTGCCGTCAAATTATCGCAAATCATAGCTCTAATGAGCAGAAATGTCAACCATTTCGTATCAGCCTCTCGATCGGAGCAAACAAGAGATCCGCCTTATCGTATTGGAAGACATGAGCACCACCGATAACGGGTCAAATATGGCAAATGCACCTCCAAAATGCCAGATGATAATCACTTCCCTCGATCTTTACAAGGAGCGCAGAGGCCACATTGTCGCACATGGAGCCAATAAGCTCGTAAACGCTTTCGCACGCACGTTCCTCGAGGACCAGCCATATTCAAAAGACTTCTATGCATTATCCTATGTATGGGGCGACCCGGCGGCTGTCTGTGACGTCGAAATCAATGGCACGGCGACCAAAATCGGAGCCAATCTCTACGCTGCATTGCAAACTATTCGGAGAAACACCAAGTTTCGAGTCATTTGGGTTGACGCACTGTGTATCAACCAGAGCGATAACGCAGAGAAGTCGTGGCAAGTACGGCAAATGGCTGCGATATACTCTCGAGCTCGAGCGACAATCTCTTGGCTTGGGCCAAGTTCTGAGGATTCTGATTTGGCACTGAAAACGCTTGTCACGCTTGGTGAAATCCCACCAGTTATTAATAGAGTAGTCGAAAACGCCCAAAATCCACAAGATCTAGATCGTGTCCAACCGCACCTGATTTCAGTCGTTAGGGACGAATACCACTGGAATGCGATCCAAAACCTTTCCACGCGCCCATACTGGTCCAGAATATGGATATTTCAAGAGATTTTCTGTGCCCGAGAGACATATTTCGTTTGCGGAGATTCTATAGCAAGAGGCATTGATCGTCCATTAGGACTACTAGCCGTATGGCAGGCTAAGGGTTTTGAGCGGCATGGCAAGCTGCTGAACCCTTATTGTGTGTCGATGATCAAAGCCGTCCAGATATACAGACACATTGGCCGCCCTGGAACCCCTTTGCTCGAGATGTTGATAGCGCTAAGTACGTTGAGCACAACCGAGTTACGAGACAAGATATACGCTCCACTGACTATTCCAAGGACCTGGGAAGAGTATTCCACGATACAACTTGCGCCTTGTTGCGCAGCGGTAATCTTGACGTCCTTGTTCTGGCAAGTATGCACGACAAAGCCCTGCCACTGCCTTCATGGGTTCCAGACTGGTCTACTCAATGCCATACGATTCCGGGTCGTCAGTACTATGCTGGTAGTGGTCATTTCCAGCGAAGGTCGACCTTGAATGCTATTACTCAACTATCCGACGCTGTCACCTTGGATGGCTATGTCGTGGGAACGATTTCCAGGATCTATGACGCATGTCCGGCCAGTGCACTCAGATTGCTGGACCGTGAATCAGATGATGTGACATTTGGCACATGGTTGAGTGAGCTTGAATCCAACATGTTCCCAATGGAACTGGGAGAGAGCAGTGACGGAAAATATACCAGGAGCGAAGAGATGGACATTGCATCTATTTTTGTCTCGCTACTCTCAGCTGCAAGTGAGCGAAAATCCCGTTTCGACTTTCTGCCACCAGATCTTCCATTGTACCAGGAACTCAAATCAGCGAAAACCTTGGAGAGCCTTTTGCTGAATGAGAGACA
>Ga0335075_10017617_pt1 | contig 10616 bp, 11 predicted proteins | sample Lox_Sample_24_FD_206723 | JGI IMG/M metagenome (GOLD analysis project Ga0335075, IMG submission 206723) | Soil microbial communities from Loxahatchee National Wildlife Refuge, Florida, United States - Lox_Sample_2.4 | ecosystem: Environmental > Terrestrial > Soil > Wetlands | place: USA... | reverse complement strand
ACGAAATGCACCTTGACGACCGCAAAATCTCCGTTTCGCTCGCGACCATCGAGATGAAAGCGGTGGACGCGCGCCGCACCATGCTCAAAATCACGGAGCAGGGCGCATTCCTCGACGGCTTCGAAGACGCAGGTTCGCGCAAACACGGCTCGGGATTGCTGCTCGACCGTCTCGCCGCGTCGCTTGCGACCGGCTGATACAGCGCTGCGATTTAGCGCATTTCTTCAGGTGCGGCCGCGCAGGGCCTGGAACGGATTCCAGGCCTCGCGGTCGTCCTCGATCCGCGCGGAAATCGCCGAGAACACCGCCACGATTGCACCGAACAGCAGCGAGAACGCGATCCACAGACTGGCATAGCTCGCCGCCTTGCGCGCCCTGTCCGCCGCGTTGCGGGTCTGCGCCCGAACGTCGGCCTGCATCCGGTCGACGCGCGCAGTGGCCTGTTCGAGCGGAATACGTGCCTCGCTGGCGACGAGATAAATGAGCCGGTCGCGATCGGATGAGTTCAGTTGCTCGCCATGCATGAGGCCGGCCTGAAGAATGCGGGTCGCTTCCGCGCGTGCACCAAGCGTCATTGCGGCACTGGCCGTCATGCTTCCATAGGCCGGTTCGGCGGCGCCGACAATGTCCGGCCAGAAGAGACCATCAATGACATAGGACGTGGATACGGCGCTGCCGACAGGCGCGTGCGCGCCATAGAGCGGCGCGAGCGCCAGTCCGCCGCCAAGCGCGGCCAGCCCCGCAAGCGCAATAAGTGCCAGACTTGCGAGAATGGTCGTGGCCCAGGTGACGAGGCCGTGGGCGGCCGCCCGGAACTCCTCCTGGGCGCGGCTCTCGACCTGCGGTCCCAAAAGACGGCCCGCGATATGGCCGCCCACCGCGAAACCGAAAGCCTGCGCCGCAAAAAAATAGATGGCGCCCCCGGTCAGAAAGGCGGGCAGCGAAGATCCGGCATGTTTCGCCGGGTTGATCAGCAAAAGCCCGAATCCCGAGCCCAGAACGAGCAGGAAGAATGTGACCGCGGTTGCGACCACGCCGCCCGCAAAAGCAAGGCCCCAGGAAAAGCGGAATCCACTGCTTTCGTCACCTGTTACGGTAATCGTTTCAACCATTGGGCCAACCCCGATCGCAATAGGCACGCATCACGCGTGCCCGGTAAGAAGCCAGATGAGGATGATGATCGGTATCGGCACGCCAAGGAGCCAAAGCAGGCAGGAGCGCATGAATTCCCCAATCAAAAAGCATTCTCCCCAACGCCGGGCGGGAGTGCTGGTTCCCGATTATGTTGAGGAGAAGCAGCCCAGTAAGTACTCTCCGCCGCGCGTCGGAGCGGACGATGCCGTGAGAATACCGGAAAGGGGGATAGGGTGGGCGCAAAAGCCGGTGCGGGGGGATCGCGCGACGGGCGCGCGCGAACGCGAACGACGGCCACGCGGCAGCCCCACGAAGGGGACGCAGCCGAAGCGCTGGAGGCGTTCATTGAAAAATTCACCCCGGACATGGCGAAGCAGATCACAGAGGTGCTGGCGCGGATGCGGGCGAAGCTGCCCGGCGCAATCGAGCTCGTCTATGATAATTACAATGCGCTGGCGATCGGCTTCGCGTCCGGTGAGCGGGTCGCGAATGTGATCTTCTCCATCGCCTGTTATCCGCGATGGATCAGCCTGTTCTTCTTTCCAGGAGTCGATCTCGAAGATCCGGGGAAGCTGCTGAAGGGCAGCGGCAACCGATGCCGGCACATCGTGCTGCGCAATCCGGCGATGCTCGACGACCCGGATATTTCGAACCTGATGCGACAGGCGCTCGAAAGAGCCGGCAACCCCATCGACAGGCGGGCGGACGGGCGCATCGTGATCAAATCGGTTTCGGCGAAGCAGCGCCCGCGCCGGCCGCCCGCGGTCTGATTACCGCGGACGGACTTCGGTACCGAGACCTGCGGTGATAAACAAGGCCGTGGCTTCGCCGGAAACATCGGCCGTGTGCCACACGCCTGGCGGATTGATCGCATATTGGCCGGGCTCGAGCGTCGTGCGGACAATCGCGCCGTCGGCCTGTTCCTGATGGAGCACCAGCGTGCCGCGCACGCAAAGGACGACTTCGCTGCCATTGGGATGCTTCTCCCAGGTCGACCAGGGCTCGCGGAACGTAAACATGCTGACGAGCCGTCCTTCCACGCCGTCCGCCGCGTGCCGCGCGCCGTAATCGACATACCATTGCATGTCTCCGGTGAATTCCGGTTCGCCCAGCGCGGTTGCGCCGCGCCCGAGATGAACGGGATAAAGCGACAGATCGGTTCCGGCCATGGGCAAATTCCTCGGGAGCGCGCCGGGTGTCACTGTGTCAGCCAGGATCGGCACAGGCAACAACCGACAAGGGAGCCGCGCAGGGAAACGCGCGTCGACCAAGTCAGACTCTGTCCGAGCTTATGACCCGGAGCTTCGCGACCGTATCGGCCATCCGCTCGTAGTCCTTTGCCATCTCCAGGATCATGGACTGTGCGCGACTGTCGGCCCAATCCTCGGCAAGCGCCCGCAATTCCTCCGCCCGGAACCGATACCGGACAGCCCTGTCTTTCAACATTGGCATGTCTATTCCCGAACCGGCGCGCTGTCCGGCCCTTCGCGGGCCATGCAGTAATTATACAAGCATGACTATTCCAGTTCGGCGCGTTCCGCAAGCGTGCAAATACATGCAACGACCTTGTGACAACTGTCGCCGGATGTCATCCTACATCTGTTCGATCACAACATCGAACCGGTCTCGCGAAGCTTCGCTGTCTTGAAGATGGACGTTGTCTGCCGCCGGAAATGCGGTCGCGAAAAAGCGGCCGCACGATTGATCGTGGACCGCTTCGCGCCCGCCAGGAAATGTCAGGCTGTCATGGCCCTACTGGAAGAGGCCCTCCGCCTGCTCGAAAGCGGAAGGAAATTCCGGAACGTTCACTGGCCAGACCTCGACGAACTGGCCGCCGACATTGATCGCTCCGTCCAGGATGCCCTGATAGCCGGGGTCGTCGCAGGGCACGGCATTTGCGTACCCGCCATTGCACTCCGTCCCGACAGGAATGCCGCCAAAGTCGTTCGTTTGCCAGCCCATGACCGCCCCCTGCCGGCCGGCGTCCAATACCATCTGCGGCGGATCGTTTGCAGTGTTAGAATTGAAGGCATTCCACTGCACGCCAAAGCGCGTGTTGAAGCCCGAGGCGGAACTGAGCGCCCAGGTAATCAGGTTCCACTCCACATTTACGTAGGTCTTGCTTTTCTTCGACACGATCTCGCCTTCATTGTTGATCGGAGGAAGACCGCCGTTCTCTATGATGTTCAGGTCGAGAAGCTGATCCGGAAAAGCGGTGTTCACCGACTGCATCAGGCTCTGTCCAGCCGCATACATGAGGTTGGGCGTATAGCCCAGCGCCTGCCAGGTCTGTGGTCCCTCGGTATCGCTGCAATAGGCCAGATGCAGCTCGTCGGTCGCGGTATTTGCGCCGGTCAGTTTCACCCGAGTCACGAGGTTGTAGGCTCCCTGGATCGATTGCAGATGATTGGACAAGGCCTGGATCATCGTTCCATAAGCCTGCAGGTAGTTGCTGTCCCAGGGAACGGGAACGGTCACCGGTTCGCAGGCGTGCTTCCGCGTACCGCTGTGCGCGCCCCACATGAAATTTCCATAGGGCACATTGTAAGGCGCCGAATAGAGCCAAGTTGGCGTGTACATGCCCGCCGTAACCCCGATCGAAATATACTTACCGCTGGCGACGGCTGCGTTGACTTCCGCATCGACAAGCGACCAATCATACGTTCCGGGCGACGGCTCGATCTGATACCAGAGAGCCGAAACCATGATGCCATTGATGTACGGCGTCGAGTAAATGCTGGAAGGCAGAAGGCTGTGGTCGTCTTTCAGCCTCTGGCTTACCACGTAGATGCCCTGATAAGCCGCCTGCTGACCGGCGGCCTCCTGGGGAAGCATGCTTGCTGCAACGGCGACGGACGCTGCCGCAATCATGGCACGGGCGAAAACACCGCGCGCGATCGAATTGTTCGACATGGACAGTTGTTCCTCGACCAGGATCAGGCACACCCCAATGTGTCCCTGCAGCACCATTAAGTACGTTTCTGAGCTCCCAACGCAATCATTGTTATGATTATTAGTAACGCGTCGCTTAACGCCAACTGTAGAGTACAATCCAAACACACCGGCAACGCGGCAGACTCAATCCCGGCGCCTGATCGAAGCGGGTGCCAGCAAACTGCACCTTTCGACACCTTCGTCACGCGCGGCTTTCCGCGACTCTGCGGTGATCACCCCGGGCCCCGCTACCATGCCCGCAAACCAGCCAGGAATGTCGTTCGATTCGACGTTCTTATGCAGGACGGCGATGACGATCCCATGAATGCCTTGATGCGGCAAGCCCCGGCGGTGTTCGATGAAGGCCGTTCGAACGGAAACCTGAAACTGTGCCGCGCGCGTCGAAGAAAATTGCGCGACGAGACCCGTGGCGGAAATGGTGCGTCATGTCTATTAGTCCGTCACCGTCCATCCCATTCAGGCCCGCCGGATTTGCTCCTGGCTTTCCGCCGCTTGTTCGCGCTGCAGGCAGGGATGGATCGGCCCATCCGGCGGTGGTTTTCTTGTGCATGGCGAACCGGCTTTCCACGCTCAAAAATTTCGAAGTCCTTAAGATCGGGACGACACGATGACGGCGCCGGGCTTTGGCTGCTGGTTTTGAAATATGGCACGAAGGCGTAGCTATTCCGTTACCGAACCCAACTTGTCCCGTAAACGCCGGGCCGTTCGGCTCGATTGCGAGGACATCTCGAGGGGAGAAACTTCATGGATCGATAACGGACTCGAAGGGCAATCCAATCCTGAGCGCCAGCCGCCGATCAACGGTTTGATGCCGACCGACCTGCGCAGCGCCTATAAGATGGTGAAAACCTGTCGGAGAACCAGCGGAACCCCTGAATGCCTGGCGGCCCGCGACCAATGATGAGCACTGTGTCTACGCCGTAGCCCTATGAGGAGGGCCTCTGCACTGGCGTCATGCCAAACCCAATTCAACTGCGACGCCATGCAGTCGCTTATCTTTCGTCCACAACTGCGCTCCCGCCGTTAGTTGCACCGCCGCGAGCAAATGGGCGTCGAAAAAGCCGATCCCGCGCCCGAACAACGTGCGGCGGCCGATGAAATGGAGAACCTCCATGTCGGTGGCGACGCTGGCCTGGGGTAAATCGGAGAGCGCGTTCAGCACGATTTCGCGCTGATGCAAATTGCCCAAAGCGAGTTCGCCGATGACAAAGGGGTGCGCCAAGACCGCACCCGTCTCGAGCAGTGCAATGAGGGCGTTGTCATTCGCCCGGAGATGGTCGATCCAGACGGACGTATCGACCAGGATCATGTCGCGCCTGACCGTCGCCGCCGCGGCGCCTTCAGACCGGGCTGGCTGCCGCCCAGACGCGCTAATCGCCGCGCGCTTTCCCGCTCGATGAGGGCTTTGAGCGCTTCGCGGACCAGGCTGGATTTCTCCTTCAAGCCGGTGAAAGCCTGGGCCTTGGCAACGAGTTCATCATCGAGGGCAAGGGTTGTGCGCATTTCTTTGTCTCCAGCATAGGCATCATATTGTCATCATTTGATGCCGATTTCAATGCCATGCGTTGTTGGGTTCATACGCCCCATTCTCTGGCGTAGCACAGGATACGCGTCGTGCTTCGGGATCGATTTGGCGGATGGGGTGGGATTCGAACCCACGAGACCCTTGCGAGCCTGCCGGTTTTCAAGACCGGTGCCTTCAACCACTCGACCACCCATCCGGCAAGGGAAATCAGGTACTTGAGCGGCCTCCTTGATGCAAGGGAATGGGGTTTGCCGCCATCTCGCCACCATCGGCCTCGCCGCGAACAATACCACTGCGACGTCGAAGACTGACAGTTGAGAACTCCGCCATTCAATCCAGAACCGAACTGAGTTCGGTCGGCGTTGACGCAATAAACAAGCTGGACTAAAAGGTGATTCTCTCCCGGGTAGGGACGCGGGCGAGCATACGCCCAGTCGAGGCCAGGTCCCTAACTGCTCGATAGGCGTGAACGAAAGCCCCGCCGGAAACCGGTGGGGCTTTCTTTTTGCCCGGGTTCGCACATCCATCACGGCATGAGACGTGTGCCCTGCGCCGACACCGAGCCCACGGTCGCCGGGATGCTGAAGCATCGCGTCTGGGTGTAGGCTCCATGCACCCCACAATGCGGGTTTAGCGCGTGCAGATCAGTCCGACTTTTGCCGCGTCTCCTGCGACCCTGCCGCACCGAGTTCGTAAAATGCAATAGACGTGATGGGCGATGGTGAGCGTACCGCCGACCTTCCGCTGCATCTCGCGCTCTTCACGTGCCAGCTCGTCGAGCGCTCAGCGCTTGCGATAGGCATTAAGGCCGGCACTGCCATTGAATTCGGGCCCGACACGACCCGTTCCCGAATAGGGCGCGACGGGTCCGCCGTTGCCGGTCGTCGCGCCCGCCGCAAGAGCACTGGCCGCCGCCGCAGGCACGGAGAGCCATATCCAACCGAATGTGCGGCTCATGGCGTTTTTATCCTCATCCTCGGTGCTTTGGTGATCCGAAGCCAGTCGAAACGCTGCGCAAGCCGAGCCGGGCCGCAGCCTGTTCAGAAGCGCGCGGGATTGCTCGGCGCATGGCATGGGTAAAGCCAGCCACGCCAGCGCCCCGGCGGCACGGTTGCCTCGACATCGCACCTCGGATAACGTTCGGCGCAACCGCCCGGATGGGCGCTCTGCGTATGTCGTCCGATGAACGGACGGCTCTTCAAGGGGGACTACCAATGAAATTAAGGACTTCACTCACCCTCGGCGCTTCGCTTCTGGCCGGCGCCGCCATGGTATCGGCCGCAAGTGCCGCGACTCCTGACGGAAAAACCATCTATCCTTACAAAATTAACGCTGCCATACCGGCCAACCCGTTCCACCCGGTCGGCCATGTCGGTCCGCATCAGGCGCCTTATGTTGCGCCGAAGAACGCCTCCTCCGGCACCTGGACGGATGTCGGGAACCTTCCCTTCAAACACGGTCCATGGGGCGAAATGCTCATGACTGACGGGACGGTGCTCATCCTGGACTACTGCACCACGCCCGCGCAATGGTACAAGCTTACGCCGGACGCGAGCGGAAACTACACCGACGGCACATGGTCCACCATCGCAACCATGCCGGCCGGCTATGCGCCTCTGTTTTTCAGTCAGCAGGTTCTGCCCGCCACCGGAGACGTGATCATCAACGGCGGCGAGTATAATGCCTCGGGAAACAGCTGCGGTGGCGGCGTGTGGACCAACAAGGGTGCGCTCTACAATTACACTTCGAACACATGGCAGTCCGTGACTGCGCCGAGCGGATGGAACAGTATCGGAGATTCGGAGAGTATCATCCTTCCCGACGGCGACTACCTGCTCGCGGACTGCTGCTTCTTCGGCACCGGCGAGCAGGTGATCGGCACCATCACCAGCACGAAGAAGAGTACGACGGTTAGTTGGGCTAAGCCTACGGATACCTGGAGCTGCAACGGCGGCGCCTGCATGGACGAAGAAGGTTTCACCTCTTTGCCCAACGGCGATGTTTTCCTCGTCGACGTCTGGAACCATGGCTCCCACTCCGACGAATACTGGATTTACGATACGTCGACGGCGGCCTGGTCTGAGGAAGGAAATACGCCGGATTACCTGAGCTCCACCAGCACCTATGAGCTCGGCCCTGCGCCGCTCACACCGCAATACGGTTCGCAGGGAACCATCCTCCAGTACTCCGCGAATCCGTCCAGCGGCGTCAATGACATCTACAATGTCGCAACCAACACATGGACCTCCGGTCCGGTCATGAAGGTCGGCTCGACCATTTATGACGTTGCCGACGGCCCGTCGGCCGTGCTGCCCGACGGAAACGTCCTGGTACAGGCGAGTCCGGGAACCTTCGAATCTCCATCCGGATTCTGGGAATGGAATATCAGCTCTTCGGGCACCGTCACTGCGACCCAGGTGAACAGCCCAACGACCGCCGACGACACATCCTCTTTCGAAGGCAACCTGCTCATTCTTCCGACAGGCCAGGCCATGTGGGACAACAGCCAGGTGTCGCCAAACGAGGTCGCAGTCTACACGCCGCAAGGCTCGCCGCAGAGCAACTGGCTTCCGGTGATCTCAAGCGTGGAGACGAAGCTCAAGAACAACGGAAAGAAGGCCTACGCCATTTCGGGCACCAACTTCAACGGCTGGGACCTGGGCGGCTATTATGGCGACGATGCGCAGCAGGCGACGAACTGGCCGATCATACGCATCACCAACAACCAATCGGGGGATGTCTGCTACGGCCGCAGCTACAATTTCTCGACAATGGGCGTTTGGACCACCGGCACGACGAATGCCGACTTCACCGTCCCCAAGACCTGCGAGAAAGGTGCGAGTTCGCTCCAGGTCGTCGTGAACGGCATCGCCTCGGCGGGCGTTTCAGTCACGGTGAAATGAACCGCATGATGAATTCCATATCTGCAATCGCTTGATACTTTTCATGGGCGGGGAAACCCGCCCATGTTTTTTGATGGCGGCAGCCTCGCGCGGGGGTCATAGGGGAAAACCCGGCATGAATCCCGTCGCCGGACCCGATGCTTGGACGGGGCGGACGGACGGAACCCTCGCATGCCTCTCGCGCTGGATCGCGGCGTTGGCTTGACCTGAGCTTTTGTGCAATCGTCCCGGCGATGCGGCCCCTGCCGGTCTGGCGGAAGGGGAACGGATCGCATCGAAACAATTATTGCTTCCACATCTGATCATGCAAAAACCCGGATCGCGAACATGACGGCCAATCAAGGGATTGCCGGGAGCGCGCGCGACACGCGCATCCGGACGATCGTGATCGTCGGCGGCGGAACGGCAGGCTGGATGTCAGCGGCCGCTTTGCGGGTGGCCACGCGGGGGCAGCATTGCCGCATCATTCTCGTCGAATCCGACGAAATCGGAACTATAGGCGTGGGCGAATCGACGCTTCCGCCGATTACGAAATTCAATCGCTTTCTCGGAATCGACGAGGATGACTTCATCCGCAAGACGCAAGCGACCTTCAAGGTCGGAATCCGGTTCGACAATTGGCAACGCGTCGGCCATTCGTATTTTCATCCTTTCGCCGACGATAACTCAAATCCCGGTGTGCTCCCGACTCTGTATCGATATCTGGTGAAGCTGGCCGCCGGCGGACACGAACCCGACCTGGGCGAGTACGAACTCTGCACCGCAGCGGCGAGGAACAATCGCTTCGAACGGCCGGTGAACGACCGCCCTGGACCGTTCCTGACCTACGCGTTCCAGTTCGATGCTTCGCTTTATGCAAAATACCTGCGCGAGCATGCTGAGAAACGCGGCGTCGAACGGGTGGAAGGCAAGATCTCGGATGTTCAGCTCCACGCCGAGAACGGCTTCATCGATGCGGTGATCCTGGAATCGGGACGGCGGATCGAGGGTGACCTGTTCATCGACTGTTCCGGATTCCGTGCGCTGCTCGCAGGCCAGGCGCTGAAAGACCCTTATGAGGATTGGTCGCACTGGTTGCCTTGCGATCGGGCGTGGGCCGTCCCATGCGAAAGCGTGACGCCGCTCGTGCCCTACACCCGCGCCACGGCGCGCGAAGCCGGCTGGCAATGGCGCATTCCGCTGCAGCACCGGATCGGCAACGGCTACGTGTTTTCGAGCAAATTCACCAGCGAAGAACGTGCGCGCGAGCTGTTGCTTTCCAACCTCGATGGTCGGCCGCTCGACGCGCCCCGCCTGGTCAAGTTCGTCACCGGTCGCCGCAAGCATGCGTGGATCAAGAACTGCGTGACAGCCGGACTTTCTTCGGGATTTCTCGAACCGCTGGAATCGACAAGCATTCAACTTATCCTGGCTTCGATCATGCGGTTGATCGACTGCTTTCCAGACAGGGACTGTGGCCGTCTTGTCGTCGATGAGTACAATCGCCTCGTGGCCGGCGAATTCGATCGGACTCGCGATTTCATCATTTTGCACTATTGCGTGACGTCACGGGACGACACGGAGATCTGGCGCTACTGCAAGACTATGTCCATCCCCGATACGCTGGCCTCTAGGATCGAAATGTTTCGCCGCCACGGCCGTGTCTCTATCGGGTCTGGCGAGGGGTTTGCAGCACGGCAGTGGATGATTGTGATGTACGGTCAGGGCATCGTGCCGGAATCCTACCCCCACCTCACCGATCTCCCCGGCGAACAGGCGATTCATGCGGAGCTCGAGAGAAGGCGCCTGGCCATCCGGCAGATGGTCGCGCGGATGGCGCGTCATGAGGATTTCATCGCCCGGAACTGCAGCGCCGTGCCGGTCCCTGACACGAGCATGTTGTGATCAGGATCGGCGTGTCCTGCACGACGAAAAGAGCTTGCCGCGCGGCAGCGGACGCCGGCAGAGGCGCCTGCTCGCTAGAGATCAAGAGCTTTCAGTATGCGCCTTGCCCAGGCAACACGTCCTCGCCCTAGAGGCGACGACAGTCCGGTGTGTCCGTCAATCGCTGGGCATAGGGTACCAGATCCAGGAGCACGAAATCCGCAGCCTGCCGCGCC
>Ga0335075_10017616_pt1 | contig 10616 bp, 9 predicted proteins | sample Lox_Sample_24_FD_206723 | JGI IMG/M metagenome (GOLD analysis project Ga0335075, IMG submission 206723) | Soil microbial communities from Loxahatchee National Wildlife Refuge, Florida, United States - Lox_Sample_2.4 | ecosystem: Environmental > Terrestrial > Soil > Wetlands | place: USA: Florida... | reverse complement strand
CGCCCGACGATCTGATCGAGTCTGTCGAGAGTGTCGAACGAGTGGTGGTGGTAGACCTACGGCAGTTTCCGCTTTTGCGCTTCATCCCCTTGGATTCGAAGGCGCTGCTGAAGCTCATCCGCCTCGGCAAGCTGACGCCCAGCGGCATCTCGCCTACCCGCTTTGATTCATGGCTCGCCGAGTCCTTCTCGACGAGTGTTCAGCAAGTTGATCTTCATCCTAACTAATTCAGGCCTGAAGATTGTTGGAGGTCTGTCCTGGTGTTTGACCGTGCGTGGGCCAGCAGCGGTTCCGCTGCGTCATTTCACGTTGGCAGCCACAGGGCTGTCTCACGGGTTGACACTGCTGAGACCCATGGCAGCGAGCGGCGGGTTTGTGCGCTCAACAGCCCGAGCCAGGACCCGTTTTGAAGATGGGCGACGTCGGCCCGACGCCGCTGCTTCCGGCGCTGTCGCTGAGGCGCACAAGGCCGGTATGGTTATCCTGCAGCGTGGCGGTGCCGATCAGCTTCAGTTGGCAGACCGCCGAAGCCGGCCCGTTCACGGGGTCGAACAGGCTGACGGACAGCGATGCGACGTCCCAGTTGTCCGCGCCGCATGGCGCGACATAGTCGCCCTGCTGGATATTCAGCCGCACGCCGGCGAGCCCCTGCGACGGCATGGGCAGCGGGATCGGGTTGCCGGCATTGTCGTTCTTGATCGGGAAGTCCACCGGGCCATAAATCGAGTTGTCGGCAAACTCCTCGTCGGTGTTCTTTTGCTTGATCGTCACGGTCATGACACCGCGGCCGGTAGTCAGATCGAAGCCGGGGAACAGAATGTCGGCGGTGCAGCCGGTTCCTTTGCAACCACTGCCGAAGCCGCCGTTGCCGCGCAGATTGTCGTGTCCGGTCCCGATTACGAAAGTGACAATATCGAGCGGCTGATCCTTGGTCAGCGGCTTGGGTGAGGAGAGCTGATAGATCAGCCCGACCTTCGGCGTGCCGAGGCCAGTGCACAAATCGTAGCCGGCCACCGCCTTGAACCCGGCGCCGAAGCCGTTGGCGTTGCTGCCGCCCACGATATCGTTGAAGCAGAGCGTATAGAGATCATCGGCCAGGCCGCTGGTCAGGCCGATGTCGTATAGGGTGCGATTAAGGAAGCCAGCCAGGGGCGCGGACGGATTGATCAGCCTGATGCGTTGGTTGACCAATGCGATGAAGCCGGCCCATAGCGGCGTGGCCGCGCTGGTGCCACCGCCGCCTTGCGCCGTCGCGGCGCCTTGATAGAAAATCTCGATGTTCGCCGCGAGCATCGCTACGTCGGGAAAGTTGCGCCATGTTGTCGAGCCGCCATTTGCCGCTGCGGTCGCCTGCATGGTCGCGATTTGCCACGACGGTATCTTGACGCCGCTGCCGCAGCAGGAGAACGGCCCCAGCGAGTACGGCCAGCAATAGCACTGGCCGTTGTGATTGTTGCCGTCCATGATCCCCCTGCCCGTTACATTCTTCTGCTGCGGGCGCTGGCTTGATTCCAGGTGTTCTCACCTGCGTAATACTTGGGGGGATAGCCCGGCGCTGGAAACGACTTGACCAATGCGTTGGTGTTGAGGATCGTGCCGCCGACCAGGGTTTGCGGAAGCATGTCCTGGTTGCTCTGCGGATCGCCTACGTCGCCGAAATCGCCGGATGACTGAAAGAACGACGTTCCAATAGCCGCCATCTCCGCCAGCGCCTGCTCCGAATTGTCACTGCGCCCGAACACGTACGAACAGCTCGCCGATCCGAGCGGCGGGTTCCAGGTAGCCATGGTGTGCAGCACCGCGTCCCCGCGCAGCGTTACACCGAGCGCGGTCTGGAACACCAGCACCTGGGCATTCGGCGCCATCGCCTGCACCATCTGGATGTCCAGCACGGTCTCGTTGCTCGGCGAGTAGCTGGTGAAGGGTGGCGGTGCGGCGATAGACACCAATTGCACGTTTGCAGAATTAAGCGGCGGAATCTGCAATGCGTCATAACCGGCAACATCGGATGTCGCAAAGCTGTTGAGTTCCAGCAAACCGACGGTCTGTCCGGTGCCGTCCAAGGTGGCGAGGATGGTAGGATCCAATCCGAGATAGGCATTGCGGATGTCGGCCGCTCGATAACTTGTGCCGCAGCCCGGACCGGGCGGGGTGAAGCAACCGCCGGTTCCTTGCACCGCGGTCGGGTGCGGGATGCGAAATTCCGTCAGCCCGTTGATGCGCAGCAACGGCACGGCGAGATCGAGCGACGGCTCGCGACGACCGCAACGAATTGCCCCACCCCATCATCCTGCAGCCGGTAGTTCAGGTTGACGTGCAGCGCCTGACTGATCTGCGCCGCGGTGCCACTAACGCAGAGCAGGAGGTTGTTGGGGAAAGTTGCGTAGATGGAGAGTCCGGCAGCGGTGGCCCAGTCCTGCACTGCTTGGTAGTTGGCGGCTGTGGCGCCATAGGTGGCGGTGAACTGCGCCTGGGTCAGATGCTTGCGGAACAATGGGCTGTTGGGATCGGACACCGCGTCCACGAATGTTGCTAGCCCCGTTGGATCGCGCACCGGCAACCCGATGGATAGCGGCACGATCGTATCGGATGGCACGGGTCCGACCAGCGCGGCGACGTCGGGATCGGGGTGCGGCCCATAGTAGCCCTGCAGTTGCTGCGATCCGCGCTGACCCGGCGCCTCTGCCGGGAAGCCGTCCTGGAAATCGATGCAACAATGTGCGCCGACAACAATGTCGAACGGAGCCGCCGCGCCGGTGAGGTGGCTGTAATCGGAGATGGCCAGCGTTCCGCTCGGTGTGGCGAGGAGTGCGCGGACGAAACCATGCTCTCCGATGGAAATTACCGGCAGAGCCGACTGATCCTGCCCGGCGACGCCGATCGCAAAATTCTTGGCCGGCCGGTGGAACGCCGGGTAGATGCGCACACGCCGGCCGGCCACCAGATTGCCGGCAATCCGCAGATCGACCGCGCCGGCGATGGCGACCATCCGCGCCCCATCGGTCAACGCGAGTGACGCGAAGGAATAGGCGCCGGGATTTAGCAACAGCGTGCCGCTGACGGTGGCAGCGGCGTAGGTCCCGGGCAGCAAAGCTTGTACCTCGCCCTGCGCCACCGCAACGTTGGTTGTGCCCGGCGAAACCGGTGGCGCCAGCAACGGCGGCGGCATGGTGGCTGCGGGAAAGGTCAACGGCACTCGCAGCGAGACCTCGTCGTCCTGCAACTCGTTGCACTGGATAGTGCCGAGCGATACGTGCCGCCCGAGCTGAACCCGCGCGGCGTAGATGTTCCGGCAGGGGTCGATATCGCCGCTGTGGCCGATGATCATTTGCACGGCTTGCCGGCGCTCGGCGATTGCGTGCACGCCGAGGTCGCCGCCCTTCACGTGCGTCCGCACGCCCAGGCGGAGGCTGCGCTCGGCGTAAAGGACAAAGCCGGAAAGGGGCGGAGACGTGGAGCCGATTGGCGGGTGCGCGGTACACGGCACGGCCTTCGGGCACGGCATGCGCCACTCCTCACCTTAGCGTTGGGGTTCGTTACCGCGCGGCCGTTGTATTTGACAAGGGATAACTTTGCCTGGCAATCGCGCGGCGGGTTAAGTGATTGCGGTAGGGACGCGCATCACTGCGCGCCCTTACCGCGATCACCTAAACCTTGGCCGATCGCCGTCGCACTCGCGCGGCTTCGATGAGCTGCTGCCGTTCCCAGTCCTCCTCGGTACCTGCAAAGCCAAATGGCGGCACCAGGCCGGCCGGGCTGTCCTGCAACGGCTCCCGATAGCTCTCGGCTACAAGGTCCTGTTCGGTGATCGGCTTTCCCTCATCGCCATGGGCAACACCCATCACGGCTTCACCGCGTCCGGCAATGTGGGGTCGTCATGCCGCTCACGATCGAGCGGCTGAACGGCGAGATCAAGCGGCGTACGACGTGGTCGGGATCTTCCCCAACGAGCAGGCCGTGATCCGCCTGGTCGGCGCCATCCTGCTCGAACAGAATGACGATGGGCGGTGCAGCGCGCGCGCTACATGACACTGGGAACCATCGCGCCGGTGCGCGATGATCCTCTCGTCAGCCTGCCCGCCGTGGCAGCCTGACACCCCCGGCCGAGCCCGACCGGAGGCCCGCGATGTGGCCGATGCTCCTACACCACGGCGGGGGACACGATCCGGTCGCGCACTTGTACACACAGCCCTGGCGAGTTGATGCATGTTTTGGTTGCAACGCTGGGCAGAATTCGAATAGTGATTGTGTCCAGCTAGGGGGGCGCCGATGTCAGGAAGTCCCGATGCCAAAGCGGAATGGGTCGGCCGCGTGCTTGGGGTTCGTGTGCCCATCAAATCAGAGGCGACGCTCATAGCGGAGTTCCAGGCCGCGAGTGCTGCGTGGCAGGCGGCGGTTGCCGCTGTGGACAAGCAGATGTCCACGCTAAAGGCCGCCCTGCTGGCCTCCGGCGATCTAGAATACGAAGATATTGCCGAAACTTGCCTCGACAACGTGATCGGACAAGGGCCTCGCGTGCTGCAGGCCGTGCTTCAAAAGATCGGCCCGGATGCCAAGCAGTTACAGCAACGTGCCGACGCCGTTCTTCATGCACTGGCTACGTTGTTCAACGATCTTAAAAATAGCGAAGCTATTGCGGTTTGTGAAGCCAACCCGGTGCGCGCGCCAGTCGCGATCCGGGCGAGGTTGCTCCCACAAATCGCTCGGCTGCAGGATGTGCTGCGCCGCGCGGCGAACTGACCGGAGGGCCGAGACATGTCAGGGCATCTCCAAACACCGCAAGTGGTCGGGACGGTCAAACCCCAAAAACGCGACAAGAAAGGATCACGCTTTCTTACTTTCTTCGGGAAAGATCCTTCGCCCGAGCTGTTGAACGAGCGGGTCAAGAAAATCCGCTTCGAACTCGACAACCTTGCTCGCATCGCTCAGGATGTTGAGCACCAAGGTGGGAATCCGAATGAATTCAACCAAACACACGCCGGACTTCGGCAGCGGCTGACGGACGTCGACACCTCATCGGACACGGCCAAGGTGAAGCACCAGCAGCTTGCCGTGTTGAAGCAAGAGGCGCGGCAGGCCGTCATGGATGCCAACGTGCGCAAGCCCGCAGCGATCCAAGAGGGCTTGGACAAGGCTGCCCTGAAGCTAGCTCAACAAGTCGCTTCCAAGCGCAAGACCGTCGAAGACAATCTGGTGAAGATCAAGGGCCTGCTGGATGCTTTGCCTGAACCGCTCCCCTACTTTTCGAACCTTTACGACACTAAGAAGCGCGCCGCCGAAACCGCGCAGAAAACCTCCGATCCTGGTACGGCGTCTGGTCTTTGGCAGCAGCTCATCATTGGCACTAACGGTTTGTTGACAAACATCCCGCTCGCCGCCGAATGCATCGAACCGGAAAAATCGGCCCTGCTCTGGATCGGCAAGCTCGATTCCGCCATCAAGGCCTTACCGGACGGCAAGGATCTCGATAGGGCTGGTCAGCAGCGCGCGAAGGCGCTGCGCGACGCAGCCCAGGATTTGCAGGACAGGAAGCAGCAGGCCGACAATGGACGGCTGGTCAATCGCCGCGGCCTCTTGCTCGACATCTGCAACACGGCCTCGACTCTCCTGGAGCCCATTCGGCAGCAGGAGATCGCGGCGACCCTGCCGGACAAAGACGACATACCCGGCCGCAACAGCAAGCTGGACGAATTGGCGAAGTCGCTGGCCGGAAAGGAGGATCTTGACAGCCAGACCACGATGCGGGCAGCGATCGCTCTGCGTTTCGGCATCGAATTCGCCACCAGCGACGAATTCGCCAATCCCTTAGGCGCAGGCATTAAAAAGCTTGGTCCGCTGTACGACGTGATGAAGTTGGTCCCCCCCAAGCACCTCAAGGCGAAGGACGGGGTCATGCAGCTCAGTTACAAGGAGGCGGTTCCCGGCGAAGAGCGTCCCAACAAGTTCGCACAGCGCGACGCCCCAAATGGCTCCGGCGCAAAGATCTCCACCATCGTAATGACCCTACCCACCGACGGGGAGAAGATCAAAAAAAAGAACGCCAAAGGTGAAGAGACAGAAGTGGAGTTTTTCCAATCTACTGCGCTGCACGAAATCGGCCACGCGGTCGATGACACTGAGGGCTTCATGGATCAGCACCGCTCCGAGGCCGGCTATGGCCAATGGAAACCAAGCAGCCGGGATGAAGCGAAGCAGAAATATGTCGTGGTCCTGGAGCAGATGGTCAAGATTCCCAATGTCACGCGCGATCTCGAAACCTTCGTGGACGCCTGCCTGGACGGGCTCCCCCCCAGAAAGCCGGCCGACTCCTCCGCTCCGCTCGGTAACCTGCTGCCGAAATGGGAGATGCTCGAAGGCGCCGGCGCTATGATTAAGCGTGTGCGCGAGAAGGAGGCGCTCTGGTATAAGGGCGGCTCAGTAGCCGAGAAAACGTCGCCCGACAACGAGCGAGTCTATTTCGAAGCCTACAGCGGCCAGTGGTGGAGCTTCGATCTGGCAGAACGTAAGGCAAGCGTTGCAGAGTATCAGTGGCGTGCGCCAGGGGAGTGGTTCGCTGAGGCGTACTCGCTGTTCTACCTCGGAAAACTCGGCAGCGATCATCCGGTCGCGAAGTGGTGCGAGGCACAGAAGTCCGCCTGACGCGGGAAATACGTTCCCGTCCCGGGAGACGGGCGAAGGGAGAACCGAATGTCTATATTTGAACCTGCCGAGGTGCCATGCCCTGCTTGTGGCGCCACCATGACCTTTGATCTTGTCACCAGCGTGAATGCCGACCGGCGGCCGGATCTGCGCATATCAATCCTGGACGGCACGTTCCAGTTGGCAGTTTGTGACGGATGCGGTGGCACGACCCGTCTGCCGCCCACCCTCGTCTATGTCGATGTCGGGCGGGGCCAGTGGATTGTTACCAAACCTGCTGCGGAATATCCCGACTGGGCACAGCTAGAGGCGATCGCGCGACAAACTTTCGAGCTCTCGTACGGTCCTGCTGCGTCCGTTCCGGCACAGCGCATAGGCAAACGCATGCACCCGCGGATCGTGTTCGGCTGGGCAGCGCTGCGCGAGAAGCTGTTAGCCGCCGAGGAAGGCGTCGATGACGTGTTGCTCGAGTTGCTCAAGCTCGCTGTCTTGCGCCAGGTCAGCGGCGCGCCCTTAAACGACGAAAGCGAGTTGCGGCTGATCGATGCCAACAATGATGTTCTGATTCTGGCCTGGCTCATTTCGGAAACGGAGCAGCAGCTATCCACTCTGGAGGTTTCGCGGGTGGCGCTTGACGAGGTTGCGGCCGACAATGCGGTCTGGGCAGAGCTGCGGCAGCGTCTGACTGCGGCATTGTTCGTAGACTTTGGAAGGCTCCTTCTGGAGGCAGCCTAATCGTGGGTTCGGCCGAATTCCCGGAGCAAACGGCGGGACAAACTCGATGCCCTGCTGCACCAGGCGACCGACGAGCCCGGTGAGGCTGGGCCACTTATCGCCGGCCTTGCGGCCGTGGCAAGCCAAGCTTGATCGGCTGTCGGAAGTAATGGTGTAGGCCGGGGAACGTTAATTATCCGACGCTCCTCGCGCCTTCTGTGCCATAGCCGTCGCTGGCCGATGCCGTAGGCCGGAAAGGCAAGCCAGAAATTCCAGCAGGAGGTCGTAGCGTCGGCGGTCAGATAAACAACGCCAAGGCAGAACGAAAGCGAACGATGCTGTTGGTAACTTGCTCGTCCAGAAAGCGGTCGTTCTGTGGACGCGCTTGCGAGGGTAGCTCGACCTGTCGGTTTCCCGTCCACAGAATGCGTCCCGCAATTGCCACTCGTCCAAAAACGGCCACGCACGTTCCCGGGACGGCCGCAGTTCCCAAAATGTTCGACCTTAACGTTGTCTATCTAACAGTCGACGCTATGACCTCTACTTCACGGCGGGCGTGACCTGGCACGTGCCGGCCGCCTGCGGGACGGACAGCGCCGGCAAGACGTGGTGCTAGCCCGGCGTGTGGCTCGGCGACATACAGCCCCCTCGGTGAACCCGGCGAGGCGGCTGTTTCCAGTTCACGCGACTCGGTTCTTGCTCCGAATCGGGGCGGCACCCGATTCTCCCGCGGGACCAAGGTGATGCCATTCGATTTCACGCGCGCCGGCCTAAAGGCTCAACGCCAGCCAGGCCAGGCACAACAGGAGGTCTGGCGGGTCGGGAGCCAGACGGTCATTTGCGGCGACTGCCTCGGAGAACTCAAAGCGTTGCCGTCGACGAGCGTCGATGTCGTGATAACGTCACCTCCCTACAACATCGGCATCCGCTATCGGTCATATGAGGATCGCAAGCCCCGCGCGACCTACCTTGGCTGGCTTCGCGAGATCGGGGTGGAACTCCGGCGTGTGCTTCGGCCAGACGGCTCCTTCTTCCTCAATGTTGGAAGCACGAATTCCGATCCGTGGGTTGCTATGGATGTTGCCGCGGCATTCCGCGAGACTTTCGTGTTGCAGAACCATATAACCTGGGTCAAGTCAGTCAGCATCGGCGATGACACAGTCGGACATTTCAAGCCGATCACGAGCGACCGCTATCTGAACCACAATCACGAAGCCGTTTTCCACTTCACCCCGCACCCTATCAGAACATGCTTCGCTTGCATTCAGCGGACATGTGCGTGCTCGTGTGGATCTGTGCGTCGGGTGCTGCTCCGTCGCTGCACTGATCTTCAATACGCGCCGCCACATCATCCGGTGGAGATGAAACCGCGGTGACCTGCCTGCAGCTGGTGCAGGGATCTCGTCCGTAGGGGAAGCCGATGCTGGCATAACTGACCGCTCATGGGTTCCGAAGGTCCATAATCGAGCGGCAGTTTGCCGCTTGCCTGGTTTACAGTGAGGTGGAAGACGGCCGGCTTTCGGCGCGACCGAAATATAAAGACCTGCAGGTACCCACTCTGGCATCGGGTGCGCTGTGCCCTGTGGCGAGACCGGTCGCTCGTGAGCGATGAGGCCGACGAGGCCAGCACACTGGTAGATTCGGATGGCGCTCGCGCCAGACTTGTTCGGCGGTATTGCCCTCGTCCGGCATTGGGGCCGCATAGGCAGCGCCGGGCGGCAACGGCTCGACCTGTTCATCGATCATGCCGGCGCCATCTCCGCCATGCACAAGCTCGCCACCGCAAAGCGCCGGCGAGGGTACACCGAGCGGCGGTGTGATGCTTGAAGGAGCTGTCAATTGGCTTGCAGATAGGACCCGGAACCTTCATCACAGGCACAGTCCGTCGCTTCTGATCTAAGCGGCAGAGGATGCTCGGTTGCTCGGATGGATTCTGCTTTCGCCTGGAATGAGGCGCGGGTTTGGCTTTTGACGGTGCAGAGCGTTTAAGCTCCTTCGTCGGCGGCTTCAGCATCGCGGAAATCAATATCTTCGTAGATCTCGGCAACGGGAAACTCGATCCCGACTTCCGGTATGGCGAGGACATCATTCTTGGTGAGAGGATGCATCGTCCAGGGGGATTCGCCGTTATCGCGGTACAGGACCTGAAGGCCGGGAGCGCTCGATTCGACGATGACATAGCGCAGGATGGAAGGAACGCCTGCGTACTCGCGCACCTTTTCGATCCGGTCGAGTGCACCCGAGGTCGGGCTGACGACCTCGAAGACAACCATGACATTCGGTGCGAGCTTTTCTGTGCGCGGGAACTTTGTGCAGGTGATCAGGGCATCCGGGTAACGGATCTTCGCGGCGATTGTCTGCAAACCCAGATTCGGGCCGTGATGGGAACAGGGCGTTCCACGCAGACGCGAGCGCAGCGCGATATGGATGTTGGTGGTGATCCTGTCGTGTCCTGCGTTTCCGCCGGTCATCGCGACCGGTTGGATGCCGTCGAATTCGTAGCGCTCATCCTGGGTCTCGGCCCAGGCCAGGAAGCGTTCGGGAGTCCAAGGTTTCCGTAGGGCGACATTCATGGGCTTCACCCTGGCGCGGGATTGCATGGGTCCAATACTTATCAGGTGGGGTTTCCCGGTGCCAGATGCGAGCGGATTGCGCTTTTGGCGCCGGCTGGTCTGATCAGCGGCTTAGCGCGGTGGTGGAGGGCTCGGAGGCGCCTCAGGACGGGGCGGGGCCCAGGGTGATTGATGTGGCGACCTACGGGCTGCTGCGTTGCGGCGAGGAGGTGCAGATGGGAACTGGCTAGGCTGGGCGAGTGCGGTGCGGGTGTCCGGCTTTGGGCGAGTGCGGCGGAGGAGCCGGCTGGAGAGGGCGGCGGTGTCGCGCTCGGTAAAGTAGACGGACAGGCCGGCGAAGTAGCGCCGGGGCGCGCCGTGGCCGATGGCCACGAGGAAGTGGTGCCGTTCGTATCGTGCGACTGCGCAGCTGCGCAGGGAATGTTTCCGGGGCGAGGCGGACTCGTTCATCGCCATGTCCTTTCGTGAGAGCGAAGATGTGGTTTGCCTGGCCGAGTCGGTCAGGGTGAAGTTCGAACCTCTGAACCCGAGGTGACAGCGCCCGATTGCCAAGGCTCCTTCAGGAGTTTCGGCAAGGACATAGGCGCGACGACGCGTGTCCGCGAAGAACAGAACGTTGAAATAGCCTGTGGAGTCGACTTCAACCGTGAAGCGTTTTCTTGGTTCCTCGATGTGGCGGCTCCAAATGGT
>Ga0335075_10017615_pt1 | contig 10616 bp, 11 predicted proteins | sample Lox_Sample_24_FD_206723 | JGI IMG/M metagenome (GOLD analysis project Ga0335075, IMG submission 206723) | Soil microbial communities from Loxahatchee National Wildlife Refuge, Florida, United States - Lox_Sample_2.4 | ecosystem: Environmental > Terrestrial > Soil > Wetlands | place: USA... | reverse complement strand
CAGCGGGTTGCATAGAGAGACACTGCGCAGCCTAGGTCACTTGCAAGCATTAAGTGAACTACTTCTCTAAAACAGTATATACCCCCTGCTCATAAAATAAATAGCTCGCCACCCCGGCCAGGTGATAATCCAGCATCCAGCTGTCTCAGCATCGGAACACGTACATCATGGCGCAGAATCTGCTCCGCCGCAGTCCATGTACTTATAAGCTAATTATGAGTCTCTTTTAGACTGTCAAATAAGTTGCTCAACGGACCTCGTAAAGCTGCCTCGTTGCTGCCAGGCGTAAAACGCAGCCCCCACCGCCACTACGAGTGGAAGAGCTTTCTTAGCAATGAACTTCCCAAACGCCATCCACCAAAAGACCTTATGCAGCCTCACAAAATCTTGCGTTTCGTTGATGTGAGGATACGGGTCCTCGGGGACAGAAACTCCCAAAAACTTACACAACGGCTCCCACCCATCTTCGCTCTTAAACTCCAGTAACCGATCCTTCGGCGTGATAGCGCGAACATGAGCATAATGATTCAGATAAGCCTGTCTCAATAGACCTAGATATTCCGGTTGTTTGTATTTCGCCGGGTCGTAGCCCGGACGGCCAACGAACAATCCGAGCAGCAAGATCGCGATCGAGTACAATGGTTTGACGAGGGCGGGATCAGAAGGAGCAATCCACTTCCAAGAAGGCCACTGGAAGACTTCCAGTGCCGTCCGGCTCATGGATGCAAGCCATTTGTCCGGGTCGCGGATTGTGAGGACTACTTTCGCCTCCGGGTATAGAGCTATTAGCTCGTCGGCGAATTGGATGCAGGGCATGTCCGCAACGCCCTGTTGTGTCATTGTCAGGAGTTTTGAGGTAAAAGATGGAGTGTTAAGGAGAATACTGCGGAACATACATCGTGTTCGCCGAGGAGCTTGTCGAACTCCACAGGCCCGAAAGGCTTTCCTATGCCCATGAATTTTGCTTTCAGGGCTTCTTCCCAGATCGGTAATATACGTGGTGGGTTCTTCATGGCCTCAGCCATGTGGTATGGCTTGAACCCAAGTTGGTTTAAAGCGGTGTAGATTGCTATTCTAGTTGGTTAGCAGTATGATTCCATACGTAAGCACATCCAACTTATATAGCTCACACATTGTACCCGTTCTTGAAAGGCCGAGGACGAGGACCTTCATCGGCCTCGTCCTCGTGCCTTTCTCTTTATCGATAAGTCGCCCGCTGGTACTAGACATCTCTGATGATTTCAGATGAAAATGAGGATTCTGAAGTCAGAACCATGTTGTTCATGAGAAACCTTATGTATCTTGTCAAAAGGTCTCGAAATGTTAATCTAACGTAAGCTGTAGCCGCCTATGCAGCCGCCCGCCCCCAGTGATTACTGTATCAAACACGGACCCCAGTAGTACCTGCAGCAAACCACCAGCATCAGAACGCGCTTAGGCATTTGTCTATTCCGTCTCATTAGGTATAGAGCTGTTTTCTGACGAAATATTGCTCTTGGGGCGCTCTCTGCTGATGAAATGGCTACAGAGTAATGTAAGATACGATAGAGAGAAGTTTGGCAAGGTAGTAGAAAATGAGGGCTCCGCATATGTCTAAGGGTACATCTGAAGAGCCGAAATCTGGATCTACATGACCAACTACATAACGGCAGTTTCAAAGCTCCTGAATATTTCAAATTGTTCTTAGTAAGGAGCCACTATCCCACAATCTCATCCACTTCTCACAAATGTCTTAGATTATATATAGATAGTCCCTCCTTATCAAGATCAAGAACCTACCTCCAGTTTACATTCGCTTTTTCCAACTTCTCCGTCAACAGGAGTCCGCGATGCGAAATCTTGGTAGTTCCCTTCGATGAGGCGTGAGCTTACAAAGCCCTCAGATACGTCTGGAGTGATAACTTAGTCATAGATGAGCTGAAATGCAATGATGGATCCTTGTTAACGACGAATCTGTCCTTGGCCTTCACCAGCTCTCGTTGGCTGCCAGCCAGCTGCTTTGGGCCGATCAGCTATGCATAGATCAAAATATATCCAGCGGAAAGGCCACAAAAGGTCAATATGATAGGTTCAATCTTCCGTCGCGCTGAGCACGCTATTGTGTGACTCGGTCCAGACCTAGACAACTTTGAATTAATTACATTTTGTTCATTTAGGAGATCGTCCTCCGTCGGGAACGACCGTTTCCAGTAGGAGCATATCCGAGTGACAAAGTTTTTATAGTGGAGGGCCTACCCGAATGTTCGTCTATCAAATGGACCGCACTGCGAGGTCTTCTTCAATTGTGTTAGCAGTTCGGGCGGATTACATAAAGATACAGCAACCACCATTATCATCAGTGTTAATCATGCACGTGACTACCAACTTTTTAAGAGATCGGCCCCGACCCTGGGTGGCCCCCAAAACGATCCCCACGTTACCTCAAAACCAACCCATCCTCCTCTAATCCACCTAATGGGTTGGGTATAGCTATCCATTTTAACCACTAAACATACGGAGCCCTAGCTTCAGCCTCTACGTAGTCTCTTTTGCCCAGTTCCTTAGAGTTTAAACAAAAACATGCGCGGTTCTTTTGCGCCGGACCAATCAGCTGTCCCGTTGGTGCTCGTCGCAAACGCCTTAATTTTGCCAGCCTCACATCTACTTAAATATCACGCTTTCCCCTAACATCTCTGTTCTCATACAGCTAAAGTACTGTTTGGGTCGTTCTACAATACCATCGGTTATCGACTTGGCCCCTTTATAGCGATGCAATGGGAGAATGTCAACTTCGTTTGACCGCTAGCAGGCTTCAGCCTCATGCATCATGTCTCCTTCCCTGTCACAGACTTTGGGAAAGAGGCCTCTTTTCGAGCCCGAGAGCCATGGCGGTTGCGATAATGCAAATCACCCGGGAGTCAGCGACTTTATCAATCTGTCTTCACATTCTCATTGTCTCTCTCCACGAAAGAAGCAGCGTTTTGGAACCGGAGTAAGAGGCAGAGGTGAAAATCGAAGTCGCCATGAGAAGGTCCAAAGCTTACTTCCCATACGGTTGCTGCGCAGTGTCCCATCAAAAGATTCTCGCGAACACTCTCCTGGGGAATGGGAGCTTCACAAGTCCACTATTCAACGCCTCTATGTCGCCGAGAGAAGGAAGCTCAGGGAGGTGATGGAAATCATGAACAGAGATTATGGGTTTGCTGCCACGTACGTATCCGGCATGTTCCACATTAAATATTATCTATCTGATTGACTTGTGGTCAGTCAGCGGCAATTCAAGAGAAAAATATCAGTATGGCGTTTTGATAAGAACATCAAATCGCATGAGATGGAAGCGATAGTGCGGAAGAAGATTCAGCGGATGGTGGCAGAAAGAAAGCAGAGTACCTTCCGGCTACGTGGGGTTCCGGTCGAGGAAGCCAAAATTAATCGATATCTGAGAGGAAAGGAGTCGTCGTTCCTCACGATCCGGATACCAAGTCCAGGAATAGGTCAGTATCTATCCTCAAAATGTGGGCTTATTCTGACTAGAAATACAAGCGACTCCATCCGCTCTCAGCTGTTATACGCCGACAGAGTGCTCAACCCCTCCACCAAGTCAAGAATGGTTGAACATACAGTCAATCCATAACTCACTAGCTTCATTGGCTCAAAAAATGGCATCCAGATCAACGCCTATGTCATCTCAGTCATCAAGCAAATTGACCTCTCGTTCCCAAGAGAGAAATGTAAGCCCCGTAACTTCAGGTTACTCACCGCATTTATATACTCCTCTTCATGTCGTTGACGACGTACCATTTCGGCCTAACAGATTCCGTATCGCTCTGCAGAGAATTGTCTATATACTATGCACTATGGCTTCGGCCTCCAGAGAAGAGATTATGTCAGGTGAATCATGGCGAGTCATCGAATATATAGATCGGGTGTTGTCTCTCGGGTGCGACGATGCAAATACAGCGGCAGGTCATTATCTGGCAATGAGCAACAGCATAGTAGGATCCGCTTTTGGGTGGGATTTCGGAGATAACGTAATAGAGCACTATTTATCAGGAATATGTAATCTGTTGGCAGCTCAAGGATTAGGAGTCAACAAGGGACAAGGTGAGTAGGAACGGCCCAACACGTACTGCAAATTCCTATTGCCCCTTAACAATAACGAAATCTCTAGATTTAAGCAGTAATAAATCCCGTACTCAACAAAACTCAAACAATAGACAAAGCTGATAATGCGACAGTGATCAACCTATCGGATGGTATACATAGTACGGATCCCTGGAGGCCTCTCGGTCTTGAAGAGCAGTTTGTGAGTTTTGTAACTGGATTTGACCTTAGTGCCTCAGATTCGGTACCGGATTTTACTGGCTCTCTCTCGCCTTTCAATGAGGAGTTGATGGATATTGATACTACATCGTGGTGTCTTGATAATGCCTCTACCTACCAAAGCTTCATCAATGAAGAAAAGCATTGGAATCTCGAAAGTCTTCGGAGAAGCTCTGATTCTGAGCCGCCCAGCTCATTACCTTCCAACCGCTGTGAGGCTCTTTCCGAGCCTATATATACGGTGCGGGAACGAAGAGACTCCTTTCGCCGGCTAAGTACCTTCACATTTTCACAACCAACTGCTTTCGGGGTGGTGGATGTGATATTACAGATACACTCACTAAGTAGCGACTTAAAACATGCAATGGGACACGATAACGGCATATTGGAGGACTTGTTCGCGGCCAGCATAATAATCACTCCCTTCGAGCATTCCATTGCCGCGTCTCAAATGATATTCAATCTAACTCCCGAAACGTGCTTCAATGGCTTATCAACGCCCGCTCTTTTGTTCAGACCCACCCTACCATATCTCTCGGAGGTCTTCAGAATTGCCGGATTTGGAACTCCACATGAGCTTAAGAAGATGTTGCATGAAGGTAAAGCATCTTTGAGTGACTGCGACTGGGACGGCAGATCTCTTCTCAACGTTAGTATTACCAGGCCATCCTTTGGTACCGATTCTAATTCTTAGCAAGTATGCCCTATGCATGAGAAATGTCGAGATGTGCAAATTCCTTCTCGATACAGGAGCAGACGCGAATGCATTTGAACCGGGTATTAGAAGATTAAGGTAGGTGAAATGATTTCAGCCCCACGCATCCAAGCTCGCTGCACATAAGCTACTTGAATTACTAATAGACTTGGAGCCCTATCTTGTCGCTTCTTTTAAATTTCGATTACCATAGCGACCGGAGTAAAACGCCTGCTTGCTTCCAGTTGATGCTTGAAGCAGGTGCAGATCCGTCATCACTAGAGCCAATTCGAAAATATAATGGCACCATGTTCTGTAGCATATTTTCACTCGTCCTGCCAATTGCTAATCTGGCAAGTCTCTCGAGTTGGGTCGACTATTTTGATAAAAATCTAACTAGATATTTAGCATACCCTTAAATTACTCCTAGATTTGGGAAATCCTTTCATCACTTCGAACTCTACTGGGAACTCAGAGCTGGAATACCCGCCAATACTAATATTAGCGGCATCATGTTACGAGGATGTAGGCTTCTACGATACGGCGGATAAGTTTGTCCTCTTAATACAACGCAGCGCCGATATCCATGCCCGTGACGCTGACGGAAAGAACTGTCTTCATATACTGATGGAGAATGGAGGACCAACGCATAGAGAGCAAATGTACGATGTTTTGATGGTATTGCTCACCGCAGGCGCTGATGTATATGCTACCACAAAAGATGGACGAACAGTTTCATATTTCGCGCGGAAACATGGCTACGGAGATCTTTGGCGACAAGTGCTCGGGGAATGCGGCTATGATACTAGAACGCTTTTGGTCTCCAGCAGACCGCCTTTAGTCTTCAGTAGACCTCACTTCGGCCTTTATGCGCTGCATGAAGAGGTTTATCCGCGTCAACGCTGCAAATTATCCTTTGAGGAATATTGCCGGCGCCGTAGCCTTTCTTCAAGGTTTGAAGAGTTAGATAGCGACGACGAATGCCATGGAAGTGAGGATGATGACACTGCCGAGTATGATGACGAAGGGTGCGAAGATGGAGAGAATGAGAAATGGAGCCGTGGATATGCTGGGTTTGATTCTGATGAGAATAGAGATGAAAATGAGGGCGCGGATATTACAAATGGTGAGAACTATGGAAAAGAGTCTCGACTACAGGAAAGCGGAGATGGAGTGGCACTAGAGCACAGAATATACTATGAAGGGAATGAGGAGCAGGACTTCAGGAAATTGTTCTACCTTGATAATTGGGATCTGATGGAGTATTAGAGTTACGATATTCATGGAAGACTGTAATCTGTAGATCCACTACTCCGCCAATAAAATCACTTTTCAACGGGTATTCTCCTATGTTAGGAAAACTCAACTCATAAAACAGTACTATGAATGTAATATATAATAGCGCTTACTATGCTATTGAGCTTCTCCTAGATTAGATTTAAGAACTTTGTACTGTAGCATGTCCTCCACATTTGAGTAGAGCTAGCTCCTCTAGGAACTGCTCGCAAGCCAAAGTGATTCGATACGCTCCGCGGCCTTAGAGTAAGCACCGCTGATTAACGCCGGAGGATACAAAATTGGCTGATTTAAAGGAGACGCAACGCTGGCCGTAAGAAGAGATTAAACATGCCTTCCCAGGGGTGAGCATGTGGTCTTTCCAAGTGCATTATTGTACAAAGTAAAAGGGTCGATCTGCTGTGTTAGGGGAAAACGACACTAGATGAGTAGAGCCAGGGTAGCTGACATAAAGGCATATTAAGCTAGAAGAGCATAGTCTAACATTATTTTCTACATTTCTCAAAGAGTCTTACAACGGCGTAGATACAGTTTTAAGGTACAGTGGCCTTAAGCGTACATACCACCTACTTGCAAGAGTGGTTTAAAAGTGATTTTAGGGCCTCTCTTACTAGAATAATCCTGCCTTCTATAAACCATGTAAGCAAAATTCTTAAACCTAATAGTTTTCTTTAATAAGTCTTTATATCTTTGTCTTTTGTACTTGATAAGCTATAAAAGTATATATTATGTTAAGATTTAGAAAAAAGTATTAATATCTTTAATTGGCATTTTCGAACGATTATACTCCGCAAGCGGGACAGGCTGGATTACTTAGACCTAGGTGTTTGACGCCCGATTGCCCTCCTAAGCACCTTAGAGGAGGTTATTGAATCAGTGACAGCTTAGCAGCTTAGCAACCTAGCAGACTAGCACAACCTCATCCCAAACAACCAAATGGGAAACCGACGGGATAGATCTTTAGAGACAGCCTTTTAGCTGCTTGTAGAGCAAATCCGCACTATTTGGAACTCTAAAACTATATGGCAGTCTTCTCACTAGATATCTCAGGAGTGTTCAATAGAGCGAACTACACATGCCTATTAGACAACCTACGAAGGAAAGAAGTGTTGCCGTGGTTTGTATGGACTATTTGATCATTTTTACCCAAACGTACTACAACACTGTTAACGGACGGAGTTGAGAAAGTCCCTTGCTAGTTAGCAGTTGGGGTGCCACAAGGGTCTCTACTCTTTTAGGCCATATCAAAACAAATTATCCTCGCTCGCGAACAGCATCCATCAGACTGCTCACCTTACGTGAATGTCACGTGCAAATATAAGTATGACGTCACAGATGACCCCGCTTACCAACGAGGCCAACGTCGTCTCAACATGCGTCTGTGGCGCTCCGTAGCAGCTGCTTAGGCTATTATTTAGCGGCATTCGAAATTATTATGCTTTCTTTTTCTGATGCGACTTCGCTCCGGCCTCCATCTAACCAAAGAATTCTTGCACGTGGGACAGACAGTCAAGGGTCATCAAAGTACCTCGCTTACAGCAGACCTCCTGTTCCAATAGCCGCAGTTCAGAGTCATTCTCTCGCATTATAATTACGGCTTGACTAAGACGCTTTCCCTATGGTATTTGTGGATGATATGCTTGCCAAGCTGCGTGCTTGGGGATCGGGCATTGACAGGTCTGATGTTGTAGTCCGATCGTCTTCCTTCGTTACAGTGTTTGACCGTTCATCGCTACATGTTCAGGGATTTTTACGTTGCACTAATGCAAGGAACATAATACGGCAGGTTTGAGAACCTATAAAACTATGAGGTTCGACTTTCTGACAGAGGGAACCTCCACAGGGTATAGTTTGAGGGAGAACGACTAAACGCAAAGGCTAACAGATACTCAAGATGAAATCCTCAGCGTTACTTGCACTGACGGCCCTGGCCGCTAGAGCTCAATCCCAAAGTTTGTATGGAGGCTTGGACGTAATTAATCCAATTGGTCAATGGATTCCTACAACGGGCTCCTACTCAAATGGTCAATACAAGCAAGCAATATATCTCTCGTTTGACGGCATGCACCAATTCGATCTCGTCAGGTACATTGCGACTCATCCGAGCTCAACATGGGCAAAAATCATCCAAAACGCCGTAGTCTACAGCAATGCACGCGCGAGCTCGCCATCAGACAGTCTTCCAGGAACCACCGCATTATTCTCGGGTACTTCACCGCGTAACTCAGGAATCTTCTGGGAGACTGTTTATGACAGGTCTTTGTATCCGCCCGGATCCAATTGCGTTGGGCCTGTGGGCACAATCGCCGATTATTCAGAGGCGATTGACTTGGATAATACTATGCTTGATGGTGGTGGGGGCTTCAATCTCTCTTTACTTCCTCAGGAATTGACAAGCTGGGGCACGTGCGCTTATGTCTATCCCCATAATTTTATTCGCACAAACACTATATTCGAAGTCGGGCGAGGAAATGGGTTGGTTACTGCATATGCGGATAAGCATCTGTCTTATGAGTTCCTGAACGGGCCGTCAGGTGTTGGATTGTCCGAAGGATACTTCCCGGAGGTTGCTAGTGTTGCAGGCACTCTCGAGGCGCAAGAAGGCTGGGATGACCTTCATTGTAAGCTCTCTTAGACATTTCTCAGCCGCCATCAAAGATTCATATCAAATAGGGTCCGCACTCCGCAATTGGACAAATGGGGGATTCAGAAACGGCACCAAGAACCCTGCTGGCGCACCTTCTCTCTACGGCGCCAACTTCCAATCTATCTCCTTTTCCCAGCAAAATTATGGCTACCTTGACGCAGCGGGAACTCCTAACGCGACGCTTGAGGCTGCATTTGAGTTCATTGACTCTCGCCTCGGAACATTTTTGGATGATCTCCAGGCAGCCGGCAAACTGGATTCGACCTTACTCCTCCTTGGAGCCAAGCACGGCCAAGGCCCAATCAACCCAGCAACACTAGTAGTCAGTGATCCTTCGACAGTCGTCGACGGAGCTGGCGTCCCAGTCGCCTTTTTCGTCGGAGAAGACGGCGGAATTGTAAGCCCCTCTCCCACTGTCACATGACAAATACGAAGAAAGCTAACTCCCACCCCTCAAGATGTGGCTCGCGAACGCCTCTGACACGCAAACCGCCAAAGCCAATCTCCTCGCCAACACTACCCTCGGGATCTCATACGTCCTCGCCGGCGACGAAGTCGCACTTGCCGGCTTCGGTTCTCCATCTCTCGACCCCAGGGTGCCCGATCTCGTCATCGGCGCCGACGTCGGCACTTTGTGGAATGTTGGGTTTGAGTTTGAAGACCATGGAGGGTTTCTGCCGCAGGATCTTAATGTGCCGCTGATGGCGTATAATCCGAAGCTGAGGCCGCAAAATATCACGGAGGTAGTTAGTAATCGGCAGGTGGCGAGTACATTGTTGAAGGCGTTGGGGTTGCCCGTGTCCCAGTTGGATGGATTTAGGCTTGGGGAGGCTCCAGTTTTGCCGTACTTGTTTGATAACAACTGAACGGCTAAGGTTGTGGGAAAATTGGAGCTAGTAATCCTAAATAGTCGAAATAGTATATGAACAAATACGATGTCTTGAGAGATTTTCATGATTATAGGCTGGAGGTGATTGCCTTTGAGCATATAGCCTCGATCATTCAAATCAAATCCATGCTACGGGTCTAGGCAGCACATCTTCCCCAATAATATCATCAATTTAAAAGGTGAATTAGCTTCATCTACGAAGTGTAATCGTTCTGCTCTCGGAACATTCGACAGTCACGATCATCTTCGGGGACCTTGGGAGAATTGAAATGATTCCACCCAGCCTCCACTTCCCACATCGATTAAAGCAAGATGTGCGTCTCCAACCCGTTGAGAGCAAACCTTCACAACTTCCAAGCCCTAAGTAGCCTTCTTGGTAATTTGGAAATCATAACTCGGCTGCAAATCACAAGCAACAGGATACAAATCACCGCCCTCAAACTTCATATCCCTCGCATAATACTCCACATTAATCATATCACTGCTGATATCCATCGTCACAAAGCCATTTGCCGCTACTCTCGTCAGTCTTCCATTCACACCTCTTCTTTGAACATGAGTTCAGATTCAACTTACCAGTCAGATTATTCGCCGCCAAATACAACGCAAACGGGCCCAGAGCAACCCCATTATTGCAATCTCCTGCCTGCGGATACCCGGCCGCGCCACTGAGGATGAAATTCGTGTCGTTGTTATAAAAGTGGCCCAAGCAGTGATCGTGGCCGTTGATGACGATGCCGTTGTGCGCCATGACGATCTCGATGAGGGGCGCGAGGTCGGTCTGGTTT
>Ga0335075_10017613_pt1 | contig 10617 bp, 12 predicted proteins | sample Lox_Sample_24_FD_206723 | JGI IMG/M metagenome (GOLD analysis project Ga0335075, IMG submission 206723) | Soil microbial communities from Loxahatchee National Wildlife Refuge, Florida, United States - Lox_Sample_2.4 | ecosystem: Environmental > Terrestrial > Soil > Wetlands | place: USA... | reverse complement strand
CAGCGTCGAATGTGGGCAGCGATTCGCGCCAGCCCTCACGCAGCTCGCCGCGCCACGCGCGATCCCATTCCTCAGCCAGTTCCGGGAAGGCCTCCTGCCATGGATCGAGTCGCTCCCGACTCCACTCCTGGCGCGCCTGAGCGCCGCGCTCGCGCAACGACATGTGCTCGTACACGCGCTCGTCCACCCAAAAGTGGCGGTCGGGATCGAAGCCCATGACCTGCTTGGTCGCGCGCACCTCCTCCTCGCCGAGCGCGGACCCGTGCGACTTGGCGGTGTCGATCGCGTGCGGGGCGGGGTAGGCGATGTGCGAGCGAATCTGAATGAACGACGGGCGGCGGGGTTCCTCGCGGGCGGTGGCGATCGCATCGGTGAGGGCGTCCACGTCCTCGGCGTCCTCGACGCGCTGCACATGCCAGCCCTCGGCCGCGAACCGGCGCAGATGGCTCTCGCTCTCAAACGACAGCGAGGTGGTGCCGTCGATCGTGATGTGGTTGTCGTCGTAGCACACGATCAGCTTGCCCAGACCGAAGTGCCCGGCGATCGAGGCGACTTCCTGGCTGATCCCCTCCATCAGGTCGCCGTCTGAGCAGATCGCGTAGGTGTAGTGGTCGACGAGCTCGTGGCCCGGCCGGTTGAAGCGCTCGGCCAGAAAGCGCTCGGCCATCGCCAGGCCGACGGCGTTGCCGATGCCCTGCCCGAGCGGGCCGGTCGTGACCTCGATCCCCGGCGTGTGCCCGCGCTCGGGATGCCCTGGCGTGCGCGACCCCCACTGGCGGAACTGCCGCAGGTCCTCCAGGGCGAGGTCCCAGCCGCACAGATGCAGCAGCGCGTACTGCAGCATGCACGCGTGTCCGGAGCTCAGCACGAAGCGATCGCGATCGGGCCACTGCGTTTCGGTCGGGTCCACGCGCAGGAAGCGGGTGAACAGGGTGTAGCCGAGCGGCGCCAGCGCCATCGCCGTGCCGGGGTGTCCGGCGTTGGCCTTCTGCACCGCATCCATCGCCAGCCCGCGAATCGTGTCGATCGACAGGCGCTGGGTGTCGCTGCCGGAGGCTATGTCACTGCTGCGGATGGGGCTGGCGGCCACCCCTCGATCCTAGAGCCTCGCGCAGACTCGCGCGGACTGCTTCAAGAAGTGCGCCCGGCGGGAATCGAACCCGCGGCCTGCGGCTTGAAAGACCGGTAGAGACGTGCTGAACGCGAGACCGCCGTACAACGCTGGCACACCCTCACCCAAAAACACGGGCTACGCCAAGTCGCACTCATCGCCGACGCCTCCAACATGGAGATCGACAGGCTCAACGCCCGCGCACAACACCTCCGCGCCCAGAACGGCGAACTCGGAGACCAAGAGGTCCAACTGCCACACGTCCACTATGGCGTCCGCGAAGGCGACCTGATCGCGTTCACCGAACAGCACCGTCCACGAGGACGACCACGGGTCGAGAACGGCACCCGTGGCCAGATCACAGGCATCCACGACCGCGGAGGCGTGACCATTGCGCTCGATGGGTCAGACCGCCACGTACGCCTCGACCCTGACGATCTCGACTCCATACGCCTCGCCTACGCCCAACACGTCTACCGCCAGCAAGGCACCACCGTCGAGCGCTCCGTGATCGTCACCGGCGGGTGGCAGACCAGCAAGGAGACCGCCTACGTCGAGGCCACCCGCGCCCGCCACGGCACCGAGTGGTACATCGCCCGCGACGAGCTCGGCGAACACGGACAAGACCACGTCCGCGTACGACGCCTCGCCGAACACATGCGCAACAGCCGCGCGCAAACACCCTCGATCGTGCATCGAGAGCGCGCCGGCCCGGATTGGTCGCCCAGCTTCGACCCCCTCAGAATCCGCTCGCTCCTACCGGAGAACCAACTGCCTGCCCGAACGCTTCACCGCGAGCGAGCAGGTCATGACGTCGGCCTTGGCCGATAGCCGGCATTATGGAGCGTGTCCGCGGAACATGGGCCAGACGACACCAGCGATGCAGCGAGCGAGGGCACTATGCCAAAGACCTGTTCTGTCTTTCTTTTATTTTGCTTCCGTTTCCTGCTACTGTGATGGACATGAGTTTGGCCTACGCAGACGAGGCGATCAGGATCAGACAGCGCGCGCCCCTGACCGAGCGCGACATCGCCCGGGCGACCGGGGCTGGAGTCTCGACGGTCAGCGCGTGGCTTCACCGCACCCGCGCCCCTACCGGCCGACGGGCAGAAAGGCTGGTGGAGCTCTCGGCGATCATCGACCGGCTGGCGGCGGTGCTGGAGGCCGACTACGTGCCGGTGTGGCTGAACCGCCCGCTCGCCGCGCTCGACCATCGCAAGCCGATCGACGTGCTCGCCGGCGGCGGATACGAAGAGCTCTCGCGCCTCATCGCCGCACTCGAGTCCCCGACCTTCACATAACCCGCCGTGGACGTGGCGAGCGCTACGCGCATGCCGGTGACGGGCACCTGGCTGCGCCACATCCCCGCCGACAGCGACCCGCTCTACCGCCCACCCACACCCGCCGACGGGCGCTGGCAGCGGGGAGCAGCGATTGAGGGCATCTACCTGGCCGCCGAGGAGGCGACCGTATGGGCCGAGTGGTACCGGTGGCTCGCGGAGCTCGAGATCGAACCTCTACGCGGACTGCCCCGCGAGCTATGGCGCTACCGGGCGAGCCTGCCCTCGGTCGCGGATCTCACCAGCGCCGAGACCCTCGCCGCCCTCGGGCTGCCGACCGCCGAGCCGGCTAGAGACCAGTGGCCGACCTTCCAAGACGTCGGCGAGCAACTGTACGCAGCTGGCTACGACGGTCTTCTGTATCACTCGGCTGCACGGCCGGACGGACTCTGCCTGTGCGTGTTCCGCGCCAACCCAGCTGCGGCATCAGGGCGTCTTGAGCCGCTCGCACGGGCGCGGCGTGTGAGCAGGCCACCGGCGCCGCCACGGGGATTGCGAACCTGATCCATAGCCGAGGTAGCCGCGAGACTGTCACAGCTTGTCCTGAGCGATTGCCCACGCCGCCCGCGACCAGGCGCCGGCCCCGGGTGTGCGGCGGAGTCTATGTGCATCGGGTGCCTCTCGGTTACGTCAACTTCGACCTCTACTCTCCTGTGGCTCATGCCGCGCAAGCTCGCACAGAACTACCCCGCCGACATGACCGGCGACCACCTGGTCCGGCTCGAACGCGAGCGTGCGCGCCAGGAACACGAGCGCTGGGTGCATCGCCCGCAGTTCGTTGGAGTAGTCGCCCTCGGTGCTGTCGCCGTCCTGGCCGTCCTCGTGCTGCTGACCATCGAGCTCGCTGGAAAGGGTGGCAATACGATGGATGCCGCCGTGTCGACCCTTGGGACGGTCGCGGCAGCCGCCGTCGGCGGCATAGCTGGGATGCTCACCGGGCACTCCAAACCCGGCCAGTCAACAGCCAGTGCTGACGGGCAAGAGCCACCCGTCGATGGTTGCGGCGAGCGGCCGGAGTAGCTCTCCCTATATATCGTACTCGCCTTGCTCAGCAACTCATCCAGGTGCCACCGGCGTTGGAGCCCGACGTAGCCACCAGGTAGGAGGCCCACCCGGCAGGACGACCTCGGTCGCCTGCGTGAAGCCCCGACGCTCATAGAAGCGGCGATTGTCCGCCGTCGATGTCTCGAGACAGCACGCGATGCCCAGCCAGTCGGCCTCGTCGAGGACCGGTCTTAGCAGCGCGCTGGCCAGGCCCTCGCGTTGGCGCGCAGGGTCGGTGGCCAACACCCCGAGATACCAGTAGGGCTCCACCGGAGACGCCGCAGCTACAGCGTCGTTGTAGCGCGCCAGGCGACCGGACGCTTCCGCGCTGGCGATCGCGCGATAGCGAGCCCACACGCTCTTGGCGTGTCCCGGCACGGCGTTGCTCTCGTCAGGGGAATCCCACATGGCCACTGCGGCCAGGTCGTCGGTGACCCACACGTTCTGGCAGGCGACCCTCACGTCGAACAGCGCTCCAACAAAATGAGCTGCCAGACGCTCGTACTCCTCGCCGAGGATGAACGCCCACCCCGGGTCGCGCGCGAAAGCCGCCGCGACACTCGCCACCACGCCGGACCGGTCCTCCGGCAACGCTTGTCGAACCACCGGACACATCACCGCTCGCCCTCCGTCGGTCGTTGAATCTCTACCGTAGCCCGGAGGCCAGACCGGTTGGCTCTGCTCTTCTACGGCACACGCCGGACCAAAACGGTCCCGCAACCGGCCCCAGCCACACCCGCTACCAGGCCGCTGCTACCGCCCCAGTTTGGTACCCACGAGTGGTACCCACAAACCCAGAGGCCGACCACAGACATCGCCCCGTCCTCCCAAACCCCAGTGCTGGAGCCAGTTTCTAAAGTGCGCCCGGCGGGAATCGAACCCGCGGCCTGCGGCTTGAAAGACCGCTGCTCTTTGGCTCCCCGAAGAGAACCGTTGACCACTGAGCTACGGGCGCGCGCTGTATTTCGGACCGGCCCGAGAACCGACCCAGCTCGTAATCTAAGCATGTGAGCAGCAAGCGTGTCCACGTGAGGCGCATCCTGATCGGGGTGCTGGTCCTGGTCGTGCTGGGCGCCGGCGCGACCCTGTTCGGCTGGAACGTCGAAGCCTGGCTCGAACACATCTGGAACACGATCACGAGCCTGCCGATCGGCAGCCTGATCGCGGCGATCGTGTTGGTCACGCTGCAGACCGCCCTCGTCGCCTATTCCTGGTACTCGATTCTGCGCTACGGCTACCCCGACAGCGGGGTTCGCTTCATCCAGATCCTCGCCTGCTACGCCGCGGCGGTCGCGCTCAACTGGGTGCTGCCGGCGAACCTCGGCACCTGGGCGATGCTGCTGATGTTCACGACGATCATCCTCGCCGCCACGTTCGCGGGCGTGCTGGCCGGGCTCGTGGTGGAGAAGATCTTCTTCACGATCATCGGCGCCGCCTGCTACCTGTACCTGTTCCTCACCGTCGGCGGCTCGTTCGACCTGCAGCTCGGGTTCATCAGCGCCCATCCCGTCGCCACGGTGATCCTGCTCGTCGCGGTCCTCGCGCTGATCTACCTGATCGCCCAGGTGCTGCGCGAGCGGGTGCGCCACTGGTGGCAGCAGGCCAAGGTCGGCGGGCAGATCCTCGCCTATCCGCGCACGTTCCTCGGGCGGGTAGTGCTGCCCCAGGCGATCAGCTGGCTCGCGGGGCTGGGGATCATCGCCGTGTTCCTCAGCGCGTACTCGATCCCGGTCAGCTTCCACACGATCATGCGCATCGTCGGCTCCAACTCGATCGCCAACGCGACCTCGGTCACGCCCGGTGGCGCCGGGGTCACGCAGGCGTTCAACGTCGTCTCTCTGCGCGGGGTCACGAGCGCCGCGAACGCGACCGCCTACTCGGTTGCCCAGCAGCTGGTCGTGACCGTATGGTCGATCGTTCTCGCCATCGTCCTGCTCGTGCGGGCGTTCGGCTGGAGCGAGGGCAAAACGCTCGTGCGGCAGTCCTACGCCGAGGCCAAGCAGAAGACGGCCGAACAGTCGGCCGAGCGCAAGGCCAAGCGGCGGGCCAAACACGAGGCCAAACGGGGCGGCGCTCAGGAAGGCGGGGCCGATACCCAGCTCAGCTGAGCTGGACGATGCCCTTGACGATCAGGTAGACACCGACGGCCACGGCCGCGAGGATCGCCAGCGAACGGCCGTGGCGGGCGAACCACAGGTTGATCGATTCCAGCGTGCTCGCCGCCCGCTCGGGAACGGCCAGCAGCATCAGCATCGGCAGCTCGACCATCCACAGCATGATCGCGACGACGACGATCAGCGCGGTGAGCTCCCCGGCCGTGGAGGTGTTCGCGTCGGCGATCGACTTGACCGCGCCGATGTAGATCGGCGAGGGCAGCACATACAGGATCACACCGAGCACGAACGCCAGCCGCAGGCTCTGCAGGTAGCGCTCGATCTTGGACGGCCCGCCATCCCCCTTGGCGCCCGCCGCCGGGTCGGGGCGTTTGCGCTGCAGGCGCACGGCCAGCGCCAACAGCAACACCCCGAGCGCCACATCGACCCACGCCCCGGGGGTGAGATGGTGCGAACCGGTCGCGCCCAGCTCGACCAGCGCATACAGGATCAGCGCACCCACGGCGTAGGTGACGAGCCACGACGCAAGCACGAACGCGAACACGCGCCGGCGCACGTCCGCGCCGCGACCGAGGGCGATCACGGCGGCTACGGCAGGCGGATAGATCGAGGCGGCGAACGCCAGCGCGAGGGCTTGGGCAGGCATGTCAGGAGGGCTTCGACGACTCCGACGGTGCCCCGCCGATCGCGTTCAGCAGTCGCTGGCGACGGGCGTGGATGCGCGCGAAGCGGGCCTGCGCGCGGGCCATCTTGGCGCCGTCCGGTGGGTAGCGCCGGCGCGCCCAGGGCGAGGTCGGGGAGGCCAACCGCACGGCCCCGGCGAGGGAGAAGAAGGGGATGAACACGCCCGTCAGGCCGAGCAAGGGCTTGCCCTTGCCGATCGCCAGCACGCACAGCGTCAGGTCGATCGCGACGGCCACCGCCAGCGAGGTGATCGCCGAGGACTGGTGGGTCAGGTCGAACGGGGCGAGGCCGAGGACGATCAGCCCCCCGATCAGCGCCGCGACGACCACAGCGTCCAGCGAGGAGCGCCCCTCCTGCGACCAGTACACGTCTTCGAGGTGGATCCACAGCGCGAACTCGTCGAGCGTCAACCCCGCGCCGATGCCGAACAGGGCGGCCAGCACGTCCAGCCACACGCCGGTCGGACCGAGTGCGAAGTTGAGAAAGCCCGACGCCAACAGCAACACGATCCCCCACACGAGGTGGTGCAGGTGCAGACCGCTGTCAGTGGTCACACTGCCCGGCCACCAGCTGAATTTGGGGCTGCGGATCATGCGCGCGCTCGTGCGGATGAACAAAAACGAGGCCAGAAACGCCCCCAGCAGGATGAACCCGGCGCGCTGAGAAGGTTCGTCGAGGAAGTGCTGGGAGATTTCGAAATGGACACCCATTTGTTAGGCCGGTGCTGCTCCCGCGAACCGCTCCTACGCAGCGTCGTGGCGAGCGATCACGCGGTCGGTCTCGACCGCCGCCCCGGTGTGAGTGTCGGGGAAGACGACGATGACCGTGGGCGCGCCGCCAAACCAGGCGCTCATCTCACCCTCGCCCACGTACTCGGCGGCCCGGCGTGAGCCATCGCCCTGTATGACCCACACGGGCTGACCGCGATGGAACGGCCCGTCGATCACGTCGTCCATGGGGCCAGATTATGGGGCATGGGTGGTCGGCGCGGCGGGTGCGGTCGGTGAGATCTGGACGGTCGGCGCACGATCGCGCCCGACGTAATCCTGCACCGACCCTCCTCCGGCCGCGCGCAGACAGCGGGACAGACCACGGTTGACACGATGGGGCCACATCGGTCCGCCGTACACGAACGCGGTGTGGGCCTGCACGAGGGTCGCGCCGGCGAGGATGCGCTCCCAGGCATCGTCCGCGCAGGCGATGCCCCCGACGGAGACGATCGTCAACCGGTCTCCCACACGCGCGCGGACGCGACGCAGAACCTGCAGCGCACGGGGCGCGAGCGGCGCGCCGGAGATGCCGCCGTCCTGAACGCCGGCGGGCAACGCCGAGGGATCGGTCAGGCCGGCGCGCGAGACGGTCGTGTTGACGGCGACGATGCCATCCACTCCGGTGGTGAGCGCGAGGTCGCAGATCGCGTCGATGTCGCCGTCCTGCAGGTCGGGGGCGATCTTGACGAGCAACGGCGGGGATGACCCGGGCGCGCGGATGGCGGCCAGCTCGGCGCGGGCCATGTCGATCAGGCGATGCAGCCGCTCGGGAGACTGCATGTCGCGCAGGCCGGGCGTGTTGGGCGAGCTGACGTTCAGCACGAGATAGTCGGCGTGGGGCGCGAGCAGACGCAGCGAGGCGCGGTAGTCCTCGTCGGCGTCCTGCACGTCCACGACCCGGGACTTGCCGATGTTGACCCCGACGATCGGCCCGCGCGAACGACGAGCGAGACGCGCCGCGGCGGCGAGGGCGCCGTCGTTGGGAAAGCCCCGCCGGTTGAGAATCGCCCGATCGACGGGGAGGCGAAAGACCCGGGGACCGGGGTTGCCCGGCTGCGCGAGCGCGGTGATCGTGCCGACCTCGACGAAGCCAAAGCCGAGCGCCCCCAGCCCGGCGAACCAGCTCGCGCTGCTGTCCACTCCGGCGGCCAGGCCGAGCGGGCTGGGGAACTCGAGACCCAGCGCGCGCACGCGCAGGCCCGGATCGGGGGGCCCGAGCGCTCGCCACAGCAGGCGGCGCACACCGGGAATCGCGGTCAGCAGACGCAGCCCGGACGCCGCCAGGCGGTGGGCAGCTTCACCGTCGATGCCGGCTAGGAGGAAGAACCTGAACAGGAGGCGATACATTGGCGGATTGTCGAAACGACGGAAAAAAATAGCGACCGAATAGTGTGATATAGGTCTAACGCAGCTTTCCGCACAACCCAACTATTACCTGCGGACACACCGCCAACCAGCGCTGAGGAGCCACGTCAGAATATCTGCCGAGCATCCATTAGCGCCGCCGATACTGCCAGCCCAGGCCTGGAGGAGAATATGAGCGACCTACTCGACGACACACGCAAGGAGATCGAGAAGCGACTGCGCGAGCTCAGACCGCTCGTGGACGAGTACCGCCGGCTGGAGAGCGCTGCGACCGCACTGGCGGAGGCAGCAGGATCGGCAATCGCCGCGGTGGTATCGGTAGGCCGCGGTCCGGGACGCCCGCGTGGCTCAGCGGGCAGAGCCGGCAAAGCAGCGAGCGCAACGGCCACAGCACCGGCGGGCACTGCGACTCCCGCCAAAAAACGGGGCCGCCCTCCGGGACGTAAAAAAGTGGGTCGCCCGCCCAGCTCGACCTCGACCGCCGCCAAGAGCACCGCGTCAGGACGTCGTCCCGGGCGGCGCAAAGGCAGCGGCAACCGCTCGGCCCAGGCGCTCAGGCTCGTCAAAGGACAGCCCGGCATCACGATCCCCGAACTGGCCGCCAAGATGGACATCAAACAGAACTATCTGTATCGCGTGCTGCCCGCGCTCCAACAGGAAGGCAAGGTCCGCAAGCAGGGCAAAGGCTGGCACCCGGCGGGGTAGGAACCTGAGCGCGATGCGCAACGACACCTGAGCGCGAGTCTGAGTCACACCGCGACCGCGAGGTCAGGGCACTCGAGTTCGTGATCTCGGACCGGACCGGGGCAGGCTCCTCGAGCGGCCCGGGACCGCGTCTTCGTTGTGCGGCCGCGTCTTCTCGGGACCGCGTGCGGGCCCCGCTGTCAGGCCGGCGAGCGCCGGTTTGATGGCAGGATATGTCGGGTGGTTGTCATCGAACCGCTCGCAGACCCGGCCGATGGCATCTGACAAGAGCGCCCAGCGACGGTTGCGGATCAACGGCGGGCTGACGATTCCAGTCTCGGAGATCACGGTCCGCGCAAGCCGCTCCTCCGGTCCGGGTGGACAGCACGCCAATGTCACGGCCTCCCGTGTGGAAGCGAGCTTCGACGTGCTCGCCTCGCGGTCGCTGACCGACGCACAACGTAGACGGCTGCTGGCGCGCGCTGGGCCGCGCGTGGTGGCGGTCGCGCAGGACGAGCGATCGCAGGCGCGCAATCGCGAACTGGCGCTGACCCGCTTGAGCACGCGCCTGGCAAGCGCGCTCACCGTTCCAAAGCGCCGCCGTGCCACCCGTCCCACCGCGGCGTCGCGCGAGCGGCGCCTGGCGGTCAAGCGCCGGGCCTCCGCACGCAAGCGCGAGCGCCGCCCACCCGCAGACGATCCCTGAACCACAGCACCGCGCCGAGTGCCGCTGATGTAACCGATCGACAGCCGCGGCCCGCGTCGAATACGGCGAGGGGGGTCGCGAGATAATCCCTCCACCCCCTCCAGCGTCCGACGATCACTGCACCCGGTCGATCGCCGGTTCCGGGCGCTCGCCCAGGTACTCGACCCAGTGGCGCTTGATGCAGGGGTAGTGCTTGGACGCCTCGACGAGGTCCATGAAGTTGATGATGTGCGTGTCGAAGCGCTCCTGCAGGTGGGGGTCGGCGATGCGGCCCTCGGCGTCGAACGCCTTGTGCGCCTGCGCCAGCGAGAACATGTCGGGGTATATACGCGCGCCGAGGTGCTCGAACGGGACGCGCAGCGTCCACAGGCCGCGGTTGCCGCCGCCCATTGACGGCGAGGCGGACATCACCAGGCCGTGGCGCTCGTTGAACGGCTGCGGGTCATACCGCGATACCCAGTCGATCGCGTTCTTCAGGCCGCCCGGCATCGATGCGTTGTACTCCGGCGAGGCCACCACGAACGCGTCGCACGCCTGCAGGCACCGGTGCAGCTCCTCTGCGCCCGGCGGGAAGCCCTCGCGCGCCTGCGTGTCCTGGCTGTATGTGGGGCAGTCGAACTGCGCCATCGACGCGCGCTCCACCGTCCCCCCGTCCCCTTCGATCGTCGTCGCCGCCAGTTCCGCCAGGCGCGTGTTCAGCGAGGCCTCGCGCAGCGACGCGGAGAACACCAGGAAACGCACCTCACTGCGTTTTGAAGTCCCGCTCTCCATCGCGTGATCGTCGCACATCACGCGCGCA